>JGI24713J26584_10001872_pt1 | contig 14948 bp, 12 predicted proteins | sample BioPla4DNA1_FD_26584 | JGI IMG/M metagenome (IMG submission 26584) | reverse complement strand
GGAAGATCTGCTGAAAGAGATCTGCTTCGGCAACTCGGCTATCATGGTAGACGGCCATAACCTGGCCCTGATAGCCGACGTCAAGGGCTGGAGACAAAGGAACATCGAATCACCCACAACTGAACCAACTATACGTGGTGCTAAGGAAGGTTTTGTCGAAACCACGCGGACCAATACCAGCATCATCCGCAGACACATACGCGATCCCCGGCTGCGCATTGAGGAACGCACAATCGGGGCTATCGGCCGAACGACCATTTCCATTGTATATATCGCGGGGGTAGCCGGAGATGATGTAGTGCAGGAGGTGCGTGACCGGGTTGACCGCATCTCGATCGATAGTATTCAAGAATCCGGACAGCTGGAAGAATACATCGAAGATGCTCCCCTGTCCCCGTTTCCTACCATCCTGCGTACCGAAAGAGTCGATCGGGTGGTAGGCGCACTGTTTGAAGGCCGAATAGCGATTCTTACGGAGGGGACCCCTTTTGCTCTCATTGTACCATGCAACCTATTCATGTTCCTGTCAGCCCCTGATGACTACTTTGAACGGTCTCCAATCGGCAGTCTCCTGCGGATGCTGCGTTTATTCCTCTTCTTTATCGCTCTCTTGCTGCCGAGTTTCTTTGTAGTAGCGGTCACCTTTCATCAGGAGATGATCCCTACAAACCTGGCAGTATCCATCGCCGCTCAACGGGAGGGGGTTCCTTTTCCGGCCCTGGCCGAAGCACTCATAATGGATTTAGCTTATGAGGTTTTACGAGAAGGCACGGTTCGTGTTCCCATGGTATTTGGTCCCGCTGTCAGCATCCTAGGGGTTTTGTTTCTGGGTCAGATTGCGGTTCAGGCCGGCTTAGTCTCTCCGTTTATGGTGATTATAGTCTCAATTACTGCGATTGCATCTCTGGCAAGCCCCATTTTCAGCATGGGGATCAGCGTACGAATGCTGCGCTTCATCTTCTTAGTTTTGGGGGGTACCCTGGGACTATACGGGTTGATCTGGGGATTGGCGGCCCTGCTGATCCACCTGGCAGCACTGCGTTCCTTTGGCGTACCCTATGCTGAGCCCCTCTTGCCATTAATTCCAACCGGTCTGGCCGACAGCGTGGTAAGAGTGCCCTGGTGGAGCAGGCTCAAACGCCCCCCGCTTGTAGCCGGTCGTAATCAAACCCGGCAAACCGCCGGACAGAAGCCTGAGCCGCCCCCGTCGGATGATGATTCCGGCTCCAAAGGGGGGAATCTTAAGTGAACCTCCTGGAAAGAGGACGCATCTCCGCATACCAGTTTTTTGCTGTGCTGGTTCTTGTCCGTTTAGTCCCGGTCGTCGTGATATGTCCCACCGTCGCCTTGGTAAACAATCCGGCTACTGCCTGGGCAAACGATGTCATCGGTTCCCTGATAGCCATACCCCTGGTGTGGCTTATAGTTCACCTGGGATTAAAATACCCGGACAAAACAATCATTGGTTATACCAAGGAACTGCTGGGCCCTATTGGCGGTATACTGGTAGGATCCCTTATCCTTTGGTTGTATTTTATGATAGCAGCCTCCGTCCTCCGCACACTTGGTGAAGCCATGGTCACGAGCCTGATGGTGGAAACCCCGATCCTGGTATTTTTAGCATCGGCAGCATTCCTGGTGGCCAACTCGGTCCGCAACGGAATGGAGATTAATTCCCGATTAACAGGCATTATGGTGCCCGTGGCGGTATTTCTTCTGCTTGTCGTTATCGCCGCCTCTTACAACCTCATGGATCCGGGCTATCTTCGCCCCATTTTTTTCGCGCAGGGCCTTGGTGAACTGATCTGGCCGTCCGCAAGTGTCCTCTCCTTCTATACCGAGTTTCTGGTTATCGGCATGCTGCTCCCTCACATAAATGTAAATGACCCCCGCCAGGTCCTGCCGCTATCGATAGGGGCAATATTCACAAGTATGTTCATTCTCGTTATCCATTGTTTGAGCATGGCTTCGGTTTTCGGCCCCCTGCTCAATTCTCTTACACTGCCGACTTTTTCGATAGCCCGGTTGGTAAGACTGGGTGTTATCTTTGAGCATATCGAATCCTTGATCACTATAGTATGGCTTTTCGCCGGCGGAATTAAAGTCTCCCTGTTTCTCCGGACCACAGCGGTGGGCCTGGCCCAACTCCTGGACCTGAAAGACTACCGACCGCTGGTTTACCCCCTCGGCGCCTTGATGGTAGCAGTCAGTGTCTTTTCCTATGAAAACCTGATCGAGGTGATAAGTGTTTTAACCGGATCAATGATCGTCTTCTCCATCAGTTTTCTAATATTAATCCTGCTGGTATTGTATATTGCGCTGGGAAAAAAAGATTTCTTCGGAAAGGGGACTTCAAATGCGGGTCAGGGCTAGGGTCCTTCTGGTATGCCTCTTCCTGGGATGCCTCTTTTGTTCCGGGTGCTGGGACCGCGTAGAGATTGAGGACCTGGGACTAGTTATGTTGGCCGGCTTTGACCGAACAGAAGACGGTCTTATTAAGGTGTCCGTTCATGTCGCCAAACCATTTGCCATGACCGGCGCCGGTCAAGAGATAATCGACGAAAAGCCTTTTTGGCCGGTCTCCACCACCGGACACACGGTTTTTCAGGCAGTACGCAACCTCGCCAGCGAGTCTCCCCGGCAGATATTCTGGGTCTACGACCGGGTGCTGCTGATCGGCGAGAAATTAGCCCGGGAAGAGGACAGCATAACCCAGGTATTGGATTTTTATAACCGGGACCAGGAACCTCGTATGGGTACACACCTGATGGTGGTAAAAGGAACTACTCTCGATGAGATCATGTCAGCCAGGTTTGAGTTGGAACGCCAGCCTAATCGGGGCTTTGATGAAATTGGCAAGGTGGTCGCGGCCAGGAAATCAACCTCCTGGGTTCCCACGGCATTGGAATTTTGCCGGGAGTTGGAAACTGAGGGACTGGAACCGGTACTGGGTGCGGCGGAAGTAGTTCACCGGCCCAGGCACGAACCCGAGCAGGGTGTGCTCCGCGAGGTAACGATTTCGCACACCGCACGGATATCGGGCCTGGGTGCCTTTAAAGGAAATCAGCTGGTGGGCTGGCTAAACGATCGCCAGAGCCGCGGCGTTTTGTGGGTTAGAGGGAAAGTCAGGAGCGGAATAATAGTAATCAAGAATCCGCAAGCGGAAGAACGCCTTATCAGCCTGGAAATCAGACGAACCGGACGGAAGATTACACCGCAGATGATTGACGGCCGCCCAGTAATAAAAATCAGGATCGACGTTGAGGGTTCTTTTGGCGAAACCCAGGAGGAAATCCAGTTCCTGGGCGATTCTGAACTATGGGACAGCCTGGAACGCCGGTTCGCTGCAGCCGTGCGCAACGAGGTTCTGGCAGCTTTGCAGGCTGCTCAGGAAGATCTTGAATCCGATATTCTTGGTTTGGGCCGCGCCGTTCACAACGCTTATCCCCGGGAGTGGCAGGTCATGAAAGACAACTGGGACGAGATCTTCCCCACCCTGAAAGTAGAGGTAGAGGTATTCGCCACCTTGAAGACAAGCGGATTAACCTTAAGAAGGATACGGAATCGGTAAATGAGCCTTTACATGAGCATCTTCCTGATAACTGTTGCTTTTCTATCCATGGCAGTCTATGAAACTCTCCCTTTAGTAAGGGAAGAAGCGTGGCGCGAGTTGATCACCGCCGGCTGTATATGGCTGCTCGGTTTTACCCTGAGTGTCTTACTGGCTCTAAAGGTCCCCTTGCCCAGTCCGGTGGCGATCATGGGATTGGTCTCTGATGTGGTTCTGGGAATACTGCGGCTGGTGTTTTCCTAAATAACCTCCAGGAGATCCTCCAGGGCCTCCAGCGATAGTCCCCGGCTCGATTTTAGGACCAGGGTATTCTGATTGGTTACGCTGATTTTGAATCCGTATTTCTGCTGCAGCCCGGCGAGCCCTTCCGCCCGAGCCCCCAGCGGGTTCTCCAGGGTCAGCTCAATCTGCCGTTTATCCGTATTGATGTGTTTGATGCTTTTGTCCCGCGCCGTCAACCGCAGGCGGGAAATCCGCAGGAGATTCTGCACCGGCGGCGGCGGTGTTCCGAACCGGTCCTGTAGGCCTTTTTCAATTTCTGTAATCTCCGACAGGGTGGCAGCCATCATGGCCTGGCGGTAAACCTGGATCTTCAAACCCGGGTCTTCGATATAGGTATCCGGGATGTAGCTGTCCACTTTGATATCCAGCTGTGGCATCTCCACACGTAAAGGGGGCTCGCCCCGGGTTTTAGCGGTTTCTTCCTCCAGAAGCCGGCAGTAGAGGTCGAATCCTACCGCCTCAATGTAGCCGTGCTGCTCCGGTCCCAGGATGTTGCCGGCTCCCCTTATCTCCAGATCCCGGAGGGCAATGCGCATGCCGGAGCCCAGTTCGGTAAACTCCCGGATGGCATTTAGTCGTTTCTGCGCCGTCTCGGTTATGGAGCGATCAGGGCGATAGGTCAGATAGGCGTAAGCCACCCGGTTGGAACGGCCAATCCGTCCCCTGATCTGGTAGAGCTGGGCGAGGCCCAATCGATCAGCCTCGTCAACGATCAGTGTATTTACGTTGGGCATATCGAGGCCCGATTCTATGATGGTAGTACACACCAGAACGCTGGTTTCCCCATCCATGAAGCGGTTCATAACGGCAGCCAGTTCCTTTTCCTCCATACGGCCATGGGCCATATCAATAGCAAGGTCCGGAAGCATCAATTCCAGTTCGTGCTTAACTCGCTCCATGTTGTTGATGCGGTTATGGAGATAGAAGACTTGGCCTCCCCTGCCCACCTCCGCAAGAATCGCTTCTCTCACCAGATCCGGGTTGTACTCCATGACATAGGTGTTGATGGGGTACCTCTCCGGGGGCGGGGTTTCGATGACCGAGAGGTCACGCAGTCCCGTCAGGGCCATGTGCAGGGTCCGGGGAATGGGGGTAGCCGTTAGGCTCATGACATCTACCGCCCGGGCCAGGGTCTTGATCCTCTCCTTCTGCCGCACCCCAAAGCGGTGCTCCTCATCGATAATCAGGAGTCCCAGGTCCCTAAACTGAACATCACGGGAGAGCAAGCGGTGAGTACCGATCACAATATCAACCACCCCGCGGCGCAGACCCTCAATGACCCTCTTCTGCTGCGACACGGTGCGAAACCGGCTCAGGATCTCGATAACCGCCGGGTAGGGCGTAAACCTTTTGGTAAAGGTGCGGTAGTGCTGTTCGGCCAGTATGGTGGTGGGGACCAGCACCGCTACCTGCTTACGGTCCATAATGGCCTTGAAAGCCGCCCGCATAGCCACTTCTGTCTTGCCATAACCAACATCCCCGCACACCAGTCGGTCCATAGGGCGAGGTTTTTCCATGTCGGAAAAAACCTCGCGAATTGCCCGGTCCTGGTCCGGAGTCTCCTCAAATTCAAACCCCTCGTCAAATTCCTTCTGCCAGGGGTTATCCCGCGTGAATGCGTAACCCCGTATCTTTTCCCGCGCGCTGTACAGTTCCAGCAGTTCCCGGGCCATTTCCCGGATCGATGATTGAACTCTCTTTTTGGTACGTTCCCACTCGCTGCCTCCCAGCCGATTGAGCCGCGGCTCGCCGCCCCCGTTGTATTTCGTCAACAGACCCAGTTTATCAATGGGCAGGTACAGCCGGTCGGTGCCGGCATATTGGATAGTAAGGTACTCCTTTTTGATACCATCGATCTCCTGCTGGGAAACTCCCTGAAAAATCCCAATCCCGTGATTTTCGTGGACTACATAATCACCAATGGCCAGCTCGGACAGACCTACTCCCGGACCCCCGGCCGCCTTATGATAACGGCCGCTCCTCTTTCGCCCCAGTTCCTTTCCTGTCACCAGGACCTCTCCCAGGGTTGAGCTGACAAACCCGCGTTCCAGACGCCACCGTACAAACTGGTAACCGGCGGTCACCATATTCTCTTCCAGATCCCGCCGAATATTATCCTGTACCTTTTTTTCCGGTATCGCCAGGGTTACCTTCCATCCCCGGGATTGCCATTCCTGGATGCTCCGGCGCAGTTGGTGGGGCTTTACCCAAAGAGGCTCACACTCATGCTGGGCGATGTGCTGCCGCATATGTACCGGTATTTCCCCGGGAAGACTGCGGGCAAAGAAGGAATGGTAAACCGCCGGACGCCGCCGCAGTTCACATTCAAACTCATCCCACTCGAAGACTTTAATCCGCTCGGCTCCCGTCTCGCTGCGCGTCTGGCGCAGGAAGTTACGGTAACGGCGCAGGTAGGTCTGCCAGGCCTCCCGTAATTGAACGGGGTCATCAATCCATAGAGGCCAATCATCCGCCAGGTATTGCCATACCCTCCCCCCTCCTCCCGGAACCTCCCGAACCGGCCAGATGGTAACGCTTCTCAGCTTCCCGGTAGATCGCTGGGTTTCGGGCGCGAAACGACGCAGGGAATCAACCTCATCCCCAAACAGCTCCACCCGTACCGGTTCACTCATTCTGACCGGGAAAATGTCAATGATCCCCCCCCGGACTGAGAACTGCCCCGGCCCTTCGACCAGGGCCTGCCGTCGATAACCGCTATCAACCAACCGGGCCAGCAGCTGAGTCATATCAACAGCATCGCCTATGGTGAGCCTGACGGCTGATGCCTGGTAGAGATCGGGAGCAATGGTTTCGAAGAGCAGTGACGGGGCCGACATGACCAGGACTTCGGTTCTTCGGGGGTGTTCCAGTATCTCGCTGAAAAATGTCATCCGTTCCAGGTTATCGTGAGAATAGGCCTCCGACTCCCGGGCAATATAATTTCTGGGGGGCAGGACCTTGACGGCATCGTTGCCCAGGATACCGCGCAGGGAACGGGCGGCATCATAAGCCTGTTCAATTTCGCCGGTCATGAAAACAAGTTTTCTCCCCAGGCTCTGCATCAGTTGCGATATTACATAGGTTTTGCACGAGCCATCCAACCCGCTTAAAAGGCAGTTGTTGCCCCGCTGTAGCGTCTCGGCGACCTGTTGAACCACCGACACGGCCAACCCTCCTCCAACGACAAAGGGTGGACGTCCTGATGTAAGGACCTCCACCGGTTAAACCATTTGATTTTTCTTATTACGAATAAAAATGATTGGTAAATCTCATTTCTCCTGCAGGATATAACTCCTCGGTGCAATCCGGGCACAGGGCATCAACTGTAAGGATACCCTCTTCATCGCCCAGTTTGCCTTCGTAAAAAACCTCCTGGCAGCTCTCGCAGATATAATATATCTTCATGTGGGCTCTTCCTCCTGGATCTATTGTCCCCGGAACAGCCCACTGGCTATACCTGAATTATATTGAACCCGGGCCGTATCTATGCCAACATGGACGGCCCGTCTTTGCGCCCTATTTATAATATACCAATTGCTGCAGTCGAATGTGCTCACCAGGAAACAATCTCAACAGCTTATTCCGGCTTAGTCAGGGAATTATCCTGCGGACTCCGGGCCCAGGCATCTATTTCCAGCAGCACCTCGTGGTCTCCGGCCATCATAAGAGTATCTCCCTCCCGCAGGATTGTTTTACCCCGGCACGTAATTATCTTTCCCTCCCGTTTAATCATCATAATCAATACGTTCGGAGGTATATCAAGATCCATGATAGCTTTCCCGGCCAAGGGACTGCCTTCAGGGATCATCACTTCCAGCAGTTCAGCATATATATCTCCCGAGTAATCGGTAAAGGTCCGGAATACGGTCCCTTCCGGTTCCACCAGATCAAGCTTCTTGGCGATCGGTATAAAGAGGGTCCCCTGCAGCAAAACCGATACCAAAGCCACAAAGAAAACTATATTAAAGATCTGTTCAGCCACGGGCAGACCCGCTGTCAAAGGATAGGTAGCAAAAACGATGGAGGCCGCACCACGAAATCCTACCCAGGATACCAGCAGTTGTTCATTAAACGGTCGCTTAAAGACGCTCAGCACCAGGAATACAACTAACGGACGCGCAACGAAAATTAAGAATATGGCGACGAGAACACCCGCGACAACTACGCTCAACAGCTGGGAGGGAAAGACCAGCAATCCCAAGGTCATGAACAGCAGGATCTGCATCAACCAGGACAGCCCGTCAAAATATCGAACCAGGCTCACTTTTTTTACCAGCCTGCTGTTCCCCATAATTATTCCTGTAATATAGCCGGCCAAAAAACCGTTCCCCCCAAGCATGCCGGCTCCGGAGTACGTCAATAAGGCCATCCCGATGACCATAATCGGATAAAGACCGTCGATATCAAGATTTATGTTGTTTATGAGCCATACCGCCGCCTTGCCCACAACCACGCCAAAGAAGGTTCCGACGGCAATCTGGGTTAACAGCAATAACCCGATATTCTGACTTTCACCGGTCAACAGACCGAGAAAGATAACAGTGAACATATAAGCCGCCGGGTCGTTGGAGCCGCTTTCCATCTCGAGCATTGGCGCCAGATTGCTCTTCAGGTCGGACTGCTGCGACCGCAGGATAGCAAAGACCGAAGCGTAATCCGTTGAAGAGATGATGGAACCCAACAGCATCCCTTCTAGCAGGGTAAACCCCAGAGCAAAGTGGGTAAAAATTCCTACAAACGCGGCAGTAAGAAAGACTCCCAATGTGGCCAAGATTCCGGAAGCCAGAGCAACCGGCCGGGCTGCTTTCCAGTTGGTGTCAAACCCCCCCGAAAAAATTATTATTAACAAGGCCAGGTTGCAGATGTTTTCGGCCAGTGCGGCGTTGTCAAAATAGATCCCGCCGGGGCCTTCCGAACCCATCAGCATGCCGATGGTTAGGAATAATATCAGGATCGGTATGCCAAACCGGTAAAGCACTTTGCTTGAAACGGCGCATATCAGGAGTATTACAGCTGTAATGAATGCCGCATTCATCAATTCTCCCCTTCCTGCGAACATCGAGAGCAAAAGGCCCGCCTTGCCAGGCCTACGAGCTCGAACTGTGTCACAGCTTTACGCGCCGACTACAGGATGCAGGCTTTTCAAAGCGTCCAGCTTGCAGCCAGGGCTTCGGGTGCCGGTCAGCGCCCCGTAATCTGAGCGGTAAAACCATATATTAGCGTAGAAAAAACGCGATTTTCAACCGTTAAGCTGGGGAAAAACATTCTTTGATGGCATGAAATTCACCGGAGCCTGCCGCAGCACTAAGGATAGGCTTTTAATTATACCTACGTAACAGCCCATACTTGGTGATAGTTCAACGCCAAGCAGGGCTATCAGGGTCAGTTGTACCGATTCATGGCCTTCTCTATACCGGAGACCAGCCAGAGCTTCAAGGCCTTCACCGCCTGGTCGATAGCCGGCTTAACTACTGTCTCTTCATCCGGGCTGAACCGGGTCAGAACCCAGTCAATAACGTCCTCACCGGGCGGCCTGCCGATACCGACCCGCAGTCGTGGAAAATCCTGGGTTCCCAGGCAATCGATAATGGATTGTAGTCCCTTATGTCCACCGCTGCCTCCTCGAGCCCGCAGGCGAATGACTCCGAGTTCCAGATCCAGGTCGTCCACCACTACCATCAATTCCGAGAGGGTTATATGGTTGGCTTTTACCATCTGCTGAACCGCTTTCCCCGATAAATTCATAAAGGTAAGCGGCTTGGCGATCAAAAGGGTTTCGCCGTGAAACCGGGTCCAGGCCACTACTCCGCTGTGGACATACTTCTGCCTAATCACCCTCAGTTCCCGGGCCAGCTCCTCAACCACCATAAAACCCACATTGTGGCGGGTGTTTTTGTATTCCTGGCCGGGGTTACCCAACCCAACGATCAACTTCACCTATACCATCCTATTCCCCGGGTGTTTCGCCTCCAGCTGCTTCGTCTCCACCAGCTGCCTCGGCTGTTTTATCGGTCTCCTCGGCCTCACGAGCCGGGTGCGAAATAACCAGAGCCACGGCATTCAGGTCGGTCAGGATCCTTACTCCTTCCGGATGTTCGAGGTCCTGGACGAGAACGGTATCTCCCATGCTTTTTCCGGAAACATCCAGCTGCAGGCTGTCGGGCAGATCACCGGGCAGACATTCTATTTCGACCTCTTTGAGGCCGGCCTGCAGTATAGCTCCCTGTTTCACCAGTTCTTCCTCACCGACTACCACCACCGGAACCATGGCGGTAATTTTTTCTGTCATCTTTACCTGCATGAAGTCCACATGGATGATCTCGCCGGTCATCGGCTTCCGCTGTACCTCGCGCAGGAGTGCCATGGCCGGTTTCTCTCCGCTGATATTCAGCCGGTAGAGCCCGCCTTTAACGCGGAACACCCTGTTCAAATCAGCTCTTCTGAACGCCAGGGGTAGCGGAGAAACATCCTTCCCGTAGATTATCCCCGGTACCATGTCCTGCTTACGCAGGCTTTTTAATTTCCCCTTGGTGGAGATCTCCCGCTTTGTACAATCCAGATTTATACTCTTAGCCAATTCGGCACCTCCTCGGTTCTATTTCCCTATATCTCTCGCTCCGGTTTAAAGTTATCCCGTAAACTTAGAACATAAACTGTCGCCCCAGCAAAACTTAATCAAACAGTTTGCTGACTGACAGGTCTTCATGAATTCTCAGAATGGCTTCTCCGATCAACGGCGCTACAGAGAGGATGGTCATGTTTTTCAGCCGCTTGTCCTTGGGAATGGGAATGGTATTGGTGACCACGATCTCTCGCAACGGCGCTTCGGAAAGCCGCTCCAGAGCCGGTCCTGACAGCACCGGGTGAGTCGCACAGGCATATACTTCCTTCGCCCCCCGTTCCAGCATAACGCGGGACGCCATGGTAATGGTACCGGCAGTATCTATCATATCATCGACAATGATAACCGATTTTCCTTCAATATCACCAATAACGTTCATAACCTCGGCCACATTAGGTTCCGGCCGCCATTTGTCGATTATGGCAATCGATGCGTGCAGGCGATTGGCCAGATCTCGGGCCCGGGTCACACCGCCCAGATCCGGTGACAGAACCACCACATCCTCCATGGGATTACTGCGAAAGTACTCCGCCAGCATAGGAACCCCCGGCAGGTGATCAACAGGGATATCGAAGAAACCCTGAATCTGTCCGGCGTGCAGGTCCACAGTTATCACCCGGTCGGCTCCGGCTGAGGTTATCAGATTCGCCACCATTTTGGAGGTTATTGGATCACGAGCCCTGGTTTTCCGATCCTGCCGAGCATAACCGTAGTAGGGTATGACCGCGTTAACGCGGGCTGCGGAAGCCCGGCGAACAGCGTCGATCATGATCAGGAGTTCCATCAGGTAATCATTGACCGGTGCACAGGTAGGCTGGACAATGTATACGTCTACCCCGCGAACGCTTTCGTCAATGGCCACGCTTATTTCCCCGTCGGAAAACGTTTTTACTTTGGAATCCGCGATGTGAACCCCAAGGTATTCAGCAATCTCCTGGGCCAGTTCCGGATTGGCATTGCCGGAAAACACCTTGAGTCTCCACCTTGAACCATTCATTTCCGCTCCATTCCCCCCGATACTCACTCATCGTTATGCTTTTTCTTCCGGTGACGCCAGTTATCTATAACCTTTTGCGGTGCTCTCTCAACTCCCAATGAGAAAGGAGGTACGTCCCGTGTAATGGTGGACCCCGCCCCGGTAACGGCCTTTTCTCCAATCCTTACCGGTGCCACCAGGTTGGTATTGCTGCCGATGAAGGCCCCATCTTCAATAATTGTGGGGTGCTTTTTCTCTCCATCATAGTTACAGGTAATGGTCCCGGCACCTACGTTGACATGGCAGCCAATGGTTGCATCTCCCACATAGGCCAGGTGTGGTATTTTACTGCCTGAGCCCACTACGGATTTCTTAACCTCAACAAAATCGCCTACCTTTACGTCCTGGTGCAGCTCGGTTCCGGGTCTGAGGTACGCATACGGTCCTATATCACAGCCGTCGCCCACCTGGCTCTCAATTATCTTGGAATTATCAATGGTAACCCGGTCGCCGATCCGGGAAGAGATGATCCTCGCCCCGGGTCCGATCACACAGTTTTCGCCTATTACAGTCTGTCCTTCAATCATGGTGAACGGCAAGATGGTAGTATCCGATCCAATNTTTACCTGGGCATCTATGAATGTGGTGGCCGGATCCAGTATGGTTACTCCGGAGAGCATGACCTCAAGACACTTTCGCTGACGGAGTATTCTCTCCGCAAAAGCCAGCTGCGCCCGGTCATTGATACCATAGATATCCTCCTCCTGAGCCGCTAATAGAGCCAAAACCCGCCGTCCGTTCTTTCTGTATTCCAGCAATACATCAGTTAAGTAATACTCCCCTTGTGCATTATCGGGGTTAAGATTCTTAAGAATCCGAAAAACCTCGCGGTCAAAGCAGTAAATCCCCGAATTTATTTCCCTAATCTCTCTCTCTTGCGGGGTGGCATCCTTTTCCTCCACTATACGTACAATATCACCCTGATCATCCCGGATTATCCGCCCATACCCCTCGGGGTTCTCTAATTCCGCCGTGAGCACAGTTGCAGACGCCTGGTTATCCCGGTGGAATCTAATGAGCTTCTCCAGCGTCTGGGCCCGAAGAAGAGGGGTATCCCCACACAAAACTATAATCAATTCGGAGTCCTCAGCAGCGGCTTCCGCCTGCAGGAGCGCATGTCCGGTTCCCAGTTGTTCTTCCTGAACAACAAATTGAATTGTCTCTGCCGACATGGCCTTGACCACCTGTTCCCGACCATGCCCGACTACAACCACCAACCGGTCAATTCCAGACGATTGGGCCGCACTGACTACATGGCTGATCATCGGGATTCCAGCAACAGGATGCAAAACCTTGGCCAGGCGCGACCGCATGCGAACGCCTTTCCCCGCCGCCAGTATAACCCCCGTAGTCTTTGACAAAACTTCACTTCCTTAGATTCAGAATCATCTTGAGCACGTGTTCCGCAGAGCAAAATCATACAAATCCCATTTCATTTTATACAATAACCCGGGCTGTGTCCAAATGCTATAAAACCCGGCGAAATATACCGGCAGTATACCGGAGCATTGATCNATTATGTATTCACCGGTATAACACGGTTACCGGTAGGCCGGTTCCGGTGGTTCCTGCAGCCCGTTACCTGGCTCTGGGATTACCTGGCGTTTGCCCGGTAATGCCGATAATGAACCAGAGAGACGCTGGGGTTGATAACACCGCACTCAGCCCGACTGATTAAACTTTTCTTTAAACTCCTGCAGAAAGACATTAACTGTCGGACTGTCAATAATGGTAAAGCGGATGTCGCGCAGGGTACTGTCCGGATATTGAGCGGTAAAATCCAACACGGTAGATATCAGGTTGGCGGCGCATGGTTTTTTGGGGAACCCGAAGATGCCGCTGCTGATGGCTGGGAAAGCAATGCTCTTAAGACCTCGCTGGTGCGCCAGCATCAGGCTGTTCCAGACCGCCGACCTGAGCAGTTCATCCATGCGGGGATCATCTGCCCGGTAAACAGGGCCCACAGCATGTATCACCCATCGGGCTTTCAGTTTGCCGGCCCCGGTTATGGCCGCCTGCCCGGTAGGGACCGGGGCTACGCGTTTGCTCTCTTCCTGTATCACCTGACCTCCCCGGGCGACGATAGCCCCGGCCAGCCCACCTCCATGGAGCAGCCTCTCATTAGCCGCATTGACGATGGCGTCGACGTCCTCTTCCGTCAGATCGCCCTGAAAAAGACTTATCGTCTGCCCCGAAGGAGCAGTGTGCCGGTATTTCAGTTCTGCCACGTCGCTCACCTCCTCTTTCCACATTAAACCACGACTTTCCCGGCTTTGAGGTCTTCGATCTCGCTTTCGGAATACCCCAATTCACGCAGCAGGTCAACCGTATGCTGCCCGGGGGCCGGGGCTGTGCTCCGGGTCCTGCCGGGAGTGGCTGAAAGCTTTACCGGTACTCCCATGGCAGTGGCTTGTTTCTCACCGTCACCAACCTCCACCAGCATCTGTCGATGCCGCAACTGTTCATTATAGACCGCCTCTTCGTATTCCAGTAGAGGGGAAAAACAGACATCAACATCGGCAAAAANTTCGACCCACTCATCCCGGGTCCTGGTCTTGAACATCTGGTTGAGTTCGTCGATGATCCGGGACTGGGCTGCAGNATCCATATGATGCTGTATATAATCGGGACGACCGATCTTCCGGCAGAACCCGGCCCAGAATTTGCCTTCCAGTGCACCCAGGCTGACGTACCTGCCGTCCCGGGTCTCGTAAATCTGATAACAGGCATAGCCGCCCTTCAAAACTGCCTGCTGCCCCGAATCCGGACGTTGATCCCGGGTTTGCCAATGGGCCAGTTCGAACGGTGTCCAGGCAAAGGCTCCGTCCATCATGGATACATCACAATACTGTCCCCTGCCCGTGCGGTTACGGGCCTGCAAGGCCAAAAGTATGGCGATAACCGCCCACAGTGACCCGCCGCCCACATCGGCCAACTGGAATCCAAGAATAACGGGTTTTCCTTCAGGTGTCCGCGTCAAGCTGGAAATCCCGGTATAGTTAAGATAATTGATGTCATGACCGGCCCGGTCCCGGTAAGGTCCATCTATGCCGTAACCGGTCAGGGAACAGTATATAATACCAGGATTAATCTCGGCTAAAACTGAATATCCCACTCCCAGCCTGTCCATTANCCCGGGTCTGAAACCTTCCAGAACCACATCCGCCCCGGCTGCAAGTCGTAAAAATATCTCCCGGCCGGCGGCTGATTTCAGATCCAGCTTGATGCTCTTCTTCCCTCGGTTTATGCTCCAAAAAAAAGTCCCCAGGTTATCAAGCAGCGGCAGTGAATCCCGCAGGTAGTCACCCGCACCCGTATCCTCTACTTTAATCACCTCGGCCCCATAATCTGCCAGAATCTGCGAGGCAAACGGCCCGGGCAGTAGGCGCGAGAGGTCCAGGACCCTGATTCCCGTCAGCGGCATGTTTCCACCCCCA
>JGI24713J26584_10001858_pt1 | contig 15000 bp, 21 predicted proteins | sample BioPla4DNA1_FD_26584 | JGI IMG/M metagenome (IMG submission 26584) | reverse complement strand
GGGGGTGAGGTAATGGCTAAAGTTTATGTAGTAAACAATACAAATCATGACTACTCTAAGGCAGAACAGTATGGAGAGCTAGTATATGTTACTAAAGGAAAGCTACCGATCTTTAAGACGAATACAGTAAGAGCAATATTAGAAAAAGGTCTTGTAAAGTTCACTAAGGATGACTACTTGTTAATATCAGGGCCTGCAATAGTAAACATAATGGCAGCCACAATACTGCATAACAAATTTGATACTGTGAAATTCTTAATATTTGATGCTAAGCAACAGGATTATGCTGTAAGGCATTTAAGTAAAAAAATAAATTAAGGAGGAATCTGAAAATGACAGATTTAGTAAAGAAAGAAAATCAAGCGATGATGGATTCAATAAGTGGTGCACCATTAGGATTTGAAGACGATAATGAAGGCGATATGATTATACCTAGGATAAAGGTTATCAATGCGCTTAGCCCAGAGAGGAAAGATAAGTTAGCTGATGAGGGAGATATAGTAAACTCACTAACCACAGAGAAACTAAATGGCAAAGTATTCATACCTGTGTTTAAGTTCAACTCTAATATTGAGTGGAAAGATAGAGCAGAGGGAGGAGGAATACACTGCCATGCTAGGGATGGTAAGAGAGGTTTCAAGTCAGACGGTACCTCAATGATGTGCGCGCAGTGTAGACGTAATGCATTCGATAATACAAAAACAGGCAGGGAAGCTATTCCTAAATGTACAAAATACATCAACTTTTTTGGATTCATGCAAGGAGAAAGAATGCCAATTATACTAAGCTTCTCAAAGACTAACTACAATGAAGGTAGAAAACTATATAGCCTAGCAAGAGTGTCAATGCAAAATATGTGGAACCATGGTTATACGTTGGACTCTAAGCTAATGGCTAAAGGTGGAAACGAATGGTATAATATTGTAGTTGCAGCTGCAGGGCCAACTTCAGATGAAGACAGAGCCTTTGGAATGGAGCTATTCAAAGTATTCAGGCACTCTAACTTAGTATATGATTTAGATGATGCCAGCGCTTCCGTGTCTCATGCGTCCCAGGAGGAGATCGACTCAGTCGAGTTTTAATGAAAGATTAGGGAGGCTGCTGGCCTCCCTAATTTTTTCTAACAAGGGGGATGAGGAAGATTAACTGGAAGGATTATCGCAACAGAATTTTAGCAGAGATTGACAACGAAGCATTCTTTCTAAGTGAATTAAAGAATGTACATCGACGCGGTAGCGAATTGAAGGCAGAATGTCCGTTTAAAGAACTACACGCAAATCAAACAGACAATACCCCCTCTTTCACCGTTAACGTAGTAAAGGGGGTTTATTACTGCCAAACGTGTCATAGCAAAGGAAACGTCCATACCCTCTACAAGACATTGTACGGGCTATCCAGTGAGGAAGCATGGTTTGAACTGGGCGATGCGCTGCGCATTCCCAGACCAGATAGTACAAAGCCTACAAGACCTGACATCGATATAGGCTTAGTATCTGAGTACCATCAAGCTTTGATGAATCTAACAGGACCTATAAGAACAGTATTACGTGAGCGAAGGGGCCTTACTGATGAGACACTCAAGCATTTCCAGATAGGATGGGATGGGGAAAGAATAACAATACCAATATATGATGAATTCAACACTCTGGTAAACTTTAGAAGATACAAATGGAATTCGTATGAAGACCAATATAAAGTAACTAACTATGAAGATGAATTAGGGAATACGTATGGTGAAGTCAGGATATTTGGCATTGAAAACTTAATTGATGAAGATATAGAATACGTAGTATGGTGCGAAGGTGAAATGGACCGCATTATCAATGAACAATATGGATTCCCTTCAGCATGTCCTACCAGTGGTGCAGGTACATGGCGACCAGAGTGGACCAAGTATTTCAGAAATAAGAAGCGTGTTTATATAGCACAAGATAATGACGAAGCTGGAAGAAGAGCTACGCAAAAGATTTGTGAAAAGCTATTTAGAGTTGTAGATGTATATGTAGTACAGTGGCCAGACGATTTCCCAGAAAAAGGAGACATAACGGATTTTTACACAAAAGCTGGTCAATCAGCAGAGGACTTCCAGAAGCTACTCNATAATGCTGTGAAGTATATAGACCCTTCTCAAAAAGTAAACTTAGCGGACGAAACAGAAGCTAAGGAAGTTCATCTAGCTGATTCAGCTAATGCAGAATTATTTGGCACAAGGATTAGAGTACCAGTTATGATTTCAGGGAAAGACACAACACCATACATGTGCCCTGAAGTAATCAAGGGATACTGTGGTGATGCGGCAGATGCAGATAATAAAAAGTGTAGTAGTTGTTATTTAGCTACAATGGCTGGTGAATATACAGTAACGCTTGGCGCTACAAATAAGGATACTATGAAACTTATCAAATGTACTGAAACACAACAGGAAGCAGTTATAAAAGAGATATTAGGTATCAACAAGTCATGTCCAAAAGCAAGGATAACAATTGAAAAGTACATGAATATAGAAGAGATTCGTATGATACCAAAGGCTGAAGCAAACTTCGGTTTCGCAAAGGAACATGAGTATGTAGTTAGAACTGGATATTATATAGGTAAAAGTCTTAAGACTAATGAGAGATATACATTAGTTGGGTATATGTATCCTGAGCCACAGACACAGTACGCAACATATTTGTTTGACAAAGCATATCCTGAGAAGAATATGATTAACGACTTTGAGATGAGTGACGATATTTATGAGATGCTAAAGATATTTCAGGTTAAGGACGGACAAACGATTGAGGACAAGTTCAATGAAATACACAGAGACTTGGAGAGAAACGTTACTAGAGTGTGGGAGCGCCGCGATGTAAGTATAGCAATAGATTTAGTATACCATACGGTACTAAATTTCTATTTCCAAGAGCAATTTATAAACAGAGGCTGGGGAGAACTGTTAATCATCGGAGACTCAGGCCAGGCTAAAACTACACTCGTAGAAAGACTAATGAACCATTACAAACTAGGTGAGCTGTACTCTGGTGAATCTTCAAGGCGTACAGGTCTAGTATATAATATGCAACAGAACAATAAGAGGTGGTTCTTAGTATGGGGAGCCTTCCCACTGAATGATGGAGGACTGATAGCTATAGACGAGCTATCAGGTCTTAGTGAAGAAGACTTAGCACAGATGTCCGACGTGCGTTCATCAGGTATTGCAAAAACTACAGGAGTTATAACAGCTGAGACCACAGCACGTACTAGGGCCATCTATATATCTAACCCCAGGAATGGTAGACAACTTAATTCTGAGACCTATGGTGTTATGTCTATACTAAAGTTGTTTGGTAAAGCAGAAGATGTTAGAAGGTTAGACTTAGCTATTGCAGTAGCGTCTGGAGACGTCAATCCATCACTAGTTAATAGAAGTCTAGACGATATACCTGCAGTACCTCACATATACACATCAGACCATTATAATATGAGAGTGCTGTGGGCGTGGAGCCGCAGGCCTGAGCATATTAAGTTTGAGGACGATGCTGTTGCTACAATATTAAAGTTAGCAACACAGATGGGTAAAAAGTATACTTCTAGGGTGCCTTTGGTCGAGGCGGCCGACCAACGTATTAAGATTGCTAGGTTATCAATAGCGTGTGCGTGTTGCGTATTTTCAACTACAGATGGAGAGGACGTTGTAGTTAAGAAAGAACATGTAGAGTTTGTAGTTAATTTCTTGGATAGAATCTACAGCACCAAGAGCATGGGTTATGATAAATTAAGTGAACAAGAAAGAGTTAACACTGACTCCTCAGAAGCTAATATAGCTAAGTTACGTGCAGCATTTGCATTATTGCCTCTACAGGACTTTAATGAAACTGTTAAGACGCTATATCAATTGCCATACTTTAACAGGTTTACTCTGGAAGACTACACAGGCTTACCAAGGGATGACCTGAGATTGTTATTGAAATTCTTGACTAATAATCATCTGGTGGAACGTGTGAGAAGCGACTACAGAAGAATGCCTATCGGAACAGAGTTCCTGGAGCATTGTATAGAGAAGCCGTTCACACCTGATGAAATAGACAGGGCTAGAAAAAATTATTACTCAGCAGCTGAATATTAAAGGAGGAATAAATAATGGATGTATTAAAATATCTTACCAATTGTACCATTTTATCTACGGTCACTCAGGAGGAAGATGAGAATGAGTGGTTAGCAAATAGGACCAAGGGTATTGGTGGTTCTGATGTCGGTGCTATATGTGGAGTCAATAAGTACTCAAGCGCTAGATTGGTTTACCTTAAGAAGACTGGACAGTATCAAGACAGTGAAGATGAATTTAGTGAGGCTGCGTTAGAGAGAATGCACTTTGGTCGTTTGTTAGAACCTATTGTAGCTAATGAATATGTTAGAAGAACTGGTAACAAGGTTGTAGTAGCCCCAGCGACACTTGCACATAAGGACTATCCATGGGCGATTGCTAATGTTGACAGACTTATAGTAGATGACAAAGGTATTCCATATGGTATATTAGAGTGTAAGACAGCCAGTGAGTATATGGATGATGCTTGGTCAGAGGGTGATATTCCTTTAAGCTATCTATATCAATTAAACTGGTATTTATGGATCACAGGTTTAGAATATGGTGTTATAGCGTGTTTAGTTGGAGGTAACAAGTTTTACCATTATGAAATATGGAGAAACGATGAATTATTGAGAGACGAGATATTACCAAAGGTTGACAGGTTCTGGAACTATCATGTTAAAAACTTAATTGAGCCTGAACTAACTGGAGCAGATGCAGATTCCGAGCTCGTGGCTAATGAAAACTCAGAAGTAATTAAAGGCTCTGAAATAGTTTTAGAGGATGAAACAATAAATGAGCTAGCTGCTACGGTTAAAGAATGCAGAGCAAAGATTAAAGAATTAGAAGCAACTGAGAAGGAAGCAGCTAATAGATTAAAAGAAGTGCTTAAAAATAATGAAATAGGGTATACTAAAGACTATATAATCAAATGGTCACCTAGAAGTCAAAGTAGAGTAGATACTGTAAAATTAAAAGAGAAATATCCAACGGTTTATGAAGATTGTCTCAAGCGGATAAATTTTAGAGTATTTACAGTAAAATAAAAAGGGGGAAAACTTAATATGCTAGACAGAATGTTACAGAAACAAGAGGAATTACAGGAACGCTTAGGATATGACTTCCACAGCATGACACAAGAAGAGATTACTGCATATATAAAAGAATTCAGTATCCATCTGACACAGGAGCTGCATGAACTGTTATATTTATTGCCATACTTCAAACCATGGAAGAATTATAGCACAATGACTATAGAGGAATACGAGACCAGTATGGAAGAGGCAAGAAGAGAATTTATAGATATGTTCCATTTTATGCTCAACATAGCATTGGCATTAAATATGTCAGGCAAAGATATATACGATATGTACATGGAAAAGAACAAAGAAAATCATAAGCGACAAGATGAAGGTTACACACATGATAAAAGTTACAGATAGGAGGTACCGCACATGGCACAACTAAAAGTTATTACTGGAGGCGGAGCTAAGAGCTTTGTCCCCAGCTGTACAGTAACAATGGATGATAGTATCTACAAATTTACAGACTTCGTAACTGTAGGGTGGGATTATAATAAAGGCACTGCAGTTATAATTCAAAACGCAGATGCTATTACATTAGGTTTTGCACACCTAATGATTGCCGAAGCTTTTAAGGATAGCTACAACTCTCTAACAGATGATGAGAGGTCAATAGTGGACGATTCTTTGCCTAGAATTTAGTAAAAAGGGGAATGAATATGAAAAATATCCAAGTATCAGTAATTAATGAGGCACATTCATGTCCCGGTGGTATGATGATGTTTCTAGCTAAATTAACGCAGAGAGGACATCAGATTAAAAATATGGATGATTTGAAACAACTGTATAATGAATCTATGGGGCGACACAAAGCAGCTAAACGCATAGTTAAGATGCCGCATGGAACTATAAAGAGATTTGCCCCGATAACTATAGCNGTTGTAGGTGCTTCTAGGAGATTTCTTGCNCANGCTAGAACACATCATGTNGGCATTGATTTCGTATCAGCATCACTACANTACTCAGACTATAGTGAAGATGCACAATTTGTTGTACCTTACGAACTAATTGAATTAGGTACGTCTTATGTACAAGCATATCTTGATTCATGTGCCGAGTCTATGAGGCAATACAAAGCATTTGTAGATGCTGGTNTANGTAACGATACAGCGGGCTATATGGTGCCGCAGGGTCTAAGAAATATCCTGATAATTCAAGGTAATCATGAAGCATGGCATAACTTTATAAGATTGCGTTCTTGTAATAGAAACACTGTAGAAACACAGTACGTTACAATGTTAATATGGGAAGCACTATTAGAAACAGCAGATGGTAAAGAAATGTTTGCATGGGCTGGTCCTGATTGTTTGCATGGCAAGTGCAGAGAAGGCAATATGAGCTGCAGAAAACCTTGGTCTTACAATAAGCACGCAGCAAACTATGCGACTAAAATACTAGATGAAAAATGGCCTATCATAAGGGGGCTGGAGTAATGAAGGAAGTATGGCAGGAAAACACATAAAGGATATGAATGGAGGTACGTATAATGATTTTAATATTAGTGGGACCCGATTGCTCCGGTAAATCTACGTTAGCTAAACAACTCTCGGCACAGACGGGTTACCCCATACAACATAGAAGTAAACCTAAGGACCAGGCGGAGAAAGATGCTATGATGGATATGTATATAAGAATAGCTAAGTCTGGTGCCAATGTAATACTAGACAGGGCTTGGTACTGTGAAATGGTGTACGGGGATATTATGAGGGACAAATCATATATAAGTATGGGCCAGATGTATGAGCTGGAGTATCTGGTATCCAATAACGGCGGCGGTATTGTAATTCACTGCACCGATGAAACTAATAAGTTATGGGACAGATGCATGGAACGCGGTGAGGAGTATATACAAGATTATGAAACACTAGCAACTATTAAGCATAAGTATGATTGGCTTATGCATTCTGTACCTCATATATTACCCGTAGTCAGGTATACCATCAATGAGAACCTGTCCTAAATGCGGTTGGGAATACCCTAGCACTTATGTCAACACTAAATGTAAGTTTTGCGGTACTACATTTGATGTTCAGATATGCGGCACCTGTAAAAAGTTAGTCCCTACCTACAAGTTTTATAGACGTAGCGATGGAAGACTAACGCGGCGATGTCCAGACTGTAACCGCAAGAGTACTAGAGATTGGGATAACGCCAATAAAGAGCGAAGACTTGCTAGGGTATATAGGTTCTATGACAAGCGCCTCATCGCCGCTGAGAAAGAAATGTACGATTGGATGGAAAAACTACAGACACTCCCTTTTAAGGTTATGAGCGAAGATGAATGGTTAGAAACGTGTAGATATTTTGGAGGATGTGCTATATGTGGCAATGAATATATAGAGACCCGACACTTCTTTATACCCTTCGAAGAGGGCGGCCGATACACTGTATGGAATATGATACCTCTATGTGGTCAGTGTGCTGCTGGGCTACCAAAGTCTATTGGTAATCCTTTTAAGTGGTTTGACAAATATTTTGGCAATGCGGAAGCACTGGGATTAAATGAAGAACGTAAGAATAAACTAGTAAGTTACCTATACAACAAAATGAAGGAGGGTAAATGATGGAAGAAAGCTACACTATTGATGACTTCAAGGAAACAAAATGCTGTTTAACGTGCCGAAATTGGAATGTTGACAATACACTACAAGGTCGTTATATGTATAACACATGCCGTTATATGTACGAAAATTTCAAATGCGCTGCAGTGTTTCCAGCTACTTGGCAGTGCAAATATTACAATGGCCCATATACAACGGATTGCCCGTTTGGAGAACAGGAGTATAAGGAGGCCAGCGAATGAGGCAAATAAGAGCACAAGTATTTATAAATTTCACAAAGGAGTTATCTACACTATCAAAGTGTGAGGAAAGACACGTGGCTGCTATTATAACTGATAAAGAGTTGACACAAATATATAGCATAGGAATTAACGGAGGGCCTAAAGGACTACAGGATTGCTTGTGTAGGATAGATGGCAAGTATGGGTGCCTTCATGCGGAGGTCAATGCGTTAAATAAGTGCTTATCAGATGCACAAGATAAAGTAATGTTTGTGACACTAGCACCTTGTAAACAATGTGCCGCAGCTATCATAAATGCTCCCGGCGGTTTCAGTAGGGTATACTACCATGAGGACTGGAAGGAAGATACTGGTCTCAAGTTATTGAAGACGGCAGGTATACAAGTGATAAAATTGTAGTTTACGTTGAACTTCGATTATAATATAATAAGGGGCATTTTTAAGCCCCTTTGAAAAACTAGAAGTTTTACGGACTTGTAAAATTAATTAATACAAGTTCGTGATAAAGGGGGTAAGGTTAAACTATTAATATGCTATCACGTACACGTAAAAATTAATATAGACTTGTAACAAGTATATTTAATCGATTTTAATATATAAAGGGGTATAATATGGCAGAAACAAAGTAAAGAAAGGAGGATAGGACTATGTAATGAAGTCAGTTTTGGTACAGGACAATGTGCCTATGCAATTATTAATAGAAGAATTATTTTAAAGGGGGTTTTATTATGAAAGTCAAAGACATTAAAGCTTATGATGAATGGAAAGCAAATAATACAAACCCATATGGTTCAGCAATATTTAGATATGCTGAAAAGTGGGCTAATCTGATGGAAGAGAGGCTTACAAAAGGAGAAAAGATAGAAGATATTGCAAAAGAATTATCACATAAAGCAGACACAGAAGGTATAACTGGATTCATGTATGGTTGTGCAGTTAGTATTCTTTCACAATGCTGGGAATACGGAGAAGAATTGAGAGAATGGCACAATAAGCAATATAATTATGACGGAAAGGGAGTTGTAAATCCTGCTGTATTAAAAATAAATGGGTAAGTGAGGTCGAACATAATGCCTAAAGCGATATTGGAGTTAGAGATGCCGGAGAGTTGCATAAAATGTCCTTGTAGTTGGCGAATGAAAGATGACATAATAATTTGTGAAGTTATAGCGCATTATTGTCCTGAAGACGGCAGACATAAATATTGCCCACTGAAGCTGGTGGATGATAAGGAGGTATAGTATGGCTAGCATTAATATAGTAATACACGAGCATGAAAAACAGGCAGTGTTAAAGGTCTTGAGGAAAAAACAAGGTGTAACTATATCAGTGGCTAAGATTGGTGAGCTGGCTAAGATAAACCCTAATAGAACACGCTTCATCATCGAGGACCTGATTGAAGAAGGCAGGTTGAAGAGAATACCTACAAAGAAATTTAATGATAGGTATATTAGATATAGTTATGAGGTTTTATAAAGAAAATATTGAGTGAAGGGGAATGATTTGCAATGGCAGTTATTAAGAGCAAGCATAGGGCAGTAATCAAAAAAGGAACTAATTTCTCGTACAACCCAGAGACGTTTAATAAAGAGCATTCTGTAGATTTTTTTCATGAGGCCAAGTCAGCACAGGAAATAATAGACAACATAGTTCCATTTGAAATAAATGGAAAGAAGTTTATTGTGTTTGATACAGAGACCTATGCGACACCGTTGAAGAGCAATGAGATACCAAACGGATTGGTTAGAAGATGGGTAGGATCAGGTAAATCAGCAAAGCCGCAAGACTTACCATTTTGTATAAGTATTTGTGATGGTAAGAACGCATACACACTTCACGACACTTTGGACAATAACTACAATGAATTTCGTAAACTGTCTGCAATATTCGAAGATCCCAATATTGAGAAAATAGCTCATAACTGGAAGTTTGACGCTCATATGCTTCAGAATATAAACATGCGTATTAAAGGTAAAGTACACGACACTGTAGTTCTCACAAAGCTAACGGATGAAAATAGGTCCTCGTACCAATTAAAGGATATTGCTAGAAAATATGAAGGTCACATAGTTAAATTCGAGTATATGCTAGACGCTTACAAGAATACTCACAAGATTGCAGATTACAGGATGTTTCCTAGAGAATTGATAAACAACTACGCTAATGCCGACGTTTGGAACTGTTACTTAGTATTCATAAATGAATTCCCACTATTAGAAAAATATGGCTTGATGCCACTATATGAAAATGAGATGGAGCTTATGATAGCTTTATATGCTGCAGAAAGATACGGTATGAAAGTAGACCTAGATTACGAAAAACAACTCAAGACAGAGCTACAGACGTTAACTGATAATGCAGAGGCAGCGATATATGAAGAAGCGGGTAAGATATTCAATGTTAACTCTTCAAAGCAATTATACGAAGTGTTAATGGGCCTTGGTGTTGACGATAGACTAATACCAAGAACAGATAAAGGAAGCCCTCAGACTAACAAATATGTATTAAGTGACTTATCAGAGAAACATAATGTAACAATAGCTAGGAAGATATTGGAATATAGAAAATATGAAAAGCTTTTAACAACTTATGCGGTAGGTATCTATGACCAACGTAGTGCGGAAGGCAAGGTCCATGGTAATATAAACCAGACAGAGGCTACAACCGGCAGGATGAGCATAACGAAACCTGCATTGCAAACACTCCCGAAGAAAGATACCAGCATCCGTAGAGCATTTATCCCCTCGGATGGATATGAGCTATGGATGATGGACCTTGACCAAATAGAATATAGGATATTCTCTCATTATTCAAAGGCCGAAGGATTGATACAAGCTATTAAAAACGGGCAGGATATTCATAGAGCCACCGCGGCGATTATTTATAANATACCTTATGATAAAATAACAGATGAGCAGAGAACTAAAGCTAAGACGGTTAACTTCAGTTTGATATATGGACAGGGTGACCAGGCATTAGCAGCCTTTTTAAAGATGACTATAGGCGACGCAGTAAGATTTAAGAATAGATACTTCGCAAATATACCAGAGACCAAACCTTTCATAGATGCTGTAGAAAGAGTTACTAGAACTAGAGGGTATGTAGTTAATTTCTACGGCAGACGAAGGAGACTTAAATCAGATGAAGTGTACAAAGCACCAAACGCATTAATACAGGGTTGCGCAGCTGACTATATAAAGCATAAAATGGTTAGGATATACAAATATTTAAAGATGAATAACTACAAGACTAGAATGCTGCTGGTAGTACATGATGAACTTATATTTGAAGTACACAAGGATGAGAAACACCTGATACCGAAGCTTCGCTGGTTACTATCTGACTTCGAGACCTTCAGAGTGCCTATCACTGCAGGAGTTGAGAAAGGTAATCCATCATGGGGTCAAAAAGTTGAACCGGAAGATGTGGGATTTGAAGCATTCATAAAAGAGGAAGTAAATGCTATAGACAATTTCAATGTGTTCGATGGTTCAGTGTTCAGCTAGAGTATAGGTTTCGCACGGAAGGCCTTTTTAGTAGGGACATTACCACCTTCCTCAGTAATTATTACTTCCGTAGTAATCCGCGAAAAAACGTGATATAATAATAGATAGGGAAATAATAAATGCGGGAGGTGAGCCAAATGAAATTAGAAAAAACCACATATCTTAACTGCTTCTGCGATTTCTCGCACGGGGCACGAATAAGAACGGAAAGTGGTCGTTTCCTCGGAGCGACCTGCGACCCCGGAGAGGCCGAAAACATCATCAGGAATTACTTCATGACTGAATTTTTCCCCGAACCAGTTCATGTATACTTTGGCGGGGAAATTGGACAAGACGGAGTATTGGGATACACTTTCAGTATCACAGAGTGATAGCGACTTAGAATATTAAAATTAAGGAGGATATGATATGAGCAAAAAGTTGATATGGAACAACTGCAAAAAGATTGGTGAAGTAAAGAAATCAAACAGAACTAAGGTTGTAGTCGAATTAGTTGCGAGAGACGGTGTTAAGTACATTAACATAAGAGGCTGGTACATCAGAAAGAGAGACAATGAATGGAAACCGGCACTGGACGGTATAGCAATTCCTATTAGCATCCCAATAGACGGCAAGTTAGCCAGACCTACAGAAGGTTTATTAGAACTAATACAAGAAGCTTTAGCACACGCTGAAGACTTTCCAATAGAAGACGAAGCTAACGCTGTATGGGTGGAGAGCAAGAAATAGGAGTGATACAGCGCCCAGTACTCACTGGGCGTGTAATGCGGCCAAGGACGGTTCCAAGCCCGTGTAAACGCAGAGGACACAAATTATAAATTAGGAGTGATGGATATGAAGAAAATCATAGCTAAAATGGTTGACGAAGAGAGAGAAAGTTGCGATAGATGCGGTAAAGTATTCAAAAACAATTCAATAATAGTCGTAGTCTATGGAATGTTATTTTGCAGCAACGAATGCGCATTCAAAGTGTTCCCAGACCTTAATAAAGATGATTTAGAAACAATATTAGCTAGTGATATAGGGGTGGAATAATGTTTGGACTATTTAAGCGTAGGCAGAAGAAACAAATCAGACCAATAACGTTGCAAGATTTCATTGGACAAGAAAATACTAAGCTAACTCTTAGTGTTGCATTGAATGGTGCTAAACAGAGAGGCTCAAAGTTAGAACATATAATAATCTACGGACCTCCTGGTTTAGGCAAGACTACACTGGCTAATATAATTGCAACAGAAATGAGAAGTAAACTACACACTAGGATAGGTCCCGCTCTACAAAAACAAGCAGACATTGTAGATTTGTTTGAGGACATATTCGAAGGCGATATTATATTCATAGATGAGATACACCGCATACCAGTAAGGCTAGAGGAACTGCTATACACGGCTATGGAGGATAGTTATATAGATTTAGGCGATGGAAGAATGGATATACCAAGCTTCACACTAATAGGTGCGACAACCAGATTAGGTAACTTATCTAAACCATTGAGNGATAGGTTTGGGATTCAGTTAAGATTAGAATTATACAGTCAAGAAGAACTTGTAAGCATTGCGCACAGGACGGCGAGCGTTCTAGGCGTAGATATAACTAGTGATGGTGCGTTGACATTAGCGAGCAGGTCGAGAGGTACACCAAGGATATTAAACAGTTTCATAAGACGCGCCGTAGATATGATGCACGCAACTGGCAAAGACACTATAGATGAAACAGTTGCACTAGCCACATTAGAGATGCTAGAGATAGACGAACTTGGACTGGACAGAATGGATAGAAAGATACTTGATATTTTAGTCAATAATTACAATGGTAACCCTGTAGGTATTAATACGCTAGCAGTAAGTGTTGGTGAAGAAGCTAAGACCATTCAAGAAGTATATGAACCATATCTAATAGCCAGTAAGCTAATCCAACCTACAAGCAGGGGTAGAGTAGCGACCCAAAAAGCTATAAATCATATAAGGGGGATGTAAGATATGACTGTTCACGAAGTTATCGAAGCGTTTGCAAGAGGTGAGAAGTCAGGTGGAGCAAGTAGGTGTAAATATTACCCACAAGGAAGGTTGAGAATAGAGGGTGATAAGCTATATAACTACAATACAGTGATTGCCTACTGGTTCAATGGAATCATGCTAATAAATGGAACTAGATACTCAAAGACTACATCGGTGCATCAGAATAGGTTAAAGAGACAGAACGTTAAGAAATTAGTTGTAGATGAGGATACATTGAATGAGGTTATGCATTATGGTGATTTGTATATAGACACAATTAAAAAATTATTAAGAAAGGAGGCTGCTAAAGATGTATAAACCAGGTTACTATCTATTTGAAGGTAATTTGTTAGAATATTATGGCGATGATGAAGTTTTCGATATAGACAGTGGCGAAATATACCCTGTTTGTATATTAGATGTTTCAGAATACAAAGGAGGATTTGAATAAAGGGGGTATGCGTTAGTGCGCATAAAAGATTTAACAGTAGGTGATAAAACTACAATAGATCTACTGGTATTATCATCAAGTATTAGATTGACCGCTAATAAAAAGCCGTATCTAGACATGATACTATCAGATGGTACTGATAAGATTTCAGCTAAGAAGTGGGACTGGAACATATCTGGCAAACCTGAGGTCGGCACTGTAGTTACCATCAATGCAGATGTAACTGAATGGGCTGGCAACAAACAATTAATAATTTCATCTGTAAGCCGTAGTACAAAAGGACCTGAGGAGTTTGCACCAAAGGGAGACTTCAATATTGATGACTACAAGGCTAAGTTGAATATGTTACTCCTGAATATGGAGAATACATCGCTGAATAACTTAGTGACAAAAATCTTTGACGACTATTTGGAACAATGGGAAACAGCTCCTGGTGCGACTAACGTGCACCATGCCTATTTGGCAGGGACGTTTCAACACAGTATAGACACAGCGATAATTGCTAAGGCTATTGCAACGAACATAGACGAATGTAATGTAGACTTATGTGTAGCTGGTGCATTGTTACATGATGTTGGAAAACTATTTGTCTACGAGTTGAATGGTTCAGTAATTAACTACACAGATTATGGTCACTTGCTAGAGCACATTGTAGGCGGTATCGTATTACTGGATAGATATAGAACTGAAGAGAATTCAGAAATAATCACGTTACTACAGCACATAATAGCCGCGCACCACGGCAAGCTTGAATTCGGTTCTCCAGTAACGCCGAAGTTCTTAGAAGCTTGGATTGTATCATATGCTGATGACATAAACGCTAAGGTAAACATAATCCAGCGTGTCAATAGAGGTTGCAACGACAAATTTACAGAAAAGGAATGGGCATTAAATAACTCTGCTATGCTATCACAACGATATATAGAAGAAGTGATGAATAGATGAAGCTATTCGAAGAGTGTCGATTTTGTGATAAGAGATACGTAGGATGTCATGCAAACTGTCCCACCTATATCAGAGACAGAAAACTTCTAGATGAAGCGAAAGCTAAGCAACGTCTAGAAAATGATTATATTGAGTATTGTAAATTGGCAAT
>JGI24713J26584_10001854_pt1 | contig 15019 bp, 10 predicted proteins | sample BioPla4DNA1_FD_26584 | JGI IMG/M metagenome (IMG submission 26584) | reverse complement strand
ATTGCTAATGCTACTCCTACTACAATGTATATTAGCAATATCAGTGATACTGCGGGTAATGTGAATACTAATACTTATGAATTTACTTTATTTATGGATACAGTTGGGCATACTCCTAACTGGGTAATTACTGAGATAATGTACAATCCTCCTGAAGTGGTATTGATAGTTTAGAATTTATTGAAATAATGAACAATACTGCTTATACAATGAATTTCAAGGATTACACTTTGAAATACAGTACTAATTCATATACATTTACTGAAGATTTATTTGTAGATCCTTATGGATATATTTTAGTAGCTCCTGTGGCTAATAAAGCTAGTGCTTTTTATGGGAAAACATTTATTCAAGGACATACAAGTGGTATATCTAATAGTGGCACANCAATTGTTATTATAGACCCCAATGGCATCACAGTAGATACAGTAAGATATTATACTTCTGCACCATGGCCCACTGACGCTAATGGAAATGGCTATAGTTTGAGCTTATGCGATCCTAATTTAGATAACAATATCGGTGAAAATTGGTCCTTAGGTACTAGACCTTTTAGCATAGTAAATGATAAAATGGTTTATGCTGACCCAGGAGAAGGCTGCTATGTAGCTCCAGACACTATACCTCCTACACCTCTTAATGCATGGGCTACTTCTTATAGTACCGTTAAAGTATCTTTTGATGAACCTGTAAATAATAGTGCAGAAAATATAAATAATTATAGTGGATTAGATATCTCTACTGCTACTAGAAATACTAATCATGATACAGTAACTCTTACTTTAGCTACACCATTACAAAATGCAGTACATTATACTTTATCTATTACTAATATTGCAGATGAGGCAGGTAATATTAACTCTAACATATATGATTTTGATATTTTCATAGACCTATCTGCTCCATCTATTGTAATCACTGAGATCATGTACAATCCTCCTGAAAGTGGAACTGATAGTTTAGAATTTATTGAATTATACAATAATGATACTTATACAGTAAATATGAACGAGTATACATTAACATATGGAACTAATACATTTACTTTCCCAGACGGTATAACAATAGCACCTAATGAATTTTTAATAATAGCACCTAATGCTACTGCAGTAAATAACTTCTATGGAGTAACTGCAATACAAGGTTCAACTGGTGCTATCCCAAATACTGGTACTACTATAGTACTTAAGACTCCATATGGTGTAGTAGTAGATACACTGACATTTGGAAGTGGTGCTCCTTGGCCTACTGAAGCTAATGGACANGGTCCNTCTCTNACTTTATGTGATCCTAATTCAGATAACACTGATCCTGCTAATTGGTCTGTAAGTGATAATGAGTATGATATTGTAAATGGTTATATGGTAAAAGCTGATCCTAACTCCCTATGTATCATAGATAATGTTGCTAATTTCAATAAAGAAATTATAAATATTTATCCAAATCCTGCATCAGATAAAGTCTTTATCAATTCTAACAAAGATATAAATTCTATCTTTATTTATGATATTTTAGGTAATAAAGTGGCTCATTATGAGCAAGTGAATAACAATCAATATATTATAGATGTTAATAATTTATTAGCACAAATCTATATTGTAAAAATAATCTTTGTAGATAATAGTATTGCTAATCAAAAATTAATTATAGAATAAAAAACTAATGAGAGATTTCGTAATAGTAGATGTAGAAACTACTGGCGGGAAGCCTGGAGCTTCCCGCATTACTGATATAGCACTAGTATTTATTAAGAATAATTGTATCAATGGGCATTATTCTACTTTAGTAAATCCAAATAGAGAAATCGATCAATATGTTCAAAAAATTACTCATATTACTAATAAGATGGTAAGGAATGCTCCTAAGTTTTATCAAATTGCTGAAGAGATTGATTTTCTCACTAAAAATAGCATACTTGTTGGTCATAATATTAGGTTCGATTACTCTATGATTAGAAGTGAATTTAATAGACTTGGCATTAATTACGAACGCGAAACGATAGATACTATAAGCATGGCTAGAAAAGCATTACCAGATCTATCTCTTTATAATTTAGATGCTGTTACTAACTATTTGGATATTGAAATCAGTAATAGACATAGAGCATTAGGTGACGCAGAAGCCACAGCTAAATTATTTTTGCAATTATATGATATGTGCAATTGTAATTTAGAAAACTCCCTAAAGATTCCCTATCATTTTGATGAATAGTTTTTAGAAATAATATTCATCACTTTTTCTCATTGATAATTATCACAATTATTAATTTATTAAGATTAATAATTTACTTTTGTTAAGTAAAAATTAACCCCCAAATTATATTATTATGAGTATGTTTTGTTTTCAATGCCAAGAGACAGCCAAGGGCACAGGCTGCACAATCAATGGAGTGTGTGGTAAAAAAGACGATTTAGCTAGACAAATGGATGTATTGATATATCTTTGCAAAGGCATATCTACATTATCAATAGAACTAAATAATAAAGGAATAGCTACTCCAGAGGTGAATCCTTTTATACTAAATAGTCTTTTCCAAACTATTACCAATGCAAATTTTGATAAAGAGGCAATAAAAAATAGTATTCACCATGGACTAGAGCTAAAAAGAAAATTATTAAATTTGGCAAAAGAAAATGGTGTAAATATAAGTAAATTACCTGAAGCAGCTACATGGGATGCTAATACTGATGCAGAGATAGAAGCTAAAGAAATAGAAGTAGGAGTTTTAACTACTAAAGATGAAGATATTCGTTCACTAAGGGAATTAATAGTTTATGGAGTAAAAGGTATGGCAGCATATGCAGAGCATGCTTATAATTTAGGTTTTGTAGATGAAGATATTTTTAATTTTATGAAAAAAGCTTTAGCATCTACATTAGACAATTCATTATCTATAAATGATTTAATAAATTTAGTATTGCAAACAGGAGAATACGGTGTAAAAACTATGGCTTTATTAGACAAAGCTAATACTACTAAATATGGCAATCCAGAGATTACTAAAGTAGATTTAGGAGTACGAAATAATCCTGGTATTCTAATATCTGGTCATGATTTATTAGACCTCGAAGAACTATTAATTCAAACTGAGGGAACAGGAATAGATGTTTATACACATGGAGAAATGCTTCCTGCTCATTATTATCCATATTTTAAAAAATTTAAACATTTTGCAGGAAATTATGGNAATNCATGGTGGAAACAACGCGAAGAATTCGAAACTTTCAATGGGCCTATACTTTTNACAACTAATTGTATNGTGCCACCTCTCGAAAAAGCTACTTACAAGGATAGAATCTACACCACTGGTGCTGCTGGTTTAGATAGTGCTAAACATATAGCTGATAGAGAAGATGGTAAAATGAAAGATTTCTCAATTATAATAGAACATGCTAAACGTTGCAATCCACCTCAAGCTATAGAACAAGGAGAACTCATAGGTGGCTTTGCTCACAATCAAGTAATAGCACTTGCGGATAAAATCGTAGATGCTGTNAATGCCNGTAAAATCAAAAAATTNGTAGTAATGGCTGGATGCGATGGCAGACTAAAAAGNAGAGAATATTACACTGAGTTTGCAGAGAAACTGCCTAAAGATACTGTGATATTGACAGCTGGATGTGCTAAATATCGTTACAATAAATTAAATCTAGGTGATATAGATGGAATACCTCGCGTGTTAGATGCTGGGCAATGTAATGATTCATATTCTTTAGCTGTTATAGCTTTGACACTGAAAGACGTCTTTAAGGTTGATAATATTAATGAACTTCCAATAATTTATAATATAGCTTGGTATGAGCAAAAAGCTGTAATCGTTTTACTCGCGTTACTATATTTAGGTGTCAAAAATATTCATTTAGGACCTACTTTGCCAGCTTTCCTATCACCAAATGTAGCCAAAGTATTAGTAGATAATTTTAACATTGGTACCATTAGTACTGCCGATGACGACATTAAAATGTTTTTCACAAATTAAAAAAATAACAATTATGGAATCAGCTTTTTCACCCGAAAATGTTTATAAATTAAAAGATAGCATAGTATATGCCGAAGGATCTGTTGTTAGCAAAATTGTCAATAAAACCAAAGGCGGTAATGTAACATTATTTGCTTTTGATAAAGATCAGTTCCTAAGTGAGCATACTGCCCCATTTGATGCTATTGCGATAATAATAGATGGATACGGCAAAATTACTATAAATAAAAAAGATTATACATTAGCAGAAAATGAAATGATAATAATGCCTGCTAATGTGCCACATGCAGTATATGGAATAGAAAAGTTTAAAATGCTTTTGATAATGCTAAAAGATTAAAATAAATGTTTCTATTCTAAGTATAGTGTTATTAAAAAAAATTAAACTAGCTAAAATAATTTAATATAGTTTAAACATCTTGCTTAACTTATTAAAACTATAAACTCATCACTCCATCAATATACCCCAAAAAATTATTTTTAAAACTCTTAATTTACTTGATTATTTCTTTTTCAAATATTTATCGAGCCAGCCAAAAAATTCTCTTTGCCACAAAATAGCATTCTGAGGTTTCAGAATCCAGTGATTCTCGTCAGGAAAAACAACAAGCTTTGCAGGGATATTTCTTAAACGAGCAGCCTGAAAAGCTTGCAGACCTTGAGTATAACTAATGCGAAAATCATTTTCACCATGCATCACTAGTATAGGAGTATCCCATTTATCTACTAACTTATGTGGGGAGTTAGCATAGGAACGTTGTGCAATTTTATTATTTTTATCCCAATAGGGGCCACCGAGGTCCCAATTAACAAACCAGTATTCATCAGTTTCTAGATATTGACTTTCTAGATTAAACATGCCAGAATGAGAGATAAAAGCCTTAAATCTTTTGTTATGCACACCAGCTAAATAATACACAGAATAACCACCATAGCTTGCTCCCACTGCCCCTAATGCGTCTTTATCTACATATTGTACTGTCGCGAAAGTATCTATAGCTGTCAAATAATCTTGAATATTTAATCCACTGTAATCGCCACTAATCTGCTCTAACCATTCCATACCAAATCCTGGTAAACCTCTACGATTAGGTGCAACCACTATATATCCATTAGCTGCCATTAATTGAAAATTCCATCTATAGCTCCAGAATTGGCCTACCATACTCTGTGGACCACCCTCACAATATAATATTGCAGGATATTTTTTAGTGCTATCGAAATTTGGTGGATATATTACCCAAACAAGCATTTTTTTCTTATCTATTGTATTAATCCAGTATCGACGTACCTCTCCCATCTCTAATTGATCTAACCAATATTTATTAATAAAGGATATTTCACTTTCTGTACCATTTAATGGATCTATCATATAGATTTCATCAGGTTTAGACATTGATTGTTTTATTCCTATTATACCTTGTTTAGATATCAAAAAATCATTATAATTATGTGTACCACTAGTAATAGTTACAGGTTTCTTTTCATAAATATCTACCAAATATATTTGCTGAGTTCCATGCCAAGGACTAATAAAATGTAAAAAATTCCCATCTGTAGACCATTTCAGATTAGTAGCATGAGTTTCATAATCCACTACTGCCTCCCACATAGTATCTTTAGTAAAATCATAGATAAATGGTCTAATGCGATCAGATTCGTAGCCTGCGCGTTCCATACTCTCCCAAGCTATTTTACTACCATCAGGACTAAAAACAGGATTTTGGTCGTAGCCTAGCATTCCCTCTGTCAGATTAGTAAGTTTATTTTTTAGTAAATCATATATATAAATGTCTGAATTGGTAGACAAAGCATAGTCTCTGCCCATCATAGCTTTAGCAGTGAAAGCTATTTGGTTACCATTTGGATGCCAATTTATTTGTTCATTACCAGCAAATGGATATAGTGGGCATTCATAGGTCTGATGCTCCATTACATCTTGTCCGATAGTATCAATTTTTTCACTATATTCAGCTATAAATAGATGGGAAAAAGATTTTACCCATTGATCCCAATGTCTTGGTAGTAGGTCTTCATATATTCGAGCATTTGCTTTTGGCAAATCAGGATAAATGTCTTGTGGATCAGGTATTATTTTAACATCTTTGAAAAAAGCAATGTGTTTTTGATCTGGAGCATATTCGAAACCATTAATGCCTCCTTTAATATATGATATTTGCTCCATTTTGCTACCATCTATATTCATTTCGAATAATTGCATTTCTCCATTATCATCTGGATAAAGATAACCAATCTTTTGTCCATCAGGACGCCACCTAGCATTGTATTCGCTTTTGGGTGTAGAAGTGATTTTTTGTCTTTTATTATCAGTTAGATTTATGATATACAGCTCTCTATTACCTTTGTTTTCATGCCAATCATACCAAGTAACACCAAAAAGCAATTTATCTTTATCAGGTGAAAGCTGCATTTCAGAGATACGTCCTAGGTACCAAAGTTTCTCAGGTGTCAAAATATTAGACTCAAACTTTAAACTATCAGGACCAATGATTTTTTCAGTTGATTTAGTCTTTTTACAAGAAATAATGAATGATGTAATGCATAATAATAAAACTATAAATTGTTGTTTTTTCATAAAAATAATTTTTAAATCATCAAAAATAGGAATATTTTTTTTAAATATAAAAATCGAATGTTAAAAAATTTTGTTTCTATAACGAAATAGATAAAGATTAAAAGAGAGTAATATTACAAAAATAAATTTTTTAATATTGTACAGTTAAATATTAACCACAAAGTTCTCAAAGAAAACACAAAGGACACAGAGAATGATGTCTGAACCATGATTTGTGTGATTAAAGGATTTTGAGATTTTGTTTTTCAGGGCTAAAGCTCACACTTTTTTTCTATGTTATACCCTGACCTAAAGGTCAGGGTATAACATTTTACTATCTGACCTAAAGGTCGAAGATAATTGGGCGTATGGTAATACGCCCATACAAAACGTTTTTGGGGGATAATATCTCTTTCTATATTACTTTGCTATCTAACTCTCACTTCTATTAACCACGACCTTTAGGTCGTGGACTTAATAAATATGTTAATCGGGCTTTAGCCCTGATAATTCTTATTAACTCTGACCTAAAAGGCAGAGTTAATATCTGCCCCTTTGTGAACTTTGTGTAATATCATTAGTGTTCTTTGTGGTAAAATAACTAACCCACAATAAACGTTATAGAACCAAATTTTTTGATTTTACCACTTATATTTCATAAAAATATAATTTGTTTAAAAGGAATATTCCAATTATCTTTGCAGTAATTATAATTGATAATGTTAATTAGGTTTTTTTATACTATTGGCATTTATATCTATGGTTTTATTATTAATGTCATAGCTATCTTTGGCCATAAAAAAGCGAAATTATGGACAAAGGGTAGAAAGGCACAAAAGGATATCTATGCTAAATTATCTCCATCAGATAGATGGATTTGGATACATGTGTCATCATTAGGTGAGTTTGAGCAAGCAAGGCCTGTTATAGATCAATTGCACATTAAATATTCAAATCATAAAATTTTATTAACATTTTTTTCACCTTCAGGTTATGAAATTAGAAAAGATTATCCTAATGTAGATATGGTTTTATATTTACCATTAGACGTTCCTAAAAATATCAAAAGATTCATATCTGCTTTTTTACCTGAATTAGCTATTTTTGTCAAATATGATTTCTGGTTTAATTATTTGTATTATCTGAAAAAAAATCATATACCTACCATATTAATATCAGCTATCTTTAGGCCTAATCAATACTTTTTTAAGTGGTATGGGATGTATATGAGACGATACCTTAAATATTTTGATCACATTTTTGTACAAAATAATATTTCAAAATTTTTACTAGAAAAATATCTAATTTTAAATGTAACTGTTTGTGGAGATACTAGGTTTGATAGAGTTTATGAGATAGCTAATAATCCAGTTTGTTTCCCACAAATAGAAAATTTTATTAATAACCGTTTTGTATACATAGCAGGCAGCAGCTGGGAAGAAGACGAGAAATATATTACCCACGCTTTAAAAAAATTTCCTGATTGGTGCTATATCATAGCTCCACATGAAGTACATATAGAGCGAATAAATAACCTAAAAAAAAACCTGTCAACTAATGCTATAGCTTATTCAGAATTAACCGCTCCAAATTTTGATATTTCAAAAGTACAAAATTTGAATGTTTTAATTATAGATACCATTGGAATTTTATCAAATTTATATAGATACGCAGATATTGTGCATATAGGTAATGGTTTTGGTAAAGGCATACATAATATTTTAGAAGCAGCTGTTTATGGCAAACCTATAATATTTGGACCTAATTATAAAAAATTCCAAGAAGCAATAGATTTGGTAAATTTACATGGAGCATTTAGTTTTAATAATATTAATCAATATTTAGATATTTTAAGTAATTTATATAATGATAAATCATTTTACAATACTGCATCTGAAGTATGTAAAAATTACATAAAATCTAATGTCGGAGCTACTAATATAATTTTAAAATATATTGATGATAAATTAAAAGAACCTTGGTAAGGAAGTCATTAATTAAAATAACCAAAAATTTAAAAACATATGAAACACATTAAAGAAATTGCAGAAAGTCTGGGAATACCATTAGATGATTTAGAACTTTATGGCAAATATAAAGCCAAAATACCATTTAGGTTAATAAATAATGATAAAGTTAAACAGTCAAAATTAGTATTAGTTACAGCTATCACACCTACACCAGCAGGAGAAGGTAAAACTACAACATCGATTAGTCTTTCTATGGCACTAAATAGAATTGGTAAAAAATCGATTGTTGCTCTTAGAGAGCCATCATTAGGACCAGTTTTTGGCATTAAAGGTGGTGCTACTGGTGGAGGTAAAAGTCAAGTATTACCCATAGATGATATTAATTTACTTTTCACTGGTGATATTCCTGCTATTGAGAGAGCTAATAATCTATTATCTACATTAATAGATAATAATTTACAAAGTAAAAATCGTAATTTAAGGTTAGATCCACGTAACATTTTCTGGCATAGAGTAATGGATATGAATGATAGATCATTACGAAATATTGTAATTGGGTTAGGTGGTAATTCTAATGGTGTACCTAGAGAATCCACATTTGATATTACAGCAGCAAGTGAAGTAATGGCAATACTTGGAATGACTGATAGCATTAATGACTTGAAACAACGTTTAGCTAATATTTTTGTAGGATTAACGTATGATAAAAATCCAATTTTTGCTAGAGATTTAAATGCACAAGGAGCAATGGCTGCTTTGCTAAAAGATGCAATAAATCCCAATTTAGTACAAACAACAGATGGTACACCAGCTATAATTCATTGTGGCCCATTTGCTAATATTGCACAGGGTACTAATAGCATATTAGCAACTAAAATGGCAATGACATATAGCGATGTAGTTGTTACAGAGGCAGGATTCGGTTCAGATCTAGGTGCAGAAAAATTCTTTGATATCAAATGTCATCAATTTGGATTAATGCCAAATGCAGTAGTTTTAGTAGTAACTATTCGTGCTCTGAGATATCATGGCGGTGCTACTAAAGAACAATTAGCTATTCCTAATGCAGAATTTGTAAAAAAAGGCCTTACTAATTTAGATAAACACATCGAGAATATGATGATGTATAACTTTAAACCTGTCGTAGCATTAAATAAATTCGATACTGATACAGAAGAAGAAATCGATATAGTTAGACAACGTTGTAAAGAATATGAAGTAATGATGTCTATAAATGAAGGATTCGCCAAAGGTAGTGAAGGTGCTATCGATTTAGCTGAAAAAGTAATGCAAAGCATTAACTATTGTCCAGATTGCTTCAAACCTATATATAAATATGATCAAAGCATTGAAAAGAAAATTGAGATAATTAGTAAAAATATTTATGGAGCTAAAGATATAGAGTTCTCACTGAAAGCTAGGAAAGATTTGGATTTAATAAAACAATTAAATTTAGAAAATTTACCTGTATGCATTGCTAAAACTCAATATTCATTTTCTGATAATCCAAATTTGAGAGGGAGACCTAAAGATTTTATATTGAACGTTAGAGAAATAGAAATCTCTTCAGGTGCTGGATTTGTAGTTCCTATAGCAGGAACTATCATGCGCATGCCAGGGCTACCAGATGTACCTTCTGCTGAAAAAATAGATATCGATGATGATGGTGTTATCTATGGAATAAGCTAATAAAAATCTATAATGTTAGCAAAGCATTAACAAGATTATAAGCTCCATCATAAATTTCAGCTATATTAGAGTCTAGCATATAACATGGTGTAGTAACTATTTTGTTATCATAATCTACTACTACTTCTGTTTTGTTAGAATTTTTATGATTAGAGCCAAATGTACTGATATCTTTTGCTGTTTTAGGATCTTGACCAATAGTTACTAATGAACCTTGTAACACTTTAGCTATTATCACTGGAGCAATGCACATCGCACCAATAGGTTTTTTAGACTTGTGGAAATCTAATATTACTCTTTCTACTTCATTATCTACTGACATTTTTTCGCCATCTATAGCATAAGAGCTTAAATTTTTGGCAGCACCAAATCCACCTGGCAATATTAAAATATCGAAATCTTTGGCTTGCAAGAGTTTTAAATCTTTTACATTACCTCTAGCGATACGTGCAGATTCTACAAGTACATTCCTTTTTTCATTAGTTACTTCACCATTTAGATGATTTACTACATGATATTGTTCTTTATTAGGAGCAAAAAGCTCAAAATCAAAACCTATTTTTTTAATAGCTAACATGGCCATTGTGGATTCATGTATTTCTGATCCATCATAAACTCCACATCCTGATAAAATTATTGCAAATTTTTTCATAATTTTTTTTTCTAACAAAATTAAAATTTTAATTTATAAATACCAAATTTGATTTTTATAAAAATTGAGAGGTTATATAACGTTTTGTAAGGGTATAGATTAAAAAAACTAATTTTATAAAATGAAATTTGTATATTATTGGGCATTTAAATATTAACCACAGAGTTCTCAAAGAAGGCACAAAGAACACAAAGCAAAATGTCTGAACTGGGATTTGTGGGATTAAAGGATTTTGAGATTTTGTTTTTCAGGGCTAAAGCCCATAATTCTTTTTATGTCATACCCTGACCTAAAGGTCAGGGTTAATATCTATCACTTTGTTATTTAACTTACACTTCCATTAACCACGACCTTTAGGTCGTGGACTTTATAAATATGTTAATTGGGCTTTAGCCCTGATAATTTTTAATGAATCTGACCTAAAAGTCAGAGTTATTGTTATGATTTTTTTATATACTATTATTGATCATAAACTTTTTGATTAATCATAAAAATCTCAATAATTATCCTAACCTACTAAACTCATCAACTAATCAACTTTAATTTATAATTTATGTCCTTTGTGTTAAAATAATTAACCTGAATAATTTACCCACAATAAACTTTATAGAACCAGTATTATTTATCAATTTTTTTTAAAACGTTTACTAAAATATCAAAAGTTCTTTTTACTGTTGGTATTAGCAATCTTTCATCTGGACTGTGTACACTTTTCATCTCTGGACCTATTGATACCATTTCTAACCCAGGAAATTTTTCACTAAAAAGTCCACATTCTAAACCTGCATGTATAGCTCTAATGATAGGTTTTTTATTTAAAATTTTTTCAGTTTCATCAGCAACTAATTTCAGTAAATAACTTTCAGGATTTGGTGTCCAACCTGGGTATCCATCGTTTACTTCTACCCTAGCTTGTGCTAACTCAAAAGCTGATTTTACCATATTGCAAATATTTTCCTTAGCAGATTCTAAAGAGCTTCGTTGACTTGTGGTAATTATATACTGTTCATTCTGTTTTTTAATACTTGCTAAATTAGTAGAGGTTTCTACGAAATCTGGTATATCTTGTGACCAAGCAAACACTCCATGTGGTAAAACATATAGCAAACGAATTAATCTAACTGCCATCTCCCTATCTAACCATTTATTAGTATTGCCTTTTTTAGTAATTGTAACTTTAACACCAGGATCACTGATCTTAAGTTCAGTTTTAAAAATATTTTGAAAATCTTCAACGATATTTTTTATTTTATTATAGTCATCTTCATTATCATAACAAAGCACTGCTGTAGCTTCTCGTGGTATAGCATTATGTAAATTGCCTCCTTCGATGTTTACTAGTTGTATAGTCTCATTACTATTTAATAAATCATAAACAATTCTAGTTAATAATTTTATAGCATTGCCGCGTTTTTTTTCGATATCATCACCAGAGTGTCCCCCTTGTAGTCCTGAAACAAAAACTTCTACAATATTTTTTTCTTGTCCACTCTGATATTTTATAGGTAAATAGCCAAGAGTATTTTTACCACCAGCACAACCAATAAAAATTTGTCCTTCATCTTCACTATCGAGGTTTATAAGATATTTGCTTTTAATCATATCATTTTCTAATCCATTAGCACCAGTGAGACCTGTTTCTTCATCAACTGTAAAAAGACATTCTATGGGACCTATTCCTTCGATATCACTATCCAAAATAGCTAATTGCATAGCTACACCTATCCCATCATCTGCACCTAAAGTAGTACCTTTAGCTTTTACCCACTCTCCATCTATGTATGGTTCAATTGGATCATTTAAAAAATCTATGTCAACATCCTTATTTTTTTCACATACCATATCTACATGACATTGTAGAGCAACCATAGGTTTGTTTTCACCACCCTTATTTGCAGGTTTTCTTATTACAATATTTCCTACTCTGTCTTTTTTATATTCTAGATTTTTAGATTTAGCGAAATTTTCTAAATATGCTATGATTTTATCTTCCTTTTTAGAAGGTCTAGGTATTTGTGTGATTTCATAAAAATACTGCCATACCTTGTGTGGTTCTAAGTTTGTAAATGGATTATCCATAATAAAAATTTTTTACGAAGATAAAGAATAAAATTGAGAGAAACGAAAAATATTTTAAAAATCTAATATCTTTGCAACAAAATTTCTTACTCTCCCTCATTTGTTCCTTTTATCTCTACTTCTTAATTTTATGTAGTTTTTTATATTAATATGTAAAATATTTGTTATTACTTATAAATTTTCAATACTTTATAAAATTTTACTGCTGAAATTTTTGTAAAATTTCAAAATCTTTTTGTGCATTAGCTACATCGCCAATCAACCGATAAGCATTAAATCTATTAATATATGCTGTGATATTGTTTGGATCGATTTCTATAGCTTTTGAATATTGCTCGATAGCTTTATGAAATTCATTCATATTCATATAGCATAATCCTTTCCAAATATAAGAATTTACATTATTAGAATTTTTAGAAATGCTAAGATCTAAAAATTTTAATGCATCATTATAATTTTGTTGGTTATAATATATTACTCCAAGCCAGTAATATGGCTCATAATAATCTGGATCAATCTCTATACTTTTATTAAAATCAATAATGGCAGAATCATAATTTTGAATATTAAAGTAGGCAACACCTCGCCACATATAAGCTTTAGGATCATCGTTTTTTGTTAAATATTTATTATAATCTGGTATAGCTTCATTGAATTTGCCTAATGTAGATAATGTATTAGCTCTATTTAATAATCCATCGGGATTGTCTGGTTTTAGTTCTAAAAATCTATTAAAATCTGCAAGAGCTTGCTCTGGTCTGCCAGTATTATAATACAAAATTCCTCTATTAAGAAAAGGTTCTGCATAAGTATAGTCCAGACTAATAGCTTTAGTAAAATCTTGCAATGCTTTCTCTACATATTTTTCTTTCATTTGGGGATTATCTTTATAAACATCGATAGCATAATGATCCCAATATAAGAAGCCTCTATTATTATATCCATAAGCATAGCGTGGATATTTCTCTAGCACATCACTAAATAGTACATCACCGTTACGCCAATAATAAGTTCGTTGGTGTGCAAGAAATGTAAAGATAAGAACAACAATTCCGAGTATTATATNATTTAATTTTTATATTTTTAATATATTTNTCCATTAGAGTTAATGCAGAAAATGATAAACCTATGTATGGTATATAAGTATATCTCTCACTAGCTATCATACCTCCTACGGGTATTATCTGTATCACCATCAGTAGATTAATAGTGAAAAATAATATTCCCCATATAAATTTTTTGTTTTTTCTAAGTAAATAAGCAATGATACAAAGAGCTATGAAGGCAATGGGGATTATGAAATATTCTGTAGGCAAAACACCTCCATCTTTAATAGGATATGGGTAGGCAGCACTCAAATTGATTGGTAAAAAGAATTTCCATAAATAGAGCATATAGCTATATATCACTATTAGAGCTCGCTCATAACCTTTTAACACTGGCCCTAGCTCTTGTATTGCTTCCTCTTGTGCTAATATTGTTATAATGCCAAATGCTAGTGATAATAAGAAAAATGGTAGTTTTTCTATCCAAGTTTTCCATCGCCACAATCTTTCATAATATAAATCCATAGCTAATAAGACGACAGAAAATATTACAGCTGATGGTTTAGACAAAAGGCTGAGAATAAATAAAAATATGGTCCATAGATACCATTTAGTTTTTTTATCTGGTTTATATACATAAAAATGATAAGTAATAAGGGCTAATAAGAAAAAGAATGTATATAGAACGTCTTTCATCTCAGATATCCATGCTACACTCTCTACATGCATCGGATGTACTGCAAAAAGTAAAGCTACTCCAATAGATATCCATTTTTTTTCTTGCAATAATGAGATAAATTTATAAACTAAAAAAGTATTTAACACATGAAAAATGAATTGTACAAAATGATAAAGAAATACTTTAGTGCCTACAAATTTGAAAATTACAGCATATACAATCAAAGTGAGAGGTTGATAATTACTAAAGTAAAAATTAGAAAAAATATCTTTGATATTTTGCCAACTCAGGCTATCGATATATGGATTTTTAAGTATATATCCAGCATCATCCCAATTATATATAAGTTC
>JGI24713J26584_10001841_pt1 | contig 15082 bp, 11 predicted proteins | sample BioPla4DNA1_FD_26584 | JGI IMG/M metagenome (IMG submission 26584) | reverse complement strand
GACGGTATACCAATGGATACTACTTATGTTGGTAAAGCATACTGGGGAATGAAAGAGTATATTAAGAAAAATGAAATAGCAGAGAAGAATATTTTATTTATACATACAGGAGGAACACCCCTGTTTTTTGATGATTTGGAGGAATTAGCAAATGAGTGATTCTAAAAATATATTGATACTAAGCTGTGGAACAAGAAATAAAGTGGTGCAGTATTTTGTAAAAGAATTATCAGGCAAAGGCTGTGTGGTTGCAGCTGATTGCAGCGAACTTGCACCTGCTCTCTATGTGGCGGACAAGCATTATATTGTTCCGAGAATGAATGATGAAAAATATTTAGATATTATTTTGTCAATATGTAAAGAACAAAAAATCAATGCAGTGTTATCACTGATTGATCCTGAACTTAGCTTGCTAGCAAAGTACAAACAAGATTTTCTGGACATTGAAACGGTTCCTGTTATATCTGATTATGACGTTGTGGAAATGTGCTTTGATAAGTATTTATTTTATAAGTATTTGGTTGAAAACGGCTTTAAAACGGCAAGAAGTTATGTTGATAAAGAGTTGTTTTATAAAGATGTAGAAGCCGGAATTATTGACTATCCCGTGTTTGTAAAACCGGTCCGGGGAAGTGCAAGCATTAACATAAACAAAGTTAACTCAAAAGAAGAAATAGATTTGTTATTTGACAGGTTTGATAACCTTATGATACAGGAATACATGAACGGCATTGAATATGGTGCGGACGTTTATATAGATATGATTTCAGGTGAGCCGGTTGCAATATTTACAAAAGAGAAAATTAAGATGCGGGCAGGGGAGACAGATAAATCGGTTTCAATAAAAGATAAAGAGTTATTTAGACTCATAGAAAAATTTGTAAAAACTGCAGGGTTTAAGGGAATTATTGATATTGATATATTTAAAGTAAACAATGAGTATTACATATCTGAGGTGAACCCGCGGTTTGGAGGGGGATACCCCCATGCTTATGAATGTGGGGTAAATATACCGAAGATGATTATAAATAATATTGACAATGTTGTAAACAAAGATGCAACAGGGGAGTATGAAGAGGGCATATACATGATGAAATATAATGAAGTAAAGATAATGAAATTATAAAATATGCTGTTTCTGTTTTAGCAAGTTTATGATTAATGTGATGGGAGAAGTGATGATGACAAAGATACTGATTATAGACGGACATGATAGACGGGCATTAGCCGGAGTAAGAAGTATAGGAGAAAGAAAAGAAAACTATTATATAATCATAGGCTCAAGCAGAAAGCTAAATGCTTCAAGGTTTAGCAAATATTGCAATGAATTTGTTTGCTACCCTGACCCTGACGAAGATGAAGAGGGTTTTGTGAACTTTTTAATTGAATACATAAAGGAAAAACAAATACAAGCTTTATTGCCCATGGGCGACCGGGTAGCGGAAATTGCATCAAAAAATAAAGAAAAATTTAAAAAGGTGACTAATTTATTAGTTCCTGATTTTGATGTCTTTATGATTGCAAGGGATAAAGGAATAACATTGGAATATGCAAAAAAGCACAATGTACCTTACCCTAAAACATATAAAATTGAAGATATTGAGAATGATGCAGAAGGAATAGCTTATCCTGTTATAATCAAGCCGAGAATAAGTTCTGCAAGTATGGGAATTGTGATAGCAAACAGCAAAGAACATGTTATTGAATGTTATAAAAAAGTGGATGCTGAATACAAAGACCCTATTATACAAGAAATAATTCCTGATGTTGGTGAACATTATCAGGCTAATTTGCTTTTTGATGAAAACAGTGAAGTAAAGGCGTCGTGTATAAAGAAAAAAATCCGTCAGTTTCCCGTTACGGGAGGACCCAGTACCTTTTTTAAAACTGTTTACAATAAAGAAATAGAAGAATTGTCTATAAGATTTCTAAAAGGTATAAATTGGGTAGGACCTGCAGAAGTTGAATATATGATAGATCCCAGGGATGGAATTCCAAAGTTAATGGAAATCAATCCAAGACTGTCAGCAACTATCAGGCTGTCATGTTTTGCAGGAGTGGATTTTCCATATTTAATACTGCAAAATGCATTGGGAAAGGAAACTGAACTTATAAAAAACAATAAGTATGACTATTACTGCCAATGGTTTTTCCCCGGGGATTTATTAAACTTTATATTTAATAAAAACAGATTTAAACAAGAATATGGCTATGTGTTTAAAAAACCTAAAAATATATGTCATTCAGTTTTCAAAGGCAATGATATTATGCCATATATAGCAAATGTAATGGCTTTACTGGTATCAGCTTTTAATTTTAAAAGGGTGCTGAAGTTTATTAAGCCAAAAAATTAAAATAAAACAGCAATTAAAATTTTAAAAACACTTAAATTTTAGAAATAGGTGAAAATATGCAGTTATTCAAATTTTATAAAAATGTAATGCTTAAGCCTCCAAAAGAGATTCCCGATATAAATGTAAGGGATGAGAACATTGCAGTAAAAATGATAAAGCCGGAAGATATAATGAATTATAGTTCATTATATGAGAGAAGAATTTTATTTAGGAAATATTTAAAAAAAGGTCATGTGGGAATTATGCTGGAGGATACTGTAAATAAAAAGTGTATAGGTTATGGCTGGATAGCTATAAATACCCCGAAAATAGGTCACTTAAATATATTGCCGCATAATTCGGCATGGCTTCACACCGGGGTTGTGAATGAGGAGTACAGAGGGCATGGCTATTTTAAGCTGATTATGAAAGAGTTGGTTAAGTATGTAAGAGAACTGAATAAGGATATGGATATTTATGTGGATGCCTATTATAAGAATATTCCGGCAAGAAAAACTTATAACGCTTTAAATTTTATTGAAGCAGGGATGTATTATTATTTTTCAATAGGCACTTTAAGAATTCCTTATTTTTATCTGGGGATCGGGAAGTGGCTAAAGGATAAAAAACATCCCCCCATTGAAGGAGTTAATAAAAAATAAGCTGAATGGATGAGAGTATGAAGATTTTATATGTTGCTACAGTGTCAAACACTATTAATGCATTTATGATTCCACATATAAAAATGCTCATTAATCAGGGACATAGTGTGGACATTGCATGTAATATTAAAAATGAAATAGATGAGGAATTATTTAAAAGAGGCTGCAGGGTATTTGATTTAAAATTTCAAAGATCTCCTTTTAAAAGGAGCAACTTTAAAGCTTATAAAGAACTAAAAAAAATTATTGTAAATGAAGGTTATGACTTGATACACACTCATACACCTGTAGCTTCAGCCTGTTCAAGATTTGCCTGCAGAAAAATAAAGGATGTAAAAGTTATTTATACTGCACATGGATTTCACTTTTTTAAAGGTGCAAGCTTGAAGAATTGGATGATTTATTACTTTTTAGAAAGAATTTTAGCCCGTTGGACAGATGCTGTTTTTACAATGAACAGTGAAGATTTTAATAATGCTAAAAAATTTAAAATGAGAAGTCCAAATTCGGTTTTTAATACCAATGGAGTAGGTGTAGACTTAAATAAGTTTATGCCTCAGACAAAGGAAAGTAAAGCAGAACTCAGAAAGCAATACGGTTATTCCGATAAAGATTTTATAATGATATATGTTGGAGAATTAAGCAAAAGAAAGAACCAGAAACAGGTTATTGAATCTATGGGGCTGCTGAAAGATAAGTTTTCCAATTTAAAATTGCTCTTAGTGGGAAGAGGCTCATTAGAAAACAGTTACAGAGATTTGGTAAAGCAGCTGGGATTAGAAGAAATTGTTTTATTTTTAGGATACCGCAAGGATGTACCGCAATTAATGGGATTGGCAGATATTGCAGTGTCATCATCAAAACAGGAAGGGTTGCCGGTAAATGTGATGGAAGCTATGGCAACCGGACTACCTTTGGTGGTAACTAACTCAAGGGGCAACAGGGATTTAGTTTTAAACAATTGCAATGGTTATGTAGTGAAATTAGGGAGTAAAGAAGAATTTGCTTCTGCCGTTGAGAAATTATATATGTCACCTGAAAAAAGAAATGAATTTGGTAAAAAGAGCTTAGAGTTAGTTAAGAAATACTCATTGGAAAATGTACTTGAAGAATTAAAAAACCTTTACTCAAAGTATCTGGATTAAAAATTGTAATTACATTTTAGGAGGTTGACATGAAAAGACAGAAGACAATTGTTGTGAATTATCTTGGAAGAAAGGGAGCAGGACCTGTTTTTTCCTATGAGATGACAAAGGGATTAAAGAATAATGGTTGCAAGGTGTATGCAATTATTTCAAAATATTCAGAAAATTTAAACGCATGGAAGGAACTTGGTTTGGATGGGTTGCAGGTAATACCAACGTATAACAGTGTACCCGGTTATTTAATTAATACAATTAAGTTTAAGCTGTTTGGAGTCAGAAAGTTAAAAAAATATTTTAAAAATATACCGGTTGATGCTGTATATTCTCCAATGAATCATTCTTGGACAGGACTGGTTAATTCAATATTTCCAAAGAGCCGGAAAATAATTACGCTTCACGACCCTATTCCCCACAGCGGAACAAAGTTAATTCACCGTATGCGCAAAAACAATGCAAAAATTATAAAGGATGCAGATGATATAGTTATTTTGTCGAAAGTTTTTAAAGATTATGTTATAGAAAAGTTCCAAAAGAAAGAAGAGAATGTTCACATTATACCACATGGTGTATTTGATTATTATAAAAATTTTGAAAGTAATGAAAAGGTTATAGACTATGATCCTAAAAAATATAATTTTTTATTTTTTGGGCGCATAGCAAAATACAAAGGTCTTCACGTTTTGGCACAAGCATACAAAAAACTGTCACAAGAGTATGATAATATAAGTTTGACGGTGGTTGGAAACGGTGATTTTGAGGATTATAGAGAAGCATATAATGAGCTTAAAAATGTCACCATAGTAAACAGGTGGATAAAGGATGAAGAAGTGGGTTCCTTTTTTAAGGGGGATAACATAATAACGGTATTGCCGTATCTGGATGCAACACAGTCAGGAGTAATACCTATAGCCATGGAATATGAATCTGTCGTAATTGCTTCTAATACAGGCGGTTTGTCAGAGCAGGTAATGGACAAAGAGACAGGATATTTATTTGAAACAGGAAATTCAGATGATTTATACAGAAAAATGAAGTATGTTATAGAAAATTATGATAATCAAGGCAGCATTATTGATAATGCACGAAAATACATAAAGTCACTTTCGTGGGATGCCTTGGCAGGTGAACTTATAAAAATTATCAGACAGGACGGTTAAATAATTTCAATATAAAATATTACTATTAATAAAGAGGCGGTTGATATATGTGAAAGTTATAATTTTGGCAGGTGGAAGTGGGACAAGACTTTGGCCGCTAAGCCGGGACAGATATCCAAAACAATTTATCAAATTGCAGGGAAGAAAAGAATCCTTGTTTCAGGAGACTTTCAACAGAAGTTTATTGTTAGCTGATATTGATGATATTTATGTAGTAACCAACGAAAGATATAAATTTCTTGTTATGGGGGCAGTGGATGAGTTAGGTTATAAATACCGAGAGGACAACATTTTAGTTGAACCAGAGCCTAAAAATACCCTGCCGGCAATTTATGCAGGCATCAATGAAATAGTTAAAAAAGGCAATGACACGGTGGTAATATTTCCTTCTGACCATATGATAATGAAAAGTAAAGAATTTGCTGATTTAATAAAAGAATCTGAACCACTTACCATAGATTCTCTTGTTACCTTCGGTATTCAGCCTGACGGTCCGAATACGGGATACGGCTATATTATGCCCGGAGAGAAAAAAGAAAACGGTTATATTGTAGATTCATTTAAAGAAAAACCCAATAAAGAAAAAGCCATTGAGTATATAAATAGCGGATGTTACTGGAATGCGGGCATTTTTATGTTCAACACCGGGATATTTATAAATGAAGTTAAAAAATATGCCCTTGAAATATATGAAGCTTTTGATAAAAGTGAAAATTTAAACAGTGCGTTTTCTAAAATACAGACTAAGATATCCATAGATCACGGCATTATGGAAAAAAGTTCAAGAGTTGTTGTGGTTCCGGCAGATATAGGCTGGAATGATTTGGGAAGTTTTGATTCAGTTTATGATGTGTCTTTAAAGGACGATATGGGGAATGTTACAAGTGATATTAATATAATGATTGATTCATCCAATAATCTTGTATACTCGGAAAAAGAGAAAATTGTTGCAGCCATTGGTATAAATAATTTAATTGTTATTGACAACAGAGATGCATTGCTTATATGCAGAAAAGATGAATCTCAAAAAGTAAAGCAGGTAGTTGACATATTAAAAGAAAAAAAAGATTTAAGAACGGAATATCATGTTCAGGATTACAGGCCATGGGGTCATTATAAAGTTTTGGAAGAAGAAAAAGGTTTATTTAAAATAAAACGCATTACTGTAAACCAGGGTAAGAGCCTTAGTTATCAGCTGCATCATCACAGAAGCGAACACTGGATTGTGGTGAGGGGGATGGCCAAGGTTACAGTAGAAGGTGAAGTTAAACTTGTACCTGCAGGTGAAAGTATTTTTATGAAAGCAGGTCAGAAACATCGCCTGGAAAACCCGGGGAAAACCATATTGGAAATTGTTGAAGTACAATTGGGAAATTACCTTGAAGAGGATGATATAATAAGATTTGATTAATAACTTATGAAAGACGGGGAATTGATTATGAAGATTATTTATGTTGTTTCCAGACCGTTAGAGATAAATACTTCAGCATCAATAAGAAACAGGGCGACTATAGAAGGTCTGGTTGAATTAGGCCATAGTGTTAATATAATTACAACAAAACCTGATCCCAAGCATATTAACTATGATTCAAGTATTAACAGTCCTAATATAGAAACAACTTATTTAAAATTAGGCGGTGTACAAACTGTCGCCAAAGTCGGCAGAAGATTTAGATTTTTAAAACCTTTAAAAAAACTGGGATATAAATTATTGGTTAAAGCGGACATATATGATAATTTAAAAGGAATAGCAAATTATGCAGATAAACTGGGAATTAAAGACGGGGATTATGATCTAATAATTTCATCATCTGATCCTAAGTCATCCCATTTATTTGTAAATAACATGTTTGAAAGAAAAATAATAAGTAAAACTCCCTGGATTCAAATTTGGGGAGACCCTTTTTTGTCAGACATCACCAGAAAGAATAAGTCGTTAAACAAGAAAATAAAGAAGGAAGAGGACAGACTTTTAAATTATGCAAAAAAAGTCATTTATGTATCGCAATTAACACTAGAAGAGCAAAAAAATATATATCCTGCTCATGCAGAAAAAATGGAATACGTTCCGGTTCCGTATATTAAAGAGGAAATATACCCAAAGGTTGATTTGGATAAAGAAACATTAACATTTTTATATTGCGGGGATTATCATTCAAATGTCAGAAATATAAAGCCGCTGTATGATGCTGTAGAAAAGACAGGGCACAAATTAATTATTTGCGGAAATAGTGACGTAAAGCTTGAAAATACAGAAAACATATCAGTTTATCCAAGAGTGAGCTATGAAAAGATTAAGGAGTTTGAAAAAGAAAGTGATGTTCTTGTCCATTTGAGTAATTTAATCGGAACGCAAATACCGGGTAAAATATATCACTATTCCGGTACAAACAAACCTATTTTATTTATACTTGACGGGGACAGGGAAAAAATCAGAAATATGTTTGCCAAATATAACCGCTATATATTTAGTGAAAATTCTGTTTCACATTTAGAAAAGGTACTTCTTAATATTTCTGATGAAAAGTATAAGGATACTTTGTTTTGTGTTAAAGATTTCAGTCCCCGGGGCATAGCGGAGAAAATAATAAAAATGAAATAAAAAGTTAAAGATGAAATTAGATTTTGAGGAGTGTTTTTAATGTTAACTGTTTTTCTTATAATGCTATATGGCATATTATTTGCAATAGCAGTTTACAACTTAGTTAACTTTTACAAAAAGAAAAAGGTCATTGATGCAGGCATTTGTTTTCAGGTTGCATTTATTATATACTACATTTTAATTCCTATACTGTCATTAATTATAATTGAATTATACCCGGCAAATTTAACGGGAATGTTGTTTAGAATCAGTCAGTCTAAAGGTTTTGTTTACGCTTATATCTTTACTTTTATTGCATATTTTACTTTTATTTTTGGTTATAAAGTAAAATTCCTTAAAAATGCAGAACAAAACGGTTATAATAACTTATTAAAGGCAGAAAAAGAAGAAATAACAAAAGAGGCAAGTGATAATTTAAATGAAGAAGCAAATATGTTAAAAGATAAACTGTATAATGAATTTAATGCAAAAGTGTATAAAATTGCATTGTTTATGGGTATTTTCTGCTTAGCACTGGCTTTATATTCACAAACACTGATTGTAGGTAGTTTGGGTAATGTTTTAACTCTGATTACATTGGGAGATAGGTTGAGGGCTTTTGGTATAGACAACAGCAGATATATTGATCAAAGCCGTCTTTTTGCCATTACGTTAATGGCAATTTCATTGGCTTCGCCGTACTTTTTGTTTTATGCACTAAGAATGAAAAATAAATTAAGTACAAAAGTGCTTTTAATAGTGTCTATGATATCATGTGTAATATATTTTGCCGTAAATGCCGGAAGGATAGCTGTGCTGGTGTTTGGTTTAACCTTTTTTATAGGTTTTGTTTTTAGAAAAACAAAACATCCTATTCTTTATATTTGTATAGTTTCAATTCTTTCATTATCATTATTAGGGACATTAAATGATTTGTTTTATTATTTAAGTTATGGTATTGTAAGAGAGAGTTCCAGAGGAGGTTTACAGTTTATAGTAAATGAATTTGCCTTTCCGTATTTAAACTTGTTAAACATTATGGAGATAAATGCTATTTATGGCTTGAGGTGGGGGGCTGATTTTGTTTCCTGGATTATAAATATTGTACCTTCATCCATTCTTAGTATTTTTGGGTTAAGTAAAGTAGCGAGTTCCTATCATACTGTAACGGAATATTACCGGTTGACGGTGGGAACCAGCGGAGGCATCCCAACGGATATTTTAAGTTTGGGCATAAGACAGTTTGGGTTAATGGGATTATTGTTAATAAGTTTGTTATTATCCAAAATATGCAGATTTCTTGACGGTATTATAGCAAAGGTGCATTCAAACAATTATTATTTTATAACACTTAGAATTTCATCTATAATGTTTTTAATAATTCCGTATGGAGACATAGACTCCTTTGTTAGAAATAGATTTGATATGATTCTGGTTTTTCTGTTTGCTCTTGTAGTGAGTAGAAAGACGCAAAAAGTGGAAAGAGAGTGGAGTAAGATATATGCTGGCAACAGGGAAAAAAATACTATCTTCAGATTATTTTAAATCAGTGTTTAGATTGACTGTGGGGTCTTTAATAGCTCAATTAATTACAGCTTTAGTTTCTCCCATTTCAACAAGATTATATACACCGGAACAACTGGCGGTATATACTTTGATTTTAACTGTCTCTTCCATGTTTGGGCCGGTTTTGTGTGGGAAATATGACATGGCCATTGTTTCAGCCAAGGATGAAAAAGAGGTAACTAATCTGATTGTGGGAGGATTGGCTGTTTCAGCAGTTTCTATAACCCTTGTAACTATGGGATACAGGTTTTATTTACAGAAAAAACCTGAAATATTAGAGGAAGTTGGCAGATTTGCATATTTATTAGTCGCAATTTTAATAATCAATGCATTGATTAATTTACTTAACCGTTATAACAACAGACATAAAGAGTATAAGCTGATTTCGTCCGTATATGTATTGAGAACGGGGTTTCAAAATATTGGATTGGTATTGTTCGGCTTTTTAAAGTTAGGTTCATTAGGTCTTTTGTTATCACAGATTTTAGGTTCCCTGGTGGGACTTAAAAGACAAAGTAAAAGACTGATTGAAAACAGGAGTGTGTTTAAAGATGTAAAATTAAGTGAAGTTAAAGATACACTTTTAAAACACAAAAAACTACCTATTTACTCCATGCCTGCTCATTTTTTGAACTCTGCTTCGTATTCCATGCTGAACTTTTACATAACAGAACTATTTGGACTTGGTATACTTGGATATTATTCAATTACCTATAGAATTTTGGGTATTCCACTGACTTTAGTCAGTTTAAATGTATCTAAAGTTTTTTTTCAAAGGGCCTCTGAAGAAAAAAATAAAACAGGAGCGTATAGAAGAACATTAATGCAACTTACACTGTTTCTTGCCTGTCTTTCAATACCAATGGTTTTAGTGTTAGTTACTCTCGGACCGTTTTTATTTGAGTTGTTTTTTGGAGAAGGGTGGGGAGTAGCCGGAATATATGCTCAAATTTTAGCTCCCATGTACGGACTGAGATTTATAGTCTCGGCATTGACACCGGCCCTTGTTATTTCAGGGGAACAAAGACTGGAACTGGTTTTACAGAGTTTATTTATTATAACTTCAATAATATCTTACGTTGTTTGCAGTTGGACAGGTTATGGCATAAATATTTTTCTGTTGTTTATATCGGTTTTTTATTCTATTATATATATAATGCTTTATATGGTAATTTTTAAATTAAGCAAAAAACGTCAGTAAAATACATAAGGGGGTAAAAGAATGGTAAACGTTATAGGACTTGGTTATATAGGTCTTCCTACTGCATTAATGCTTGCAAAAAACGGAGTAGAGGTTGTAGGAACGGATATAGACAAAGGATTGGTAGATTCTTTGTCTCAAAAAAAACTTACTTTTGAAGAAAAAGGCTTAGAGGAATTATTTCAAGCGGCGCTGGATAACGGTATCAAATTTTCAACGGAATATCAGAAAACAGATATTTATATAGTTGCAGTACCAACTCCTTATAATAATTCAAGTAAGAAACTTGATCCTAAATATGTGATTTCGGCTGTTAACAAGGTCCTTGAAGTGTGTAAAAAGGGAGCGGTTTTAGTTATTGAATCCACAATATCTCCCGGAACAATTGATAAATATATCAGACCTGAAATTATAAAAAGAGGGCTGGTTTTGGAAGAGGATATACATTTAGTACATGCGCCTGAAAGAATTATTCCGGGGAATATGATTTATGAATTGGAATACAACTCAAGAACAATTGGTGCGGACAACCATAAAATAGGAGAAAAAATTAAAAAATTGTATTCCAGCTTTTGTAAGGCAGAAATTGTAATAACAGATATAAGAACAGCAGAAATGTCCAAAATAGTAGAAAACACCTATAGGGATGTTAATATTGCATTTGCAAATGAATTAGCTAAAATTTGCAGAGCAGATAATTTGGATGTTTATGAGATTATAAGAATTGCAAATAAGCATCCGAGAGTAAATATTCTTCAGCCCGGACCGGGGGTAGGAGGGCATTGTATATCCGTTGATCCGTGGTTTTTGGTCGGCGATTATCCGGATCTTACCAACTTAATATTGACTGCCAGAAAAATAAATGACTCCATGCCTACTCATGTATTAGGAAGAATCAGAGATATTATGAGAGAACATAAAATAAATGATATATCAAAAATAGGTTTGTATGGCCTTGCTTATAAAGAAAATGTTGATGACACCAGAGAAAGCCCTACTCTTCAACTTTTAAAGAAGATGGATGAACATTTGGCTTTTGGAGTAAAAGTGTTTGATCCCTTTATTAAAACAAGAATTGTTGATCATCAGTTTTTAAACTTTGAGGATTTTCTAAATGAAATTGAAATTCTTGTTATAATGACGGCACATGACCATATTAAAGAAAATATGGATTTGATAAAAGGCAAGCTTATTTTAGATACCAGAAATATATGTAATTTTGACAATGTTTATAAATTATAAAAATATTTTAAATGTTTATAAATTATAAAATACTTTAAATATAAATTTTTATTAAGTATAAATTTTTATCTGGAGGAGATATAATATGATTAAAAAAACCTGCGTACTGTGCATTGTTTTTTGTCTTATGCTTACTTCTATAGTTGCGGCATCAGATAACCTTCTTGGAGAAAACAACATAGGAGAAAGCAAAAACCCGTTCCCTTCAAGAGTTACGCAAGAGACTTATATGCCAGGCAATTTTACACATTGCATAAGTGCAATAGACAAAGACGGGAACATATGGGCTGTTGCGTGGCAGGATTTAATCCGGGTATCTGAAGACGGCATTAACTTCAGGACGGTTTTAGATGCAAAGCCTTTTCTTGACAAAGAAAATAAAGAGACGATATCATTATATGGCTTTTATATTTCAGATACAGGCAGGATTATAGTTTGTACCAATAAAGGACGGGTTTTGGTTTCAGATGAAGAAAGAACAGAACTAAAAGAAGCTTTTACCTTTAAAGCCGGCTATACTCAAAACACATGGGGGCATGATAAATATAAAAACTATATTTTATTGGCCAGTTATGGAAAACATAATGCCGATAATCCGCCCAGAGAGGTCTACCTTTCAAAGGATCATGGTGAAACGTGGGAGAAGATTTTTGACAAGCCAATTTCAAAGATGCTTGACCCTGGTTATTATCACATACATGATGTAGCATTTGATCCCTATTCAAACATGATTCTTATTTCTGTTGGAGACGGAGTAAACAGGCAGATTCATTATTCTTATGATTTTGGAAAGACGTGGCATGATGTGTTTGATGAAAGGGTTTATGACAAAGTAAACATGGCGCCGATACACCCTACATCCATTTTGCCCTTTCCGGACGGCATTGCTTTTGGAAGTGATGAATTGCCGGAAGGCATATCCTGGTGGAAAAGACCTGAAAACGTTGAAAAACCTGAAATCAGGTGGGAAGATATTGAGTATAAAATAACTTTTGGGAAGGCAAACGATAATTTGATTGGTACATATGCCACTAAAGGTGATACCCTTGAAGTAAACGGACAGGTTTTGGGGGTAATGCCCTTCCGCAACCATGATACCAAAACAGAAGGTCATACCAGATTGTTTGCCACAGGTGACGGCGGGCAAAGCTGGCATGAAATATTCAGGGAAGCTGAGTGGAGTCCGGATTATAAAGGTTTTTTCAATGCCTTTCTTCGTGAGGAAAACGGAAATGTTTATATTTATGCAGCATATTCAAAATTTGGGAATGTATATGCATGGAAGGCACAAATGCCGGATTTTTCTGAGAATAATAAATTAGAAACATATTCATTAATATATGATGAAAACGGAGCTGACTTAGGCAAGGCACCGGTAGACTTAAACNGTTATTTCAGCGGGGATGTTGCAGTGGTAAATAACAGCGGTTCCCTGAAAAAAAACGGACATGTTTTTTCCTGTTGGAATACAAAAGCAGACGGGAGCGGAAAGGATTATAATGCATGGGATGCCATAACTGTAGAGGATCAGAACATTGTTTTATATGCTAAATGGGAAGCTGCACCCGGTGCGGATGTATTTATTGAAAGAGCTGAGTCTGAGGAAAGCCCGTATAAGGCATTGGCAGTTTATGAAGAGGGAATTGAATTTTATCCGTCAGATATCAGATTTTATGAAGGAATTAACAAAAGCTTAAATACGATACTGTCATGGGCAATGTCCAGCCATCAGAGAGGGAATTTTTCCACGGCAATGTCAAGTTATAACAGAGTGATTAACTGTAAATGGGCGGACAGCTTGCTGGCAGAAAGGGCAAAAGCTTTATTTGACTTAGCAAAGGAAAATAAATTAATTGATACGGCAGATTCTATTGCTGAACATGCAAAATCAGCGAACAGTCCGTATAAGGCATTGAGTATATATGAAGAAGGTTTGTTAATATACCCGCAAAACTCCATATTAATAAACGGAGCAAATGAAAGTGCAAAAATCATTCTGTCATGGTGTGAGGGCAGCATAAAAAGAGGGGATATTTATTCTGCCAAATCAGGATATAGAAGAGTTGCAAACAGTAAATGGGTTGATGAAGACATAAAACTTAGGGCAATAACATTATTAAATTACACGGAAAATCCGAATAACGTTATTGAGCATGCAAAATCAGCGGACAGTCCGTATAAGGCATTGAGTATATATGAAGAAGGGCTGTTGATTTACCCGCAAAACTCTAAATTAATAAACGGAGTAAATGAAAGTGCAAAAATCATTTTGGATTGGAGCAAAAAAAGCTACATGAGGGGCAGTTTCAGTTCTGCAATCCATGGTTACAATACTGTTTTAAAAAGCCGGTGGGCAGAAGAAGAACTGAAGCATGAGGCTGAAATTTTATTAAATTATGCCAGGGAAGGGGTTTTATTTAACGGGGTGAATTAAAAAAAACCTCAGTAACACTTGCAGGTGTTTCCGAAAAGTACTTTTATACAGCCTTCTTTTTTGTATTCGGTGTTGTTTTTGATATAATATGTTTTATGAGATTAGTAAAAAAATATAGATATAGTTTTAAGGAGGAAATGTATTTTAATGAAAAAAATTATGGTAGTCTTTGGAACAAGGCCGGAAGCTATTAAAATGTGTCCCCTTGTAAAAGAATTAAAATCCAGAGATGAGCTGGAAACTGTTGTTTGTGTAACGGGTCAGCACAGGGAAATGCTGGATCAAGTGCTTGAGGCTTTTGATGTGGTACCGGATTATGATTTATCCATAATGAAAGAAAAACAGACGTTATTTGACGTTGCTGTAAATATTTTAGAAAGGATGAAGGCTGTTTTAGAAGAGGTCAGGCCGGATGTTGTATTGGTGCATGGCGATACATCAACAACTTTTGTAACTGCATTGGCGTGTTTTTATCTGCAGATACAGGTAGGGCATGTTGAAGCGGGACTCAGGACATATAATATTTACTCACCGTATCCTGAGGAATTCAACCGCCAGGCTGTCGGCATTATATCCAATTATAATTTTGCCCCCACGGAAGTTTCAAAAAATAACCTTATAAGAGAAGGAAAAGATCCAAAAACTATTTTTGTTACGGGGAACACAGCTATAGATGCACTTAAAACCACCGTAAGGAAAGAATACACCCATGAACATTTAGAATGGGCATCTGACAGCAGGCTTATTATGATAACGGCTCA
>JGI24713J26584_10001837_pt1 | contig 15088 bp, 14 predicted proteins | sample BioPla4DNA1_FD_26584 | JGI IMG/M metagenome (IMG submission 26584) | reverse complement strand
CCGCAGGGCGCCAGCGGTTAACTTGACTTGCCCACCGTCTGTGGGGTAAAATCAAAGAGAGTTCTTAATCATGATTACTATTACCCTGGAGGAGTTACCGTGAAACCTAAAGGCTTTGTTCGACGCACCAGACAGAGGGAAGTAATCCTAGAGGTCCTACGGGGAACCAAGAGTCATCCCACGGCAGATTGGGTATACCAAGAAGTGCGCAAAGCGATGCCCCATGTCAGTCTGGGTACGATATATAGGAATCTGAANACCTTGAGCGAGCACGGGGAGATCCAGGAGCTGGCGTTTGGCAGTACCCATTCGCGCTTCGACGCCAACAAGGAGATTCACTATCATTTTGTATGTGAGCGGTGCGGTCTTATAGAGGATTTAGACATGCCTGTCATCGTCGGGCTGGAAGAAGANGTGGCCCAGCGCGGTTACAACGTAACCACCCACCGTTTGGAATTCTACGGGCTCTGTCCAGATTGTGCCAATAACGAGTCCATGGGCAAAGCCAACTGACCGAAGCAGAACACTGAGTGCCTGCGGCATCCCGCGGGCACTTATTTTTTTGGTTCCCTTTATTTACATCAGGTACCATATGTAGTATAATAAACCCGCGTTGATAACAACGTCTTGTAGAAATTCCCAGGAAGGAAGATGCAGGTGCAACTCTCAGAAAACGCCAGAATTGTGCTGGAGCGCCGCTATTTGGCCAAGATGGACAATGAAGTTGTGGAGACACCAGAAGACATGCTGCGCCGGGTGGCGAAGAATATAGCTCAGTTTGAGAGCGATCCCGTATGGGAAGAGCGCTTTTTCGAGATCATGGACAACCTGGAGTTCCTGCCCAACAGCCCTACGCTGATGAATGCCGGCCGGGAACTGCAGCAGCTTTCGGCCTGTTTTGTGCTGCCCATTGAGGATTCCATGGAAGGGATCTTTGAGACCTTGAAAAACACCGCCTTGATCCAAAAATCCGGTGGCGGTACAGGGTTTAGTTTTTCGCGCCTGCGTCCAAGTTACGATGTGGTAAGTACAACGGGGGGCGTGGCCAGCGGCCCNGTATCCTTCATGAAATGCTACAACGCGGCCACCGATGCCATCAAGCAGGGGGGCACCCGCCGGGGCGCCAACATGGGCATTCTGCGCGTGGATCATCCCGACATTCTACAGTTCATCCAGTGCAAAGCGGATCCCAAGGAGATCACTAACTTCAACATTTCCGTAGCCATCACCGAGGAGTTCATGGAGGCGGTGTTCGCGGATACCACTTACCAGCTGGTCAATCCCCGGACGCAGCAAGCCGCGGGTGAACTGCGGGCTAGGGAAGTGTTTGAGCTCATCGTGGAGATGGCCTGGAGAAACGGGGAGCCCGGGATCGTCTTCCTGGATCGGATCAACCGCTTTAATCCCACGCCCCATGTGGGTGTGATCGAAGCCACGAACCCCTGCGGCGAACAGCCGCTGCTGCCCAATGAGAGCTGCAATTTGGGCTCCATCAACCTGGCCAAATGGTCAGGAAGGAAGGCGACGACTGGGTGGTCAACTGGCAGCGCCTGGGCGAGGTGGTGGAGATTGCCGTCCGCTTCTTGGACAACGTGATCGAGGTGAACCGCTATCCCATCGATGAAATCAGGGAGATGACCTACGCCAACCGCAAAATCGGCCTCGGCGTCATGGGCTTTGCCGACCTGCTGATCCGCCTGGGCGTGCCTTATAACAGCGAAGAAGGCGTTGAGCTGGGCCGCCAGATTATGAAGTTCATCCAGGAGACCGGCCATGAGGCTTCTGCTAAACTCGCGGAAGAGCGGGGGCTGTTCCCCAACTACGCGGGCAGCATCTACGAGGAGAGCGGCAAGCCCATGCGCAACGCTACGGTGACCACCATTGCGCCCACGGGAACCATTTCCATCATCGCCGGGTGTTCCAGCGGCATTGAGCCCCTGTTCGCCCTGGCCTTTACCCGCAACGTGCTGGACAATGATCGTTTGATTGAGGTCAACCCCCAGTTTGAAGCGATCCTGTTGGAGCGCGGGATCTATTCCCCCGAGCTCATCGAGGAAGTGGCGAAAGCGGGGAGCGTCAAGCACCTAGAAGACTTCCCGGAGGATCTCAAACGGGTGCTGGTTACCGCTTACGATGTAACGCCTGAGTGGCATATCCGTATGCAGGCAGCCTTCCAGGAGTTTACCGATAACGCGGTGAGCAAGACGGTGAACTTCCCTAGAGAGGCCACGAAGGACGATATTAGGACCGTGTATGAACTGGCCTATAAGCTGGGCTGCAAAGGGGTTACCGTCTACCGCGCCGGTTCCCGGGAGGGCGAAGTGCTCACCGTAGGCCATCAGCAGGAGGAGCAGGCTCAGGAAGCTAGAACTTCCGCCCGTCCGGCACCGAGAAAGAGGCCTCGGGTAACTAGGGGAGAGACAGTGCGCATCAAAACGGGCTGCGGTACCCTGTATGTGACCATCAACTCCGATGAACAGGGTATCTGTGAAGTGTTCACCACCATCGGTAAGGCTGGCGGCTGCGCCGGAGCCTTTTCGGAAGCCACGGCTAGACTCGCTTCCCTGTCCCTGCGGTCGGGAGTGGAACCGACCCAGGTGGTGAAGCAGCTCAAGGGAATCCGCTGCCCCCATCCCATCTGGCAGGGCGGCCAGCAGGTACTTTCCTGCCCCGATGCCATTGCCCAAGTTCTGGATGAGTATATCAAAAAGAACGGAGTGAACGGGGTAAAAGCGGCGGATGAGCCTACGGCGAATGCTGCAGCAAACGCCTCTGCCAATTCCAAGTTCAACGGTTCTGCCCAGAGGGTGATTGCGGGAGAAGCCTGCCCCGAATGCAGCGGGACCATGGTCCAGGAAAGCGGCTGTGCCACCTGCCTGGAGTGCGGATTCAGCCGCTGCAGCTGATATCACTTTCTTAGAAAGCATAATCTCCTCCTACCGTCCATACACTGGCGGAGGAGGAGATTATTGATCCTAGGGCACAAGCCCTAGTTATCCATGATGTTCTGCAGCCACTCGCTGGTGAGCAGCCGCTGAGCTAGTTCCACTTGGGCGTATTCCAGCACCTTAGACCAGTTTTGGTCCAGGGCGGCGNTGATCAGTTCGGGAGCCACGTCCAAATAGTCGGCTGTCTCCATGGTCAGCCTCTCTTTGAGCATGAGTTGCAGACCGCTCCAATCTTGGTTGATGGCAGCTTCCGCTTCCCAAGGTGCGGCGCCCCGCTCAACCAGCTCCTGGTAGACTTGGTAGCGCACCTCTTCGCCAAGTTGATCCCAGTTCCCCGTGATCAGGGCATTGATCTGCTCGGGCGTGAGCACATCGGCCAGCAGCTGGGTGGCTTTGTTCAGACCTTCCAGCAGGGCCTGGANCCTGGTTTCCCCTTCCAGGCGGACCAGGAGTGCTTGATTCTCCCTAGCCAGGACCACAACTTCCTGTCCGGGGCGGAGGCTTTCACCCCTGCTCACAGGGTCCCTGATCAGGCTTCCCGGTGAAATATACAGGGTCTCGGCTAGCAGCGTGAGGGTGGTGTTCCCTTCCTCGGCCGCAGACTCAAGCACTAACTGCCTTCCTTCGCTCTGTACCTCTGCCACGGTACCCGTGATTTCCCGAAGTCTCAGGGCCTGATCCAGGATATAGGCGGCTTCAGCTCTGGTGAGCAGGCGGTAGGGCTCAAAGCGCCCCACCATGTGGGTGGGCAGGAGAGCCAAGCGCTGCAGGAGCTCGATACCTAAGAAGCCAGGGTAATCTGGGTTCAGATCGGAGAAGGAAGGGTAGAAGCCCTTAGGTGCCTCGGTGTGTTCCCCGAGACCAAGGATGCTGCCCAAGAGGGCGGCATACTCTCCCCGGGTAATCCCTTCGGGATGGGCCACCAAAAGCTGGTTCAGCCACTGGGCCAGCTCTTCGCTCTCTTCTGCGGTGAGTGTAAAGCCGGAGGCCAGCAGCTGGAGGGCTTCAGCGTGGCTGAGGCTGCGCGAGGGCGCAAACTCCTCTGTCCAGAGCCCCGTGAAGAGCCCCTTTTCGTCCAGAGCTGTGATGGCGCTTTCGGCCCAGGTTCCGTTGATATCGGCAAATGCAGCGAGGACAGCTGCGCTGGGAAGTGTCAAGAGCATCAGAGCCACAACGAATGCGGTCACTTTTGCAGGTCGCATCTGCATACCCCTTTTCTTGTTCAACTGAAGTCTATCTTATACCCCCCAATTCGCCCCTGGCAAGGTAAGCCCTTTATGTAAAACTGGGCATCTGCGGCGCCTTTGCCCAACTAAGGCAGGTTTTTACAGGCAGGCGTGGAATAGACAAGGGAGAAATGAGGGATCTGCTGTGGAAAAGAGTTTGTTTCTTCTGGACGGCAACAGCTTGATCAACAGGGCCTTCTACGCCCTGCCGCCTTTGACCAGCCGCAGGGGTGAGCCCACCAACGCGGTTTACGGGCTGACTATGATGCTCCTGCGCCTCATGGAGGATTACCGGCCTGACCAAATTCTGGTGGCCTTTGATCTTTCCGGGCCCACTTTCCGCCATGAGCAGTTTGAGGAGTACAAGGCTCATCGCAAGCCCATGCCAGACGATCTGCGCTCCCAGATTCCCATCATGAAAGAACTGCTGGATAAAATGGGTATCCAGCGGCTGGAACTGGAGGGCTTTGAGGCGGACGATCTCATCGGCACCGCGGCGAAAAAGGGCGAGCAGGAAGGCTATCAGGTGTATATCGTCACCGGTGATCGCGATGCCTTTCAGCTTGTCTCTCCCCAGACCACGGTGCTGTTTACCAAACGGGGCATAACCGAGACGGAGACCGTGGATGAACAGGGCCTGCGGGCCAATTACGGCTTGAGGCCGGAGCAGGTTATCGACCTGAAGGGCCTCATGGGTGACAGCTCAGACAACATCCCCGGTGTGCCCGGGGTAGGGGAAAAAACGGCCCGCAAGCTCCTTGAGACTTACGGCTCCCTGGAGGAGATCTATGCCCACCTGGATGAGATCAAGGGCAAGCTTCAGGAAAGGCTGAGGGAGTTTAGAGAGCAGGCCTTTTTCAGCAAAGAGCTGGCCACCATCCGCTGCGCTGCCCCCATAGAGCTTGATCTGGGGCGCAAACTGCCCATGGATATAGCGGCGGTGCGGGAGATGTTCCAGGACTTGGATTTCCGCAGCCTTTTGGACCGGTTGCCCCAGGGAGAGCAGACCAAGGCGACTGCCGTTTCCGACGTGGATTGGGAGCTTACGGCCCTTCCTGTCCAGGAAAGCAGCTGGGAGGAGTTTTGCTCGGCACTGAAAGCCACCCAAGACATCTACCTCAACTACGCGGCCGACTGGGACACCCTTTTGATGCTGCTGAAGGACAGGATATGGGCGGTGAAAAAGCCGCTATTGGAAAGCAGGCTCAGCGATCTACTGCCCATCTTGGCTGAACGAAAGATCTATGCAGTGGGCGGCAAAGAAATCCTGCATCTATTGGGCCCTGGAGGCCCGGTGCGCATTTCCTTCGATTTGGAGCTGGCCCTGTACTGCCTGGATCCGGAAAAGCGCTGGGATCTTTCCTCCACTGCCCATTATTTCCAGCTTGCCGCGCCGAACGCCGACCCCAAAACCCTGGAGTACCAGGCCGCTTTACTTCATCTGCTGAAGGTGGCCGCACCCTTGGCGGAGCAGCGGCTGCAGGCAGACGGTTTGATGTTTTTGTACCGGGAAATCGAACTGCCCCTAGCTGCGGTACTGGCGGAAATGGAGGCCCAAGGGATTTTGGTGGATCCGGCGAAGCTGCAGGCCATCTCCCAAGACTTGCAGCAAACTTTGGATGAGCTTACCAAGCACATTTACTCCGAAGCTGGCGAGGAGTTCAATATCAACTCGCCGAAGCAATTGGGGGTCATCCTCTTTGATAAGCTGGGCTTGCCCGTGCTCAAGCGCACGAAGACGGGGCCATCCACCAGCGCCGAAGTCCTGGAAGAGCTCAGCGACCATCCGCTGGTTGCCCATGTGTTGGAATACCGCCAGGTGGCAAAACTCAAGTCCACCTACGCCGATGCTTTAGGCGAGCTGATCTCGCCGGTGACCAAGAGGCTGCACACCACCTTCAACCAGACGGTGACGGCCACGGGCCGGCTGAGCAGCACCCATCCCAATCTGCAGAACATCCCCGTGCGCACCGAGGCGGGGAGGCGCATTCGCCAAGCATTTGTGGTGCCCGAGGGCTGTTTTCTGGTCAGTGCGGACTATTCCCAAATCGAACTTAGACTCTTGGCCCATCTATCCGGAGACGAAGTGCTGCTGGATGCCTTTCACAGCGGGGCGGATATCCATATCCAGACGGCATCTGAAGTCTTTGGGGTTCCCAAAGATCAAGTGACCGATGAACAACGCAGTGCCGCCAAGGCCATCAATTTCGGGATTGTGTACGGAATCAGTAGTTTCGGCCTGGCCCGAGGCATCAACTTGACCAGGGCCCAGGCCCAGCAGTACATCGACTCCTATTTCCTGCGTTACCCCCGGGTGAAGGAGTTCCTGGATGCCGCGGTGGAGCACGGCCGTAAAGAGGGGTACGTGAAAACCCTCTTTGGCCGCAGGCGTTATCTGCCCAACCTCAAGAGCCGCAACTTCGCGCTGCGCAACTTCGCAGCCCGCACCGCCATGAACACTCCCATCCAGGGCAGCGCCGCGGACATTATTAAGCTGGCCATGCTCAAAGTGCGCTCCGCCCTGAAAGAGGCAGGTCTCAGCAGCAAACTCCTGCTCCAAGTCCATGACGAGCTGGTCTTAGAGGTCCCTGAAGGGGAGTTGGCGGAGGTGGCCAGGCTGCTGAAGAGGGAAATGGAGCAGGTCTGGGAGCTCAATGTGCCTTTAGTTGTAGATGTGAATTTTGGAAGGAATTGGCGCGATGTCGAGCGCTATGAGTTAAAGGAGTAAGCCATGCCAGAACTGCCAGAAGTGGAAACGGTACGCCGCAGCCTGCTGCCCGTGGTTTTGCACAAGCCCCTGGAAGCAGTGGAGGTTCACACCACTAGGATTCTCAGCACAAAACGGTCGAGGAGTTCAGGGAACTGCTCCTGGGCAGGAGCTTTTTGGATTTGTCTAGGCGCGGGAAATACCTCATCTTTTCCGTAGAAGGCGGCTGGGAGCTGGTGGCCCATTTGCGCATGACCGGGCGCCTGATCATCTATTCGAACCCCAGCATTCCTTGGGCCAAACATACCTCAGCAGTATTCAGCTTTGGCTCCCAGGGCGAGCTGCGCTTTGAAGATGTGCGCAAATTTGGTACACTGGACTTGGTGCCCACAGGTCAGTACGAGACCATCAAGGGCTTACACACCTTGGGTGTGGAACCGCTCTCCGAGGAGTTTTCCCCGGAGTATCTGCTCAAGCTCCTTACGGGCCGCAGAATCAAGGTTAAAGCACTGCTCTTGGATCAAACGAAGATCGCGGGCCTGGGCAACATCTACGCAGATGAGAGCCTCTTCCAAGCCGCCATCCATCCCCAGCGCAGTGCAGACTCTTTGACTGAGGAAGAGATAGAGCGGCTGCACGGAGCCATCAGGGATGTGCTGGAGCTGGCCATAGCCAACCAGGGGACTACTCTGCGCGATTACCGCACCGGTTTCGGGCAGGAGGGTTCTTTTCAAAACCGCCTGCAGATTTATGGGAAGAAGGGGGAAGAATGCCCCCGCTGCGGCGTAAAATTGGAGCATAGGAAAGTAGCCGGGAGGACAAGCCATTTCTGCCCGGCCTGCCAGAGGGAGCAGCCATGATCGGTCTTACAGGAGGAATCGCCAGCGGCAAATCCGCAGTAGCCCAGCGTCTTAGGGCTCTAGGGGCGGTGGTGCTGGATGCTGACCAATTCTCCAGGGAAGTGGTGGAACCTTACACCCCTGGCTGGCAAAGGGTTAAGGAAGCTTTTCCGGCGGTGATCCGCCCTGATCAGAGCATAGACCGGGCCCTGCTCGGGGAGATCGTCTTTTCCGATCCCCAGCAGCGCANGACACTGGAGGGGATCATCCATCCGGAAGTACTGAAGAGGCTCAAGGAGGAAGGGGAAAAGGCAGTGAAGGAAGGCCGAGTGGTCTTCGCGGAGGTTCCCCTGCTCTATGAGGTGGGTTGGGATCGTTTCATGGATGAGACTTGGGTTGTCTATGTACGCCCGGAGATCCAGATCCAGCGGCTGCTGGAGCGCAGTCCCTTGACTAGGGAGCAGGCTGAGCAGAGGATCGCCAGCCAGATGCCGTTGGAGGAAAAGGCCAGCCGCGCCCAGAGGGTGATTGACAACAACGGGCCGCTGGAGAGAACTTGGGAGCAGGTGGATGCTCTCTGGGAGGAGCTGAAGCGTGAGGATCGCGTTAATTGCCCATGATCAGAAAAAGAAGGCCATGATCGCCTTTGTGCAGAGGCATCAAGAAGACTTTCGGTGGCATGAACTGTATGCCACCGGTACCACGGGACGCTTGATCCAAGAGGCCACGGGACTTGAGGTGCAGCGCGTGCAGTCTGGCCCCCTGGGAGGCGACCAGCAAATCGGTGCTTTGGTGGCCAGCGGGGAAGTGGATGCCGTGATTTTTCTGCGGGATCCCTTAACTGCGCAGCCCCATGAGCCGGACATTACCGCGCTGCTCAGGGTGTGCGATGTGCACAATATCCCCCTGGCCACCAATGAGGCCACTGCAGAGCTGGTGCTGCGCCTGGTGAGGAAAAGCCGCGTTCATGAAGGCGGGGGATCAGCTTAGTGCGTCTGCTCGCTCTTTTGCTTTTGGGCGCGGCCGTGGTTGGACTGGTCTTTCTGCCTGAGATACTGCAGGAAGTGATTCCCCTGGGATACCCAGAGCTAATCAGTCTAGCAGAACAAAGGCACGGGGTGGACTGGGCTTTGATTGCCGCGGTGATTCAGGTGGAAAGCGGTTTCAGCCCCGCGGCGGTGTCCAAGAAGGGCGCGGTGGGGCTGATGCAGATCATGCCGGACACAGCCGCTTGGGTGAGTGCGCGGCTGGGTGAGAGTGTGGCCCAGGAGGACCTTGTGGATCCCAAGGTCAACATCCATCTGGGAACCTATTACTTGCGTTACCTGCTGGACCGCTTTGCCACTGAACAGGCGGCGCTTGCCGCCTACAACGGGGGTCCCACTAACGTGTCCCGCTGGCTGGAAGAAGGCACTTGGGATGGTTCCCATGGGGATGCCCACCGCATACCCTTTCCCGAAACCAGGTCTTATGTACGCAGAGTGCTGCTGATGCGGCGCTTGTATCGTTTTATGTATCCCCAGGGAATACAGGAGTTGGAGCATTGAGAGGAGTCAAGGAGCATGGTCAAGCAGATTGAAACTGTGCAGCAGGTGACAGAGCTAGAAGTGGAGACAGGGAGGCTGTTTTCCGCCACGCATGAGGAAATCAAACAGGGTTTAACCACAGATATCTACTTCGTGAAGACCAAGGAGATTCTCCAGAAAATGGGCCGGGATGATGCTGAGGTGGTCGCGGAGATCTTCGGCAGGCGCCCGGGTGTGTTTGCCGGACTCGCAGAAGTGAAGGTGCTGCTTGATGGTCTCGGTCTGGAAGTGTGGAGCCTGGAAGAGGGAGATGCTTTTCAGGGTAAGGAAGTGGTTATGCGGATCCACGGCCGCTACAGCCACTTTGGCGTCTATGAAACAGCCATCTTGGGTATCCTGGCCAGTTCCAGCGGCTGGGCCACGGCTGCCCGCGCGGCCAAGGAAGCGGCCGGGGGCAAGCCGGTTTTGTGCTTTGGAGCCAGGCACGTCCACCCTGCGGTGGCCCCCGTGATGGAAAGGGCGGCGGTGGTGGGCGGAGCAGACGGGGCTTCCTGCATACTCGGGGCCAAGCTGGCAGGTCTGGAGCCATCCGGAACCGTACCCCATGCCTTGTTCCTAATTATCGGAGATACTTTGGAAGGGGCCAAGGCTTACCACAAGTTCATGCCACCGCAATCAACTCGTTCTATCCTGGTGGATACCTTTAAGGATGAAGTGGAGGAGAGCTTGCGGTTAGCCGCCTGCCCGGAAACGGGCCTGGAGGCAGTGCGCCTGGACACGCCCAGCGAGCGGGGAGGAGTGACCCCCGCGTTAGTCCAAGAAGTGCGGGCCAGACTGGATCTGGCTGGGTTCAACCACATTAAGATCTTTGTCTCAGGGGGGCTGGACCCTGAGCGGATCAGCGTGCTGGCCGCGGCGGGAGCCGACTCCTTCGGAGTGGGCAGCTACATCTCCAGCGCTCCTGCCATTGACATGACCATGGATTTGAAACTGGTGGACGGACAGGCCACCAGTAAGCGGGGGCGCATCCCTGGTCTAGCCCCTAGCCCGCGCCTGCAGAGAGTCCTTTAGGGTTGCGAGCGCCATCCCCTCGGTTTTTTCCAGCCCTTTTTTGCAGGAGATTCGGGGGTTGTGGCGAAAGACTCTTAGATATTGCGGGGAAATCTTAGGTGAGGTCACTTCCGCTTTCACGCGGGAGTAGAGAAAGGTAGGGTATTATGTCAGACATATTGTTATCCGTTAGGGACCTCAAAACCTATTTTTATACAGATGATGGAGTAGTCCCAGCCGTGGACGGCGTCAGTTTCGAGCTGGAGCGCGGGGGTACCCTGGGTATCGTAGGCGAATCGGGCTGCGGNAAGAGTGTAACCTCCTTGACGGTGATGGGGCTTGTTCCTCAGCCGCCGGGGAAGATCGAAGGCGGCGTGATTGAGTTTGACGGTAGGGATCTGCTTAAGCTCTCCGAAGCAGAAATGCGCCACATTCGGGGCAACGAGATCTCCATGATTTTCCAAGAACCCATGACTTCACTGAACCCCGTCTTTACCGTGGGTGACCAGATCTCTGAGGCCATTATCCTGCACCAGGGCGCCAGTAAGNCCGAAGCTCGGAAGAAGGCCATTGAGATGCTGCGCCTGGTGGGTATTCCCTCGCCTGAGCAGCGCATCGATGACTACCCGCACCAGATGAGCGGCGGTATGCGCCAGAGGGTCATGATCGCCATGGCCNTATCCTGTAATCCTAAACTGCTCATTGCAGACGAACCCACAACCGCTTTGGACGTGACCATTCAGGCCCAGATTCTGGATCTGATGCGGGAACTTCGCAGGGAACTGGGTACTGCCATTATGATGATCACCCACGACCTGGGCGTCATTGCCGAACTGGTGGAGAAGGTTGTGGTGATGTATACCGGTAGGATCGTGGAAGCAGCGGACACCTACAGCATCTTCAAGAATCCCAAGCATCCTTACACCATCGGACTGCTGGCATCCATCCCCCGTCTGGACAGCGATGGTTCCAGGCTCAAAGCGATTCCGGGAACGGTGCCCACACCGGGGAACTTCCCCACCGGCTGCGGTTTCCATCCCCGCTGCGCCTTTGCCACGGAGCTCTGCGCTCGGAAGCAGCCACCGTCCTTTAACGTGGGGGACGATCACTACGTGGCCTGCTGGAAGCTTGTGGACTACGATGAACACGCCGGCATAGATCAAAGGGAGGTGGGCTAAGCAATGGCTAGGGAAGTAACTGCCAACACAGGGCAGCCGGAAGTGCTGCTTGAGGTGCGCAATCTAGTGAAGCATTTCCCCATCCGCCAGGGCATTATCTTTTCCAAGCAGGTGGGCGCCGTACAGGCTGTGGATGACGTGAGCTTTACGGTGCATACTGGAGAGACCCTGGGGTTGGTGGGAGAAAGCGGCTGCGGAAAAACCACCACTGGCCGCTTAATCCTGCGCCTGATTGAGCCGACCTCCGGCGATGTCATCTTTGACGGAAAGAACATCCCGNCTTTGCCCAAGGATGAGCTGCGGGAACTGCGCAAGGATATGCAGATCATCTTCCAAGACCCCTACGGTTCGCTTAACCCCCGCATGACGGTGGGCGATATTATCGGCGAGCCCCTGCATATTCATAAACTGGCCCGGGGGCCTGAAAAGGAGAAGCGGGTGCGGGAACTCTTGGAGGTTGTGGGCCTTAGTGCATTCCACGCCAGGCGCTTTCCCCATGAGTTTTCCGGGGGACAGAGGCAGCGTATCGGTATCGCTCGGGCTCTTGCCGTGAGGCCGAAACTAATCATCTGCGATGAACCTGTATCNGCCCTGGACGTGTCCATCCAGGCCCAGGTGATCAACCTGCTCCAGGATCTGCAGAAAGAATTCGACCTGACCTATATCTTCATCGCCCACGACTTGAGCGTGGTTAAGCACATTTCTGACCGGGTGGCAGTGATGTACCTAGGCAAGATCGTGGAACTCACTGATAAGGATGAGCTCTACCGCAATCCCAAACATCCTTATACCCAGGCTCTGCTCTCGGCCATTCCCGAGGCAGATCCCACCATCAAGAAGGAACGTATTCTGCTCACGGGCGACGTGCCCAGCCCCATCAACCCACCCAAGGGCTGCCGCTTCCACACCAGGTGCCCCAAGGTGATGGATATCTGCAGGGTGCAGGAACCGGAGTTTGTGGACTCGGGCAATGGTCACTTCTGTGCCTGCCACCTAGTTCCGGCGGCAGAAGAGAAGGGCGCCTAAAACAAGCAAAAAAGCAAGTCCTCCGCAAGAAGAGCGGAGGACTTTTTTCACGTCTAGGGATACTTCACTCATCAGCCTGCTCTTGGAAGTCGGCCAGGATTTCCTGCAGCTGCTGGGCCAGGTCTGCCAGGCTTTGGGCGGCCGCAGCCGTTTCTTCCGTTCCCGCTGCCGTCTGCTCCGTGATATCTCCGATGGCCTGGAACAGTTCCACGGCGGCCCTGGTTCTGCCCGCCTGGGCCAAACATTCGCCTGAAATCTCCTGCACCAATTCTTCCGTGGCTTTGGCAGCCTGCGTTATTCTCTGCAGGGCGTCCCGCACCTCATGGACTTCCTGCTGACCCTTTTCCACGCTCTGCAGGGAGCGGGCGGTTTCCCCTTGAATCCGCTTCAGGGCCTGCTCAATTTCTTCTGTGGCTTGCTGGGAGCGGATGGCCAGATCGCGCACTTCCTGGGCCACCACGGCAAAGCTGCGTCCCTGTTCTCCAGCCCTGGCAGCTTCAATGGCCGCGTTCAAGGACAGGAGATTGGTCTGCTCTGCAATGTCGCGGATGAAGGCCAGGATCTTGCCGATCTCCAGGGTCTGCTGGGTCAAGCTGTCCACAGACTGCTTGATACTGTCCATACCTGCCACCGCTTCCGCAGCCTGCGTCTGGCCTTCTGAAGCGGCTTCAGTGGCGTTTTGGGACAGAAGCACCGCTTCCTCAGCCCGCTTCTCCATGGCTACCATGGCTTCGTTCATTTCCTGGATCTGCCGGGTGCCGCTCTGCACGTCTTCACTTTGTGTTTGGGCACCTGCCGCCATTTCCTCCATGCCGGCACTGATTTCTTGGCTGGAGGCGGCCAAGGCTTGGCTGGCGCTGCGCACCCGGTGCAGGAGCCTGGCCAGTTGAGCCGTCATTTCGTTAAACGCCGCGGTGAGTTCACCAGCTTCGTCGCGGCGCATCCGCTTCGGCTTGTACTGGCGCAGCCTGCCCTGGGCCACTTCCCGGGCATGGGCCGTGAGCTGAAGCAGGGGTTGGGTGATGCCGCGGGCCAGGAGGATGGCTACCACCAGCACCGCCAGGCCCGTAATGGCTATGCCCACATAACCCAGGGAACTCAGCCTCTGCACCAGGGCCAGGGCGTGGCGGGTGGGCTGGGCTAGGCGGATCTGCCAGTCCTGTCCAAAACCTATGCCGGCGGAAGCGGTGATGGCCTCCTGGCCGCCGCTGGTCTGCCCAAACCGGTCAGTTTCCTCAGCCAAGGCGATAGCCTTGGGGCCCAGCTTATCCAGGAAAACGTTCACGTCTGCGCCCTGGGGAGTCTGCTTCACCTCCAGCACAACCTGGCCGGAGCTGAGCAGCTGCAGTTCACCGCCCTCGATTTGAGCCACAATGGGGACCATGGCCTGGGTGAAGAAACTAACGGGCACTAGGCCCCGGATCACCCCTGCGGGCCTGGCCGAGGCTGTTGACAGGGAGGAAGATCTATAGATGACTGTGGACATGACCAGCCCTGCTTCTTCCTTGTCGGGCAGCAGCTCGATGTCGCTGACATAGGTTTCATTCTCTAAGGCGGACTGAAACCATGTTTCCTCCACATGGATGAAGCGATCCGGCCGTTCGGTGGCGCCCAGCACCACACCATCCATGTTCACTACAATGAGCTGGGAAAAGCGCTGGAATTCGGCCACCGTGTTCTCCAGGAAAGTCTGGGTGCGGCTATTGGCCTCCAGATTCCTGGTTTCCGCCATGATCTCTTCCATTTCCTCCGCGGTCTTACCGTCCAGGCCCAGATCCCGCATGATGTTCGTGGGTCGGATCACAGCCAGTTGCTCTATGGAGGGGTTCACAGCTAGGTTCTGCAGATCATAGATGAGCTGCTGCAGAGACTCGGCCATGGAATCTGCAACTCGTTGGGCCTGGTCGGACAGGGTGGCACTCACCATGGACGTTACGGTGCTCTGGGTCTGGGAAATGACCACTATGGTGAGCAGGGTGAGGGGCACCAGTGCAATGAGCAGGAAGGCCGCAATCAGCCTAGCCCTCAGCCGTAGGTTGATTCCCTGTACCAATCTGCTTCTTTTATTTTTTTCTTTTCCGCTGCTGGCCATGGGGGTCACTCCTTCGCATGTAAAATACGGTTTAGTTCCGCTTCCGAAGCCCATTCTCCTGCTCAGGTGGGGAAAAATAGTCTCTTTTGCCAAGCGAACCGTTTTGTGGTAAAATGCGTGTAGAGCACTGCAAGGAGGCTGGATTATGAAGAAGCATATCCGCACGCTCAGCGGCACGCCCCTGCAGACCACTTTGGTCAACGGTGGCTGCGGCGAGTGCCAAACATCGTGCCAGTCTGCGTGCAAGACCTCCTGTACCGTTGGCAACCAAGCTTGCGAACGGTAGGGCCACAAGCAACCTTCTTTATGCACAGGAGGTTGCTTTTGGATTTTCAACGACTGTTTTAGGAGTGAAACCCTTGCTAGATAAAACCTGCGTACATATTTACAGCCANGGAGGCCTGCATTTCGCGGTGGACGGCAACTCCGGGGCGGTGCATGTTCTGGATGCCCCCGCCCGGGAGCTGATTGCCTTGATCAAGGATCGGGAGGAAAT
>JGI24713J26584_10001834_pt1 | contig 15096 bp, 13 predicted proteins | sample BioPla4DNA1_FD_26584 | JGI IMG/M metagenome (IMG submission 26584) | reverse complement strand
GTACCCGGTTTTCTTTCCCACCGAGCCTTAGCAGCCCGGCCGGATTCCTTGGTTCTGGTTTCTTGGAGCCCCCGCCGGCTTCGAGCACCGCCCGCACCGGGCACCGACGTAACCGGGTTTATCAACCCACCTCAGCGAGGACTTCCCGCAACGCCTGGAGGAACCGGGCGTTTTCTTCTTCCGTCCCTACCGTAACCCGGAAATGCTTGGGAAGGCCAAAGATATCCGCCGGNCGGATNATAACCCCCTTCTGCAAGAGCCGGGGGTAAAGCTCCCGGCAGGGATAGGGCGTGGAAAAGAGGATGAAATTCGCGGCGCTGGGGAGATACTCCAAGCCCATTTCCTCCAGGCCCCGGTTAATTTGGTCCATTCCTGCCCGCACCATTGCCCGGCTCTTCTCCAGGAACTCCTCGTCGGCCAAAGCCGCCCGCGCGGCGATCTGGGCCATCAGGTTGACATTGAACGGTTCCCGCACCCGGTTGATATAGGCCACCAGTTCCGGGTCGCCCACGCCGTACCCCACGCGCAAGCCGGCCAGGCCGTAGATCTTGGAGAAGGTCCTGAGGACCAGCAGTTTCTTCCCGCTCCCCAAATACTCCAGGCCGTCGGGGTACTCCGGATCCTCCACATATTCCCGGTACGCCTGGTCAACAACGATTAAAACGTTCTCGGGAACCTGCTCAAGGAACTCTTCCCATTCGGCCCTGGTCTTCATCCCGCCCGTCGGGTTGTTGGGGTTGCAAACGAAAACCGCCTTTGTTTTTTGGGTTATCGCCGCCGCCATCCGTTCCAGGTCATGCTCCAGGCCTTCCGCGGCTTTCACCTCCACCAGGCTGGCGCCCATCAGGCGGGCGGCATAGGCGTACTCCCCAAAGGTCGGCGCGGCCACCACCACTTCATCGCCGGGGCGGAAGAAGGCCTCCGCCAGCAGTTTGATGACCTCGTCCGAGCCGTTCCCGATAATAAGTTGTTCAGGGGAAACGCCCAAATGTTTGCTGAGATCTTCTTTTAACCGCACGCAGCCCCCGTCCGGGTAGATATGTATCCCGGCTGCAGCCGCCTGCATCGCCCCAATTGCACTGGGTGCGGGCCCCAACGGGTTTTCATTGGAAGCCAGTTTGACGACGTTGGTAATCCCCAGTTCCCTCTCGACTTCCTCAATGGGTTTCCCCGGGACATAGGGTTTGATTGCTAAAATCTCCTTGCGTATTAACTCCTCGTACTTCACTGCTGTCTCTTTCACCTCCTAACCGGCTAATCCGGTTTCTTTCCCTCCATGCTTTCTTCCAGGCAGCCGTGCTTCCATACTCCCTCTTCCCAAATCACCTCCACGGCCTCGCCGTTCCCGGGCGCCGGGCGGTCCCATTGCAAACAGGCGGTGAAAAAAGCCCGTAAAAACGCACCATGGGATACCACCACCACCCGGTGGCCGGAAAAAAGCGCCGCCAGGGTGTTAAGGGTGGTTTTTGCCCTCTCCGCCAACGCGGGGAGGGGTTCCACCCCCGGCAGGTTCAGGTCTTTCTTTGGAAACCAGCCTGGAAAGGCTTGCCGGATCTCCTCTGCGGTCAACCCTTCCAGCGGGCCCAAACCCCGCTCCCGCAGGCCGCTGTAGAGCAGTACCGGCAACTGCAGCCGCCTGCCGATAATCTCCGCGGTCTCTTTTGCCCGGAGCAGATCACTGGCCACCACCGCCTCCCACTCGCCGCTTTGCAGGAGAGCTGCGACCGCCTCCGCCTGCTCCCGCCCCTCCTCCGTCAAGGGGAGGTCCTGCTGTCCCTGGCACCTGTTCTCCAGGTTCCACGCGGTGCAGCCGTGGCGGACCAGGCAGAGTTCAGTCCGTCTCCCGGACCCGGTCGGGGCGGAGGGACTTTGCCCCGTGCAGGTAGACATGGTTTATCTCCTCCAGCGGGCAATCGGTGTAGACATGGAGCAGAACACGGATACAGAACCGCGGCGCCCCGGAGACCTCCGCTTCCACTGCGCCCAGGGCCGGTACCCAGTCCAGTCCCTGCCGGCGCAGGGCTTCAGCGGGGAAAGCCCGGTTCAGGTCGGGAGTGACGGTGAAAAACGCGCTGACAATCGCCGCCGGTGCGAATTTGTTCCGGGCAAAGATCTCCTCCAGCAGTTCACCAGTGGCGGAAAGGATCGCCTCCCGCTCGTTGGCTGCTGCCGTCGTCGCCCCCCGGACCCCGATCAGCCTCATCATCCTGCTCCTTTCAGGCAATGGCCCGGTGCCCCATGCCCACAGCCACCTCGTCCAGGTGCAACAGGCCAATCCCGCAAAAAACCGCGACGCTGACGTGCTCGCCCCGGCGGGCCAGGCCAATCTTCCCGCCGATACTCAAACCCAGGGCTTTGGGGAGGACCTGGAGAAATGCCTCGTGGGTGGCGCCGGCCACCGCCCCCTCTTCGGAATGGGCGTCCCTGATTAAAAACTCCCGTTTACCGGCGACCACTGCCCGCTCAATAATGGTCTTCACCGCACTGAGGGCATCGCCGCCGTAATCCACCGCCGCCGCACGAATCCCTTCCTCTCTTAGTTTTTCCTTGAGGGCATTCTCTTCCTCCCTGGAGGCGGTCATTGCCATCAGCAAGGCCGCCCGGGCCACCTGTTTGCTGTTGCTTTCCATTCCGACACCCCCTGATAAAAAATAAAAACGCTCCCCGGAGCGTTTTGCCGGTATTATATGGTTTTACCGCCCTACCGTCCTACCGGGTTCAATAACGCCTGCGCGGCTGTTGCCTGCCACGCACGCCATCGCGACAAGCTTTATTTATACTACAAAATAACACATATTTTTCTTTTTGACAAGTCCCCGCAGCGTTTTTTACCCCCGCGGAAAACCCTTGCCGGGGGAGCGCCGGACGCAAATTATCCCTGCTTTTGCCGGAGGTATCCCCGGCGGTTTCCCGGCGCTTTCTTTAGGGTTTAGGCGGGTCCGGTGTTATAGAATGCTTCTTGGCCTTCGCACCCGCAGGCGGCCAGTCCCGGGCGCGCCCGCCCGAGTAAATGGCGGATCGCCGGGAGCATCCGGCGGGCCGCTTCTTCCCCGGCGGCAATGCAATCGGCGGCCCGGGAGAAATGGCCGGTACCCACATGCCCGACACGGGGGGTGAGGACCAGATCGGCCTGGGCCACCTGGGCCTCGGTGAGGCGGGCCCCCATAATCTCCACAGTTTTCATTAAAACCTCAAAGATATTCCCTGGGGGCAAGGGCGGTGGATCGTACGAGACGTTGACCGCAATTACCAGATCCGCCCCCATCTGCCGGGCGATCCCCGCCGGGACGCCGGCGACCACGCCCCCGTCCACCAGCAGGTACTTCCCGTACTCGACCGGGGTGAAAACCCCGGGAATGGAGATGGAGGCGCGGAGTGCCGGTTCGAGGCTCCCCTCTTTAAAAACAACCTCGGTACCGGTCAAAAGATCGGTGGCCACCACCCAGACCGGGGGTTTGAGCTCCTCCAGCCTCTTCTTTTTCGTTAAAAGGCGGAGAACGGCCATGACCCTTTCCCCGTTGATCAAGCCCATCCGGGGAAAACGGAAATCCCAGAGCCGTTCCCAGGACAAGGAGGCGGCCACCCGGGAAAGGTAGTCCAGCCTCCCCCCGGCGGCGTAAGCAGCGGCCACCACCGCGCCCATGCTCGTACCGACCAAACCGCTGACGGGGATCTGCTCTTCTTCCAAAACCCGCAGGACGCCTAAGTGCGCCAGGCCCCGGGCGCCCCCGCCCCCTAAAGCCCAGACAACCCGTGGCAATTGCGGCACAACCATCCCTCCAGACAGGGAAAACCGGAATTTCCCCACGTAAACCGCAGTCTATTATATGCTCCGGGGGCGTGTCCTGACATTAACCGGCCCTTGCCAGCGCAATCACTTCTTCGATCCTTTTTACCGGAATGACCTCGGGTTCCCGCATCCCGGCGAAGGCTTCCTGCCAGTTTTCCGCGGGGATTAGCACCTTCTCCACCCCGGCCTCCCGGGCCGCCTCGATCTTGGCCAAAACACCCCCCACCGGCATCACATGTCCCAGGATGGAGACTTCCCCGGTCATTGCCACCCGGTTATCCACCGGCTCCTCGGTGATGGCGGAATAGATCGCGGTCACCAGCGTCACCCCGGCCGACGGGCCGTCCAGCGGCACGGCGCCGGGGAAATTGATATGTAGGTCGTAATTATTGCATTCAATATGAAGGTGCTTTCTCAGGACGGTCAGGACATTCTCCAGCGACCCCCGGGCCATACTTTTCCGCCGCACCGTGCGCCCGTACTCGCCCATCTCCTCCTCTTCAATCATGCCTGTGGCAATAACCCGGCCTTTACCCTCGCCAACGAAAATGGCGGCCACTTCCACCTCGACCAGCGCCCCGGTGCCGGGCCCGTAAACCGCCAGCCCGTTGGCATACCCCACCTGCGGCCGGGGCGGTATCTTCTTCTCCAGCCGCGGGCTGTACTGCCCGCTGCTGGCCACCCATTCGATCTCCTTTTTCGCAATCACCTTTTTCCCCTCGGTAAAGGCAATTCCGGCGGCGATCTGGAGCATATTCACGGCATCGCGGCCGTTGGCCGCATATTTCACCAGGACCTCCATGCCGCCTTCCTCCATGGTAAAACCGATCTTTTCTAAAGCGTTGGCGGCGATCACCTGTATTTCCCGGGCGGAAAGGGGCCGGAAAAAAATCTCCACACAACGGGAGCGGATCGCCGGCGGGATCTCCTCCGGCAGCCGGGTGGTGGCTCCCACCAAACGGAAATCGGCAGGCAGGCCCCTTTGGAAAATCTCATGGATATGACTGGGGATATTGCTGTCTTCAGAGTTGTAATAGGCGCTTTCCAGGAAGACTTTCCGGTCTTCCAAGACCTTCAGGAGTTTATTCATCTGCACCGGGTGAAGTTCGCCGATCTCGTCAATAAAGAGGATTCCCCCGTGGGCCTTGGTGACCGCCCCCGGTTTGGGCTGGGGGATCCCGGCCATCCCCAAAGGCCCGGCCCCCTGGTAGATGGGGTCATGAACCGAACCGATGAGCGGGTCGGCGATGCCCCGGTCGTCAAAACGGGCGGTGGTGGCGTCCAACTCCACAAACTTTGCTTCCTCGGTAAATGGGGAGAGGGGGTTCTTCTTGGCTTCCTCCAGGACCACGCGGGCTGCGGCCGTCTTCCCGACTCCGGGCGGCCCGTAGATCAAAACATGCTGGGGATTAGGCCCGCAAAGGGCGGCGCGTAAGGCCTTCAAGCCATCCTCCTGCCCGACAATCTCCGTAAAACTCGCCGGACGGGTCTTCTCCGCCAGCGGCTCGGTCAGGGAGATACTACGCAGGCGCTGCAGGCGCTCCATCTCTTTTTTGCTCTCCTTCTCTACCGCCGTCCTGTTACTCTGCTGGCTCCGGAGTAAATTCCAGAAGTACATCCCAATAACCACGGCAAAAAAAAGGTTAATCAAACCCAGGATATTCGTAGCAAAATCCATTCCTCCGCCCCTCCTCTCTTCCGGTATATTATCCCTCAAACCCCTGCCGCCTATCCACTTGCCCTTGCCCGCCGGTATGCGTGGAAAAATGCGCGCAAAAAAAGAACCCGCCTTTGCGGGTTCCTATGCCAGAGATTAGTCGCTTTCCTCAGAGATTATGGACTCCTTAAGCAGTCTCTTCCTTCTTCTTTTTCCGCGATTCCGAACTGGTGGTAAGAAGGGGGGCTTTATGCTCCTCAACCATTTCCTTGGTGACCACGCATTTCTTAACATCGGTCCTGGACGGGATCTCATACATCAACTCCAGCAAGAGGGTTTCGATGATCGCCCGCAGCCCGCGCGCGCCGGTATTGCGCAAAATGGCAAGCTTGGCGATGGCCCGCAGGGCGTCGGGGGTAAACTCCAATTCCACCCCGTCCAGCTCCATGATCTTCTTGTACTGCTTCACCAGGGCATTCTTGGGTTCGGTCAGGATCCGGATGAGGGCGTCCTCATCCAGGGCATCCAAGGCTACTACCACCGGCAGCCTGCCGATGAACTCCGGGATCAACCCGTATTTCAGCAGATCTTCCGGCATGACCTGGCGCAGAACCTCGCCGATGGATTTCCCCAGCCGGGGTTCGATATCCGCGCCAAACCCGATGGCCTTTTTCCCGACCCGCCGTTCGATGATCTTCTCCAGCCCGTCAAAGGCGCCACCGCAGATAAACAGGATGTTGGTGGTATCCAGCTGGATAAACTCCTGGTGCGGGTGTTTCCGCCCGCCCTGAGGCGGCACCGAGGCCACGGTTCCTTCGAGGATCTTCAGCAAAGCCTGTTGGACCCCTTCCCCGGAGACATCCCGGGTGATCGAGGGGTTCTCCGACTTACGGGCGATCTTGTCGACCTCGTCAATATAGACAATCCCCTTTTCCGCCTTTTCCACATCATAATCGGCGGCCTGGATCAGTTTGAGGAGGATATTCTCCACATCCTCACCGACATAACCGGCTTCCGTCAACGAGGTGGCATCGGCAATGGCAAAGGGAACATTCAGGATCTTGGCCAGGGTCTGCGCAAGCAAGGTTTTACCGCACCCGGTCGGCCCCAGGAGCAGGATATTGCTCTTTTGGAGCTCGATATCGTCAAAGTGCTCCTCGGATTTTATCCGCTTATAGTGGTTGTATACTGCCACCGACAGGGTCTTTTTTGCCTCTTCCTGCCCAATGACATACTGGTCCAAAATCGCCTTGATCTCTTTGGGTTTGGGGAGATTCCCCATGTCCAGGGAAACCTCGTCGTTCAGTTCCTCGTCAATAATTTCGTTGCAGAGTTCAATACATTCGTCGCAGATGTAGACACCGGGACCGGCGATTAGCTTTTTCACCTGTTCCTGGGCTTTCCCACAAAAAGAGCACTTTAACTGCCCTTTTTCATCGCCGAATTTAAACATCCCTCACCACCTCTTTCTCGAAGAATGAACTCCAAGGTTTTCCCTGATCGGGCCTATGCCCGCTGGTAAAAGATCTCATCAATAAGTCCGTATTTCTTGGCTTCCTCCGCACTCATCCAGAAGTTTCTATCCACATCCTTGCTTATTCTCTCCAATGGCTGGCCGGTATGCTTGGCAAGGAGATTATTGGTGATCTCGCGCAAATTAATGATCTCCCTCGCCTGGATCTCAATATCCGCAGCCTGCCCTTCCGCTCCGCCCAGCGGCTGGTGGATCATCACCCTGGAATTGGGCAGGGCGTACCTTTTTCCTTTCGTCCCCGCTGCCAGCAGCAGGGCGGCCATGCTGGCGGCGACCCCCATGCAAATCGTCGCCACTTTTGGCTTAATATACTGGATGGTATCGTAAAGGGCCAGCCCGGAATAGACTAACCCGCCGGGGCTGTTTATATAGATAGAAATATCTTTCTCCGGGTCTTCACTCTCCAAAAAAAGCAACTGGGCAATGACCAGGTTAGCCACGGCGTCGGTAATCGGACCGCCGATGAAAATAATCCGGTCCTTTAACAACCGGGAAAAAATATCATAAGCCCTTTCCCCACGATTCGTCTGCTCCACTACAATCGGAACGAGATTCATTTCTCCACCGCCTTTCCATTTTCTTTAGAAACCGGTTCTGCTTTTTCCACAAGAAAACGGATGGTCTTCTCTTTCAAAAGGTTGGTCCGGATCCCGTCGGTTAAAAGCTCTTCCTGCCTTTGACGGTCCCGTTTTGCTACCCTTTCCAAATGGGGTTGGAAGTACTCCTTCCGCCTATTAATTTCTTCCTCAGTAACTGTAATTCCTTCCTTGTCGGCAATAGAAAAGAGCACCAACTCGGTTTTGATTCTTTTCTCCGCTGTTGGGCGCAGTTCTTCCATAAACTCTTCTTTACTCTTCTTTGCTCCTTCAAGATACTGCTCTAATTTTATCCCCTGGTGGGCCAGATCATGCTCGAATTCGTGCAACAAGTGATCCATTTCCCGTTGGAGCAAAGTTTCGCTGATCGCGACTTCACTTCCGTCAACCACTTTTTCAACTACTGCGCGTTGGAAGGCTCTTTCCGCTTCAAGCTCCGCCTGGTTTTGCAGGCCCNTACGGATGGCCTCCCGCAACTCGGCAACGGTCTCTCCCAGCCCGAGGCTTTTGGCGAACTCATCGTCAACCGCCGGGAGTTCCCTGACCTTAATCTCCTGGAGTTTAACCTTGAAGACGCCTTTTTTCCCGGCCAAGTCCTGCCGGGCATCCTTCGGGAAACTCACCTTAATCTCTTTCTCTTCACCCACCTGCATCCCGGGGATTTCCTTTTCGAACTCCGGGAAGAACCGGCCGGCGCCGATCTCCAGCAAAAACCCTTGGGCCGCGCCACCGGGGAAGGGTTTCCCGTCGATATAGCCGTCAAAATCAATAACCACAAAATCCCCTTTTTCCGGCTTTTCTTTTTCCACGGTTACCAATTCCGCGTATTGCTGTTGCAGGCGGCCGATCTCTTCCTCCACCCGTTCATCGGTAATCTGGACGGCCTCTTTTTCCACCTGCAAACCCTTATACTCCCCCAATTTCACTTCGGGTAGTACTTCGACTTTGGCCTTGAAAACGAATTCCTTCTCTTCCTCCAGTTTTCCCTCGATTTCCAACTCGGGCTCGGTGACAGGGTGTAGTTTATGCTCTTCCAGGGCCTGGAGGTAGCCCCGGGAGACCAACCCCTCCATTGCTTCCTGGTAAATGAAGTCTTTGCCCACCCGTTGCTCTATAATATGCCGCGGGATCCGTCCCGGGCGAAAGCCGGGAATTGAAAGTTTATTCCCAATCTGCCTGAGGGCCGAGGCCACGGCGGCCTCCACCTCCTGCGGGCTGGCAATAACTTCTAAGGAAACCTGGTTGTTCTCCAGTCTGGTCAGGTTGGACTCCATCTCCGTTTCTCCCCCTGTCGCTACAATATATGAGATTCTTCTGCGGCTATTGCCCGCGGCCGGCTGGTTGTGGCCGGGGAATGAGGGCCGATAAAACCTTAAGTCTTATCGGCCTGCAAAAAAAGGAAAGTATTCCAAGGAAAATCTCGTTTAATTTTACCCTTAATAGCCCGTAGTGTCAAGGAAGAGACGCAAAATTTTACCACACTGATAAAAAACAGGCCCCTCAATGTGATAAAGGACCTTCCCGGCGTTTTTTTTGATTGGTGCGAGAGAGGGGACTTGAACCCCTACGGTTGCCCACCAGATCCTAAGTCTGGCGCGTCTGCCGGTTCCGCCACTCTCGCATTTTTTCTACGTTTATTATACCCCAACAGTATCCCGACGTCAACGCCTGCTTCAAAAAATTGCCAACCAGCCGCCCCCGTGACGCCCCGCGAAATCCCTTGCCCGCCGGCGGCCCGCCTTATCCCCCAGGCCCCTGGGGCGGGAAAGAAGGAAGGACGGCGAGGTTAAAAAGTTCATTAATTTTCTTTTACAAAAAAAAGAGCTGGAAAGCTCTTTCTCCGGCCATCTATAAAAAAGCTAGAACCGCTGCTTTCTCCGGGAAAAATACTCCGCTGCCTCCACGGCGGTCCTGGTGTTAAAGACATCCTTCCTTTCCAGCCAGCCCTTACGGGCCACCGGCAGGTGGCTCCTGGCCAAATCCAGTTCGTGCGGGCTGTGGGCGTCCGGGTTGACAGCGATCAAGACCCCCATCTCCTTGGCTCGGCGGATCCAGGTCCAGTCTAAATCCAGGCGGTAGGGGTTGGCGTTAAATTCAATAACAACCCCCTTCTCCGCGGCCTTGGCCAGCACCGCTTCCAGGTCCACCTCATAGGGGGGCCTTTCCAAAAGGAGCCGGCCGGTGGGGTGGCCAAGCATGGTTAGGTACGGGTTTTCCATGGCCTTGAGGATCCGTTTGGTCATCGCATCCCTGTCCATGCTGAAATGGGAGTGGACCGAGCCGATGACAAAATCCAACTCCCTCAACACTTCAGGGGTGTAATCCAATTCCCCCGAAGGAAGGATCTCCACTTCAATCCCTTTAAAAATCTTAAAATCTATCCCCCGTTCCCGGTACTCCCGGTTTAAAGCGTCAATCTCCCGGCCCTGCGCGGCCAGTTCCTCTTCGCTTAAGCCGCCGGCATAGAAAGCGCTCCGGCTGTGGTCGGCCATGCCAAGGTACTGGTAACCGGCGGCGGCAGCCGCCTCCGCCATCTGGGCCAAAGGCGTACCGCCGTCACTGTAGTTGCTGTGGACATGGAAAACACCGCGGATTTCCCCGGCCTCGACCAGGTCCGGCAGTTGCTTCCCGGCGGCCGCCTCAATCTCACCCCGGTTCTCCCGGAGCTCCGGCGGGATCCACAGGAGCCCCAATTGCCGGTAAACCTCCGCCTCATCCCGGCAGGAAAGCCGCTCCTTACCGCGGAAGATCCCGGATTTATTCACCTCGTATCCCATTTCTTTGGCCAGCCGGGAAAGGGCAATATTATGCTCCCTGCTGCCGGTGAAATACAAAAGGGCAAAGGGGAACTCCTCCTCGCCCACCACCTGCAGGTCCACGTTAAGGCCATTCCGTAACAGCACCGAAATTTTGGCCTCACCGCTGCCGGTCACCCTTTCCACCTGGGGCAGACCGGCAAGAAACGCCATTGTCCCGCGGGGGTCACCGGTCGCGGCGACCAGGTTGGCATCCTTCACCACCGGTGTAGACCGGCGCAGGCTGCCGGCGACCTCCACCCGGGAGACCGCCGGGTAACCGGCCAGTTCTTCTCGTAATTCCAGGGCGGAAGCCATCGCCTCCCCCCATAAAAACCGGCCCCGGTGTTCCTTGACAAATTTTACGCCGGCGCAGATCTTCTCCTGGGTCCGCGCACCGAACCCCGGGAGCGTCAGCAACCGGTCCTTGGCGCAGGCCTCCTCCAGATCTTCCAGGGAGGAGATCTTCAACACCGTATAGAGCTGGTTTATTCTTTTTGGCCCCAGCCCCGGGATGCGGAGGAACTCAAGAAGACCGGGTGGCGTGGTGTTCTTCAGGTTTTCATAGAACTCTATCTTCCCGGTCTGCGCCCACTCATGGATCTTTTTGACGATCGCCTCCCCGAACCCCGGCACCTCATGGAGCCGTTCCTCTTTTACCAGCTTCTCCAGATCTTCCCCGAGGTTCTCCACGGTGCGGGCGGCATTGTAGTAAGCCCTTGCTTTGAAGGGGTTTTCCCCTTTGAGCTCCAAAAGGAGCCCGGTTTCATTGAAAATCCGGGCCAGTTCATGCCGGTCCATCATAATCAATCCTCTCGTTGCTGGTTGCTCGTCGCTCGTTAGTTCGTTCTTTGTTTTGGTGTGTGGTTCGTTGCTGGTTGCTCGTTGGTTTCAAAGACCGACGTCGACTTTGCACCGGTGCTTAATAATTGCCAGCAGCCATTCTCTTTCCCCGGGCACATTCTCCCGCAACCTGGCCGCGGCCACCGGTAGGATCCACCTTTCCATCTCCCCGGCGGTGGCTTTGGAAAGCCGGAGATATTCGGATAGATAGGCATTATAAACAATCTGTTTAACTTTCCGTGCTGCCAGTAAAAACCATTTGGTAACTCCCTCCGGCATAAAAGGAGATTGCAGCATTAAACAGGTTCTGGCCACATCCCCAAGGGGGTTGCCGCTATATGCGTTTGTCCAGTCAATTGCCATCAGTCCTAAACGCGGACTCCCCACTGGGTTTTTTGCTGAATTACCAGTGCACGGGCTTGTATCTGATCTCACCAGGATATTATCGGGATGAAAATCTCCATGACAGACATGGTGCATCCCGGTACCAATCTTCTCAACATACCCGCAGATATCCGCAGTACTTTTTTCCCCTAGAATCTCTTGTGCTTCTTTGATTGCTGAAAAAAACCGGTCTTTCTCTTTTGGTAATTTACCGTTCTCTTCCTTTGGGCGCGCGCAATGAATCCTGAAATGCAAAGCCGCCATTTCCCGGGCAAATCTCCCTATTTTCCATGGCTTTTCCTCCATATGACGGATTAATGACCGGCCAAAAATCCGTTGGTATATTATTCCTTTGCGCCCGTCGCAATCAATGACCCCATAGACCTTAGGAGCAGGAACCCCCGTTTCATAGACGGCCCGCCCCACATCCGCCTCATATTCGATAGGCCACTGGGGAAACCAACTGTAAAAGAGCTTCAGCACTTTATCGTTTCCCCAGGCAAACACCTCTGCTGTTCTGCCCTGGCCGAGCAAAGACCCTCTTTGCAGAGTAATATCTTTCTGCACCGGTTATAAAAAGCCTCCCTAATATAATATAGCTCCGTATATGCCCTTGCCTGTTCCCATAGGGCTTGTCTTATCCCCCAAGGCCAAAGAGGAGCAATAAAATATAGTAGAAAAGCGGGATAAAGATGGCAGGCAAGAGGTTCCCCACTTTAATCCGGGTTATCTTCAAAAGGTTCAAGCCGATGGCGAAGATCAGGATCCCGCCGACCAGCGACATCTGCTGGATTACGGTCCCGGTCAGAAACGGGCGCAACACCCCGGCGAGGAGGGTGATACTACCCTGGTAGACCAGGACCGGGAGGGCAGACAAGGCTACGCCCATCCCCATCCCGGCGGCAAAGATGACAGCAGTAACCCCGTCCAGAATGGATTTGGAGAAGAGGGTCGTTGCATCGCCAACCAGACCGTCCTCCAAAGCGCCGACAATCGCCATGGCCCCAACGCAATAAACCAGGCTGGCGGTGACGAAACCCTGGGCAAAGGTCCTCTCCGAACTGGCAAATTTCTTCTCAAACCATTGCCCGGCCTTCTCCAGGCCCGCCTCAATCTGCAACAGTTCGCCGGCGATCCCGCCAATGACCATGCTGGCGATCATCAACATCACATACTGCCTCTCCAGCCCGTTGCCGGCCACGATAAAAAGCCCCTGCAGGGCGCCGGAAAGCCCGATGAATAAAACTGCCAGGCCGACGCCTTGCATGATTATGCTCTTAATCCTTTCCGGGAGCCCGCCCCGGATCAACGACCCGGCGGCCGCCCCGGCGATAATTGCTATTGCATTAACAATTGTTCCGATCCCTATCATCTGCTTCTCCTTCTAACCGGAGAACCTGGCCGGTGCCGGCAGGCACGGCATTTTCCGGTGTATTTTTTTCGGTGCATTCCTTTTTCCTGGCTTTCCTGCCCAATCTTACTATTATTTTAGCATTACCCGGCAAAAAGTAAATAGTTCCCCGGTACCGCACGGGTGAATAATCACCTGCCCGCCGGAGAACTTCCGCCTCCTTTTGCCGGCGGCAGGGCCTCGCGGAGAACCGCCGGAGAACCACGGCAAAGCAGAAAATCCTGCTAAAAGAAGTACTTCAACAGCAATGTGAAGGACTGCCGGTAAGGAAGAAGGTTATTGAATTCCCCGTACTTTCCCCCGCCAATTTTTTGTATGTAAAAGCTTAAGGTGGAGTTCTGGGTGATTTCGTAGCCAATCTCCGCCAGCAACAGCCAGCTTGCGTAATTACTGAAGCGGGCGGTCTCCGGCTGAAAAGAGCAGACAACCATTGCGCCGGCGGAAAACCGCGAGTCTCTAATGGCATGTGCCGCCAAGGAGGCGCCCAGATAATACCGGAGGAGTCCGCGCCGGAGGAGCTCATCCCGGAGGTGGTTGCCGGGCGATCCGGCCTGCCCGCTGTTTTTGAAATAATCAATAAAGGCCTCCTGTTCCTCACTATTGCATCCTTCCTGCCGGTAAAAGAGCTCCAGAACGAAACTCCAGTCCTCCCGGACAGTCTTCACGCCAACAACTGCAGAAAGGGGGTTTTTCTCCTGCATTTGGGTGATGAGCTATCAATTATCATTTTTCTCTTCCGGTATTACAAAATCTCTATTATGCTAATATAGCCCAACAAAAAGAATCTCTGGAATTTTCATACATATTTGGGTTAATTGATAATACCATACTTATTTTATAAAGTCAATAACATAATATAAAACTGGACGGTTCACCGGAATGGTCTCACCGTCCCCGGAAAAGCTTAATCAAGCCGGTATTGGCAGAAGCCTCGTTTGGCAGCGCACTCCCGTCCCAGTAGATACCGAAGGAATACTCGTGGTAGGCGTGGTAGGTATAACTCAGGTCATATTCATCCAATAGTTCCAGCATGTCACGGACCCAGTTCAACCCGCCCATTCCCTCTGTGAAACAATGCCGGTAAAGACCGAATTCCCCCAGGTACAAAGGGACATTGTGGGTCTCCCGGAACTCGATGAACTTCTCCAGTTCATAACGGAGGTACTCTTTATTCTTCCGGAAAAGCTTTTTCCCGGAAGGACTGGTCTCAAAGTCGATCCGCAGCATACAGACGGCATTCTTACTTACCCGGCTCCCTTTCATGTAGCCGCTGATCGCATAGGAATGGCCGGGAGTTACGGCAAAACGGTAGTCGTTGCCGGCGGCGTTGGCATCCGCCGTGGTTCCCGAGATTTTAATGGCCTGCCCACCACGGCGGCCCTCGGCCAGTTCTATCTTCCCGCTCCCGTCCTGGCTCCAAAAATACCATCCGGCAAGGGAGGAGATTTTGCCCTCGCAGACATTGCCGAGGTAATTACCGTTCTCATCGTACTCTTCAATTACAAAATCGCCGAAATACGCGGAACCTGAATTATCCCTGGAGACAAAGGCGGGCTTCCCGGTGAGCAGGTTGGGGTCGGTTGCCCGGTACTTCTGTCCCCGGTAGTAGCGCCAGCCCGAATTGCCCGGCGGCAGTGTGGGATTGTTGAAGGTCGCAGTATACCACTGGGTATCGGCGGGAACGATCAGAGTGTTCTCATCAGGATAAGGGCTGTCCTCCGGCATACCGGTCCAGGGGGTATTCTGGTGGGTATAGGAGAAGGGATGATAAAAATGAAAGGTATAGGCGATATTGGGGTCCTCGATCAGGAAGAAATTGAGGTCTTGGAAGGTGCGCCAGTCACCCTTCACCCCGTGTAAGCGCTCGACAATAATCAAGTGGTAGGGGTCCACCTCCCGGATGGCCGCCACCAGCCGGCGCGCCAGCTGTTCCCAGTCCTCCGGCGAACGGGCGATGGGCTCATTAACCAGGTCATAACCGGCAACAATTGTCTCGTCTTTATAGCGTTCGGCAATCGCCCGCCACAGGGCAACCAACCGGTTCTGGATCTCCGGGTCGTCCCAGAGGGCCATCCCCTCGCCATGG
>JGI24713J26584_10001799_pt1 | contig 15263 bp, 15 predicted proteins | sample BioPla4DNA1_FD_26584 | JGI IMG/M metagenome (IMG submission 26584) | reverse complement strand
ATGGTATTGCCACATCTCGTGGTGAGAGAGCAGCTCGCTGCCAAGAAATAAGTTTAAAGCCTCGTAAATGTACTGGTGTACGTTTACGAGGCTTTGTTATTTTGTTGTGGTGGATTATTCGTCCTGCGACAGGATCTTCGCGCCTCGGAAAGTGAAGTAAAGCGCAGCTGGTACCTTGAGGAAACCTCCCTCGGAAAGGAAAACCGCTAGGGTGATTGCCTAGCGGTTACCTACTCGATTTGTTGGTTTAGAAGACAAGATCACAGGCTTCCGGCGGCATCCAGTGCGGCGGTTTGCCGTGCCATTTGATGTTGCAGCCGATCGGATTGGTGATCGGTTTGCTGATTTTCTTCCCGGCGATCAGCTCGCTGAGCGCGTTTTCCAGATCGTTCACTGTTGCCTTGCTGGGATCCCTCGGATTGTCCAACGCTCGGCCAGTGTACACGAGTTTCCGCTCTTCGTCGAACACATAGAAATGGGGAGTGCGCAGAGCGCCGTATGCCTGGGCGACTTCCTGTGTCTGATCCCGCAGGTACACCCAGGGGAATTTATGTTCTTCCATGCGTTTGACCATGTTTTCAAAAGAGTCTTCTTCATATGTTTTCTCGCTGTTGGAGTTGATGCCCACAAAGACTACACCATGTTCCTTGAATTTGTCAGCGAGTTGTCTGGTGTTCTCGTCTGAACCAATCACATATGGGCAGTGATTGCAGGTGAAGAAGACCACCAGATATTTGGCATGGTCGAAGTCACTGAGAGAATATGACTTTCCGTCCGTGGCAGGCAGCTTGAAATCCGGGGCCTTTTCGCCCAACTGCAAGGTATATGCCATTGTGCAACCTCCTTTTCCTTAATGGGAATAGTTTGTAGTATTATTATCTCAAATTTGGCGGTAATTGCAAGTCCAAAGCTGATCAGCCTTTTTCTCGGCTGCCGAGAAAAAGCAGCCGGCAGGGAATCGCCAGTTCAATCTAGAAAAAAGGATCTGTTCACAATTATTCTAGAAAGAGGGATCTTGAGCTGTGAAAAGATATGCTGTATGTGGAGTGAGCGCCAGAGCGATTGGCATGTTCATTAAACCGATGGTGGAGAGATTCTATCACAACAGCCAGTTGGTCGGATTGTTGGACATCGACCCCAGAAGGTTTGAGGTGTGCAAGGAGAAGATTCCTCAGACCCAAAACGTAGCTACATATCTGCCTGAACAGTTCGAGCAGATGATCGAGGAACAAAAGCCCGACGTACTGGTGGTCGTCGGCGTGGACCGCACCCATGCCCGGTATATCGTCGGGGGGTTGGAGCATGATTTGGATGTAATCACGGAAAAGCCGATGGCCACGACCAGTGAAGACTGCAATGCCATCTTGGCGGCGGAGGCTAAAAGCAAAGGCAGAGTGATTGTCACATTCAACTACCGCTATGCACCGATTCATTCCAAAATTAAAGAGTTGATTCTGGAAGACAAGGTTGGCAGAGTCACATCTGTGGACCTGAACTGGTATATTGACACATATCACGGCGCCAGCTACTTCAAGCGCTGGAACAGAGAGCGTGAGAAATCTGGAGGGCTTTCGATTCACAAATGCACTCACCACTTTGATCTTGTCAATTGGTGGATCGGCCAGAAGCCAGTAGAAGTTTTTGCCTACGGCGCGCTGAACTACTACGGATCCGAAGGGCCCTACAATCCCCGCAAAGTCGATGGGCGCCACTGCGGCGACTGCCCTGACAGCACCGACTGTATTTACTACATGCGGTGGACCACCCGCACCATGGATTCCATACCGAAAGACGATCACATCGGCGCCCTGGGCAAAATAGAGAGGCCTTACACCAATTACCGCCCGGACCGCTGCATTTACGATTCGGAGATAAATATCGAGGACACCTATGTGGCGACAGTAAAATTTGATCAAGGCGCGATGCTGAGTTATTCGGTGAACTTCTCCACTCCGTATGAGGGGTACCGCCTGGCGATTAACGGCACCAAAGGGCGGATTGAAACAATGGAGTTCCACGCCCCCGACCGCGTGCCTTTCCCGACTCCGGTGCAGACCATTGATTATTTCCCGCTGTTCGGAGCCAAGGAAACGATTCATGTGGTCACACGCAAAGGCGGGCACGGCGGTGGAGACCCGATCCTGCTGGAAGATCTTTTCTTAGGCGTCGATCCCCATCGCCCCTATGAAATCCTCTCTGGAGCACTGGATGGAGCCTATTCCGTGGTGACGGGAGAAGCGGTGTGGAAGTCAGTGAAAGAGAACCGGCCGATCAAGATCAGCGAACTATTGAAAATCTGACAGAGGTGAAAAAAATGAAGTACAAACTGGAAGTATACGAGAAAATGATTGAAAGCCGGATTGTGGCAGTACTGCGCAAATTCGACACCAGCAAAGCGGTACCACTGGCCAAAGCTTTGGTGGATGGGGGCATCAAGGCCATTGAGATAACGATGGATACGGAGAACGCGCTGCAGGCCATCACCGATGTCCGCAAAGCACTGGGCAAGGATATCGCTGTTGGGGCAGGGACTGTGCTGGATCCTGAAACAGGCCGGGCAGCCATGCTGGCAGGAGCTCAGTTCCTGGTGGCGCCGACACTCAATGTCGATTTGATACGCCTCGGCAACCGCTATGGGCGGATGGTCGTCCCCGGGTGTATGACCCCCACCGAAATCCAGCAGGCCTGCGAAGCGGGGGCTGATGTGGTCAAGATATTCCCCGCCGGCGTTGTCACCGCAAGGTTCTTCAAAGACGTACTTGGGCCGCTGGATCATGTGACTTTGATGGCCACTGGCGGCATCAGCGTGGAGAACGCCAAAGAGTACCGCCAGAAGGGAGTCGATCTCTTAGGTGTGGGCGGAAACCTGATCGATAAGGCGGCGATGGCGGCGAACGAGTTTGAAAAGATTACCGCCTATGCCGCCAAGCTGGTCGAAGAGGCTAGATAGCATAAGCAGAGTCTCCCTGTGAAGATGCCCTATACAAAAACCACCGTCGACAAAACCCGTTTTATGATGGTGGTTTTTGTTGATTTGTGGCAAAATGAGGGATGCGGAGACAATAGAAATATGTTACAATGATCGCGAATCGGAACAATGGAGGCAGCAGCAATTGAGAATAGGGATTATCGGACTGCCGCAAAGCGGCAAGACAACACTGTTTCAGCTGTTAACCAACAATCCGTCCCACTTAAGCCAAAAANCAAGCCTGAAGGCAAACACCGGTATTGCCAGAGTTATCGATCCGAGGGTGACCAAATTATCCCAAATCTTCAGTCCGAAAAAGACAACATATGCAGCCATAGAAATGCTTGACACCGCCAACCTGCCCAAGAGTCAGAACAAAAACGGCAGTTCACTCTTGGAGGCACTGAAGGATGTTGACGCAGTCGTTCAAGTCGTGAGGGCTTTTGACAACAGCTCGGCGGCGAGGCCAATGAGTGAACTGGCGGAAATACAATCAGAATTGATTCTGGCCGATTGGGGCCTGGTTGAAACCAGGCTGGGCCGAATTGAAAAGGAGCGGGCGAAAGGCGCGAACAATACCAGCGCCAAGGAAACAGCGCTTTTGCGCCGGTTCAAGGAAACCCTTGAGCAGGAACAGCCGCTCCGGGCTGTGGTGCTTACGGAAGAAGAAGAAAAGCTGATCCGTGGTTACAATTTTCTCACCCGCAAGCCGCTGTTGATTGCGGTAAATGTGGATGAAGAACAGATGCGGCGGCACAGCTACCCGCAGAAAGAGGAGCTCGAAGATTGGGCCCACGAACGGAGCATTCCGGTTATTTTGATCAGCGGACAGGTGGAAAGAGAAATCAGCCAGCTGGAAGAGCCGGACAGATCGCTTTTCATGGCGGATCTGGGAATTGCCGAATCGGGCATTGAGCGCCTATCAAGGGTTGTGTACGCCCATCTGGGGCTCATCTCATATTTTACCGTGGGAGAAGATGAAGTCAGGGCTTGGACGATCAGGCAGGGAACCAATGCGAGGCAGGCTGCGGGTAAAATCCATTCCGACCTGGAGCGGGGGTTTATCCGGGCTGAAGTGATAAGCTATGAGGACTTCATCACTGCCGGCAACATGCAGAAAGCCAAAGAAAAAGGAATGCTCAGGCTTGAGGGCAGGGAATATATTGTTCAAGACGGCGATATCATCAGCATCAGGTTCAAAGTGTAGCACAAAGGAGATGGTCGTGTGGACATCAAAGAAATAGCGAAGCAGCTGGCCGATGCGATTGTCGAATCTCCTGAGTATCAGCGGCTGAAGCAGGCCAGAGAGCAGCTTGAACAGCATCATGCCGCAAAAGTGATGCTCCGGGATTTCCATAAGAAGCAGCTCAATCTGCAGAAACAGCATCTGGAAGGGACACCTGTGACCGAATCTCAGGTGGAGGAATTGAGCAAGCTGTACGAAGTCTTGAATATCAACCCGTATATCAGAGATCTGTTCCAGGCGGAAATGGCTTTTCAAAAGTTGATGCTGGACATTCAGGAGGTTCTCGGCGACGCCATAGATCTGGAGCCCCTGTACGAGCTTGAGGACGAAGAAGAGGAAAAACCGGCGGAAGACGCGATTTTGAAAGCCTCCAAGAAACTGTGGGTTCCGGGCAACTAAAGGAGGGCGCAATTGAACAGAGTATTGATTGGCACAGCCGGAATTCCCTTGGAGGCGGAGCCCCGCACTTCCAGTGGGGGAGTGAAGAAGCTCTCTGAGTTGGGCTTGGACTGCATGGAGCTGGAGTTTGTCCGCAGCGTGCAGATGCAGGAAAAAGCCGCCCGGGAACTGCGCGCGCTTTGCGAAGAGATCAAAATCGAGCTCACAGTCCACGCTCCGTATTACATCAACCTCAATTCCAAAGAGCAGGAAAAGGTTGAGGCCAGCAAAGCCCGGATTCTCAAAGCAGCCAGGATTGGCTGGCTGGCTGGAGCCAAAAGCCTTACATTCCATGCCGGGTACTACCACGGCGATGATCATGAGCTGGTGTGGGAAAAGGTCAAACAGGAACTGACAGAGGTCCGCCGGATCCTTGATGATGAAGGGAACCGCATCCGCCTTTGTCCGGAAACAACTGGGGCGCCTTCTCAATTCGGAACGGTTGAGGAAATAACGCGCCTGTCGGCGGAAATTCCCGGTGTTTATCCGTGCATAGATTTTTCCCATCTCCATGCCCGCACTCAAGGTGCGGTCAACACATATGAAGAAATCTGCGAAGTGTTGGAATATGTCGGTAAAGAACTGGGCAGATCCGCGCTGGATCACCTGCACATGCATTTATCCGGCATTGAATACGGACCCAAAGGCGAAAGGCAGCACCTTGCCTTAACAGAATCGGACATGAACTACAAGGCTGTGCTGCAGGCACTGATTGACTTTGATGTGGGCGGCTGGCTGATTTGCGAGAGCCCGATTCTTGAGGAGGATGCTTTACTGCTAAAGCATGAATATACCCAAATAACCAATAATATCAAAGGAGGAACAACAAATGGGTAAAGCGGACATTGGATTAATTGGACTTGCCGTGATGGGCGAAAACTTGGTGCTGAACATGGAAAGCAAGGGTTATACAGTGGCAGTGTATAACCGCACCGTTCAGAAAGTCACCGACTTTGTCGAGGGGCGCGCCAAGGGCAAAAACATAATCGGAACTTATTCTCTGCAAGAATTGGTCGATTCCCTGAAGAAGCCGCGGAAGATCATGCTGATGGTGAAGGCCGGCCAGCCGGTGGACGCTTTCATCGAACAGCTGATTCCCCTTTTGGAAAAAGGCGATGTGATTATCGACGGCGGCAACTCCCATTTCGAAGATACCAACCGCCGCACCAAAAGAGTGGAAGAAGCCGGGCTTTTATACATCGGCACCGGTGTCTCCGGCGGTGAAGAGGGCGCTCTGAAAGGTCCCAGCATCATGCCGGGCGGGTCGCCTGATGCTTGGCCGCTGGTCAAGCCAATTTTCCAGAGCATCGCGGCGAAGGTCGCCGATGGAACCCCCTGCTGCCAGTGGGTGGGCAAAGAAGGGGCCGGACATTTTGTCAAGACCGTCCACAACGGTATCGAGTACGGCGACATGCAGCTGATTTCCGAGGCTTATTACATCATGAGGTACGCCCTGGGGATGTCCGCCCAGGAGATGCATGAAGTCTTCGCCGAATGGAACAAAGGTGAGTTGGACAGCTATTTGATCCAGATCACCAGCGAAATCCTGGCCAAAGTTGATCAAGAAACAAAGAAGCCGATGGTTGAGCTGATTCTTGATGCCGCCGGCCAGAAAGGCACAGGCAAATGGACATCACAGACGGCATTGGATTTGGGCATTGCGGCGCCGACCATCGCCGAGGCAGTCTTTGCCCGGTGCTTGTCCGCTGTCAAAGAAGAGCGGGCTGCCGCCTCGAAAGTGCTTTCGGGCCCGACAGGCACATATGATGGCGACCGCAAAGCGTTCGTCGAAGATATCCGGCAAGCTTTGTACGCCTCCAAGATCTGCTCCTATGCGCAGGGGTTTGCCTTGATGCGGGAAGCCTCGAAAGAATTTGGATGGGACCTGAACTTCGGCGACATCGCTCTGATGTGGCGCAACGGATGCATTATCAGGGCTCAGTTCCTGGAGAGGATTAAAGAAGCCTTCGACCAGAATCCAGATCTGCCAAACCTCCTGATCGCTCCTTATTTCAAAGAAGCAGTGGAGAAAGCCCAGCCCGGATGGCGCCGCGTAGTGGCCAAGGCTGTTGAGCTGGGCCTGCCGATTCCGGCATTCAGCTCGGCGCTGGCGTACTTTGACGGATACCGGCGCGAAACGCTGTGGGCCAACATGATTCAAGCGCAGCGCGACTATTTCGGCGCCCATACTTACAAGCGGATCGACAAGCCGGGAGTGTACCACACAGAGTGGCTGACACCTGGCAGTGAAGTGGCAAGCATTCTGCAGGAATAAGATATCCCGGGGGTTTCCCGGGATATCTAACTATTAGGATCGGGCACCGTAAAAAATCAATAACACACCGGCCGCAATAATTAACATTTTAGCATAGGAAATTTGCTGGGATAATCCAATTAATCCTAATAAACTCACGAGCATGAGCACAGTAGGCCCGATCATCCCCAGTACCGCGTTGATCTTCATTGCTGTCTGGACTGTGGCGAACTTGAGCATGAGCAGGGCAGCGGTGATTTCAACCGCTCCGGCCAAGAACCGCATCAAGGCCATACCCAGGACCGTACGGAATTCTGTTTGCATGGAAGAACCTCCTTGGTGAGTCAAAGGAAAATGCACGAGAGGGGTAAGAGTGTGTATCAGCATTTGAGCGCAGTTGATCCGGAAATCATGGACATCATCGATTTGGACATCAAACGCCAAGATGAAAAGCTTGTGATGATCGCGTCGGAGAATTTCGCCAGCCTTGCGGTGCTGCAGGCCATGGCGAGCCCGCTGACTAATAAATATGCGGAAGGATATCCAGGTAGACGTTATTATCACGGCTGCGAACATGTGGATTCAGCAGAAGCACTGGCAATCGAGCGGGCGAAAGAACTCTTCAAGTCTGAGCACGCCAATGTACAGCCTCATTCCGGCGCACAGGCGAACCAGGCTGTCTACTTCGCTCTTCTCAAACCCAAGGACGTGGTCTTGGGGATGGATCTCAGCCACGGCGGCCACTTGACCCACGGCAGCCCGGTCAACATGTCCGGATCGTGGTTCAAGTTTGTGCACTACGGCGTTGACAAAGAAACAGAATGCCTGGATTATGATCAAATCCGGGAGCTGGCCAGGCAGCACAAGCCGAAACTGATTGTGGCCGGTGCCTCTGCCTATCCTCGGTTTATCGATTTCAAACTGCTGAGAGAAATAGCTGACGAAGTCGGGGCTTACCTGATGGTCGACATGGCTCACATAGCAGGCCTGGTTGCCGCCGGGGTTCATCCCAGCCCCGTGCCTTATGCGGATGTGGTCACCACTACAACTCACAAAACACTGCGGGGCCCCAGAGGCGGCATGATTCTTTCGACCCGCAAGCTAGCCAAGAAAATCGACAAGGCAGTCTTTCCCGGAATCCAGGGCGGGCCGCTGATGCATGTGATCGCAGCCAAAGCAGTGGCTTTCAAAGAGGCCATGACCGATGAGTTCATACACTATCAGCGGCAAGTGGTCAAAAACGCCAAAGTACTTGCGGACGGCTTGATACAGCGTGGTTTTAAGTTGATTTCAGGTGGGACCGACAATCATCTAATCCTGGTCGACGTCAAAGCAAGAGGTTATACAGGAAAACAGGCTGCCGATCTGCTTGATGCCGTAGGGGTCACAGTCAACAAGAATGTGATTCCTTTCGACACAGAAAGCCCGGTGGTCACCAGCGGCATCCGCTTGGGGACACCAGCATTGACTACCCGGGGCTTGAAGGAAGCGGAAATGGAACAAATCGCCGAGATCATCAGCGACACCCTGTCGCCCGACGTGTCGGACTACACGCAGATAAAGCACAGAGTGAAAGCGATCGCGGAGAGATTTCCCCTCTATCCGGAATTGAGGTCTGGAAGCAAAGTCTAGGCTGTAAAGGGGTAATGGGTTGATGCCCGCCGTTGACATGATAGATACCAAGGCGAAGCAGAACCTGAAGATGAATACCATCGACGGTGCTTTCGCCGCTATGAGCGACAATCTCTCCAACCCTTTCCTAGGGTTGTACGCATTATCGCTGGGAGCGTCCATCTCGCAAATCGGCATGCTGAATGCCTTCCCCACACTGTTGGGCAACATACTGCAGCTGCCCTACGGCATTCTGGCTGGCAGGATATCAAATCGGAAAGCCTTGATCGCTATAGGTTCGCTGTGGAACCGGTGCAGTTGGCTCTTGATTGCCTTTCTTCCTTTCTTGGTGAAGCTGGAGTGGGGTGTTTCAATACTTATTGTCTTGGCTACTTTGAGAGTAGTCGGCGCCACACTTGGAGTTCCGGCCTGGATAGCGATTCAGGCTGAAATTGTCCCCAAACCGATCCGGGGCAGGCATTACGCCAACAGAAACATTATCATGAACATAGTGGCGCTGGCTGCTGTCTTGTTCGCCGGTAAAATCCTGACTCTGCGTTATCCTGTGAATTATCGGATCTTGTTTGTGCTGGCCTGGATCACAGGCCTTGTGTCGCTGTGGGCATTCCTTCAGATCAAGGTGCAACAGGCGCCCCAATCAACACGCACATCCGCAGCCCAGCGTGAAAAGCGCGGATTTAGCCTCAGGCACAACAAAGATTTCGCCTATTATTGTCTCGCGTTTTTTGTGTGGAGCCTGGGAGTGAACTTGATCAGCCCGTTGACACCGGTGTATTTCATTCAAGATCTGAACGGGACCGAAGCTCTTTGGGCCTATGTCCAGTCCGCGGCCATCATCGGCACCATTTTGTGCCAAAGGTATTGGGGAAGGCTCACCGATGTGTTCGGGCAGAAAAACATTATGGTAAAAGCCGGCCTGGGGGCTGCGATGGTTCCGTTTTGGTGGTTTATTGCCCCCAATCCATTATTGGGGCTCGCTGTTCAATTCTGGGGCGGGATTATGTGGGGCGGCCACAATCTGGCTGCTTTCAACCTCTTGCTGGAGGTTACACCTGACAGCAGCCGTTCCCTGTATGTGGGCGTTTACAATGCGCTGATAGGCCTGGCCACCGCAGGCGGGCAGCTGCTTGGCGGTTATATGGCAGAATTGATGGGAATGCGGAGCGTTTTCTTCATCTCGTTTGTAGGCCGCCTTATCGCCTTGGTGTTCTTGTCTCGAGTGGCAGGCGGCTTCGACCAGCCGATGGGCTGGAAGGATTTGGGATATCCCTTTGTCCGCAGCCGCCGCTCCTTGCAATCCTAGTGGAATTATTGTATAATGGTCCAAAATATGCAAAGGCGATGACAGGAAGTAATTGGCAGCGCAGGTTGTTCAGAGAGCCAATGGACGGTGTGAATTGGCCGACCGCCGCCAATGTCCACCCTGGAGCCGAGGAGGAAGCTGTAGGCGCAACTTCTGCGGGTAAGCCCGTTAACGCTGTTAGAGAGGGTTGGTTTGTGCTTTCAAACCGGCCAAGAAGGGTGGCAACGCGGGTAAATCTCGTCCCTGGCAGAGCAGGGATGAGATTTTTTAGTTTTTTCAGGTGGCAATACTAAGTCCAAGGAGGATGTTTATGCTGGATCTACGTTTGATCAGGCAAGATCCTGAAGCAATCAGGGAGATGCTGAGAAAGAGGGGTGAAGATGCTCCTCTGGACGAGCTGTTGGAGCTGGACAACCAGCGGCGGAAACTGATCGGTGAAGTGGAACAGCTGAAAGCCAAGCGCAACGCGGTTTCGGATCAGATTGCCGCAATGAAACGGAACAAACTGGATGCGTCGGCTTTGATCGAGGAAATGAAGGTTGTTTCCGATACGATCAAGGATTACGACGAACAGCTGCGGGTAATCGATGAACAGCTGCTCGACCGTCAGCTTCGGATCCCTAACATTCCCCACGAGTCGGTTCATGTAGGTGCAAGCGCTGACGACAACAAGGAAATTCGCCGTTGGGGCCAGCCGAGCCAGTTTAACTTTGAACCAAAGCCCCATTGGGATTTAGGTGTGAACCTGGATATTATCGACTTTGACCGGGCGGCGAAAGTGACAGGAGCGCGCTTTTATTTCCTGAAGGGGATGGGTGCGAAGCTGGAACGGGCGTTGATCAATTTCATGCTTGACGTCCACACTTCCGAACACGGATACCTGGAAGTGTTCCCGCCGTTCATTGTCAATAAAAGCAGCGCCACCGGCACCGGGCAGCTGCCCAAATTCGGCGAGGACATGTTCAAACTTGAGAACCTGGATTATTACTTGATTCCCACAGCGGAGGTGCCGGTCACCAACCTATACCGGGACGAAATCCTGGACGGCGACAAACTCCCCCTGTACCATGCGGCATACTCGGCATGCTTCCGCTCAGAGGCAGGGGCTTACGGCCGGGATACGCGCGGTGTGATCCGGGTGCATCAGTTCAACAAAGTGGAGCTGGTCAAGTTTGTCAAACCAGAGACGTCCTACGATGAGCTGGAAAAGCTGGTGAATGATGCGGAAGACATTTTGCGAAAACTCGGACTGCCTTACAGAGTGACACAGATGTGCACGGCCGATTTGGGCTTTACAGCCGCCAAGAAGCTGGACCTGGAAGTCTGGATGCCGAGCTACGGGCAGTATGTGGAGATCTCGTCCTGCAGCAATTTCGAGGCGTTTCAGGCGCGGAGAGCCAACATCCGGTTCCGCCGGGAGCCGGGGGCCAAGCCGGAATACGTGCATACACTAAATGGCTCGGGAGTGGCCATCGGGCGCTGTTTGGCCGCGGTGCTGGAGAATTACCAGCAGGCAGACGGCACCGTTGCGATTCCTGAGGTTTTGCGCCCCTACATGCAGGGTTTGGACAAAATTGGCTGATAGATCACTTGTTAAATGGCCTGTTTTACGATATAATATCCTTTGTTCGGAGGGGTGCCAGAGCGGACGAATGGAGCGGTCTTGAAAACCGTCGAGGGTTTCCGCCCTCCGTGGGTTCAAATCCCACCCCCTCCGCCAGGATAGCGCAATCGCACGCCCTTTTCTGGAGTCTGGCACTTTAGGAAAGGGTTTTTTACAAAGGGGCAATAAAATGAAAATAAGAAAAGGAGATCTGTTGATTTTCGTCGTATTGTTGCTCATAGGGGGAATAATGCTCACCAGTAACCTGTTTCGGGCAAAAGAGCCGGGAAACATCGCGATATTGGAAATCGATGGCGTAATTGTCGAAAGATTTGACCTTGACGCTGATTTGGAAAATTATCGGGCGGAAACAGCCCGAGGTTACAATATTCTTGACTTTGCCGATGGCGCAGTCAGGGTTATTGAAGCGGATTGCCCCGATAAAATCTGCATACAGTTTGGCTGGATCAGGCAGGTAGGCCAAACCATTGTGTGCTTACCTCACAGATTAATCATTAGAGTAGTCAGTGAAGCATCGGAACAGCAGCTCGACGGGGTTGCGTATTGAGCGTTCAACAATAATGAAGGGATGATAGGCATGAAACAACGCATCTTGGTTGTGGATGACGAGATTAATATCCAGGAACTGATTAGGGTCAATCTTGAGCAGGCAGGGTTTGAAGTGGAAATTGCCGACAATGGCATCGCCGCGCTGGGAAAATTCGAAGCCAACAAACCGGATTTGATCATCCTGGATTTGATGCTTCCAGGCAAAGACGGCTACGATGTGTGCAAAGCGATCAGAAAAACCAGCAATGTGCCGATAATCATGCTTACAGCCAAAGAGACCGAATTGGAACGGGTGCTGGGGTTGGAGCTCGGTGCCGACGATTACATCACCAAGCCGTTCAGCCCCCTGGAGCTGATTGCCCGTATTAAAGCAGTGCTGCGCCGTTCCAGCGGACAAGAAGACGACGAAGCGGATGAGTACACTGTTGGATCGATCTTTATGAAAGTGGGCACCCGGGAAGTCCTGGTGAAAGGCAAACCTGTGGATTTGACCCGCAAGGAATTCGATCTGCTGCATACATTCATGCAAAATGCGGGAAAAGTACTTACCAGAGAGTTTCTGCTGCAAAAGGTATGGGGCTATGAATACGAAGGAGAGACACGGACCGTGGATGTCCACATTCGCCATCTGCGCAGAAAACTAGGCCCGGAAGGAGAAGAACGGATCGAGACCATCCATGGTGTCGGGTACAAGCTGAGGGGGAATTAGGTTGCACCGGCCGCTGCTCCTTAAACTGACTGGTCTTGTCTTAGTGGTAACCCTGCTGAGCATGGGGGTTACCACGTTTTTTGTTATGCTCTTTGCCAGAAACACCTTGATCGACAACCTGTACATGGATCTAGAGTCCGATGCCAAATTGGTTGGCCGTTGGCTGGATACCACAGATTGGCAGAACGTGCGGGAAACAATGCGGCATTTGAGTGAAACAACAACACGCCGAGTCTCGATCCTGGATCTGGACGGCAATATCGTTGCCGATTCATATTATCCGTCTGAATACTTTACCAATGTTTCCGATTACCCGGAGTTCCAACAGGCTCTGAAGGAGGGNGTTGGCACAGCCAGGAGGATCAGCGAGAGCTCGAATCTGGAAGAGTTNTATGTGGCCGTGCGTTTTCCCAAGGGGATTGTCCGGCTGGCTACCACGTCCCAAGAAACAACTGCGCCGTTGTCATTTTTATCCCAGGCTGCGGTGGTATTGACAGGGATTATGGGGCTGATGGCGTTTGGGATCGCTTATTACATCAACCGCAACATCACCGAACCGTTGGGCGAGATGCTGGATCTAACCAGGCAGCTGCAGGTTGGGGAATTCAGCCGGCGGGTCTTGGTCCGCAGCACGGATGAAATCGGGCAGCTCAGCCGCGCTTTCAACGAGCTTTCCCAGACCTTGGAAGAGATGTTTCAAACGGTGCATGACCGGGAGAACAAACTCAACGCCATCCTCACCAGCATGGAGGACGCGGTCTTGGCTGTGGATACGAATTATAAACTAATTCTGGCCAACCGGCGCATGGCGGAAATGATTAACGAAGATGTGAGCAGCCTGATGGGCAAGGATNTGACCGAGGCTTTCCAAAGCTACCAGCTGGTGGAAGTTGTATCCGACACACTGTCGACCGGCAAGGCGATTGACACGGAAATCAGGCCGGAACTCTCCAGCCAGCAGGTTTTGGCGGTTACCAGCAGCCCTCTGGAGGACGAGGCAGGGAAAACCATCGGTGTGGTAATTGTCCTGCGGGATGTCACGGAGCTGCGTCTCCTGGAGAGTATGCGCCGGGAGTTTGTGGCCAATGTGTCACATGAACTGAGGACTCCGCTGACCAGCATCAAAGGATTTGTCGAGACGATTCTCAACGGCAAGACCGATGATGAAGCTTTTGTTCAGCGCTACCTCTCCATTGTCAGCGGGGAGACGGATCGGATGATCACCCTGATCAACGATCTCCTCGACCTGACCAAGATCGAGAGCAGAAGGCAGAAACTGGTTTTCGAGGAAGTGAACCTCAAGGAAATCTTTGACGATACCATCACCGTGCTTGCGAGCAAAGCGGAAGAGAGGGAGGTCGCCGTCGAAAACAGGCTGGACGACTTNATTGTCCTGGGAAATCCCAAGATGCTGCGGCAGGTGGCCATCAATCTGGTGGACAATGCCATCAAGTACAACAAGCAGGGTGGCCAGGTTTGGATCGAAGCGGCGGTCAACGACGGGATCGCTTCGATCAGCGTTACTGACACAGGCATTGGCATTCCCAGCGAGCATCTGGAACGGGTGTTCGAGCGGTTTTACCGCGTCGACAAAGGCCGTTCGCGGCAGATGGGCGGCACCGGCCTGGGATTGTCCATTGTCAAGCACATTATTGAGCGGCATAAAGGAAGGATTTGGGCGGAAAGCGAATATGAACAGGGGACCNCGATTACCTTCACGCTGCAGGTTGCCAAGTAAGATTTTTCAAGGCATGGGCGGTTGACACCTGCGTTTATCTGTGGTAGACTAGGATTTGTCAATGTGGCGAACAAATTGGGAAGGGTGCTTGAGTGGCCGAAAAGGACCGCTTGCTAAGCGGTTGAGGGTGTTGAAGCCCTCCGAGGGTTCAAATCCCTCCCCTTCCGCCATTTTTTTCAACATGCGCCCGTAGCTCAGCTGGATAGAGTGTTTGACTACGAATCAAAAGGTCGCAGGTTCGAGTCCTGCCGGGCGCGCCACTAGCGAACCCAATTAGACCNTCGTTTTGGCGGTCTTTTTGTTTTCGGCCCATGTGCCAGCCGTTTATACAAAGGAATATTTGGAATCACACCGAACTAATTGGTGAAAAGTGGTAGTGAAGTTCATCACAGCATGCGCAGATTGGTCTGTTCTGTTGGACTCTAAAACTAGAAGGAGATGTTGTCGTTGAAACAACTGTCACTGCGGTGGAAAGCCCTGATTCCGGTTGTTGGGGCGATTGTGGTTCTGGCGGCAGTCATATTCGTAGTTTCGCAGGGTATTATCACAAAGCAGGCGGAGGGCTTGGCACTAACGAAGGTGCAGTCGGATCTGGCGTTGATGTTCGAACTTTTAGAAGCGGAGTTCCCTGGGCCATGGCGGGTAGAAGGGCAGATGCTCTATAAAGGAGACCACCCGGTAAATGGAGACACAGAGCTTGTTAGCACATGTTTCCCAGGCAGTGACAACCATAGGTGTAACACGGGCAGAAGTCGCGGAAGGGCATAAGGCGCTAAGCAAGACCCAGCAGAGTTTCGCTTCC
>JGI24713J26584_10001788_pt1 | contig 15310 bp, 16 predicted proteins | sample BioPla4DNA1_FD_26584 | JGI IMG/M metagenome (IMG submission 26584) | reverse complement strand
GCGTCGCCGCAGACACCCTTGCCTTAAGCTAACGGCTACTGCTACCTTCACCGCTCGGGACTTTCACCCTAGAGACAGCGCCCATGCCGGGCGCACTTAAAAAAGGAAACGCACGGTTCTACCGCGCGTTTCCGGAAGTAAGATTGCTCCCCCATAAGCAACCTTCCTACATCTGCTATTATTTCCAGTACCAAAGGCTTTATACATCCTGGGACAAAATTTTTATTGTTCTCCTTCCTCTTCCAGCTCGCTCATCTCGTACAGCTCGTCGATATGCTCCTCCCAGGCCCGGGCAACCCGCTCCCACTCTTCCTCATCGCCAATCTGGACAAGGATGTCTTTGCCCTCATCATCCTTGTCGAGGCGCAGGACTTCAGCCTCCCCGGATACTTCCTCATCGGCAGGCTGCAGGATAACATACTCGGAGCCAGCTACCTCAATTACATCGACAACATAGAATTCATATTCCCTGCCCTCTTCATCCAGCAAAACAATCCTGTCGTCTTGTTCACTCATTGTTGCCACCCCACTTTTTTCAACTTAGTGTCATTGTACTTGCCTTTCCCCCAATAAGTCAAGGTTTTTCCTTGCGCTGCCTGTCCAAATATCCCTGCAAAATTAAAACAGCAGCCATCTTGTCAATAACCTCCCGCCTCCTTCCCCGGCTCAAATCCGCCTCCAGCAGGGCCCTTTCCGCGGCCATGGTCGTCAGGCGCTCATCCCAGAGGACAACGGGCAGGTCTAAATTTTTCTGGACAAGGTCGGCAAAGGCCATGACCTTCTCGGCCTGTTTTCCCAGACTCCCATCCATATTTTTGGGCAGCCCCATCACTATAGTATCGACACCATAGCTTTGGACCAATTCCTGTAACCTTACCAGGTCCCTTTCCCTGCCCTGCCGCCTTATTACCTCCACCCCCTGGGCCGTCAGCCCCAGAGGGTCACTGACCGCCACGCCGATGGTTTTATCCCCGACATCAAGACCCAACAAGCGCATCTCGCCCACTCCCCACCGATAAACTCAGTAGATCTTTATACAGAACTGGGGACAGTAGCCGCCACAATAACCACAGAGGATGCAATTTTCCGGTATAACTTCCATTCGGCCCCCCTTCAGCACCAGGGCCTTCTGGTTACAATGCTGGGCACAAATCCCGCAGCCTTCACACCATTCGGCAATGTGCAGCCGCCTTTCCGCCCTGTCCACAGCTTCGGCCAATTGGGGGCTGATACCCTTTCCGGAAAACAAAGCCACATTGTATTCTATTTCCTGGGGTGTCTGCATTCCCACCGCTACAGAATGGGTCCAAGGGAAGTTGAGAATATAGCGAAAGGCTTCCTCCCTTTCCCGGAGCAGGTTTCCCCCGCCCAGGGGTTTCATGGCGTAGATACCCTTTCCCCTTTCGTAGGCAGTTTTTGCCGCCGCCTCCATCTCCTCCTTCCCGCCATCGATAACCCCCAATCCCCGGCAGTTTATAATGGGGTGAATGACGTCGATTTCGGGCATGGCAGCCGCTGCAGCCGTTACCTCTACCGTATGGGTGGAGACCCCTACTGCCCTCACCTTTCCCCGGGCCTTGGCCGTCAAAAGGTACTCCAGGGCGGGCCAGTGGCCTTTGAGGGTGAGCCGGGATTCCTGTTCATGGAGGAGGAAGAGATCGATGACATCCCGATTTAGGGCCTGCCGGGCCTTTTCCAGGCTGGCAGCCATCCCTTCGGCACTGTAGGCATAGGATTTGGTGGCCACTACCACTTCCCCCGACCAGCGGTCCAGGGCCCACCTGATGCGGGAATAGTTGTCGTAGAATTCGGCTGTATCGATAAAATTTATCCCCAGCTCAAAGGCCTGTAAGAGCAGTTCTCCCCCTTCTTCGCAAGCTAAGTCCCCCTGCAAAGGGCTCAGGGAAAGGCTGCCAAAGCAGAGGCGGGAGACCATAATACCAGTATCCCCCAAAGGTCGTAACTCCATAAGCTGACACCTCTCAGGAAACGATGTAACCTTAAATGCAGCAACGAAGATCAGAGTTTCCAAAAAAAATTTCCGGTTTTTACAACCGGAGTTAAGAATGCTGCAGATAAAAGCGGACCAATTCCTCTAAGAGTTCATCCCGCTCAAGTCTCCGCACCAAATTACGGGCATTTTTATAGTTGGTAATATAGGCAGGATCCCCAGACAGTAAATACCCGACTATCTGGTTTATGGGATTATACCCCTTTTCCTCCAGGGCTTCATAAACCTGGAGCAGGATGGCGCGTGCCTGGTTGAGCTCTTCTTCTCCCTTCACCTGAAAACGCATGGTTGAATCAAAGGGTTGTTCCATAGGGTTTCACGCCCCTTATGTGAAGTCTTTATTAGTATATTCTTGTCGGGTGAAGGGATTTCCTTTTTTTCCGCAAAAGATTCTTACCCTATTCTATCTCTATTTACCCAGCCCTTCCCGGATCAATTCTAACCCCCGGGCCAGGGCATCCTCCAGGCGTTCCGGGGCCTTACCCCCGGCCTGGGCCATGTCGGGACGCCCGCCACCGCCGCCACCGGCTACCCGGGCCACTTCCTTTATTATGTTCCCGGCATGGAGCCCTCTTTCAACGAGGTCCCGGGAAACAGAACAGACAAAATTCACCTTCTCCTGCTGGGCGGCACCGAGCAAGACAACGCCCGAGGGGAGTTTTCCCCGCAGGACATCGACCAGGGAACGGAGTTCTTCCATACCCTTTGCTTCAACTGCCATAGCTACAACCTTAACTCCCTCGACATCGACGGCCCTTTCCAACAGATCAGAGACCTGGAGCTTGGCCAGCTTACCCTTCAGTGTCTCCAGTTCCTTTTCCCTTTCCTTTATCCCAGCCAGCAGGGCGCCGATCCGCTCCGGTAGCTCCTCGGGGCTGGTCTTCAGGGCCGCGGCCGCCCTGGCCATAACCCCTTCCAGGTTATTGACATACTCCAGCACCCCTTTACCGGTAACGGCTTCTATGCGGCGGAGGCCGGCACCTATGCTGCCCTCGCTGACCACTTTAAAGGAACCAATGGCTCCGGTGGCCGGCACATGGGTCCCGCCACAGAGTTCCAGGCTGTAATCGCCAATCTTCACCACCCGTACCTCATCCCCATATTTTTCCCCAAAGAGGGCTATGGCACCCAGCCGCTGGGCCTCCTCCAGGGGCATAACCTTTATTTCCAGGGGGATGTTTTCCAGGATCTTTTCGTTTACCAGCTCTTCTATCCGCTTCAGTTCCTCCTTGTCCGGGGCAGAGAAATGGGAAAAGTCGAAGCGGAGCCGCTCCCCATCCACCAGGGAACCGGCCTGCTGGACGTGGTCTCCCAATACCTGGCGGAGGGCCCGGTGCAGCAGGTGGGTTGCCGTGTGGTTGCGGGCCGTCGCCCAGCGCAGTTCCCCTTCCACCCGGGCCTCCACCAGGGTACCAGTTTTAACCGGACCTTCTTCCACCTGCCCCTGGTGGACAACCACACCGCCGGGCAGGGCGCGGGTATCTTTAATTTTAATCCTGACACCCGGGGCGGTAAGGCGTCCCCGGTCTCCCACCTGGCCACCTCCCTCGGCATAGAAGGGGGTTTGGTCCAGGACAATTTCCACCTCTGCACCGGCCGGGGCCTCAGAAACCAGCTCCCCGTCCCTGATTATAGCCTCAATCCGGCCTGTACCGCCCAGGGTATCATAGCCGGTGAAGGTTGTTGGCTCCAGCCCGGCCAGTTCCCGGTAAACTCCTTCCCCTACCAGCATGCCGTCGGCTTCCTGCCGGGCAGCCCGGGCCCTTTCCCGCTGGGCCTCCATGGCCCGGGCAAAGCCTTCTTCATCTACCTGCAGGCCTTCCTCGGCCGCTATCTCCCTGGTCAAATCCAGGGGGAAGCCATAGGTATCGTAAAGGCGGAAGGCCTTATCGCCGGATAATACCCTCTGCCCCTCCTTCTTCATTTCCTCCAGGTAACCCGAGAGGATATTCATACCTGCCTGGAGGGTCTCCAGAAAGCGCTCTTCTTCCAACCTGATAACCTGCCGGATCATGTCCCTCTTTTCTACCAGCTCCGGGTAGGCCTCCTGGCCGATCTCGATGACGGTGTCGGCCACCAGGTGGAGGAAGGGGCCTTCAATACCCAAAAGTTTCCCATGCCGCACAGCACGGCGGAGCAGGCGGCGCAAAACATAGCCCCTACCCTCGTTGCTCGGTAAAATGCCATCGGCAACCATGTAAACCACCGCCCGGAGGTGGTCGGCAATTACCTTTAAGGAAATGTCGGTTTCCTCTACTCCGTAGCTTATACCTGCCAGGGCTGCCGTTTTGTCGATTATGGGCTTGATCAGGTCTGTATCAAAGTTGGTCGGTACCTGCTGCATGATGGCAGCAAGCCGCTCCAGGCCCATCCCGGTGTCGATGTTCTTCTTGGGCAGGGGGGTGTAGTTGCCCTCTTCATCCCGGTCAAACTGGGTGAAAACCAGATTCCAAACCTCCAGGTACCGGTCACAATCGCAGCCGGGGGCGCAATCGGGGGAGCCGCAGCCCCGCTCGGGACCCAAGTCATAGTAGATCTCTGAGCAGGGGCCGCAGGGCCCGGGACCGATTTCCCAGAAATTGTCAGCCTTGCCCAAAGGGATAATCTTTTCCGCCGGCACCCCGATTTCATCCCGCCAGATGGCTAAGGCTTCGTCATCTTCTTCATAGACGCTGACCCACAATTTTTCCACCGGCAGGCCCATCACCTCGGTCATAAATTCCCAGGCCCAGGTGATGGCCTCCCTTTTGAAGTAATCGGCAAAGGAGAAATTCCCCAGCATCTCAAAGAAGGTATGGTGGCGGGCAGTCCGCCCCACATTCTCCAGGTCCCCTGTCCGGATACATTTTTGGCAGGTGGCAATCCTAGGCCGGGGTGGTTTCTCCTGGCCGGTAAAATACTTTTTAAAGGGTGCCATCCCCGCCCCGATTAATAGCAGGCTGGGATCCTTTTCGGGAATCAGGGAAGCACTGGGCAGGATCAAATGCTCCTTACTGGCAAAGAAGTCGAGGAATTTTTTCCTTATTTCATTTCCCGTCATCATAGTTAAAACCTCCTTAGAAATTTAATAACCCCCCGTCCAACTCAATGCAGGGACGAGGGGTATTCTATTCCCAACGCGGTACCACCCTTATTTACCGGCACCTCGCGGTGCCCGGCCTCAGGGAGTGCTCCCACAGGAACACTCGGCAGGATAACGGCTGCAACCCGGAAAGACCTACTGGCAAATTCAGCCTCCCGGCTCCGGAAGGGCTTCCACCACCACACTCCCGGGGAATCTTCCAGCACTTTGGATTCCCTCTCTGGCGGGCAGGACAGGTGTACTCTTTTCCATCCTCGCCTGTGGGCAAACTATTTTCCAATATATTTAGCATTGTAGCCAATATCTGCCTCTTTGTCAATAGTTGCGGTACGGTTGCGGGTATTCGGCTGTCAGTAATCAGCTGTCAGTGGTCGGTGTTCAGTGTTCAGTCAGAACATGGGTAACAACGAACCTCTAACCTCTAACCTCCAGAAAGGGAGACCGGCGGCAATGGCCAGCCTATCATTATGATAATTGACAGGCTCATATCCATTAGATGCCTTATACCTGCCAGAACGTAGGGAATGTCTCCCATGACGTTACGGGAGGCCGCAAAGCCGTCTGCCTATGAGGGGCTAGGAGGGTTTTTACTGAAAAAACGCTGCCAGAGCCACACCAGCACAGCCTTACCCATGGCCGCCACGGGAACTGCCAGCAAAAGGCCCAGGAGGCCAAAAAGCTCTCCCCCCACCAGGAGGATAAAGATTACCGCCAGGGGGTGCAGGCCCACCCGGTCCCCAAGAATAGCAGGGGCCAGGATATTGCTTTCCACCTGCTGTATAACGGTAAAGAGAATTATAACATAGACCATGTGCCGGGAGGATTTGAGGAGGGCAATCACCAGGGCTGGTACGGCCCCGATTATGGGGCCAAAATAGGGGATAATGTTGGTTATACCCGCCACCAGCCCCAGGATCAGGGCAAAATCTATCTGCAGGAGATACAGGCCTATGGCCGACAGGACACCAACCAGGAGGCTGATTAAGACATGCCCCAGGATAAATCCCCCTACTGCCCCGTCGATGGCCTCCAGCAAGCTCAAGATATCTCCCCGGTAACGATAGGGAATGCCGTTGACCACAACCCCCTTCAGAGCCGTCAGGTCCTTGAGAATGTAAAAGGCCAGGACCGGTGCCAGGATTAATTTTAATAAGTAGGAAAAGACGCCGATGANACCGTCAACCAAGCGGCCTGTAAGTCCAATTAGCTCCTCCTCTCCCCGCTTGATGGCATCGTCCAGCACCTGCCTCAGGCTTTGGGGTATGCCAACCCGGGAATACTGGCGGTTAACAGCCCTGAGGGTATCCTGGATCTGGCTGGTATAGCGGGGGAGGCTATCGGCAAAGGTGTTGAGCTCCGTTATTATTATTGGAATTACCTCGGTGGCAGTAATGAATACCAGGCCCGCCAGGGCGAAATAGAGGGCAATGAGGGCGCCGAGGCGGGAGAAGCCGTGTTTTTGCAAGAAAACCAGGACGGGATTAAAGATGTAGGCCAAAATTATGGCAAAGATAAAAGGGGCAAAAATCCCCCTTATCCTGTACAAAAAGAAACCAAGGAGCAGCAGGGACGCCAGTATGGCCAAACAATACAGGATGCGGCGGTACATATACATTTCTCCTATTCCCGAGTCATCCTCCGCTGCCATATCTCACTTACATTCTCCTGGACACCCCGGAGCGCCCTCTGGGCGAGATTGCTTATCTGTCCTCCCTTTTTTATGATTGGGATCTTCATTTCCTCCTGCAGCCGGGGAGCAGCCATAACCCCCACTATTATTCCTGCCAGGCCGCCGAAGAGCACACCCTGCCAGAAAGCCCGCACCTTTTCCCCCCCCTTTCTCATCCCAGGGCTTCAACTTCTGCTACTGCCACCAGAGTGCCGTCATCTTCAAGCTGGTAGACCTGGATCCGGTCCCGCCGGACCGCAAATTCCACACAGCAGTCGTGGCAGTAATACTGTTTAGCCCCTATCTTACCAACATCCCGGCCACCGCAGACGGGGCACGTCATAGCAATTACTCCTTCCGCCAAGAAGATGGGGAGCCCCGTCCGGTATAGGATATTTGTTTCCTGCTCCCAATCCTGGCCTAACCTGGGTATAACCCTTTATACCAGAATGACAGTTCCCCCTACTCCAGCCAGGGCTCCCTTCTTTATTATTCCCACCGGAACATTTTTTAGCCCCTTTGGATAAAATCCCTTGGCAAAAAGAAAACAGCAAAATGTAGCTGTAGAAAAAAATGGGCGGCCGGAGGCCGCTACAAATTCTTAAGGTATTGGTTGTAGTTATCCTTGATTTCCGCCAGGGAGTCGCCCCCGAATTTCTCCAGAAAGGCAACGGCCAGCTCCCAGGCCACGGCAGCCTCGGCCACAATGCTGGCCGCCGGGACGGCACAGCTGTCGGTGCGCTGGACACTGGCCGGGGTCGGCTCCTTGGTTTTTATGTCGACGCTCTGCAGGGGTTTTGCCAGGGTGGGGATGGGTTTCATGGCCCCCCTGATCACAATGGGGGCCGTGGTGCTCATCCCGCCCTGAATCCCCCCGGCATTGTTGCTGGTAAAGGTATACCCCCTCTTCGGATCGTAAACTATCTCATCGTGGAAGCTGCTTCCGGGAAGTTGGCAACCGGCAAAACCAGCCCCGAATTCCACCCCCTTGACCCCCTGGATGCTGACAATGGCCTGGGCCAGCCGGCCGTCCAGTTTCCGGTCCCAGTGGACATGGCTGCCCAGGCCCCAGGGAACTCCCAGGGCGATGACTTCAAAGACTCCCCCCAAGGAATCCCCCTCTTTTTGAGCTGCCTTAATTGCCGCCACCATGGCCCTTTCCGCCTCCGGATCGAGGCAGCGGACGGGGGATTCATCGGCAAGGAGGCTCAAGTCGCCATGGGGTGCCATCACCGCGGCTGCCGTCACATCCCCAATGGCCACCACATGGCTGACCACCTGCACCTGAAAATGGGCCAGGAGGGCCTTGGCCACCGCCCCGACGGCAACCCGCATGGCCGTTTCCCGGGCGCTGGCCCGCTCCAGGATGTTGCGGACATCCTGCTGCCGGTATTTTATGACACCGGGCAGGTCGGCATGGCCGGGCCTGGGATTGGTAAGGACTTCCCCGGCTGAAACCGAGACCGGATCCATTACCTTCTCCCAGTTGGTCCAGTCCCTGTTTTCAATGAGCAGGGCCAGGGGACTGCCCAGGGTCTTGCCATCCCGCAGGCCAGCCAGCACCTGCACCCGGTCCCTTTCCAGCTCCATCCGCGGCCCCCGGCCGTAACCCCTCTGCCGCCGGGCCAACTCCCCGTCGATTTGGGCTAAATCAAGGGGGAGGCCGGCCGGCAAACCCTCAATAATCGCCGTCAGGCACCTGCCGTGGGACTCCCCCGCACTTAAGTAACGCAGCATGGTCCTACCTCCGCCATAAAAACATCTATTAACAATCAGTAGCCGACAACGGCACCCAGCCCTGCCAGGCAGTGGACAAAGCCCGNGAAGGAAACACCGATGCACTCTGCACCCTTGACCACCGTCTCACCCCGGGCCAGGAGCCCGGCGACGGCCCAGGCCATGGCCATGCGGTGGTCCCCGTGACTTTCCAGGAGGGTACCCTCAAGGGCTGTGGGTCCGTGGATGATCAAGCCATCGGCCCTCTCCTCCACTGCCCCTCCCAGCTTTCGCAGCCCCTGGACTATGGCCTGCAGCCTGTCGCTCTCCTTGACCCGCAGCTCCCCGGCATCCCTGATTATGGTGGTCCCGGCAGCCTGGGTGGCAGCCACGGCCAGAACGGGTATTTCGTCTATCAGGCGGGGGACCAGGGGGCCGGAAATCTGGAAGGATTTGAGCCGGGCAGGCTCGACAAGGAGATCCGCCACCGGTTCCCCGTTAAACACCCGATGATTTTTAACCTGGATCCTGCCGCCGGCCTCCGCCAAGAGATCCAGGATCCCGGTGCGGGTGGGATTAACCCCGACGCCCTCTATGACTACATGCCCTTCTGGCACCAACAAACCGGCCACGAGCAAAAAGGCAGCGGAGGAAATGTCCCCTGGAACCACAATCCTTCCTCCCGCCAGGACCTGGGGACCTTTAATTCTANTTATATTTCCTTCCTTTACCAGGTCCACCCCAAGATAGGCCAGCATCCGTTCCGTATGGTCCCGGGAGGGGGCTGGTTCCTCCAGGCTGGTAGTCCCCGCTGCCTGCAAACCCGCCAGCAGGAGGGCCGACTTTACCTGGGCACTGGCCACGGGCAGCCGGTAGCTTATCCCCTGCAAATTACCTCCTGTTATCGTCAGGGGCGCATACCGGCCTCCCTCCCGGCCCGAGATCCGGGCCCCCATTTCCCGCAGAGGGACGGTGACCCGGTTCATGGGGCGCCGGCAGAGGGAAGCATCGCCGGTAATCGTGGCGTTAAAGGGCTGGCCCGCCAAAAGGCCGAGGAGGAGCCGCATGGTTGTGCCGGAATTTTTGGCATCTAGAACCTGCACCGGCTCCTGCAGCCTTCCCCTCCCGTCCACCGAGACCACTTCGGGGGCCGTCCACTCTATCCTCACCCCCAGGGCCTGGAGGCAGTCCAGGGTGGCCAGGCAGTCGGCATTGGCGGGGAAGCCCTGGATGATGGTCCGGCCCTTCCCCAGGGCGCCCAGGAGCAGAGCCCGGTGGGCAATGGATTTATCGCCAGGAATCTGGATCCTTCCCTGCAGCCGGGCTGCCCCCTGCACCCGCAACTCCATCAGCCTTTCCTCCCTCAAACAAGGCATCCCGAAAATTCTTCCCGCCGGCCAGGTAGCGGGACAGGCCCTCTTCTTCCCCCTCCTCCAGCACCCTCTCCAGCTCAGTTATAATGCCCCGGTAGCTCCGGAGGAGGGGCAGGATCTGGTCCCGATTCTCCAGGCAGATATCCCGCCACAGCAGGGGATCAGAAGATGCCACCCGGGTGGTATCGCGAAAGCCGCTGGCGGCAATATTGGCCGGCCAGCTGGCGTCTCCCCCCAGGCGGGCAATCAGCTGGCAGAGGGCAACGGCAACCAGGTAAGGCAAATGGCTCACACCGGCCACCCAGTAGTCGTGCTCCGCCGGCGACATGACCAGGGGCTTTGCCCGCAGGTTTTTTACCAGTTCCACCATAAAGTCCAGGGCCTGGGGGCAGGTGGCGGGAACAGGAGTTAAAAGGTAAGGGGCACCCACCAGCAGGTAGGGAGAGGCGGCCCTGATGCCACCCTGCTCCGAACCGGCCATGGGATGCCCCCCTACATAATAGGCGCTGGCAGGCAGTAGCTCCATCATCCCCGCAACTATATTTTCCTTCACACTGGCAACATCGGTAACAATGCAGCCGGGGACCAGGTGGGGCGCTGCCTCCCGGCCAAGGGCAAGGACGTCCGCCGGGGGAACGGCCAGGCAGACCAGCTGGGCCCCCGCTACAGCCGGGGCTACACTATCGTAGCCACCGTCGATTATTTTCCGTTCCCTTGCATACTGGAGGCAGGTCGGGTCCCTGTCATAGGCCCGCACTTCCCAACCGGCCCGGCGCAAAGACCAGGCCAGGGAGCCCCCTATGAAGCCCAAACCAATGATGGCAGCCCTCTTTGCCTGCAACATCTAGGCCATCTCCTTTCCCATAGTAGGGATAAGTTGACGTAATTCAGCCATTACTGCAGCAAACTTGTCGGGTTTTAGGGACTGGGGGCCATCGGAGACGGCCCGGGAGGGATCGGGATGAACTTCGATCATGAGCCCGTCGGCACCGGCAGCCAGGGCAGCCCGGGAAAGGGGAGCCACCAGCCGCCATTTGCCGCTGGCATGGCTGGGGTCGGCCAGGACCGGCAGATGGCTCAAACCCTTTACCAGGGGAATGGCGCTGATATCCAGGGTGTTCCTGGTCATGGGTTCATAGGTCCTGATGCCCCGCTCACACAAGATGACCTGGTAGTTTCCCTCACACATAATGTACTCGGCAGCGTTGAGCCATTCGTCTATGGTGGCGGCAAGACCCCGCTTCAATAAAACGGGTTTTCTCGCCCTGCNCACCTCCCGGAGGAGATCAAAGTTTTGCATGTTCCGGGCCCCGATCTGGAGGATGTCGGCATAGCGGGCGACCAGCTCCGTATGGTGGGGGGCCATAACTTCCGTTACCACCCTTAAACCAGTTTCCTCCCGGGCTTCCGACAGAAGCTTGAGGCCTTCTTCCTGAAGGCCCTGGAAGGAATAGGGGGAAGTGCGGGGTTTAAAGGCGCCACCCCGCAAAAAATGGGCCCCTGCTTCCTTCACCTTCCGGGCTGTTTCCAGGAGCTGTTCCCTGCTTTCCACGGCACAGGGNCCGGCTATGACGACGAAATGGTTCCCCCCAATCTTGACTCCATCCACATCAATAACCGTTGCCTCTTCTTTGAAGAGGCGGCTGGCCAATTTGTAGGGATGGGTCACCGGAANCGTCTTCTCAACCCCCTCCAGGGCCTCCACGGGCAAATCGAAAAGGGTCTCCTTATCGCCGATGACGCCGAGGATGGTCCGCACCTTGCCCCGGGAGATGTGGACCTCATAACCATGGCCGTGCAGCCATTCCACAACGGCCTCGATTTCTCCCTGGGAGGCGGTTGGAGACATGACGACAATCACTTTGGGCACCCTCCTCAAAGCCTGTTTTTCCCGGTATCTGGCGCCTTTCCTGGCCCAGGGAAGGTCGACAAACTGCGCCAGAGAATAAACATAAAACACCCCTGCCAGGGGTGTTGAAAGAGGCTGGCCCCTCCCCTACCATACCATTCTACAGTATTGTTCCCTTTTCCTTTACTTATGCGCCAGCTGCCCTTCTACAAGATAAATTATTATCAGAATAATCCCTTTTCATCCCCCCGTCAAGCCGGCTTTAACCTGCCTGCACCCCTATTTGTCCAATTAATCCAGTATATCCCTCTTTTTCTATGCTATGGTACTTACCGCGTCTCCTTAATAATCCCGCCGCCAATTACCACATCCTCCTGATAAAAGACCACAGACTGTCCCGGTGTCGGTGCCCGTACGGGGTTTTCAAAGCGCACCAGGACCTCATCACCGGGCAGGGGGCTTATTTCAGCCCTTACTTCCGGAGCATTGTAGCGGATCATGGCCGTAACCGCCAGGGGCTCAGCCAGGCCTGGAACGGCAACAAAATTCACATCCTCTGCGACCAGCTCCTGCCGGTACAGCTTATCCCTGGTGCCGACGATAACGGCATTTCGCTCCGTGTCAATATCGATCACATAGAGGGGTTCCGGGGCTGTCAAGCCCAGGCCCCGGCGCTGGCCGATGGTATAGTAGGGTAAACCGGCATGGGTGCCGAGGACATTCCCTTCGGTGTCGAGGAAGGGGCCGGGCTTGATCTGGCCTGGGATCCTCTCCCTGAGGAAGCTCCGGTAGTCGTTATTGGGCACAAAGCAAATCTCCTGGCTGTCGGGTTTGGTGGCTACCTTTAAACCCAAATCCTGGGCCAGGCGCCGGGTTTCCTCCTTGGTCAGCTCCCCCAAGGGCAGGAGGGTGTGGGAGAGCTGTTTCTGAGTCAAGCCGTAGAGGACATAGCTCTGGTCCTTGTGGCCATCCCTTCCCTTCCTGATCAGGTAACGCCCCCTCTCCGGATCATACTCTACCCGGGCATAGTGGCCGGTAGCCAGGTAGTGGGCATCCAGGGCCAGGGCCCGATCCAACAGGGCATCAAACTTGATATAATGATTGCAGGCAACACAGGGGTTTGGGGTCCGGCCCCGGGCATATTCGGCGGTAAAGTAGTCGATGATCCTCTCTTGAAAAACTGCCCGCAAATTTGTCACATAAAAGGGTATCCCCAACTTATCGGCTACCCGCCGGGCATCGTCGACGGCCGACAGGGAACAGCAGGTCCGGTGGCCTTCTTCCCAGGCCGCATCCCCCTCCCGGGGCCAGATCTGCATGGTCATACCGATAACTTCATAGCCTTGCTCCAGTAAAAGAGCGGCAGTGACGGAACTGTCCACCCCGCCGCTCATTGCCACTACAACCCTATCCTTCCTGGTCATACCATCCATCACCCACCTACTGGGAGGCTCCCACCCGTTCTTGATAATCCTTGATGGCAGCATGAAGGGCATCGGCTGCCAGATTGGAACAGTGCATCTTAGCCGGCGGCAAACCATCCAGGGCCTCGGCTACCGCCTTATTGGTCAACTGCAAGGCTTCTTCTATAGTTTTCCCAATGGCCATTTCTGTAATCATGCTGCTGGTAGCAATGGCAGCCACACAGCCGAAGGTCTTAAATTTGACGTCGGTAATGCGGTCATCTTCGACCTTGATGGTAATCCTCATAATATCTCCACAGCGGGGATTTCCGACCTCCCCGACTCCATCGGGGTTCTCAATCTCGCCAATATTCTTCGGATTCATGAAGTATTCCATTACCTTTTCACTGTACATACCTCTTCCTCCTTTCCCCTTGCAGCAAAGCTAGGGCTGCTAAAGACTTTTCTTATAAAGGGGCGACATATCCCGCAGCTTTTGTACGATGGGCGGCAGCACTTCCAGGACCCGCTCAATATCTTCCTCGGTATTATCTTCCCCCAGGGTCAGCCGCAGGGAGCCATGGGCAATCTCATGGGGCATCCCCATGGCCAAAAGGACATGGGAGGGTTCCAGGGAACCCGAGGTACAGGCCGAACCGCTGGAGGCAGCAATCCCTTCCAAATCAAGATTTAAGAGGAGGGATTCCCCTTCGATAAACTCAAAGGCAAAGTGGGCATTGCCGGGCAACCTCTCTTCGGGATGCCCGTTGACCCGGACGTGATCGATCCGCTCCAGCACCCCGTCAATAAGCATATCCCGCAGGCGGCGCAGCTTCGCTGCCCGCTCTTCCATGTTTTCCCCGGCCAAAACCGCAGCCTCACCCAGACCAACGATACCCGGTACATTTTCCGTACCCGGCCGCCATTTCCTTTCCTGGGCACCGCCCCCCATCAGGGGAGCAATCCTGGTCCCCCGCCGAAGGTACAGGGCACCTATTCCCTTGGGTCCGTATAATTTGTGTCCCGAGAGGGTAAGGAGGTCTATGTTATCCCTGTTCACATCGATGGGCAAATATCCCACCGCCTGGACGGCGTCAGTATGGAAGATTATGCCATGTTCCCGGGCCAGCCGGCCTATTTCCCGAATAGGCTGGACTGTCCCCACCTCATTGTTGGCATACATAATGCTGATGAGGATAGTGTCTTTGCCAATGGCAGCTTCCAGATCGGCTATACTTATCCGGCCATACTTATCCACGGGCAAGTAGGTGACGGAAAAGCCTTCCTTTTCCAGGGCCTCTGCGGTGTGCAGGACGGCGTGGTGTTCAACGGCAGAGGTGATGATGTGCCGGCCCCGATCCCGGTTGGCCCGGGCAACTCCCTGCAGGGCAATGTTGTCCGCCTCCGTACCCCCACTGGTAAATACGATCTCCCTGGGTTCAGCGCCTATGAGCTGGGCCACCTTTTCCCTGGCATCCTCTACTGCCTTCTTCGCCTCCCGGCCCAAACGATAGACACTGGAAGGATTACCATACTGGTCCCTAAAATAGGGCAGCATCTTTTCCAATACCCGGGGATGAACTGGGGTTGTGGCTGCATGATCCAGGTAGATAGTTTTCATTTCCTCCACTCCTTCACTGGGAAATTGGTTGACACTGGGGTGACCCACCCTGGATCTCGCTGGCCTTGGCCAGCATATCGGCCAGGGACATACTGTCCAGGACCTCGCTGACACTGTCCCGGACCCGTTCCCAGATCAATCTGGTCACACACTTGTCGGCCTGATCACAAAGATCCAATTCCTCATCTTCAATAACGCAATCTGCCGGCGCTATGGGACCCTCCAGAACCCTGATTATATCACCTACCGTAATTCTGTCCGGCGCCTTCCCCAAGAGGTATCCCCCCTGGGCTCCCCGTACACTTTTGACCAAACCAGACTTGCGCAATTCCCCAATCAGCTGCTCCAGGTAGGCTTCCGAAATGCCCTGGTCCTCGGCCACCTGTTTTAACGGTAAGGGGCCCTGACCATAATGTTGGGCCAGAACAAACATGGCCTTCAGTCCATAGCGACCCCTGGTAGAAAAGCGCATGGCGGGCTCCCTCCCTCCTTTATCACTATATTTTAATTCCTAGTATTTTGGTTGGTTTTCTCGAGTTTAGAATAGCATACCCTAGTATACCTGTCAACTATCTGGGACTTATTT
>JGI24713J26584_10001771_pt1 | contig 15386 bp, 12 predicted proteins | sample BioPla4DNA1_FD_26584 | JGI IMG/M metagenome (IMG submission 26584) | reverse complement strand
CAGCGTAATCGCTGCCGTGGTCGTGGTCTTACCGTGGTCAACGTGGCCGATGGTCCCAATGTTTACGTGCGGTTTCGTCCGCTCAAACTTTTGTTTTGCCATAACTGATCCTCCCTTTCCATCCTTTCTTATTATTTGAGGCTCATTTTATTTATTTATAATTTCCCGGGCCAAATTGGCCGGTACTTCACTATAATGAGAAAAACTCATTGTGTAAGTGGCCCTGCCTTGTGAAAGCGACCGGAGAGTGGTGGCGTAGCCGAACATCTCCCGCAAAGGCACGGTCCCACGGACAATCTGCGCCTGCGCCCTGGGTTCCATGGATTCCACCCGCCCGCGCCGGCCGTTGAAATCCCCCAAAACATCCCCCAGGTATTCTTCGGGGATGACCAGTTCAATACGCATGATCGGTTCCAGCAGGACCGGTTCGCCTTTTTTGCATCCCTCTTTAAAGGCCATGGAAGCAGCGATCTTAAAAGCCATCTCCGACGAGTCCACCTCGTGGTAGGAACCGTCATAGATGGTGACCTTGACGTCAACCACCGGGTACCCGGCTAAAACCCCATTAAGCATGGCTTCTTTAACCCCGGCCTCCACCGCGGGGATATATTCCTTCGGTACAACGCCGCCGGTGATCTTGTTGACAAAGGTAAAACCGGCCCCTCTTTCCTGGGGTTCAATCTCCAGCAAGACATGGCCGTATTGTCCCCGGCCCCCGGTCTGGCGGATAAATTTCCCCTCGGCTTTCACCGGTTTGGTAATGGATTCCCTATACGAAACCTGCGGTTTGCCGACATTCGCCTCGACCTTGAACTCCCTGAGTAACCGGTCGATAATCACTTCCAGGTGTAATTCGCCCATCCCGGAAATAATGGTCTGGCCGGTCTCCGGGTCGTTGGTCACCCGGAAGGTGGGGTCTTCCTCTGCCAGTTTGACCAGGGAAGTGCTGAGGCGGTCCTCGTCCGCTTTGGTCTTGGGTTCAACGGCGATGGAGATGACCGGTTCCGGGAATTTAATGGCCTCCAGTACCAACGGGTGATCCTCATCACAGAGGGTATCACCGGTGGCGGTATCCTTTAGTCCCACCACCGCCACAATCTCCCCGGCCTGCACCGCTTTCATCTCCTCCCGGTGGTTGGCGTGCATCCGGAGGATCCGCCCGATTCTTTCCTTCCGGTTCTTTGAGGAGTTGAACACATATGAACCGGCGGTTAATTCCCCCGAATAGATCCGGATGAAAATCAGCTTGCCCACATAGGGGTCGCTCATCACCTTGAAGGCCAGGGCGGAAAAAGGCTCTTCGCTCGTGGGTTTCCGCAAAAGTTCCTCGCCGGTTTCCGGGTCAAAACCTCTCATCGGCGGGAGATCCAGCGGCGACGGCAGATAATCCACAACCGCATCGAGGAGTAACTGGACGCCTTTGTTCCGGAAAGCCGAACCACAGAGAACGGGGGTGATTTTCACGGCAATGGTCGCCGCCCGCAGCACCTTCCGGATCTCATCCGGGCTGATCGTCGACCCGTTCAAATATTTTTCCAGCAGACCCTCGTCAAATTCGGCCAGCGTCTCCAGGAGCTTTTCCCTGGCTGCCGCTGCTTCCTCCTGCATCTCCGCGGGAATCGCGGTCACTTCCTGTTTGGCGCCGAGATCGTCAAGGTAGAAGACGGCTTTCTCTTCCACCAGGTCAATAATGCCCCGGAAATTATCCTCGGCGCCGATGGGCAATTGCACCGGAACAGCGGTCGCCCCCAGCCTCTCCCTGATGGTCTGGACGACCCGGTAGAAATCGGCCCCGGTACGGTCCATTTTGTTGACAAAGGCGATCCGGGGAACCCGGTAACGATCGGCTTGTCGCCAAACCGTTTCCGACTGGGGCTCCACCCCGCCGACAGAGCAAAAGACCGCCACCGCCCCGTCCAGGACCCGCAGGGAGCGTTCGACCTCTATTGTAAAGTCCACGTGTCCGGGCGTGTCAATAATGTTGATATGAAAATCGCGCCAATGGCAGGTGGTGGCAGCAGAAGTAATGGTGATCCCCCGCTCCTGCTCCTGGACCATCCAGTCCATCGTCGCCGACCCTTCATGGACCTCTCCCATCCGGTGAACCTTGCCGGTGTAAAAAAGGATCCGCTCGGTTGTTGTGGTTTTTCCGGCGTCAATATGCGCCATAATCCCAATGTTTCTAATTCTTTCAAGCTCAAGAGTCACAAGAATCTCCCACCTGTAAACCAAAATCTCCCCTGCGCGCGTTTACGACCGGCTCCGCCGTCGTACAGACGCGCATTTGCACACACGCGCCCGCGCATGCACATTTCTCCACGCGCATCGGCGCAGAATACAACTCCATTCTTACCAGCGGTAATGGGCAAAGGCCTTGTTGGCCTCGGCCATCTTATGCGTATCTTCCTTCTTCTTAATTGAGGCGCCCGTATTGTTGGCAGCGTCCATTAACTCCGCAGCCAACCTCTCCTTCATCGTTCTTTCCGGCCGTTGCCTGGCGGCGCCAACAATCCACCTCATGGCCAAAGAGACACGGCGTTCCGACCGTACCTCCATGGGCACCTGGTAGGTGGCGCCCCCCACCCGGCGGGGCCGGACTTCCAGAATGGGCATGACATTCTTCAGGGCCTGGTGAAAAAGTTCCAACGGGTCGTTCCCGGTTTTTTCCCGGATAATTTCAAATGAATCATAAAAAATCTTTTCCGCCAGGCTCTTTTTCCCATCCAGCATCAATTTATTAATAAACCTGGTTACCATCTCGTCATTGTAAATGGGATCGGGAATAATCTCTCTTTTTGGTACTCCTCCGCGACGCGGCAACTTTCAACCCCCCCTACTTCGTGACAGTGGCCGTTTTCGGCTTCTTCGTTCCGTATTTCGACCTTCCTTGCCGGCGGTCTTCCACCCCGGCCGTATCCAGTGTCCCCCGGATAATGTGGTACCTGACGCCCGGCAAGTCCTTGACACGGCCGCCGCGGATCAATACCACCGAGTGTTCCTGCAGGTTATGGCCTTCACCGGGGATATAGGCGGTGACTTCCAACCGGTTCGACAGCCGCACCCTGGCCACTTTGCGCAATGCGGAATTGGGTTTCTTCGGCGTTACGGTGGATACTCTGGTGCAAACCCCGCGCTTTTGTGGACTCCCCTTTTGCGAAGGGATCATCTCTTCCTTCTTGGTGTTATAATTCCACAACAGAGCCGGCGCCGAGCTTTTCCGCTCAACTTTTTTCCTGCTTTTCCTGACTAGCTGGTTGATTGTTGGCATCATTTCCACCTCCTTCTCGCAGCAATGCTACAACTGACGCCCCCACTTCGATTCCGCATAACCGGCCGAATTCCTTACGCCCGATTCCGGCGGGAATCACTTGGACGTTTTTTCCTTGTAATGCGGCTTTAACCCGCCGGAGGAGGCTCTCATCCACATCGTTGGCCAGATAGACCGCGCTGACCTTGTCATTCTGGAGCGCGCGTAGCGTTTCTTTCAGACCTACCACCTTCTCCTTGGCCTCCAGGAAGGCTTGTTCCACAAGACCACTCTCCTTTCAGTCAAGAGGGGCAGTCACTCCGGCTACAATTAAAGCACTTAACTATTCTAACATCTCAAACGCTTGGTGTCAATAAGAAAATGGCCAACAGGTTAATTGTTTTTCACAAAAAACCGGGCAAACCGGAAAAGGTTGCCCGGCTCTTCCCTGCGCCTGTGGAATTTTCCACGCCTATACAGTATAACCGTTCTTTTTACGCCCGGGCGGATTTATCCCCCGGCCCCCGCCATATCCACGGGGATAGACTCCCCGGCCGGTTCGGTGCCGGTCTCCGCCTCATCCGCCTCCAGCGTCTCCTGCTCCTCCTCAGGGATGGAAAGGCTGATATTACGGTACTTGGTCATCCCGGTACCGGCCGGCACCAGCTTGCCGATGATTACATTCTCTTTCAATCCGAGCAAGGGGTCGGTCTTCCCCTTAATCGACGCTTCCGTCAGAACTCTCGTGGTCTCCTGGAAGGAAGCGGCCGAGAGGAAGCTCTCCGTAGCCAAAGAGGCCTTGGTTATGCCCAGCAGGACCGGGCGGGTCACCGCCGGTTTGCCGCCTTCCTCTTCCACCCGCCGGTTTTCATCTTCCAATTCAAAGAGATCCACCAGGCCGCCGGGGAGAAGCTCGGTATCACCCGGGTCCTCCACTTTGCGCTTGCGCAGCATCTGCCGGACGACAACCTCGATATGCTTATCATTAATCTCCACGCCCTGGGAACGGTAGACCTCCTGGACCTCCTGGACCAGGTACATCTGGACACCGCTCATCCCTTTAATCTTCAGGATATCATGGGGGTTGGCCGAACCTTCCGTGAGGCGTTCGCCGGCCTCGATTCTCTGGCCGTCTTTCACCCGGAGCCGGGCCCCGTAAGGGATCTGGTAGAGTTTCTCCTCGCCTTCNTCGGAGATCACACTCACCCTGCGGACGCCCTTCACCTCCACGANCTTTACAATGCCGCTGATTTCACTGATAATCGCCTGGCCTTTGGGTTTCCTGGCCTCAAAGAGCTCTTCGACCCGGGGCAAACCTTGGGTAATGTCTTCCCCGGCCACGCCGCCGGTGTGGAAGGTTCTCATCGTCAGCTGTGTTCCCGGCTCCCCAATGGACTGGGCGGCAATGATCCCTACCGCCTCGCCCACGTCGACCAGGCGCCCGGTGGCCAGGTTCTGCCCGTAGCACATACAACAGACGCCGTGCCGGGTACGGCAGGTAAGAACTGAACGGACCAGGACCTTCTCGACTCCCGCTTCTTCGATCATACGGGCGGCATCTTCATCAATCATTTTGTTGGCTTCATAGAGCAGTTCGCCGGTTTCCGGATGGAAGACCCCGGCGGCGGTTACCCGCCCTTTTATCTTTTCGCTAAGGGGCGCGATCAGCGTCTCCCCGTCCCTCAGGGCGGTCAACTCAATGCCTTCCGTCGTCCCGCAGTCTTCTTCCCGGACAATGACATCCTGGGCGACATCGACCAGACGCCGGGTGAGATAACCGGAGTCGGCGGTACGCAAAGCGGTGTCGGCCAAGCCCTTCCTGGCGCCATGGGTAGAAAGGAAGAACTCCAGGACGGTAAGGCCCTCCCGGAAATTGGCCTTAATCGGCAGGTCAATGATGCGCCCGGAGGGATCCGTCATCAAGCCGCGCATCCCCGCCAACTGCGAGAGCTGGGAGACGTTACCCCTGGCCCCCGAGGTTGCCATCATATAAACGGGGTTAAACGTGTCCAGGCTGTTCAGCATCGCCTCGGAGACATCGTCCTTGGCTTTGGTCCAGATATCAATAAACCTCTGGTAGCGTTCTTCCTGGGTGATCAAACCGCGCCGGAACTGCAATTCCACCTGTTCCACCTGTTTTTCCGCTTCGCCGATAATCTTCTCCTTGGCTTCCGGGATAACAATGTCCTGCATGGCAATGGTATTCCCGGACTGGGTGGCAAACTGGAAGCCGATCCGTTTGATCTGGTCAAGGATCTCAGCGGTCTGGTGCGCCCCGAACCGGCGGCAGATCTCCGAAACCAGGAGGCCCATTTCTTTCTTGCCGATTCCTCCCGGGCCCACTTGGGAGAAAATCCTGTCGACAATCTCCTCGTCGATCTTTACCTGGTCCTTAAAGAACAGCCGGCCGGGGGAGGTTTCCACCAGACCCTTCGCTGTTCTCACCTTAATCTTGGCATGAAGATCCAGGTAACCATTGTCATAAGCCAGGAGCGCCTCATGGGGCGAGGAAAAGACCTTGCCTTCCCCCCGTGCGCCGTCCCGCATAATGGTCAGATAATAGCAGCCCAAAATCATATCCTGCGTCGGTGTGACCAACGGCCGGCCGTGGGCCGGTGAGAGCAGGTTATAAGCGGAGAGCATTAAAATCCTGGCTTCAGCCTGCGCCTCGACGGAGAGGGGCACGTGGACTGCCATCTGGTCACCGTCAAAGTCCGCATTGTAGGCTGTACAGACCAGGGGGTGGATCTGGATGGCCCGGCCCTCCACCAATACCGGTTCAAAAGCTTGAATTCCCAGCCGGTGCAGGGTGGGGGCACGGTTGAGCAACACCGGGTGTTCTTTGATGACCTCTTCCAGTACGTCCCAGACCTCAGACCGCGCCCGTTCCACCATCCGCTTGGCGCTTTTTATATTATGAACAAACCCCTTATCCACCAACATCTTCATGACAAAGGGTTTAAAGAGCTCCAACGCCATCTCTTTGGGCAAACCGCACTGGTGGAGTTTGAGTTCGGGACCGACAACAATCACCGAACGCCCGGAATAATCCACCCGCTTACCCAAGAGGTTCTGGCGGAAACGCCCCTGTTTCCCCTTGAGCATGTCGCTGAGGGATTTGAGGGGACGGTTCCCCGGCCCGGTAACCGGCCGGCCCCGCCGCCCGTTGTCGATCAACGCGTCAACCGCCTCTTGCAACATGCGTTTTTCATTACGGACGATAATATCCGGCGCCCCCAATTCCAAAAGGCGCTTTAGCCGGTTATTCCGGTTAATCACCCGGCGGTAGAGGTCGTTCAGGTCGGAGGTGGCAAACCGGCCCCCGTCCAACTGGACCATGGGCCGCAGTTCCGGCGGGATCACCGGGATGACCTCCAGGATCATCCACTCGGGGCGGTTGCCGGATTTCCGGAAGGCCTCCACCACTTCCAGCCGGCGAATTGCCCTAATCCGCCGCTGGCCGCTGACCTCCCGCACCTCTTTCCGGAGGCGGCGGGCCAAATCGTCCAGGTCGATCTCTTCCAGGAGTTTCTTGATCCCCTCCGCCCCCATCATGGCGGTGAAGGCATCGCCATACTTCTCCCGGGCCTCCCTATATTCACTCTCGGAAAGGAGTTGCTTTTTCATCAGCGGCGTATCGCCCGGGTCGATTACCACGTAGGCGGCGAAATAGAGGGTTTTTTCCAGGGCCCGGGGGGACATGTCAAGAAGCAGCCCCATCCGGCTGGGGATCCCTTTAAAGTACCAGATATGGGAGACCGGCGCCGCCAGTTCAATATGGCCTAAACGCTCACGGCGCACTTTCGACCTGGTGACTTCCACGCCGCACCGGTCGCAAACAACCCCTTTATAGCGAACCCTTTTATACTTACCGCAATGGCACTCCCAATCCCGCTGGGGGCCAAAGATCTTTTCACAAAAAAGCCCTTCCCTCTCCGGTTTGAGAGTCCGGTAGTTAATGGTCTCCGGTTTTTTCACCTCTCCGCTGGACCAAGCCCTAATCTGTTCCGGAGAGGCCAGCCCAATTTTGATGACTTCAAAATTGTTGGCGTCCAACAAGGATTCTCCTCCTCCTTTGACGCTTAGTTAATCCGCGCCCGCGCGCTTGCGCGCGACCCTGCCCGGCTGGGTAATAATTGGTTTTCAATGGCCGGAGGGTTTAGTTGGCTTCCTCCTCTACGCCCACATACTCTTCTTCATGCTCCAGGGGGTCTTCCCCGCCGGCCGGCTCCTCGTCTGCGAAATCATCGTCCTCAGCGTAAGCCCCATCTCCATCCTCGTCTTCCGCGTAGGCCTCGTCCTCGTCTTCCTCGTAGGGCGGCTCATCATCGCCCTCGTCTTCCGCGTAAGCCTCATCGTCTTCTGCCAGCGAATCCCCGTCGCTCTCTTCATCCCCTTCTCCGGGGTAGCCCTCCTCATCCTCGTCCTCCGGCTCCTCCTCCGCTTCTTCCCTCTCCAAAAGCGGTTCCTCCAATTCAAACCCGAGCTCCTTGGCCATCTCCTGGATGTCCTCTTCATCCTCGCCAAGCTCGATTTCTTGCCGTTCCTCTGAAAGCACCTTCACATCCAGACAGAGGCTCTGTAACTCTTTAATCAGGACTTTGAAGGACTCGGGCACACCGGGTTCGGGGATATTTTCCCCTTTGACAATTGCCTCATAGGTCTTGACCCGCCCAACGACGTCGTCGGATTTAACGGTCAAAAGCTCCTGGAGGGTATAGGCGGCCCCGTAAGCTTCCAAGGCCCAGACCTCCATCTCGCCAAACCGCTGCCCGCCAAATTGGGCCTTCCCGCCCAGCGGCTGCTGGGTGACGAGGGAGTAAGGACCGGTGGAACGGGCATGGATTTTATCATCTACTAAGTGGGCCAGTTTCAGCATATAGATATAACCGACAGTCACCGGGTTATCAAAGGGCTCGCCGGTTCGCCCGTCGCGCAGGATTGTCTTGCCCGACTCCGGCAGGCCCGCTTTTTTCAGAAACTCCAAAATCTCATCTTCGGTGGCGCCGTCGAAGACCGGGGAAGCCACGTGGATGCCCAGGGCCTTGGCGGCCCAGCCCAAATGGGTCTCGAAGATCTGGCCGATATTCATCCGGGACGGAACGCCAAGGGGGTTAAGGACAATCTCCACCGGCGTGCCGTCGGGAAGAAACGGCATGTCTTCCTCAGGAAGGATCTTGGCGATGACACCCTTGTTCCCGTGGCGGCCGGCCATCTTGTCCCCCTCGGAGATCTTTCTTTTCTGGGCCACATAGACCCGGACCAGTTGGTTGACACCGGGGGCCAGTTCGTCACCGTTTTCCCTGCTAAACACCTTAACATCCACGACTTTCCCGGACTCGCCGTGGGGAACCTTCAAGGAAGTATCCCGCACCTCCCGGGCTTTTTCCCCAAAGATCGCCCGCAACAGGCGTTCTTCCGCCGTCAGTTCCGTTTCGCCTTTGGGCGTGACTTTACCGACCAGGATATCGCCGGGGCGGACCTCCGCGCCGATTCTGATGATCCCGTTTTCATCCAGATCGTCAAGGGAACCTTCGGCGACATTCGGTATGTCCCTGGTGATCTCTTCCGCCCCCAATTTGGTGTCCCTGGCTTCACATTCATATTCCTCAATATGAATGGAGGTAAAAACATCATCCCGAACCAGGCGTTCGCTGATGAGGATGGCGTCTTCGTAATTATAGCCTTCCCACGGCATAAAGGCGACCAGGATATTACGGCCCAAAGCCAATTCGCCATGGTCGGTCGAGGGCCCGTCGGCAATCACCTCGCCGGCGGTTACCCGTTGGCCCACCTTGACAATGGGCTTCTGGTTGATACAGGTGCCCTGGTTGGAACGCTTGAACTTCTGGAGCCTATAATGGTCGGTTTTCCCGTCGTCCCGCCTGACGACAATCTGATCGCTGGTGACCTTCTCCACCACCCCGTCGCTCTTCGCCAGCACAACGACACCCGAATCAACGGCGGCCTTGTATTCCATACCGGTACCGACCAGCGGGGCTTCCGTGCGCACCAGGGGTACTGCCTGCCGCTGCATGTTGGCGCCCATCAGGGCCCGGTTGGCGTCGTCGTTCTCCAGGAAAGGTATGAGATCCGTGGCGATACTCACCACTTGTTTGGGGGAGACATCCATCAGGTGCACTTCTTCCCTGGGGACCACCAGAATCCGGTCCTGATAACGCACGGAGACCCTTTCGTTCAAGAACTGCCTGGTTTCCGGGTCAAAGGCCTCGTTGGCCTGGGCAATTACGTATTTGTCTTCTTCATCCGCGGTCAGGTAGATGATTTCATCAGTAACCTTCCCCTTATCCACTAAACGGTAGGGGGTTTCAATAAAACCATACTCATTGACCCGGGCATAAGTGGTCAAAGAACCGATCAGGCCGATATTCGGACCTTCCGGGGTCTCAATCGGGCAAATACGGCCGTAATGCGAATGATGAACGTCGCGGACCTCAAAACCCGCCCGCTCCCGGGAGAGCCCGCCGGGGCCCAGGGCGGAAAGGCGGCGTTTATGGGTGAGTTCCGCCAAGGGGTTGGTCTGGTCCATAAACTGTGAGAGCTGGCTGGAGCCGAAAAACTCCTTGATCGCCGCCACCACCGGGCGGATATTAATCAAGGCCTGCGGGGTGATGACATCCACATCCTGGATGGTCATCCGCTCCCGGACCACCCGCTCCATACGGGAAAGCCCGATCCGGATCTGGTTCTGCAGAAGCTCGCCCACGCTCTTCAGCCGCCGGTTCCCCAGGTGGTCAATATCATCCACCTCTCCTTTCCCATCCAAAAGGTTGAGGAGATACCGGACGACCGCCTCAATGTCGGCGGGCGTGAGGGTCCTTACCGCTTCTACGGCCGGGATCTCATTCCCGTTCTCGTCGACCCTGGCCGGTTCCGATTTCGGCGGCAGGTTCAACCCCAGCTTTTTGTTGAGCTTATACCTGCCCACCGCAGCCAGATCATAACGGCGCGGGTCAAAAAAGAGGTTCTCAAAAAGAGACCGGGCGCTTTCCGGAGTTGGCGGCTCGCCCGGCCGCAAACGTTTGTATATCTCCAGCAAAGCTTCTTCTTCGTTCTGCGTGTTATCCCGGTCCAGTGTATTGGCGATTACCTCGTGGTTGTCAAACTTCGCCAGGAGCTGCGCGTTTTCCCCCAGCCCCATGGCTTTGAGGAGGACCGTTACCGGTATTTTCCGGGTACGGTCAATCCGTACATATAATGTATTGCTTATATCAAACTCAAACTCCAGCCACGCCCCGCGGTTGGGGATGATGCTGGCAGAATAAATGGTATTACCACTGGTATCGATGGTTTTATCAAAATAGACACCGGGGGAACGTACCAACTGGCTGACGATGACTCTTTCCGCGCCATTAATGATAAAAGTCCCTTTCTCGGTCATCAACGGAAAATCGCCCATAAAGACTTCCTGTTCTTTCATCTCACCGGTTTCCCGGTTGATCAACCGGACCTTTACCCGCAAAGGCGCGGCGTAATTGGCGTCCCTTTCTTTACATTCGTCCACCTCATATTTGGGCTCACCCAACGAATAGTCGATAAATTCCAAAACCAAATTGCCGGTAAAATCCTGGATTGGTGATATATCCTGGAAGACCTCATACAACCCTTGCTCAAGAAACCATTGGTAGGACTTTTTCTGAATCTCGATCAAATTGGGCATTTCCAAAGTTTCACTGAGTTTCCCAAAATTATACCTTTCCCTTTTTGCTCTGGCGGCCGTCTCCGGCAAGCTGCTCACCTCTTCCCGATAATATTGGCGCGTACCAGGAGATGGTAGCCGGCGCGCGCTGAATACCCCTACCGGCTACCAACTGCAGAAAGCCGTCATGATGGAAGACCAAAACAAAGAAAAGCAAGGCTAACCTCGTTATCCTCGCTTGTGGTTACGTACGTGCGAAACAACTTCGCTCCTTTTTCTAATAATAATGTAATAAGGGCTGCTTTTCCGGCGGCCGGACCCAGCCCGCTGGGGGCGGGGTGTAAAAGGCTGTTTCCGGCTGGTGAAATCTGAGAAAATGTGGGTCTTTCCGGTAAAAGCCGTGAAAGAAAAGAGTCCGGCGAATAATACTTCAGCATTTCAATAGAGTATCATGTTTTTATGTTTTTGTCAATATTTTTTTTGCCGTTTAACCGGGTTGTTATAATCTCAAGGTCTCCGGGGATTATCAGGGGAAGAGTGGAGGTTTCCGCCCTCCCGGCGCCGGGGTTTCCCCCTGCCGGGGTTTCCCGTCCTGGGAGGGCGGAAAAACCCTTCATTAATAATAAGGGGCGAAATTGCCGCGCCTCGCGCAGGCGCCGGCAAAAACCTTACTTAAGCTCGACGGTGGCGCCGGCCTCTTCCAGCTTGGCCTTGAGGGCTTCGGCCTCGTCTTTCGAAAGGCCCTCTTTAACCGGTTTCGGCGCATTGTCCACCAGTTCTTTGGCTTCCTTCAGGCCCAAGCCGGTGGCTTCCCGGACCACCTTGATCACCTGNATCTTGCTGGAACCGGCAGAGGCCANGATGACNTCAAACTCNGATTTTTCTTCCGGAGCNGCTGCCGCGTCGCCGCCGCCGGCAACCGGCCCGCCGGCCACCATTACCGGGGCTGCCGCTGAAACACCAAACTCCTCTTCAAAAGCCTTCACCAGTTCATTCAGTTCCAGCACGGTCATTTCCTTGACAATCGTTAAGACCTCATCAACTTTGGATTTGGACATTTTTCTTCCTCCTTAAACCTTAAAATATTTCCTTTGCTTACTTGATGATAATAATAAAATACTCATTTTACCATTCAGGCCTCTTGGGCCTGNTGTTTTTCCCGCACCGCATCCAAAACGTAGGCCATGTTCCGGATGGGGGCGGACAAGACGAAGCCCAAATTCCGCAGCGGGCCCATCATCGCCGCGGCCAACCGGGTCAAGAGCACCTCACGGCTGGGCAAGGTGGCCAGGGCTTCAATCTCCTTAACATCGAGGAGTTTTTTCTCCAGTAACCCCGCTTTTAATTCCAGGTTTTTATGGTCACGGGCGAAGGTATGGAGAATCTTCGCCGGTGCGACCGGATCATCAACCCCAAAGGCCATGGCCACCGGACCGGTCAGATACGGATCCAACTCGTCAATCTTGGCTTCTTTCGCCGCCAGCCGGGCCAAGGTGTTTTTAACCACCCGGAACTCCGTCCCGGTCTCCCGCAATTTTTTCCGTAACTCCGTCATCTCCTCGACAGTCAACCCCCGGTAATCCGCGAGGATCACCGTTTGCGCGGCTGAGAGTTTCTCTTTGAGGATTTGGACTTGGGCCTCTTTCTCCGCTCTTTTCATTCCTCCACTTCACCTCCTCCGTCCCGGGTAACGCCATGCGTCAAAAATTAAGGGCGGGCCCGTAGACATGATCAAGGCCCGCCCGTAAAAAACTTACGGCCGGTTCCAGCCTCGGCAGGCGTCCGCATGCGCGCCTTTAAATCCCGGAGGATACCTGCTGTCTACGGTCTGGTTTCCCGGTATTAATTTTATATTTTCTTATTTTCTTACGCTACCGCCTTATTACGCCTCCGCCGCTGCCAGTTACATGGCGAGTTGGGGAGAGATTTTGATCCCCGGGCTAAAGGTGGTAGAGATGGCAATGCTCCGCATATAGGTCCCTTTTGCCGCCGCCGGCTTTGCTTTCTGCAGGGCATCGATTAAGGTGCGGAAATTTTCGACCAAATTCTCCGCAGGAAAACTCAACTTGCCAATGGCCACGTGGACAATGCCGTTCTTGTCAACCCGGTATTCAACCTTCCCGGCTTTAATCTCCTGAACGGTTTTACCCACCTCAAACGTGACCGTACCGGTCTTCGGGTTGGGCATTAACCCTTTGGGCCCCAGGATCCGTCCGAGCTTACCGACGGCGCCCATCATATCCGGGGTGGCCACCGCCACATCAAACTCCAGCCATCCCTTTTGAATATCCTCAATCAACTCTTCAGCGCCGACAACATCGGCCCCTGCGGCCTCGGCTTCCTTGGCCTTTTCACCTTTGGCGAAGACCAGGACCCGGCGGACTTTCCCGGTACCGTGCGGCAAGACCACGGTCCCCCTTACCTGCTGGTCCGCATGTCTGGGGTCGACGCCCAGGCGGACGGCGACCTCCACCGTCTGGTCAAAGTTCGCCTTGGAATGCTCTTTTAATAGGGCGATGGCTTCCGCCGGATCATATAATTTGTTTTTCTCAATGACCTGCGCCACCGCAAGGTATTTCTTTCCCCGTTTTGCCATTCTCTTTTCCTCCTCAAAGTAGTGGTCGCGCTCGCGCGCGTTGGCGGACGCCACGGTATCCTCCCATGGCATCCTCCCACGTAATGGCGGCCGGTTACTGCTTAATCGTTACCCCCATGCTGCGGGCTGTTCCTTCCACCATGGCCATGGCCGCTTCCAGGCTCCCGGCATTGAGGTCCTGCATCTTCGTTTCGGCAATCTGCCGGACCTGCTCTTTGGTGAGGGCCCCGACCTTTTCCCGGTTGGGTACGCCCGATGCCTTCTCCAAATTAAGGGCTTTTTTGATCAATACCGGTACCGGCGGGGTCTTGGTAATAAAGGTGAATGAACGGTCCTCATAGACGGTGATCACCACCGGGATCGTCATTCCATCCTGGTTTGCTGTTTTTTCGTTAAAGCTCTTGCAGAACTCCATAATATTGACACTGTGTTGTCCCAGCGCCGGTCCGACCGGTGGAGCCGGTGTGGCTTTACCTGCAGGAATCTGCAGCTTAATCTGGGCTATGACTTTTTTTGCCATTCTCCTTTACCTCCCATCGGGGTAGCCTGCTTCGCTGTATAATCAGGCGGTTTCTGGCTTAACTCATTAACAAGTTAACCAGTTAAGCCAGGTTGAAAAATCTTTGTATCCTAGTTTTGCCCTGAGTGACAGTGGCGCTTGACCAGGCTAAGCTAGAGCTTTTCTACTTGATTATATTCCAGCTCTACCGGAGTTTCCCGGCCAAACATGGAAACCAGGACCCGCAATTTACCCCGTTCCGGGCTGATCTCTTCGATTACCCCGGAAAAATTCTCAAACGGGCCCCTGATTACCCTTACCGGTTCACCGATACTAAAGTCGACTTTTGGCCGCGGCTCTTCAACACCCATCTGCCTTAAGATCAGATCAACCTCTCTTTGCTGAAGGGGGAGAGGCCTGGAACCCGGGCCGACAAACCCGGTGACTCCCGGCGTATTACGCACCACATACCAGGAGTCATCATCCATCAGCATTTCCACCATCACATACCCCGGATAGATCTTTTTTTTGGTCAGCTTTTTTTTTCCGTCTTTATACTCGTATTCCTCTTCCATGGGCACAACGATCCGGAAGATCTTGTCCTCCATCCCCATGGAAGCCACCCGGCGTTCCAAATTGGCTTTGACCTTATTCTCATAACCGGAATATGTGTGAATAACATACCAGGCTTTCTCCATAAAATCCAAATCCTCCATAGAACCAGGTTTCAATCCCTGCCGGCCGCCGGCGACGGGCCGGGCCAAAGTCGGAAACCGGACTAATAGAACAAGCCTTTAAAGATCAGCCCCAGGAGCATGTCGAAGACCCCGAGCAACAGTGCAACGACAGCCACGGTAACAATCACCACGATTGTGTAGACGGTTGTCTCCCGCCGGTTGGGCCAGGAAACTTTTTTCAGTTCCGCAATGACGCTGCGGAAGAACCTTCCAATACTCTTCTCCTGCTTCTGCTGTTTTACCATTTTAGCTCCCACCTTTACCGTGTTTCCCGGTGAACTGTTGCTTTACGGCAAAACTTGCAGTACTTCTTCATTTCCAGGCGATCGGGGTCATTCTTCTTGTTCTTATTGGTCCTGTAATTCCGGTTCTTACAATCTACACATGCCAAAGTAATTCCCACACGCACCGGGTACACCTCCAGACAAAATGACAGAAAAAAAATAACCGGGGCAATTCATGGCAAAAAACTATCACAAAAACAAACGGTTGTCAAGTAATTAATCTTTATATTTTTAATCTATCCTGACCGTTATTTTATGCCTTTTACGCCAGGATCTTGGTGACCACACCGGCGCCGACGGTCCGCCCGCCTTCACGGATGGCAAACCGGAGCCCTTCCTCCATGGCGATGGGGGTGATCAATT
>JGI24713J26584_10001765_pt1 | contig 15435 bp, 16 predicted proteins | sample BioPla4DNA1_FD_26584 | JGI IMG/M metagenome (IMG submission 26584) | reverse complement strand
TTTTTTGCCTATCTTGAAACACCTTCCCCTTTTCCTTAAGTTGCTGTCTATATTCTTTATCTGAGCCCTTATCCTTTTCATTGTTCATCTTATCTATTAAATTTGCCATATCTAATAAGCATGATGATAAAACTTTATTAGTTTCATCCAATTCCTCTAAATATTCATAATATATTGCATGGCTATTCTTTCTCCAGTCAAGATATACTTCTTTATATTCCTTTGGAATATCCAAGCCTTCTATTTCTTTTATATTTTCTTCATTAAGCTTTTTGTAAGCCTCTTTAGTTTCTTCTATCCATTTTTTAAGCTTTTCTGATGATTCTCTAAGTTTAGCAATATCCTCTGGATTCTGAAAATCTATACTATCGATTAATAACATCTCTGTTTTTATATCTTCACCTTTACTTATATTTTGAGAGGCTATATGATACTTTTTTTCAGCATTAATTAAGGCTNCAAATTTACCATACACCTCCTCACTGTATTCTTACTTAGAATCCTTATCGAATGTCTTATTATTTTTTTCCATGATTTTCAGAATAGAGTTGTAAAATTGCTCCTGTGTTTTTGAACTAATATTTCTACTTGTCTCTTGATTACTTTTTGGACTTTTACTTTCTGTCTCTACCTTATCATTTTTGCAAGCTGTTGCCGTAAAAATCATTATTATTACTAATAGTGATAATAATAGTTTTCTTAAAGTATACTTCCTTTCCATTTTGCCTCCCATATATCCCCTTTTATTTATAATAATATCTCAAATCTTATTGTATATGACAGTTTATGTTATATCTTTACATTCCCTGAGTTTCAACTTTTTCGTTCTCGCTCTTTCGACATATACCGCACGCCCCTGGGGCAAAATAAAAAGCCCGCAAACCCTTATTATAAGGNTTGCGAACTTCGCAAATTCTATTCCCACTCAATTGTTGCTGGCGGCTTGCTAGTTATATCATATACTATTCTATTTACACCCTTAACTTCATTTACAATTCTCCTTGATACCTTATCCAACACCTCATATGGTATATGGGCCCAATCAGAAGTCATTCCGTCAGAGGATGTTACTGCTCTGAGAGCTACTGCATGGCTATAGGTTCTCTCATCTCCCATTACACCTACGGATTGAATATTAGGTAAGCAAGCAAAATACTGCCATATCTTATCCTGTAAACCTGCCTTAGCTATTTCTTCTCTAAAGATAGCATCTGCTTCCCTAGTTATATATAATTTTTCTTCTGTTACTTCCCCTAATACCCTAATGGCAAGGCCTGGACCTGGGAAAGGCTGTCTCCAAACTAGGTCATGAGGTATACCCAACTCCTCACCAACAGCTCTTACCTCATCTTTAAACAGCTCTCTTAATGGTTCTATGAGTTTTAAATTCATATCTTCAGGGAGTCCACCTACGTTATGATGGCTCTTTATAGTAGCAGAGGTATTAGTTCCACTCTCCACTACATCTGGATAAATAGTTCCCTGTACCAAATAATCAATTTCTCCTAATTTATTAGCTTCTTCTTCGAACACTCTAATAAACTCTTCACCAATGATTTTTCTCTTTTTCTCNGGCTCCGTAACACCTTTTAATTTATTTAAAAACCTCTCTTGTGCATTAACTCGAATTAAATTCATATCGAATTGCTCTTTAAATACCTTTTCTACTTGGTCTCCTTCATCCTTACGTAATAGACCATGGTCTACAAAAATACAAGTAAGCNGCTTTCCTACTGCCTTGTGTACCAATACTGCAGCTACAGAAGAATCAACACCACCGGACAAGGCACACAATACCTTCTTGTTTCCAACGAGCTTTTTAATTTCTTCTATCTTTGATTCAGCGAAGGATGCCATAGTCCAATCGCCTTTTAATTGGCAAACATCAAATAAAAAGTTTTTCAACATATCCTTACCAAAGGGAGTATGTTCAACCTCAGGATGGAACTGTACGCCATATATTTTTCTTTCATCATTGGACATAGCTGCCGTTGGACACTCTGCAGAGCTAGCTATTACCTTAAAACCTGTAGGAACCTTGGATACATAATAAGTATGACTCATCCAGCATTGATTGTCCCCTTCCATACCTTTAAATAATACACTGCTGCCAGATAAATTCACTTCAGTTTTACCGTACTCTCTTCTTTGTGAGCTTTTCACTTCTCCTCCAAGGAGATGGGCAATTAGCTGATGTCCATAGCATATACCTAAAATAGGAATATTAAGCTCAAAGAGCTTAGGATCCACCGAAGGGGCTCCTTCTTCAAAAACACTATTAGGACCACCAGTAAATATTATGCCCTTGGGNTTTTTAGCCTTTATCTTATCCAAGGTATAAGTATAAGGTACAATTTCACAATATATTCCGCACTCTCTTACCCTTCTAGCAATNAGCTGATTATATTGTCCACCAAAGTCTATTACTAAGACCAATTCCTTATCCATAATGTTTTCCTCCGCTCCTTATTGGTTTACACTGTAATTTGGGGCTTCTTTAGTAATTACTATATCATGAGGATGACTTTCTCTTAAACCNGCAGAGCTCTGAACTACAAATGTAGCAGTTTCAGCTAATACCTTAAGATTTTCAGCTCCTAAATAACCCATGCCGGATCTTAAACCGCCAAGTAGCTGATAAATAGTATCTGACACAGCACCTCTGAATGGTACTCTTCCCTCTACTCCTTCTGGAACAAGCTTCTTATTACCTTCTTGGAAGTATCTATCCTTGCTACCACAGTTCATAGCACCAATGGATCCCATACCTCTATAAACCTTATAGCTTCTTCCTTGATAAATTTCAATTTCTCCAGGCGCTTCTTCACAACCAGCGAACATAGAACCCATCATTACAACAGATGCTCCAGCAGCTAAAGCCTTAACTATATCTCCTGAATACTTAATTCCACCGTCGGCAATCACTGGAACTCCGTATTCCTTAGCAACCTCTGCACAATCCATTATTGCTGTTAATTGAGGTACTCCAACACCAGCTACTACTCTGGTTGTACAGATGGAACCTGGTCCAATACCAACCTTAATACAATCTGCGCCAGCTTCAATTAAATCCTTAGCCGCCTCTGCTGTAGCAATATTTCCTGCTATAACCTGAAGCTTTGGATATGCTTCTTTAATCTTTCTAACAGCATCTAAAACGCCTTTGGAATGTCCATGAGCAGTATCAACAACAACTACATCCACTGCTGCCTTAACTAAAGCTTCGATTCTTTCCATCATATCCCCTGTTACTCCAACAGCAGCGCCACATAATAGTCTACCTTGAGAATCCTTAGCAGCATTTGGGAACTTAATAGCTTTTTCAATGTCCTTTATAGTAATTAAGCCTTTTAAATTATTATCCTTATCTACTAATGGGAGTTTCTCAATTTTATGCTTCTTTAATAGCTCCTTAGCTTCTTCAATAGTAGTGTTTTCTGGTGCTGTTACAAGACCTTCCTTTGTCATTACTTCAGAAATCTTCTTAGTATAGTCAGTTTCAAATACAATATCCCTATTTGTTATTATTCCTACTAGCTTCCCATNACTTGTAACAGGTACTCCCGAAATTCTATATCTGCTCATCAACTGTTGTGCTTCTTCAATAGTGTTTTCTGGAGAGAGATAGAAGGGATCAGTTATAACTCCATTTTCTTGACGCTTAACCCTGTCCACTTCTAAAGCCTGAGCTTCTATGGACATATTTTTATGAATAATACCAATACCGCCTTCTCTTGCAATAGCTATAGCCATTTTGGATTCTGTTACTGTATCCATGCCTGCACTCATAATTGGAATGTTAAGTTTTATACTCTTTGTCAAATTAGTATTTAGCTTAACCTCCCTTGGTAGCACTTCCGATTTGTTTGGCACTAGCAAAACATCATCAAAGGTATAAGCTTGTTTTAATATCTTAGCCATGCATCAACATCCTTTCTATATAGTACTAATTAAATATAAGCTTATTGGTTGATTAATTTTAGAAAAAAAGCATATTAGTTTTCACTATAGCGAAAATTAATATGCTTTAACACAAAATTAACCCTCACTTATAGTCGGAAATTTACGGTTTCCGGTAGAAACTCCCATCCATATCATGGGTATATATAAGTAATTCTTTTATAACTTTTTATTAAATTTTACCGCTTTCTAAATTGTTATATAATATTTTAGTTCATAGCTCATTCTTTGTCAATTGCCTAAATTCCTTGTAAAACGTTATCAAAAAAATATTATTATATCAATATCAAAATCAATTTAACCAATTAAAAAACTAGTATACCACCTAAATATCTGTTCACCAAAAAACACTGCCACTAAAGCTCCAAGAGCTATATAAGGTCCAAAAGGAATAGCATCCTTACCAGATTTTTCTCTTGTAATCATTAGGATTATCCCCACAATACCTCCTATAACAAAGGAGAAAAATAACATAATTATACTACTTTTTAAACCTAAATAAAGTCCTGCTAAAGCACAGATTTCTATATCTCCACTTCCCATGCCTCTACCCCTAGTTAACAAGAATATTGCTCCAATAACTCCACCACCTAGCAGTCCTCCATATAANCCGTCCATGAATGGCTTGTCTAAAAAGTATCCAACCNCAATGAACAACAGACCACATATAATTCCAGGCCAAGTAGTAACAGCATATACATCTGTGGTATCATAATCTATTAATCCAATTATAATAATGAAGCTACACATCACTACAAATTTAAAAAACTCAAAGGTTAAACCAAACTTTAAATATAANGCAGTGAAAATTAAAGCAGTGGCAACTTCCACTAGCGCATATCTAGAGGATATTTTTTCGCCACAATATCTACACTTCCTACCTAAAAATAGATAGCTAAAAACAGGCACTAAATCTAAGGCCTTTAATCTAGTATTACATTTCGTACAGTGAGAAGGTGGTGATATAATTGATTCTTCCTTAGGAATTCTGTATATACATACATTAAAAAAGCTCCCAAATAGTAACCCTAATACAAAAATGAAAATGGCATAAAAATGTAACTCAAACATGTTAACCTCCCGTATTTTTTCCAATACTTATGATATCTCACAATTCTTATTATAACCTCACAAACCATCTTTTTCTACCTTTTATCTATATCTTTAGTCATAATCTGTCTACATTATAATAGCAAAAATATGGATGCATCGACACCCATATTTCACCTTTCTTATTTTTTAATTATTACTGAATCCCCTATTTTAGTACCAGTATTATCTACTCCAAATAATTCATACTGATTCTCACCTACAATTACCACAACACTACCCGGTTTTAAATCCGTTACTCCAGATTCACTAACAATTACAGCATCTGAGTCCTCATCGATAGGATTTTTCAAAGCATCTTCACCAGTAAAAGCAGCATTTATGGCTCCCTTTAACTCTGTAGCACTACTTATGAATCTAGNCCCAGTTCTTACTTCTAGAAATGCTCTAACTGCATTAACATTGGAGGTTACACCAACAACCTTTGCATCGGTTCTAGCGGCTCCAGCCCTAGGTAACAGAGCAATTGCCAATATTGCTATTACAGCTAAAACTATCATTAGCTCTATTAGCGTAAAGGCTTTTTGCTTTCTTTTTTTCCTTCTTATTTTATTAGCTTCAGTCACTAGCATAGTAGTCATGGTTTTTCTGTTTTTTGAGTTTACCTTACTTTTTGATTCTTTAAACATAAAACTGTCCTCCTTGATTATTTAGTCATTTCAATTCTTGACAGTTTTATGAATTATATTCAATTTTACTGTAAATTTCTATATTTATTTTTAATTTCTCTATGTAATATTTGCAAGGATCGGGCTCAGAGGTCATCCTTGTGGAGTACCTTCTTCGCTTCTTACTATAATTCCGTTAGACATTATTCTGGATTCAAGATATAACCTAATTAATTTAAGTACTCTTTTATCCTTAACTTTCCTTGCAACCCTTGACATCAAAATGTCATGATTTACTTTGTCAAAGAATTTTTCCAAGTCAATATCTACAACCCATCTATATCCTTCGGATATATATTGATTTGCCTGTAATACTGCGTCGTGAGCACTGATAAATCTCCTAAAACTATAATTACTTCTAGAAAAGTCTTCATCAAAATTTACAGTTAGTTGTAGCTTGTTGAATTAACCTATCCAACGCTGTCGGTATTCCTAAAAGTCTTACTCCACCGTCTGGTTTCGGAATTTCTTCTCTTCTGACTGGTTTAGGTTTGTATGTACCTTGAAGGAGTTGTTCCTTAATAGTATGCCAATTCGATTGTATGAATTGCTTAAGTTCATAAACTTCCATCTTATCAACTCCATTGCTTCCATTGTTAGAAACAACTCATGCGTATGCCTGCAACATATTTTCTCTAGCAAGTATACGTTCAAGGGTACCATATGCAAGTACATTGGAATCTCGGTTCTCAGTTGCTAGAGATACTCTATGCCCTCCTTGCTTAGCTTCGGATATCATCCTATTGTCCGCATTAAAGCCTCCATATTGAGTTTTCTGCAATCGTTGAGTATCTCTCGAAACTTTCAAACTTTGACACCTCCTAATGTTCAGTCCTTCCCTCGCTAACGGGTTTAGTATAGTACTATGACTTCTAATGATAAATCTTGTTTCAATCTTGCTTCGAAATACATCTAAAAGCATGTCCATGAGACCTCCCCGGGTAAGAACGATAACCTTCATCCCATATATCTGCCGCATTTACCGTAGGAGCCTCGGGTAGTGTTGGGCTTTGCTTAGCAAACTCACCTACCTCCAGTCGGCCTTGTATGTGGTTCTTATTCATCAGACCGGGACTTTGCCTCCGCCTTCCTTCAGATTCTGCCTCACGACAGACACCCTTGCCTTTGGCTAGTGGTTCCCACTACCACGCCCACAGCGGACTTTCACCGACAAGTTATCGCCCATGCTGGACGCACTGAAAAAGGAACTGAAGACTTATTGTCTACAGTTCCTTCATATAGCCTTTTATCTGTCTTTTAATGGCTCTTTCCATGATAAATTAGATTCGCCATAAGCAGTACCAATATTACCAGCCTCATCTTTGAATCTGAAGGTATATCCGAAATCAACAAAGCAAGTAACGGATTTACCATCTGCACTAATAGTTGCTATTGTATCATCTCCAAGTTTAATATCAGATCCAACTATAGTATAAGTTCTTCCATCATATACTACTGTATTACCAGGCGGTATGATTTCTGAATCTTCACTACCTGGATCTAATTCTAACCTTAAGACTGGTCTAATAGGATTAGAATTGTCAACTATAACTCTACCTGTCGGAGCATCTTTATCAATATTGTTTATCTTCTTTTTAGCTATTGGACTCTCCAACAATACAGTTTTACCATTTTCAACTTTTCTTTCTTCTTTAGACTGTGCCTCTATCATACAGTTTTTAGATACGGTAAATGGTCCTTTATACTCCTTCCATGTACCACCATCTATTCTGTATAACTTGTCCTTATAACCTTCTGGATAGCTAATTGTTACAGTTATATCTTGATTTGTAATTCTTTCTGTACTAACAGATATAATTGGAGTATTAGGTGGTATCACGTTAATAAGCCCAATATCCTGAGTAACAACATCTTTTGCTACAAGAGTTTGTATAATAACAGTCCTTGTTGCATAACCTTCTTTTTCAGCTGTAACAGCTACTTGTCCAGCAGGTACTTTATCGGAAATATATTCGCCTTTACTGTTTGTTATTATCGGATCTTTTACTCCACTAATAGTCACTTTTGCGCCACTAATAGGCTTAGACCTGTCAAGTACTAAATTGTCGCCTACATATTTAGCTTCATAAACTGCACCTTTTACTGTTCCATTATTTNCAGTATAGNCATCCTTTTTGTTTATCAATAGTTTTACAAAATCGATTGCATAACCATCACCTGTATGATTTACTGGGTCATCTAACTTTATGCTTAGCCCTTTACCACCATTTTGAATAAAGTGTAATTTGTCTTCAGGTACAACTAAAGTAATTAATTTACCGATAGGACCGTGCTGGTCTAGAGCATTAACAACTGTTTCAAAGCTTGGAATTCTTTCAGTTATTGTTATATTACCTTTCTTGTAGCTTAAAGTAACCTGATAAACGTTACGGCTATTCTTGGAAAATCCGTCTCTTCCTCTATTAATTTCTTCACCATTTACAATTTCAAATTTTGTTGGCTGAACATCATCTACAAACATCTGGATATAGGCATTTTTAACCTCTTTCCCTTTTAGGTCATAGGTAAGAGTTACTGGTTTAACCGTAGTATCATAACCTTCTCGTCCATAGGTACTATCTGTATAACCATCAGTTGCATAGCCTTTTCTATAACCGCTTACAACCATAATCCTATCAGTTCCCTCTGGATCATCAGATTCCGGCTTATAAGGGTAAGAATGTACTGCTGTTTCATTGCCACTAAATGGATTTATTCCACCCCATGGTACACCAAAGTTATCTATGTCTCCAACCCTTACCATTAACTCTGCCTCGTCTGTATCCCTAAAGTTACTCTGGGCTTGGACCAATCACCATTGTTTTTATCAGTAGTGCCAGCTTTAGCCGTAACATTAGCTTGGAATATAATACTTGAAGCTAATACAAGAGATGCTACAACAGCTGAAATAGCTTTCTTTACAGATTGCATTGGTTTTTTCCCTCCTTTTCTAATAAATTTTTGTATCATAAATTTAATGATACCAACGTAATTTAATCTAAATTAAAGTCCTTCCACTGTAAGTCATCATAAATACTTTCTACTGGACTATAGTCCGTAATATTATTACCTTTTAAAGCTAGATATTTCAATTTCATTCCTTTAAGAACACTTATATCTGTTATTTTATTGTAGGATAAACCTAACTTTTCCAAGTAGGTCAATCCTGCTAATGGAGTTATGTCGCTAACATTGTTAACATCAATATAAAGTTCTCGAAGATTAACTAAGTACTCTATTCCTTTTATACTTTCAATTTCGCAATTATTTACAACAAGCATCGTTATACTTTCAACATCACTAATGTATAAATCACCTTCGGGTTTATCAATCAATTCTCTAATTTGCTTTTCAAGATTCTTATCCTCTATAACTACCTTTTTATCTTCATATATAATTTTGGGAGTGAAGGTAATGGTCATTTCTGTGTTCTTCTCTCCATTTACTGTAAAGCTAACTGGAGATTTTATATACAAGCTATATTCTTCATCTGCTACATATCCATCCATTGGCGGCCTAACCGTAATGCTTTTGACATTAGGACTAGTTGTCCAATAACACTCCACTTCCTCACCCTTTGAATTCTTTATTACGATAGTTGTACCTTCAATTTCTTCATTATCAAGTTCCTTATCAAAATTTATTGTCCAAACATGATACAAACCTATAGCACTTTTGTCAGTTATAAAGGACTGAACTTTCTTATCTTTTCTATTACTAAGAAGGATTATAACACCAATTACTGCAACTATTATAATAGCGCCGACTATTTTTAACATATTTCTATTTCTCATTTCTTTAGTTTCCTCCTTAATATTTCTTAATAATCTGTTCTATTGTTTTAAGCCTCTACTGTTGCTCCCATTTAACAACTCTAAATTTTAGATAGTCACCGTAATTGGCTAGATTTTTAAGTAGATATGCACTTATTGCTCCCTTATTTTTGTTACTAAAGTCTGTTAAATGTCTGTTTCCTACTTCTTTTTCAGATGAACGTCTAGTATTTATACCATTAAAAATTACTTTTCCATTATTAAGTTCTATCTCTTTAGCAAATATACTACTATTATAAAAATAAGCATCTCCTTCGAAAGTAACTTTACCGCTACAATAAATTACATAATTATTGTAAAGAAATTCTTTATCATTTTCAATTATCAAATCACCATCAATCAATAACACCTTATAAAATTCTCCAAATCTTAATACCGCATCTGCTCCCAAATCCGGATACAAGCTAGTTAATTTCTTAATAATAACTGGATAAAGTCCTTCTATATCTCCTTGCCTATTATCCCCATTAATTAGATATTGAAACGAAATCGGATCAGTATCACTTCTTACTTTATAGGTAACAGTATTTTGAATATCAGAATTAGAACCAGTATTATCAATATCCAAAAATTCAAGTGAATTCATATCAATAGGTATTACACCAGGTGTATATATAGCAATAGGTTTAGCTCCAAGAGTTGTTTGATCTAAAATATCACAAAAGTAGAGATAGTTAGTATTTCTACTTACCCATTGTGGAATATCAAATCCTTCATTTCCTTCAACTCTACTAATTCTACTTTCTTCTTCAAAACGATTATTTGAACTGAATTTTAGTTTTTCCGGGGACTTTACAAGGACTTCGCCTTCATCAATATCCACTCTACCTGGATTTAAGATAATTGTACCTTGAAGTAGCATATTACCACTACCAATCAGCTCAACTGAATTGTAAATTGAAAAACCACTTTCGATATCCCCATCATAGGTTAGAGGCTCTTTTGGAGATGTAGTAAAAGAACTCTTAAATATTCTTTCAAAATATTCGTTATATATAGAATCCTTATCTATATATACTGTAGTCTTTAATATTCTCCCTTCACCCTCACCTTCTTTATTTAGAAACTGAGCCTGTGCTTCTATTTTTAGACAATCGACCTTTCTTCCAGTTGGTACATCCTTTACATTTGCTTCATTAGATATAGTTGTAGTTATTCTTATGCCTTCATCAGTAACATTTACTGTTTTAATCGCATCTATATCATACTTAGAACTATCCACTAATACTATTGGATTTTTCATAATATAATCTTTTAAGTAAGTATATTGTATCTCAATAGCACTTTCTGACTTTAATTTCAATTTCTCCAATTTTTCCTTTCGTACAGAACTCTTATAGCTAGCAGCCGCTAGTGATACAATTACCGTTGCCAACATAGTAAAAATAAACAATGCTTCAATTGCAAGCAATAGTGCATACCCTTTTCTTTTTCTTTTCATTATAACCTCCTATGATTGTGTAAAAACATACACATCAGAAGAAATCTCTTTAATTTTACCCCGGTCTTCTGCCTTTACATATACGCTAGTTAATTTACTTTCTTTTGGATTTCTAGTTACCTTAGCATCCTCTACATATTTCATAAGTGTTGTAGTACTATCAATCGCAGTGTCATATACATATATTTGTTCCAACTCGACTTTATAGTATTTTTTATCTTCATTATGGACTGTACTTACAAAAAGTAAGGTTTTATAGTCAAAGTTATCATAATACAAAAATTCATTATGATATTCTGTTAAGTCAGCTCCTTTTAGAAATGGTGAGTTTAGATTAATAGAGTCAAGTACTACATTTCTCGTATCAGCTTTACATTTTTCAAAAACAGATTTATCCACATATTCTTTGTCATAATCCTCAGTACCATTAAGTTTAGTAATTTTTTTTACTTTATAAGTATTTTGAGTAACATCATTTGAAAATACTATTCTTTGAAGATCAAATTTTCCATCCAGAGTTGGTGCCATTACATACATGTATCTCTTATCATCAAAGGATTCTATATATACTACTGGTTTCCCACCCGGAGGAACAACACTATTCAAAACGTCAACATCTATTATTTCATCGGAATCTAAATATCTTCTAGCATTTTTTAAATCATTACTAATCATTGTAATATATGTCTTAGCCTGCTCAGTAGCATTAGAACGTCTCATCTCAATGTCACTCATCCTGTATAGTGAAGTTATAATATCAAATATTAAACTTAAAACTATAGGAGTAAGTCCTAATACTATGANTAGTTCTATGATGGTTACTCCCTTTTTTTTTATTCTTAACATATATCTAACCTCCTATATAAAAGGATGAGTATGATTTATATTCACCATTTTTAGTTAAGTCCCATACTGTAACTTCTAACTTATAAACAGAATAATTATCCGTATCCCTTGATTCACTTATTATTACTAATGCTCCGTAATTTTCGCCATTGCTTTTATCTTTGCAACCTTCAAAATCAGTTACAGAGNCAAATGTGAATTTAAAAGTTCCATCATTTTTCTTGAGACTTCCTTCAAAATAGGGGGCTATTCCACTATTATCATTAAAATATATACAGAATCTTATAGTGTTCCCTGCCGGANTACTTNTAGCCTTATAAATATCCTTTATATAGCTTCTACCCCTATTTTTTATATTCTGACTAATAGATTGATTAAAAGTACTAACATCTAATTTTCTATTAGAAATTTCCCACATTTTAGAGGAGGCTCTAACAGCTATGGTTACAGCTTGCAAACTAATTAAAATTATAGCTACAGCTNCTATTAGCTCCACAATAGTAAAGCCTTTCTTCCTTTTTATAACAGCCACCTCCTTAATTAAAGAGATTATTACCTTTACCAGCAGGAACTGGTATTTCGTATTCGATATTCTTTTTATCTTCCTCATCACCAGTAACATAATAATAATTGATAACTATCGCTGCATTTACTTTATCACTGGTTTCTGAGTCATCAGTTTTNTTCCTTTTAACAATATTAATACTCATAACTTCATTTATTCTAATATTGTTTTCAATTGTTTCAGGAAGATTTACAGCTAATTCACTTATATTATTATCTTTTTCATCGAAGCTTTCTAAATGATAAATGTATCTCATTATATCCAAATAACTGCCTTCCATGTTAACAGTTACTGACACCAACTTTAACTTACCCTTTTCACTTGTTAATTCATCCTCTTTTGATTTTGATTTTTCTTCTTCTTTATTTACAAGTACTACATCAGCACCCTCACTGTAACCAGTGCTTAAAATCTTTATATTAAAGGCTTCTGCGCTCGCATTTAAAAACCTCTGTATTTCAGGATCTCTTAATTCAATAGGCAATGATTTAGTGAATTCTTCATACTTTGCTTTTTCCTCATTTATCTTTTTTTTCATTGTCCTATTATTTATTTCCATCATTTCTAGCATCCCTAACGTAATTTTATTTTCCTTAATTGCAAGTTTTTTTTCAGTAATATTATCCAACAAAGGACTAAGTAAAAACTGATAATAAAGAAATATCACGAGTAAAAAACCTAACCCTACAAGTATTAATTTATCGCTCTTAGATAGATTTTTCATTTTGTTCACCTCTAATTACTATAGTAAAGGTATAGTTCTGATCTATTAACTTAACATCCTTAATCTTACTATTTCTATATTCGTTCGACATTTGCAGCATAGCTGTCATAGCAGAAATGGATTCATAATTTGGTGTTATAGCTGAAATAGTGTAATTTCCATTGTTATAAACTACTGATTGAAAAAGAACATCATCTGGTTTATAGTCTTTTAAATTATAAACTTTATCAGACACTATCACCTTACCAGAAGTTAGTGCATTAGCCATATTATTATAGTTTGTATATTCTGCCAGTTCCTTATTTAAGCTAATATTTTCCTTTTGCACCACTGACATAGATGCAATCTTTCTTTCTAGTTCATTATTTTCATTATTAACAAGTACATAGTAACCAAATATACTAGCACTTATAGCAACTACCAATAAAGAAGCTGTTATAGCAAGTGTTGTAATTTTTCTAGTAGTTTGCATTTGCGCCTTTGATTTCTTCATCTTTTCAGGAAGTAAATTCAAACCATGAGTTTTATCCCTTAATAGCATACCTAAGCAATTGCTGTAAAATCTAGCATCAAAGCCATAAGGAACCTGTATCTTTAAATACAGTTCATCCATTGACATTAGGGATCTAGCCTCTGCACCTATGGACTCTTTCACATACTTTTCTATACCATACACTTCGCAACCTGCACCAAGTAGAAAAACATGATCCAGCTTTTTTTCATAGTTACCACCCCTGTAGAAGGATGTTACCTTTTGGAGAACTTCCATTAAGTTGTCAAACATAGCCTTAATTTTTCCCTGAGCACTATTATCTGCTTGTGCGTTCAGTAAATTAAATTTAGTTATAAAATTCTCATGATACTTGTCTGGGTCATTTGTAAAATTTGATCCAAATGATTCTGCCATCTGACTAATACCAATAGGAATTTCTCTTTCAATAAACAAACTTCCTTTATCCAAGATACTTATACTGGTACTCACAGCGCCTATGTCTAATATCCCAATACTTTCAAGATTCTTATTAAAATGATATACACCTGCAAAAACCCTTGATATGGAATTAGCTGCTACATCTATAGCCTTTACCTTTAAATCTAAAAGACTAGCTAACTGTAGATATTTATCAATCTTCTTTTTAGGTGCCGCAACTACCATTGCCTTGTAAACCTTGTCACTCTTAACTGTAGTTCGATTTACTATTTGATAATCAATATAATAATCAGAAGCTAATTCTGGTAAGTGTTGAGTTATTTCCCACACAACTGCTGCATCAAGCTTGTCTATTGTCATTAATGGTACTTCTACATGCCTAATAACTATATCTCTTCCTCTTATTACAAAGCAAGCATCCTTTATATATATGTTCCTTTTTGTCAACATTGATTTTATTAAAGCACCTAAAGAGTTGATATCATATAATCCATCTTCATAGACTGATCCTTGAGGTGTTAATTCCCGATCAAAACTTAGAATCCTAGTAGTATTACCAACAATAATTTTTGTGTACTTGTTTCCAATATCTATAGAAATAATATCCTTACTCAAAGCATTACACCATCCTTACCTGGCTGTTATTTTTTATTAATTGAAATATATATTAATTGCTAAGTACTTCAATCAAGTACAGTAGCAAACTTTTTCAACCTCATTATAAATCATCAATACTTCCTTCATCAATCGATTCTTCGTTAATGCTGCCATCAGAATTTAAAGTGAACTTTGAATTAGAAACTCCAATTACCTGACTTAATGTTAAATTCTTTAATTTCTCATACGCATATCCTGATTCTCTTATGATTTCTTGTTTAACTTCTTCATTAATGGCCTTTACTACAATATCTTCAACCTTATCAGAGTCTATTACCTTTTCTGTAATCACAATATCTACTGATTTTCTGTCCATTTTGTCTGAATTATAAGCTTGAACAGCATGCACAATATTTCTAGCACTATGCTGTAGCTGGCTCTTTCTAGCTCTAGCCTGATAACCACCTATTCTTGGCACTAATACAGCTCCTAAAATTGCTAAAATAGCTATAACAGCTATGAGCTCAATTAATGTAAAGCCTTTTCTTTTCATATTTTTCTCCTTCATGTAATACTTTATATATATTAGTATGATATGGATTTACTAAAATCCATATCATACTAACAAAACTCAACTAAATTAAGTATATTCAACTAATCATCAATACTTCCTTCAACAATCGATTCTTTGTTAATGCTACCATCTTTATTTAACGAGAAGTTTCCAGTTGACACAGTTACTAACTGACCCACTGATATG
>JGI24713J26584_10001759_pt1 | contig 15463 bp, 19 predicted proteins | sample BioPla4DNA1_FD_26584 | JGI IMG/M metagenome (IMG submission 26584) | reverse complement strand
TTACAACGGAACCTTGCATGTTGAGATACCAGATGCAGACCGGTTGAGCTCACGACACCAGATACTGACCCACAATCACCCATCAGACACCTCATTCTCGCTCCCCGATCTGAAGACTGCGTCAAGGTTCAATCTTGCGGAGGTCAGGGTTGTCGGAGAGACGGGAGTATTCTCTATGAAACCCTTCCAGAATGGGTGGCCGGACCCTGATATGATTGAGCGCCGATACCAGGAGATAAACTCTAATCCAGAGTTTGGCTCTCGCATGATCGATGTCGAGTATAGTACTGAGTTCCTTGCTCAGACAAAAGATCCTTATAAAGACCTCTTGCGAATCCGTTCAGATCTTCTCTGTCACCTATTAGCCAAGTCATTCGGACTAATTTATGAGGGAGCACGCTGGGAGACAACGGTATAGAGGGAGATCAGGGCTCCAAACCCTTCAGCAATGCCCTAATCATTATCCTAGGACGTGAATTCTAGTTTTAAGTAAGACTTTGTTGTGTGGTGCGATCTCTTTGCATTCCGCCTTATTGGTACCTCTACTGGGGAAAGGACTACCTTCCATAATCAGTTATTGTGATTAACTTCGGATTTTGCTGCAAAACAACTCTCAAATGTGAGCGTAGTTCCAACATCTGAAATCTCAGCATCGCCATCCTCCGAGAAATACGTAGAACAGAACCAGTTGTGGTAACAGGCCAACCAGAGATACTTTCGAAAGATCGCAGGATTGTCCTTAAACTCCGCCAACCGTTTCCTGATATGATCCCTATGCAGATGAAGATCAGAGATCGCTGCGGGAAAATAAGGTCCTTCAGATACAGGGAGTTTTTCACCATGGCGTTCCATCATGTCCATCATATCATCACTGAACCACCTGAGGACGTACAAATAGTTGATAAACCATGTGCCATCGGGATCGATAATGATCGTATCAGCAAAATGACAAAATGCCGGGGCACGATACCACTCTAGATATCTTAGGAGTTTTTCTTTAGCAGAACTCTCAAGGATGATCCGGGGAAAATAGGCGTTTTTTTCAATACCTTCCGCATCTGCGAGAGCTGGACTAAACACAGTCACCTCATCGCAGTAACATCTCTCTAAAACGATACCTCCCCGAACAAAATACCCTCTTATAGCCAGTTCTAACTGATACATCGCGATCTCATCGAGTGCCCGCCCAAAATCCGGTTCACCTTCAGTTTGATTCTCCAGTTCAGAGATAAACAATAAGTTATCGGTATATACGCGCACATGACAGATACGCCTCCAGTTGAACTTGTGCCTCCTCTCTGTCATTGATTTGATACTGGAAAATGCGGATCTCAGGGCACTATGATAGTGGTTAAGCACTTCATCGAACTTGGACTCGCTTTTTTTGGCCTCAGTGAGCAATGACTTAAATCCAAGGATATCCACATGGGCAATAACAGATTCTTTGCCGAAGACAGGTATGATTCCCTTTAATCCCTCAATAAAGACTTTCTCTGGGATCCCACCCTGACAAAGAGCAGACCGGAGGATGGCTCCATGGACTTTAGTTCTGTTGGGAATTGTGATCACTATACTGTCATCGATATGTTTGAGGTGAAGATAGCGATCATTTCTACGCATCTCAGAATAATCAAATTCTCGCAATAAATCAAGCACCGTCTGAAGAGGTAAGTCAGGAAGCCGCGACATTAGTTACCTTCCATATTCTTCCCGAAATGCTCGATCAAAATCTCTCATCTGCTCTAAGATGCTTTTGACAGCACTGATATGCTCTCTGATCGCTTGCTTTAAATTTTCAACTGCTTCAGTCTCTGTAGAACCCACTTCTGCCATATGGGTAAGATAATCAACCGCGACAAAGCAATCGGCGTCTTTTGATATCCAGATCAGATCATTGAATACACGATCGATTGCTTCGGAGTCTGACAAACGATCCATGCTTTTCTCATCGTTCAGGGTCATAGCGCACCAGTTTTAAGCGGGTTAAACAATCCATGTTTCATCTGCACCCTCTCGATGCTACCTCTCCACAAGATCCTCTTCATATTCCATTTTTACACTCTGAATCTCAGCATCAACCCCTTGTAACGCCTCGCGAAGAACTGCCCGGAGGCTTCCCCGGGGTGCAAGGCTCAATAAACGGGAAATAGCCTCTTTTTTGCGCTCAAGGTCAGGTGAATGGTCACCCATGAACGTGATTACATCATACCGGATGTATCCACCAAATAGTCTCCTGATATCTTCCCTTTTACCAGCGGCAATCGCATCACCCAGGATCTTGAGGATGGTTCCCTCGGTTCCGGGTTGGGAGAAAAGAATAGAGCAGAGGAACAGGGCGTCATCCACCTTACCTTCACTCAGCAAGTGTTCAGCATGCTCTTCAAGGCATAACTTTCCTGACACCTGGTGTTTCAAAGATGCAATTGATCTCAATTGAACAGAGAGTTGCTCACGATATATGAGTCTCTCGTTCATAAGAGTGAACAGTTCATCAAGGATAGGCTCTAATTCAGCGCACTCTTTTACGTTCATCAAAAATGAAACCCCATTCAGAGGAAGTATCTGGTAATTACGTGCATTTCGCTTCCTCTCAGCCCTTTGGCGGATAAAATCCAGAATATCCTCTTTCTCGGTGAGAATGTAATTTATTAACGTCTGAACATGATGTTCAGGACCGTTCCCAAGCGAAGAAGTAGCGATTAGTTTCTCCTTGAAGCAACTTTTGATTGACTCTTTCTGATGGCTATCCAGACGGTCTTCATTCTCTTTCAGATCGTGTAATACATACGTAGCAATAAGATCAAGGAGTTTTTCATCCATCGTCTCGTAGTAGCTCAAGATATCCAGATAGGACGTTACGCAGATCTCGTAATTCTCAAGGCGGGAGGAAAACAACCATAGATTATAGAGAAGTGTCAGGTGGATCTCTCTTTCACCAGTATCAATCAGTTTGGTCAGCCAATCTCTAACTCTAGCCTCATCTGGAGGATATCTTGTCATGAGCCATATAAAGCGCTCTATTCTTCTGGAGTCTACGTGTTGAGAAGCAACCAGCACTTCACCCGCAAAGGAATCTAATTGTTCTGGATCATGAGTGCACAGCCCGAGATCAATGGCATTTTTGAATCCGATCGGCAGCTCGCTCCAGGTATGCTCCCGATCGCGCAATTCGAAGAATATGTCTGGATCCTTCGCGATCCAGGCAGACAATAGAGAGTCCAACAGGTGATAGTTGATATTTGCATGCTCCTGGTACGCCTGAAGGTCCTGGAGCAGGGTGATGACTGAACTAGCATCCGGGTATGTGGTAGAGAGGAAACTCAAGATAGGTTCACTAAATTCGGTAAATATATTCTCTGGAATTGCAAAACCAAGTTTCACGCCTGAACACCACTTACGCCTCTCCTCCTCGCCCGAAGGTATCGTCTCCGGGTTGAATGAGAGGAGCAGCGGTCTCGAGTAGAATAAAAATCCATAGATGATATACTCCATGGGACGCGGAAACGCCTTTAAAATTGACTCAGCATCTTCCGTACCTGAAACTTTGTACTCCCACCACCGGAAGAGGAGACTCTCGATATTGCATAATACCCCATAGTCAGTCTCACGCGGGATTAACTGCTCGAGTTCCGCTAAAATGATCCTCCGCTCCTCTGCAATCCTCTCTGAGAGTGAGAATTCTCCATCTCCAAACTTAGATCCGATCTTCCCGGAGGTCTCAACAGCCTTTCTTCTTACATGCACTGATTGATGGCAAAGCACCCTCTTTAGTATCGAGATTGCGTGTTCCCGGGTTTCAAGGACAGCAGGAGTGGCTGGAAGTGGTCGTATATCCCAAGTAATCGTGTTTGGGGATGATAGATAACTCATCTCGTGAGCTGCTCTCAATGTCTCTGAGAGGGCCTTCCCAAGCGCAACGATGGAAAATTCGTTCTCCGCATCAAGCCTATTCTCCAATAAGGTCAATGTCTCACGGATCCTATCAAGTGTATTGTAAAAAGGAGAGACGGTCTCAGTGACCATGGATTCCACCATATAATTAGAGTACTGTCCACTAGGGACATTTTTATAGATGTGCTCAAGGAGATCGAATATCTCTTCCCGTGAGAACCCAGCATGGATCAGCCGAACCACTACAGTTCCATAGGTATCCTGAGTCGGAGATAGGATACCGAGAGCATCACCATTATCCTCAGGAGGGGGAGTGTCGATATAAGTGTACATGAGGTCGATCGACTCTTCAGGAACCTGATAGCAGAACTTGGAGAGAGCCTCCAGACACTCTGTCCGGTGATAGCCCGAGAGATCTTTCGACTCTGCAATGGCTTTATTGATCCACGAGGCGAAGTAATCCTTAATGACATCCTTAATGACATCTTCTTCACAGAACCCTGAAGCCGCCTCAAGATTTGTAAGAATTTTGTCATTAAAACGTGGTTCCCAAGACTCTATCCACTCGCTCAACGCGTCAAAGTTACGGATCTGATCAATGTAGTGCGCAAGGTAGAGATCGCCCTTCATATCCGGATTGAACCTTATCGAGTAACCAACCTCCCTGAGGATGCCATTCTCTACCATCTGATCGATCTGGGCCTGCACCCTCTCTTCAGCAAGATCAAATTTCTCCCTTAGCAGCGAGAGGACAGCCCTATCGTTTCGCCTAAAAGGCCCTATCAGCGCAAGACCCGCCAGAAGTTCACCAACTCTTCCTTTATCGAATTCCGGTATGAGCGATCGGGTGGTCTCAAACTCCAGATCATCAGCGAATTTTCGCCGCAGTCTTTCAACTGTAATCCCTGGATCTCCGTTGATGACATTTCCAGCCCAGACGATGAGATAGGGATTCGGGAGCATCGAAACAATCAGTCCCTCCTTATTGTGGTGTCTGCCACCGAGAACAAACCGTAACAGTTCTCTGAGGTCATCCGGGCCCCATTTTCCGATCCTAATCTCTTCAGTCAGATCTTGGCAAAACTGTTCGTTAAGAACGGTCTGGATGCCTCGTAGGCCCGCAGTTCGTGTTGTGAGGATTATCTTCACGTTCGAAGACTGATATTTTACATACGCAAAGAGTGGAGCGAACTCCTTATGCCATCTGTCTGCATCGTCAAATAGCAGGAGATATCGTCTGTCGCCATCCAACTCGCCCGGGAGGGCACTCTCCAGGTTCGGGTAACCTGGTGTTACTGAGAGTATGATATACTCGGGATGCCTTTCTTCGAGATCGAACGCGATCTGACGGAGCAGGTGTGATTTTCCAGACCCGCCCGGAGCATGGAGAACAAGGATTTTATTGTGGTTGTCAGCCAAGAACTCCTTTACTTTATTCAGGTAGTACCCAGTCTGCTTTAACCGGGGTCCTGTATCCAGGGGCATTAAGTGCTGTTCAACGCGACTGAAGTATTCCTGCCATCGGATGAATTTCTGAATTTGCCCGCCTGTAGAGCGCTCAGCGGATCGCTGGAGTTTCTCTATCCCCACTTTGATCTCCCTGTGCTCCTCCTTTTCCTCCTTGCGCTGCAATACACGGAGACGTTCAATCGCGACAGGATTTCCTTCTCTTGCTTTTACAGAGAGAAAAGATTTGAATGCTGATTTCAGCACATTAAACAACCAACGGGCAAATTCAGGATTTCGAACTTCAGAATCCGGAATATAGCCTTCAAACGCTGCAACAAACTCTTCTTTAAGTTCAGACAGGCTCTTATCATTCTCTTCGAAGACCTGCTCTAGAATGAGTGGCACTATATCAGAAGGAAAGAACTTAGCTAGGACCGCAAGGTTGGGAGCAGGTTCTGGAGGTGTTTCAGAGCGTACCTTCTTGTCAACGAATTCCGCAAAGTCGGAGGATCTCATCCAGTCGCTGATGTCTTTCTCACGAAACGCATTCGCACCGAACTTTTTAGCCCATTCTATCAGTGCCGCAGTTATGAGGCTACCCATTATCCCCTCAATCATCCATGCCCACCATGAATGATCTATCATTATTAGAGCAGTATGAAATACGTTCGTACTCAGAATAGTCGCCCAGTGTCAACGGCGGCGCAAAAGTGTACAGATTTGGGCGGAATACAAGTGTACACCTGATCGCATAATGGTATCGAAACTCATCCTGGCAGGGTGTGGGAGAAGATCCCCTGTCTTCGTCGTTCTTTCAGCCGGTAGCTATCGCCTTTGATGTTGATCGTGGTTGAGTGGTGCAGGATCCGGTCGAGAACCGCAGCAGCGATCACATGGTCGCCGAAGATCTCACCCCACTCCCCGTACGACTTGTTCGAGGTGAAGATCGTCGACGACTTCTCGTACCGCCGTGAGATCAGGCTGAAGAAACAGTGGGCACCTTCGCTATTGAAGGGAAGATAGCCCATTTCGTCGATGATCAGGAGATGGAACTTCGTAAGGCCTTTGATCCGCTCTTCGAGCTTATTCTCCCGGTTCGCTTTCATGAGACGCTCAATGAGACTGGATGCATTCGCATAGTAGACCCGGAATCCCTGCTTCACAGCCTCGTGGCCGAGAGCCAGGGCAAGATGCGTCTTCCCGACTCCCGGAGGCCCGAGAAACACCACGTTCTCCGCATGATGGATGAACCGTAACGAGGCGAGATCCCGGATCACCGCCGGATCGAGGGAGGGTTGGAAGTTGACATCAAAATCATCCAGCCGCTTCTCCATCGGAAACGCGGCCAACCGCATCCGGAACTCAAGGGCACGATCCTCCTTGCTCTTCACTTCCTGATCCAGAAGATAGTCGAGGACTTCAAGGGTCGATCGCTCCTCCTTTGCAGCAATCTCAAGGTAGTTGTCCAAGAGCGACTCGATCGTCGCCAACTTCAGACGTTTCAGATTATCATGGACGCGTTCATAGACCAGAGTGCTCACGATCTCACCTCGTCGGCAAACGTGTCATAGACAGAGAGTGGCCGGTGCTCTACCTGCGGAGGAGCCATCGTAAAGAGCGGCCGTGAGGCCGCTCTGGACTGCGAATTGCATCGCATGGCCTCTCCGAGAAGGCCAGAGAAGTGCTTCTTCTCCCGGATGACCCGGGCATGTCCGGGGACGACGATATGCAAACAGATGGCTTCGGTACCGACCCGGATGGTCATCTGGTCGTCGTGAAGTTCCAGAACAGCTTCCCTTCCAGCATAGCGGTAGGGCACCGAGTAGCGGTTGCCAAGATAGGAGATGTAGGCTTCACGCGAGATCTTCCGGTATTCTTCCCTCCGCAACCGGTAGGCCGGGATCGCCGTTATGGGTTTCAGATTCTCCTGGCGCAGCCGCTCAAACGGGATCTCGTTCGTCGTCCCGTGAGGCGTTGCGTTGACCCGGTTGAGCCACTGCAGGAGCTGCCGGTTCATATCGTCAAGCGAACTGAAGGTTCCTCCAAGGAGGAAATCACGTTTGACATAGCCAATGGAGTTTTCGACCTTTCCTTTAGTCTGGGGGCAGTAGGGTCTGCAGAGCCGGGGCACGAACCCATGATACCGGAAAAAGTCTTCGAACTTCGGGTTCCACTGGTGGTCGCTGGCACGGAGTGCCCGTTTGAGAATCACCGTTTTGATGTTGTCATACAGGATCTCCTCGGTGTAGCCACCGAAGTAATCGAAGGCGTGCAGGTGGCATTGAATGAGGGCGGAGACGTCGGTGGAAAGGGTGAAGACCATGTACCGCATCCGGGAATACCCGAGGATCATGCTGAAGCAGTAGACCTTGCGTACGCGACCATCTTCCTCGATCCGGCCGCACTCTCCCCAGTCTACCTGTGCCTGGACGCCGGGTTTCGTCTCATACCGGAGAACTGCCTGTACCGGTGCTTGAGGGCGGATCGTGCGGATATAGTCTTTGACGATGGTGCATTTCCCGTCAAAGCCCATATCCTGAATTTCACGGCAGATCCGGGCGGCACTCAAGGAGTATTCACAGATACGCTGCTGAATATACTCCTTGAACGGATCGAGTTTGCTCAGTCGTGTCCTGCGGGGTGCCGATGTCGGCACGGTTTGTGCAGCAAGGTATTTCCGTACCGTATTTCGGTGATACCCGGTCTTTCGTGAGATCTGGCTGATGTTCAGCCCCTGGTGATGTAAGTCTCGGATCACGAAAAATTCCTCCACAGTGAACATTGCCACGACCCTCAAGTGCGTGCGTGAGGGTTCGTAGGTGTACACTTTTAGACCGCCGATAAGTGTACAAATTTACACCGCCGATGACACCAGCAAAGGTCTGGAACGATTTAGTGTCATGCAACTCAAGCAAGAACGAACTCATAGAGTGAAAAGTACTGGATGAGAGCGTTAAATCTAGACAGGCATTTCTCAAATCATTCTTGGCAATTACGTCCATATGGTCGAAGGATAAAGAGAATTAAATGGATAAATTGAAGTGTTCCAAACTCTACTCAAAGGTTAAGCAAGGGATTGTATCGGTATGACAAAAATATTCATAGATACTAATATATTTCTAGGACTTTATGAATCAAATGAAGACACAATTGAGATTTTTAAAGATATTGAAAAAGTTAAAGATAAATTGGTCTTTCCACGTCAAGTATACGATGAGTTTCTTCGGAATCGGGATCAGAAATTACGCAGGCTAAAATCCAATATAAAAACGAACTACAAAATTGAGATACATCCAACGTCATTGGTCCGATTTTCTACAGAATATAATCAACTTGAAAAGATCAAAGAGGATTGCATTGAAATAAAAAAATCTCTAATTCAGAAAATTGAGGAAATGATCGTTGATAGTTCAAAAGACCCTATTTTCAGCCAATTCATTCAGTTGTATAATAGCGCAAGTGTCATGAAAATCGAGAGAAGTGATGCTTTAATTCAAAAGGCGTTTTTCAGGAAACTAGCTGGGAATCCACCAATAAGTTCAAAAAAAGATTCACTCGGGGATGGAATTATTTGGGAGTCACTGTTGGAACATGTTACAGACGACTTGATCCTAATTTCTCGGGATGGGGATTTTAAAGATTATTCAACATTCCTTATCGATGAATATCGAAGCAAGACAGAAAAATCTCTATTTATTGTTGAAACTCTATCTGAGGCCTTGAAATATGTTGGGGAGGAGCCTTCAGACAAATTGGTTCAATTTGAAGAAGAACAAAAAAAGCGAATCCTCTATATGGCTACCGATTTGAGCGATACTCTTGAAGGATTAAACAGTTTAGCTAGAGCAATAGATAGGTCGCATATTGCAGGCTTAAGTAGCCTAGTCGAAGAAGCAAATAAGTCATATATGGCAAGCCTAGGTAGCATAGATGAAGCAACTGAGAGATGGAACAGTTTAGCCAGAGCAATAGATTGGTCACATTTTGCAGGCTTAAGTAGCCTAGCCGAAGAAGTAAATAAGTCATATGTGGCAAGCCTAGGTAGCGTAGCTGAAACAGCTGCGAGATGGAACAGTCTAGCCAGAGCAATGGATATATCACCTTTTATGAGGCAGAGTGACATGGTTGAGAGACTACTGGATAGCCCATCTAGGAATTTAAACTACCTGTCCACAGGGTATGATTCTGAGACTAGCGAATGGCTTGAAGGAGACGTAAACGAAAATCAAGAAGAGAGTGCTCCAGACGAATCTTCTCAGAAAAAAGACTACACCATCGAAGAAACTCAAGTTGAAACTAAGGCGGATAAAGATATAGAACAATAGACTTCCAGAGTTCCGGTGGAGCTTAACCTCGTCGACATTCTTTGAATCTCCGATTCCAGCGATAGTGTTGACGAGGGTTTATCCTCATCGTCGCATCTGCAAAATAAAGTAGTAAAGTCAATCTTGATTGGATGTAGTTTTTGGAGCCAGTCCTCGGGCGTTAAACTCTAAAATTGCTGATTATATCGTGCGAGGTTGTTCAATAGCATACTGTTCCGGCGACATACCATTAAATACTCCTCAGAGGTACCCGATCCTAACGAGTGACGCTATTGACGCTTTGGGAAAATTTCAGACCAGAAATCGGGATCCGCGGGAAGCATTCGAAGCGTTATGCAATCAGTTGTTTGAACGCTGGTGCATGCGCGAGTACCGCGATACGGTCCACCAAATCCATATTGTCAACGGAGCCGAGGGAGATGGAGGTGTCGAAGCATACGCAATAAGTGAGAGCACCTATCGGGAGGGGTTTCTAACACCTCTAGCATTCAGAAACCCCTAAACGCCCCCACCGCCATAAACTCTTCATGCGCTACATCGTCACCGGCGGGGCCGGCTTGGCTCGAACCTTGCAGAGACCTTAGCTCAAAACCACGACGTCATCATCATCGACAATCTCGCTACCGGGCGGCGAGTGAACATCGAGCACCTCCTGGATCACCCCCGGGTGACGTTCATCGAGGGGGGCATCACGGACCTTGACCTGCTCATGGATACGTTCCCGGGCGCGGACGGTATCTTCCACCAGGCGGCCATCCCGTCCGTGCCCCGGTCGGTGAAGGACCCGCTCGCCTCGAACGAGGCGAACGTGACCGGGACGGTGAGCGTGCTCGTGGCGGCGAAGGACTGCGGGGTGCCCGCCGTCGTCGCTGCCTCCTCCTCCTCGGTCTACGGCGACACCCCACCTGATCCAGAGCGATGATCGATCTGGAGCTCCTGATCCGTACAGGGACAGTTACATCACCGGGTCGTAGCGGGGACAGACCGCCCACACCTGCGCCCTGTCCCGGGCACGGGATCGACGATCCTGGCCTTCGCGAGCGCTTTAAGGTGCTCGTGGCGGGTTGCCTTCCCGACCTGAAGGTAGTCCTACGCCGCCTGTCCGCAATTGTCCGGATGCCGGTATCGGGATCGGGGGCAGATTCCCGGATTTCTGGAGGTTTTATCCGCGAAATGCAGAATTTACATACCTCCCTCAGTCCGGGTTTTGTCCGCGATTGTCCGCAATGACCGGAATGACGGATTGAGCACATATCGCCGCAGCCTCCCCTCCCGCTTCACGGCAATTATGCTCATCTCGGCAAGAGTGGAGAGATCGCGCCGGGCTGTCCGTGCGGTGCATCCGTAGATGGTGCCGTACTCCTCTGTCGATATGAGCTGTGACGTTGCGGCAGGGTCAGAGCAGGCGCTACAGTACCTGTTCAGTCGGGGCGCTCATTGTGGCACTTTTACTCATTGTGGCAATTGTGCACATCAATAAATACCATAACGATCCACAGAGATGCATGTCTTCCGCCACAAGCGATGCCGGCAGCCAGATCAAGCGCATTCCCGTGAAGGAGCCCACCTGGAAGGACCTGCACGACCTCAAAGAAGCCGGAGAGAGCTACGATGAGCTGCTCAGCCGGATGATCCGGCGCGAGCGTGACTATCGCGACTGGAAGATGGTTGTCGAGATCGAGGAGACCGGCGAGTTCGTAGCCTTCGACCCGGACGAGATTCTGCGGGACGACTGAGGATCTGGGGAGCAGGAGAGCGTGTTCACCGTTCTGATCGAGAAAAAGGCACGGGAGTTCTTAAAAAGGCTCCCCCCAAAAACCCGACAGATCGTCGTCGAAAAGATCCAGGATCTCGCGGAGGACCCGTTTCCGGGAGGAAACAAGGAAAAACTTGAGTATCCCCATCCTCCTACAGTCTACCGCCTCCATATCAGCAGATCCTTCACTGTCTTTTACATCATTGAGCACGAGGAGAACACCGTCAAAATTGAGAAGATCGTGACGATCGAGAGGGCCCACAAGGAGTATTCACGCCGGTGAGGTCCGGGCCGTGCTCGCGGTTCCGGACGCGCCCGAAGGGGTTGTCGTCGGTGAAGGCCTGGACGAGGGTGGTAAACGACGTTACATCGGCGATCGGGACGGCGAGGTCCCGGACCGCCGTCTTGTTCACGGTCTTCTGCACGAAGTCTGCCACGGGTTTCACTCCTTGCCTGCCAGGCTTCCCGGGAATATGACAGACGATTATAGGGTATACCCGAGAGGGGATTAGCCTGACTTTATCGGGGAGGCCGGATTGGGCTTTGATTCTCGAATATAATCGTTACGGTCAGCCTTTTTCTCTCCGGCATCCTACTGTCCTCCGGGAGGGTTACCAGGATGACCGAGGAGAAGACCACCCGGGAGCTCGTCTACGAGACGAACCGGGGCGTGAAGTGGATCTGCCGGACGCTCCAGCGGATGGAGGCGCAGGACGAGGAGTTTGAGGCCCGGATCCGGGCGCTCGAGGGCTGGCGCGTGAGAAGGCCGGCGGAGGACGCGATGCTCCGTCAGGAGCGAAGCGTGAGAAGACCGGAGGTCTTCGAATGCGGACGGATCTCGACGGTGAGCGCCGGGGCCGGCGGGGTCGTGGGTGGGGTGGTGGCGGTGATTGTGAAGGTTCTGAGCGGGGGTAGGACTACAACAGGCGCCAGGAGGGCGTGGGTACCGTTATCCCTCTCCAACCCGACGACCGGGGACGTCCCCGGGATCCAGATTTGAACCCGCGTTTGAACTCTTCCAAGCAGGCGAGATGACCACCCGAACACGTCGGTCAGTATTATCACCACAAAGGGAGATGCTATTCTATTGGTGAGATCATGAGGACGTTCACGGCCGTGCTCTACAGGGAAGAGGATATGTACGTCGCGGAATGCCCGGAGGTCGGCACCGTCAGCCAGGGTCGGACAGTAGAGGAGGCGGTAGCCAACCTCAAAGAGGCTACGGAGCTGTACTTAGAAGAATTCCCGCTGGAAGACGGGAGAAGGCCGATCATCACGACGTTTGAGGTGACCGAGGGTGCCCGGGCTTAAGCCGGTATCGGGCGAGACCGTGATAAAGATACTCTCAAAACAGTATGGATTCGTCGTCAGCGGGCAGACCGGGAGCCATGTGCGCATGTCAAAGGCGACACCCGGCGGTAAGGTGGGGACAGTCGTCCCGCTGCACGGCGAACTGAAGATCGGCACACTCCGCGGAGTTCTGAAGTTGGCGAAGATCGATCCCGACGATTTTGCCCGGTATCTCTGAAAAGGATGCGGAATGACCTCGGAGAGATGCACGTTCTGCAAAGGAACCCTGCACGAGGGAACGGCCGAACTCATCGCACGGGTCGGGGACGAGATCATTGCCATCAGGAAGGTTCCGGCACTCGTCTGCGACCGGTGCGGCGAGGCATACTACAGCGCGGAAGTTTCCCGGAAGATCGATGCCGTGATGGAGGACGTCCACAGCGGCAGGCTCTGCTGCCGGCCTCTCGCGGCAGGCGAGGTCGAACTCACCGGGTGAGGCCGGCAGACCCGCCGGGGAGGTACGGTAACTCCTGGACCGGCGGCAGAGTATTGCCGCCGGTCGCGGCCGGACAAGCGTTTTTTACTGAGATTTCTGCATATAGTCCTTACGGTCAGCCATTTTCTCTTCCCCGTCCTCCTCTCCTCCGGGAGGGTTACCGGGATGACCGAGGAGAAGAACACCCGGGAGCTCGGTCCTACGAGACAAACCGGATGTGAAGTGGATCTGTAAGATGTGACGGGCCGCAGGAGAGGGGTGGGCCTACAGGATCAAGCGGGTCACCGTCCCGGTCAGCCAGGAGTCTCGCCCCTGGGACGACCGCACGCATGGCCCGGGGTAGTTGACGCGGGATGGAGAGTTATTCAGACCTGGATGCCTGCCCAGGCAAGCGCATCCTTGATGGAGACGAGCTCCTTTCTGATCTCGGCGAATTCGTCCTCAAGGTGCTTTCTGCGGTGCTCAAGCTCCTGTCGGGATCCGCCGAACCGGGGTTCCGGGCGAGTTTTGTGACGGGAATCTCGTGGATTGGCTCTTGTATCCTGACGCTTCGCCGGCTCTCACCCGTTTATCCGCCGTCGATCGGGTTTACGACCTCAAGCGTGCAGATCCCGGAAAAATCACGTTCATTTCGGGTGACCAGTACACATTCGTGAGTCAGAGCAGTGGCTGCAATGACCGCGTCGGGGAGCTTCATCCCGCAAGTTCGACGCAGGTGGATGGCGCGGTCCGCAATTGTATCGATCAGGGGGTATACTTCTGCAGAACGGATAAAGTCCTCGGCTATCGCATACCCTTCCGGAGTATGCTTCTTCCACCCGAGAAATTCGATCTTTGTGATGATAGAGACACGAAATGAAGAGGTGAGCATCTCTTCAATATCATTTACTCTCGCCGGCGGAACTGCATCTGCAAGGTAGTAGATGAGGATGTTCGTATCGAGCAGGTACCGACTCATATCCGGTTCCATTCATCCCGCAGGTTCCGGATCTCGGCCTTTAGATCGACGTTTAAGTTTCTGTATATGCCCCGATATTTTCCGGGATCCGGAACCCCAACCCGTTCACCGACAGGTTTTTCGGCATTCAGGCTGTCCCAGAGGCCGATGGGCACGATAACGCCAGTCTTTCTTCCTTCTGCATCACAGATGTATTGCACTCCCATGCCGCACACTCCAGAATATGCAGATATGAGTGCTCCCGGCAGATGATACTTTTCCCGCTCCGATCCCCTCTTCGCCGGTGAGGGTACTCTCCGGATCTCCTCCTCTCCAGGAACATCCACCACCGCCCGGAAGACAAAAACGTCCCCCACAGGTAGGGGAGACACCCCGGTTGCCAGGCCTCCCGGCACGGGGAAGAGAGTGGGGGAAGAACGAAGAGTTTCGACCATCAGCGCCGGAACCGGCGGGGTCGTCGGCGGGGTGGTGGCGGTGCTGGTGAAGGTGCTCGGCGGGGGGTGAGGTGAGGACGGCGGATGTCCTCGCAGACCCGTATCTAACCTGGAATCCCGGTTCAATTCAGAAAGCCCTAAACCGCCCCCCACCATAGATTCTTCATGCGCTACATCGTCACCGGCGGGGCCGGCTTGGCTCGAACCTTGCCGACACGGTCGCACCTTAACGGTGCTCCTGCTCCGTTCCTGCGGAACGTCGCACCTAGCACAAAACCACGACGTCGTCATCATCGACAACCTCGCCGCCGTGCCAGGCCGGGTGAACATCGAGCACCTCCTGGACCACCCTCGCGTGAACTTCATCGAGGGGAGCATCACCGACCTCGACCTCCTCATGGATACGTTCCCGGGCGCGGACGGCATCTTCCACCAGGCGGTCATCGCTTCCCCCGGCCAATGATGGCGTCCAAACGGTATGCCGGGTTAACTTGCAATCATCCTCTTGTTCGGCATAATCCCGGTGGAAGAAGCGTTCAACGACGTTGCCGTTCATCGTCGCAGAACAGCCCCGGCCCAATCTAAGAGCGGCCATCCCTGAAGAGCAAATCCGGCAGGCATTTCATACCGCCGTTACTAACCTGTAAGATAAGAATCCCGCTGGTGAATTCTCCTCCGGGGAGCCAGTACCATCCCAGCCAGAAGTAGAGCCATGCCGTCCACCACCTCCGCTACAGACCAGACCACACGAGGCCTCGCCGCCCAGCTCCCCCGCAACCTTGCGGCGAACATCGCCTACTTTCTGGTGAACGTTGCCACCAGGGGCTTGCTGGTGCTGCGCTTCAGCAGATATCACCTGACCAG
>JGI24713J26584_10001752_pt1 | contig 15506 bp, 11 predicted proteins | sample BioPla4DNA1_FD_26584 | JGI IMG/M metagenome (IMG submission 26584) | reverse complement strand
GGGGGTGGCTGTGGGGGTCGTGGTCACGGGGGTCGTGGGGGTCGTGGTGGTCGTGGTGGTCGCCGTCGTCTGGGTCGGCACCGCGGTCTGGACAAGGACAACGTAGGACCCGCCCCGGGTGACCGTGGTCGTGATCCAGTCACCCTCTATCTTCGAGGGGACCGCCGACCAGGTGCCGTTCTCGAGCCTGGCGATCGTCGCCGTGGTGTCGGCCGACGCAAGGTGGAAGGAGAGGACGGCGGCAGGGTTGAACGTGCGGTCAGCGGGGGTCACGGCGTAGGCGCTCCCGGCCGTGGACCAGCCCTCGGGGAGGGTGCCCTCGATGGCGAGCGCGAGGAGCGTGACCCCGTCGATGTCGGTCCCGGTGAGGGAGACCTTACCATCGACAGAGGAGGTCGTCGCGGGGGCGGGGCCTGAGGAGCCAGAAGAACCACCTCCACCGCCGCCAGAGCCACCGGAACCGCCAGAGCCACCGCCGCCGCCACCGCCAGAGCCACCGCCGCCGCCACCGCCCGATGAGGAGGATCCGATGGCGATCTTCTGGGAGAGGGCCTCTGTACCGTCGATGTAGACAGCGATCGTCGCGGTGCCGCGCTCGACCCCCTCAAGGGCAAACGAGATCTTGCCGTCGCCTGGCCCTTTCTTCTTGCCGGTCATCGTCATCTCGGCGATGATGCTCCTGGCCGTGGGGGTAGCCCTCCCGTCGAGGACGACCGACTCGTAAGTGCCGCTTGAGATGTCGTAAGGCTGGGTGGTCCTGAAAACGCCATTATCATTGGCGCTGCCACTCATACTGAGCGAAGAATCTCCCTTCTTGGCCGAGAGCCCGGTCCAGTTCGTGCCGCTGGTATACGCGCTCACTTCCCCCTCGCTGAGCGAGAAGGGGAGAGTGAGGTCACGGGCCGTAAAGGCGAACTTCTCGCCCGGGTTCACGTCGAACTCCGCACTGATTGCAAGAGAGAAGACGGCATCATCAGGAAGGTCCTTCACGTCCACGGTAACCGTATCCCCGGCATCAATCTTCGTCGGGGATATGGTGACCGAAGCCGCCGTTGCGGCCGGGATCAGAAGGAAGAGCAGGATCATAAACACAGCATATCTTTTCATTGAGAAAAACTCCTTCTTCTTTGAACAAGGTATAGATGAGCGTTTGAAATAAAAAGGTTTATGAAATCGTAAAGTGAACTGAAACATCATGAACCAAAAGGAAGGTCTGTTGTTATTGGGGGTCATCATCACCCTCTTCTGCGTTCCTGCAGCAGTGACCGCTGCGGGCAGCGGAAGTTACGACCCCTACATCACAGTGACTCTTGAGAGTCCAAAAGAATATCTCAATCTGAAGATCGAGATGATCGACGCCCTCGATCCCCTGGATGTTGGAACCACTTCGGTAACTCTCAAAAGTTCCGAAACACGCGACCTCAAAGCCATCGAGGGCCCGCTGCTTGGGGATATAACCCGGAAGTTCCGCCCGAGCAGTGGCAACTACCACGGTGCAGAGGTCACCGTGATAGGGGAAAAGACCATCGATGGAAAGACCATTCCATGTGATCAGCACGTCTACATCACCCCGACGATCCCGAGTTTCACGGTGAAAGTCCCGGGTAGGAGCGGTAACGTCATCCTAGCAAAGTGCCCGGAGAATGTCGATCCAGAGGCCAACTTCACCGATATCTTCAATGCTGCGGAGAAGGAAGGATACCTCTTCATCAAAAATGGCGTTGCACACTATGACGGCGAAGGAAATTTGGCGTTCGTGGGAAATGTCCGCGCCAATGCAAATGACCTGAACTACACGCTGAACGAGAACAAGGTCGGTCTTACCGATTTCACCTTCAGCACCAAAAGCGTCGTTGCTCAGTATCCAGATATCTACGACACTATCGAAAAGCCCAAACCCGGGGAGTACCTCCTGGCGGCGGTGGAGTATGACAGCAGCAGCAACACGATGCATGTCCTTGCTGCCATGCCGGTCCTCATCCTCGATGGGGATACCCCTGTAACCTGGTCGGGCGGCAACCCCTACTGCCAGAATGGCGAAGAAGTAACCATTCGCTTCGACAGTGGTGTCGCCGTGGACAAGATCGCCTACGCTCTGGTCAAGAAAGACGCGAGATACGGTCTTGAGGTAGAAGTCAATACCAGCGAACTCGCAAAGCAGCCGATCCCGACCTCGCCGGTCGACGCGGTCTCCATCCTGAAAGGTATCGTTAACGAAGGGATCCCGGCCAGATATACCCTCACCTGTGATACTGATACCCCGACCCCGAACGTCACCTACAACACGGACACCTGCCTTGCCATCGTAGAGGGCTACGGATGCTCCGGCGGCGCGAATGGTGCGTCAGAGGTCAAGGTTGCAGCCAGCACCCTCAAGGAACTCAAACCCGGCACCTACTACCTCTACGCACTGGGCATGAAGGGCCAGAAGGTCGTTGCGGTCGACCAGACATGCATCGCGATTGCTTTCCCGATCCCGGAACCCACACCCACCACCCCGGGCGGCGGCGGTGGCGGCGGTGGCGGCGGTGGCGGCGGTGGCGGCAGCAGCTACACCTCCTACACCGAGACGGGCACCCTGAAGGTCGGCAACACAGGCACCGTGCTACGGTCCATCAAGGTGAAAGCCGAGGATGGGATCGGGAGCCTCTTCGTTCCGATCGGCACAACGGCGCTTGATGCGGACGGCAAACCGCTCTCCGAGGTCTCCATCACCGCGATCGGCCGCGCTGACCTGCCCGATGTCCCGTATGGAGCAGCATACACCTTCGCCGGTTACGCCTATGAGACCAGCCCCGACGGCGCCACCTTTGAGCCGGAGATCACACTCTCGCTCGAGTTCCCCGATGCGGACTGGAACGCCCTGGACCCCGATAACAACAACTTCATCGTGAAGTGGTACAACGAGGAGACCTACCAGTGGGAGGACGTCCCGACAACGGTCTTCCAGAGCACAAAGAGCGTGGATGCAAAGATTACTCACTTCAGCACCTTTGCGCTCTTCAGCGAGCCGGTAACAACACCGATCGATACCTCACCAACAACCCCAACAACCCCATCAACTCCGCCAGCTGATGAGGCGCCGCCCACCGAAGGACTGTCCATGACGATGATCATCGTGATCCTCATCATAATCATCATCGTGATCGCGGCAGGCTACTACTTCCTGGTGCGGAAGTAAAACCCTCACCTTTTTTGTACGAAACCCCCGTGAGGCAGAGCCTCATGCCGCGCGGATAAAAATCCTCTGCCCCGCGCTGACGCGGCAGTGGACCGCAACAGACCTTCACGCACGCCAGCGGCCCACCCCCCGGCCCGGCGCATACCCCGCGCTCTCCAGGCGACCGGGAGTGCGGCGAGAAGACCATAAACCCGCGGCCGGGAGACGCGCCCACTCCCGGTGATCTTTTGCGCCCCAAAAAGAAGTGGGAGGGATTCGCCGCCCGCCCGAACCCGGATTAAGGATCACTCACGCTGCAGCGGGCGCCTCAGCAGGCAGCACCTCCTCACGCTGCGGCAGGATGATCCAGATCAGGATATAGACGACGATACCCGGGACGAACCCCGTGACCGCGGTGATGGCAGCCCAGATCACCCGGATGACGTTCGGGTCGATATCAAGGTATTCTCCGATGCCGCCACACACCCCGGCGATCCACCGGTCGGTTGTTGAACGATATAACTTCTTCATGCCAGTTCTTCCGGGTGCTCACTCAAGCTGCAGAGATGATAGACTTTTCCCGGGTGGAGCCAAGCACCTCAGGCCTGCGGGAGGGGGGCACAGACATCACAACCACCGCAGGGAACCTCCTCAAACCGCTCCCCGAAATACTCCAGGACCTGCCGTCTCCGGCACACCCCCGTCGTGCTGCAGTAGTCCACCATCCTCTGCAATTTCGAACGCGCAACCCTGCGCTGGAACTCAGAGGGCAGGTCGCGGTCGATGAAGGACCTCAGGCGTCTTGCGTCGTCATCATGATAGAAGAGGATACAGTCGCTCTCGCCCCCGTCCCTCCCCGCCCGACCGCTCTCCTGATAGTAGGCCTCAAGCGTCTTTGGCATATCGTAGTGGACGACAAACCTGACATCCGGCTTATCGATGCCCATACCAAAAGCGCTCGTCGCACAGACGACCGGGACCTTCCCTGCCATGAACCGGTCATGCGTCCGCTCCCGGGCCGCTGCCGTCATCCCGGCATGGTAGGGGAGCGCCCGGAGCCCGTCAGCCCGGAGCCGGGCNGCAAGCGTCGCAGCCCCATCCCGCGTTGCAAGATAGACGATCCCGGCCTCACCCCCCCGCCCCTGCAGGTAACCACAGAGGCGCTCGTACGCGTCCTCTCCTTTCGGGACGACGACATACCTGAGGTTCTCCCGGTTGAAACTCCCGACATAGACCGGGGGATTGTTGAGGTTGAGCTGCCGCACGATATCATCACGGACGTCCGGCGTCGCGGTCGCTGTCAGGGCAACCATCGGCACCTGCGGGAACCGTTCTTTCAGGACCCGGAGCGCCCGATACTCCGGGCGGAACTGGTGCCCCCACATCGATATGCAGTGCGCCTCGTCGACCGCGATGAGTGTTATGGGGAGAGACGCGACGAGGGTGAGGAAGTCGTCACTGACCGCCTTCTCCGGCGAGACGTAGAGGATCTGGACGATACCCTCTTCAAGTTCCGAGAGGATCCGCCGCGTCGCCGCATAAGAGCAGGAAGAGTTCAGCGCTTCCGCAGGGATCCCGCGGCCCTGCAGGTCATCGACCTGGTCTTTCATCAGGGCGATGAGCGGCGATATCACGAGCGTCACACCATCGCCGATGAGCGCGGGGACCTGGTAGCAGAGCGACTTACCCCCGCCGGTCGCAAGCACCGCAAGGACGTCGCGCCCCTCCAGGAGGTCCTGGATGATCTCCCGCTGGTAGGGCTTAAACGCCGTATGCCCAAAATAGCGCTGCAGAATGAGATGCAGGCGATCCATCACCAGAGATAGGCGCTCTACCGGCATAGCATCTTCGCAAGGATGAGATCCAGGACCCGGGGACCTCCGTGGGGGGAGAGGGTCCCCCGCCATACCCCGGGAGNGAGATCGNCCGGCCAGTCTCAGGAANCGAGCGATGAGAACCCGCCCGGTCGCAATCCCGGGGCCAACCCATGCCCTGTATCACCGCCCTGCGGTTTTTCGCGACTCTTCCCCTTCTGCAGGGAGTCAATACCATACACGTGAACTACCCCCGCTTGCGCAAGGGGACTTCTCGCCTGTTGAGTTAATCCGGGACCTCTTCCCAGAACCCGATGATGGCAGAGAGGATCCTCCCCCGCAGTTCGGCAATCCTTGCCTCGTCGACCTGGTGAGTCTCGGGGTCGATGTAGCCGTCAGTCTCATAGAGGTCGCGGTTAACCTCGACCTGGATCCAGGGGGTCCGTGTCCGCCGGTAGTGCGCAACCGTTATGAACCCGCCCCTGAAGGGATCGTTCATCGCGATCCGCCCCTCCCCGTCGAACTCATCCTGGAACGACCGGGCAAGAGCAGAAAGCCACTCCGGCGGGCAGGTCACAAGACCCCCCTTCCTGCGAGGCCTCCCGTTTCGGTCGCCCCTGTTGCTCAGGCAGAAGAGCGGACGCGGGCGTCCTGCATCCTTCTGGATCGGAGGGGCCGTGGGCAACATGCTGTGGCAGTCGAAGGCGATCTCGATGGAATGGGCATCGATGAGATTGGCCAGCCGGTTATGGAACGGAAAGTAGTATCTCTGCAGGAGGGTTCCGATCAACTCCCTCCCGGGCACCAGGCCCTTCCGGTACACGGGAGTCCCATCCTGCGTGGTCACCTTGACCACACCGTCCCGGGTCCGCGGCGGGTACTCGTAGGGCGCCCGGTTAGGATCGACAAAGATCCGGGAGACCTCAAAGTCTACCAGCGCCTCCGCTGCATCATCGAATCCGTAGAGGAGGCGGGTATGGGGGTCGCTGTTAAAGATTATCTCCCTCCGCGAGAGATTGGCGAGACCCCTGACCTCTGGCGGAACCGAGACACCGCTGTGGGGGATGGAGAAGAGGAACGGGTAGCGGCCGCTCAACCTCTCCTCCCTCCTCCCCGGCGTCTCCAGGAACTGACATTCATACCTCTACCTGGAGTATGGAGATAACCAGATACAAAAGCGCATTGGTCAAAGGCTACCCGACCCCGATGGGGGTCCGGCCGAATACGCATCCATCCTGCGGGGCGGAAAAAACCCTGGCCCCGGAGCGATACAATATTCACCCTGTATGACTCATTCCACCGGTATCAGAGTTGTTTTGCACCCACTGCAGGCAGGAATCGCTCAAACAGGATGCTCCCCCGGCAAAATCCACGTCCGTGGGGATCGTTAGCGACGGGGTGAGGAGGCGGCATGACAGAAGAAGATATGGGAAGAGAGCGATGGTCGTCGACAGTGGGCTTCATCCTTGCAAGCATCGGGTCGGCCGTAGGAATCGGGAACGTCTGGCGGTTCCCCTACATCGTGGGCACCAACGGCGGCGGCGCGTTCCTGATCCCGTACCTGGTCTCAGTCTTCCTCTTCGGCCTCCCCCTGATGATGCTTGAGTTCGCCATCGGGCGCAGTACCGGGACATCGGTGGTCGCCGCTTTCCGGTCCATACAGGGCCGGTTCTCTGTTGCGGGCCTGGCTGTCGTCGCCGTCGCCGGCCTGGTACTCAGTTACTACCTCGTGATCACGAGCTGGGTGCTCGCCTACGCCCTCTTCTTTGCCCTCAACCGGCCGATGGAGTTTGGTGCGTTCACAGGCTCATACTTCCCGCTCATCTTCTACCTCATCTCCGGGACGGCCGTCTTCTTGACAGTGCGCTCCGGGGTCAGAGAGGGGATCGAACGGGTCTCCCGGATCCTCATCCCGGTCCTGGTCGTGATCCTCCTCTTCCTCGTGGTCTTCGCGCTCACCCGTTCAGGGGCCGCGGCCGGGATCGCGTTCTACCTCTCCCCTGACTACTCAAGACTTGCCGACCCGACCGTCTGGACCGCGGCGTTCGGGCAGACCTTCTTCTCGCTCTCGGTGGGCATGGGTGTTATGCTCACCTACGGGAGTTACCTGGAGAGAGGAGACCTCTTCCAGAACGCCTCTGTCATTGCCGTCACCGATATGCTGATCGCCATCCTCGCCGGACTCGTGATCTTCCCCCTGGTCTTCACCGCAGGCCTTGACCCTGCAGCCGGGGTGAACCTCACGTTCATCACCCTGCCCGCCGCCTTTCTCGAGATGCGGTCTGGCATGCTCTTTGGAGCGCTCTTCTTCACGATGCTCTTTGCTGCGGCGCTCACCTCCGCGGTATCCATGCTCGAGGTCCCGGTGGCGGCCATGATGGACTCATGCGGCTACTCCCGGAAGCGTGCGACGCTCCTCGCCTCCGGCATAATCATGCTCTTCGGGCTTCCGTCAGCCCTCAGCTACACCGCCCTCGAACTCGAACTCTTCGGGACTCCGCTCCTCGACCTGGGCGACTATCTCTTCGGGACGATCGGTCTCATCGTCGCAGGACTGATCATCAGCATCGTCGGGGGATGGTACATGGACCGCTCCCGCATCTGTGCAGAGATCGGCGGTTGCAGGTGGCAGCAGAGGGTCTATGTGGCGCTCATCCGTTACTGCGTTCCGACAGTCCTGCTGGTCACCCTGCTCGCAAGCCTTCTCCGGGTCGGAGGATGAACGGCACCGGCGGTGACATGGGACGCCCGCCCCCCCACCGCGGTCCACAAAAAAGAGTTACTGGGACTGGATGAACCAGCCGGTCCGGGTGTTGTCGAGCGTGGCCGGAGAGTTCGACGCGGTCATGAGACTGACGACGACCATGGCAAGGACCGAGATCGCCAGTGCGTAGAAGCTGAAATGCACCGGGAGCGGCGCCACAAACTGGTGCCAGTAGCCAAAGACCGTGGCTGCGGCAAGCCCGAGCCCCATGCTCGCGATCGCTCCTTCCCTGGTGGCCCCACGCCAGTAGAGCCCGGCAAGCAGCGGGACCGCGAACGTCGCGAGCATGACCCCGATACCCATCCAGATCAGCCAGGCAAGCATCGGCGGCGGGTTGATGGCAAGCCAGAGCGTGCCCCCCGCGGCAGCGACGACCGCGACCTTCGAGACGAGGAGCACCTCGTTATCAGGCGCCGAAGGCCGGAGGATGTTCTTGTAGATGTCCCACGCGAACGTGGTGCCGATGGTGAGCATAAGCCGGTCGGTTGTGGACATCACCGCNGCAAGGACGATCACCGCGAAAAGCGCCCAGAACACCACGTTCGGCATGGCATACTCGACGCCCACAATGAAAGCGAAGTCCTGGGCATTCACGGCGTCAGGGAGCGCCAGCGCCCCCTCCTCGACGAGCGACCGCACAGCAAACCCGGTGAACTTCACCAGGAACATCACGACCGCATAGATCCCGAACGCGATCAGCGGCGACCACTTGAAGTAGCGGGCTTCCTTTGCCGCAAGCACGTTATTGATGACGTGCGGTGCACAGGCAAGCCCGACCATCAGGAGGATCCCAAACGAGACGAGGAACTCGGGCGTCGCATACGCGTATGAGGCGTAGGCAGGGCTCGGGAACCAGGGTTCGACGAAGTTCGGGTCGACCCCGGCAAGCACGGTATTGATGTGAGAGAGCCCGCCGGCGCTTGCGATGACAAACGGCGCCATCAAAAGGACGCCGACGATCAGGATACCTCCCTGGATCAGGGTCGTCCAGGATACAGCGTAGAGACCCCCGACGACCGTGTAGGCGGTGATGATGATCCCGGAGATGAGCAGGGCCTGCCAGTGCGGGATGCCGAAGAGCCAGACGAGCACGATGCTGATGGCGGTGTACTGCCCCACCAGGTAGATCAGCGAGACGACGATCCCTGAGAGCGCGGAGAGCCCCCGGAGCCCCCTCGGACTCTCGAACCGGTCCGCAAGATAGTCCTGGACGGTCATGTAGCCCCGCTCCTTCCCGACAGCGTGGAGTTTCACCCCGAAGACGATGATACAGAACGAGGCCGCAAGCGGCACAAAGATCTGCTCCCATATCCCGGGCCAGCCTGAGGTATAGCCAAACCCGCTGACGCCAAGCAGGGTCATCCCGCTGCAGACCGAGCAGATGATCAGGATCGTGAAGACCCAGAACCCAAGCGACCTCCCGGCGAGGATATAGTCCTCGGTGGTATGGATCTTCTTTGAGGCCCAGCTCCCGATGCCGATGAGCACAACGAAGTAGAGTCCGATCAGTACAAACGTTATCGGGTCAGCCATTCACCAGGCCTCCCTGAAGGAGATCCCCCAGAGGGCGAGCACCATGAAGACCAGGGCGACGGCGCCGCCCACGATCAGTCCTGTGTGAAGAGGTAATCCGAAGAACATACCATGTCAGTGTGAGACATGCTAACATATAACACGATCGCTAGAAGCAGGAATATCACCCCGATCAGGAGGGAGCCTGCGCATACCAAAAAGAATGTTATTTGGAACTCGTCACGGTCTTTGCGCCCCGGAGGATGGCAATCTTTCCCGTGCGAACGAGTTCCTTGATCCCGTACTGGCGCAGAAGTTTCTCGAGCGCGTCGATCTTGCCGGTATCCCCGGCCACCTGGAGCACCAGCGTCTTTGCCCCGACATCCACGACCTGGGCCCGGAAGATGTTGGCGATCTGGAGGATCTCGGCGCGGGAGGTGCCCGGCTCGGCAGCCACCTTGATGAGGGCGAGCTCCCGCTCCACGCTCTCCCGCTCAGTCAGGTCAGAGACCTTGATGACATCGATGAGCTTGTTGGTCTGCTTTATCACCTGCTCGACGACGGCACCATCGCCGTTCACCACGATCGTGATCCTGCTCATACCCGGCTCCTCGCAGGTCCCGACGGCGAGACTCTCGATGTTGAACCCCCGGCGCGAGAACATGCCCGCGACCCGGCTCAGGACGCCAGCCCGGTTCTCCACGAGGACGCTTATCGTGTGCGACTTCATTCCTGATGCACCCCGATCATCTCGTTGATCGCAGCCCCGGCCGGGACCATCGGGAAGACGTTCTCCTCCCGCTCGATCCTGAAGTCCAGGACGAACGGCCCGTCGGTCGCAAGCGCAGCCTGGAGTGCCTCCAGGACATCTTCCTTCTCATCGACCATGATACCCTCTATCCCGTAGGCATGTGCAATCTTCACAAAGTCCACCGGTGGAAGCTCGGTGTAGGCGTAGCGACGGTCGTAGAAGAGCTCCTGCCACTGCCGGACCATACCGAGGTACATGTTGTTTAAGATCACGACCTTGACGGGGATGGTGTGGTGCGCCACCGTCCCGAGTTCCTGGATGTTCATCTGGAAACTCCCATCGCCGGCGATGTCGAAGACCGGGAGATCTGGCCTGGCGAAATGGGCGCCGATGGCTGCCGGAAACCCGTACCCCATCGTCCCGAGACCGCCCGAGGTGAGCCAGGTGCGGGGCTTCCTGAAACAGTAGTAGAGCGCGGTCCACATCTGGTTCTGGCCCACCTCGCTTGCGATGATCGCTTCCCCCTTCAGGAGGTCGGAGAGCTCCTGGATGACGTACTGCGGGCGGAGCCGGTCGTCGTCGCGGTAGCGGAGGGGGTACTGGGCCCTCCAGGTGTTGATCCTCGTAATCCAGCGCGCCGTATCCCCTCGTCTCTGCATCCGCTGGAGGAGGGTCTGGAGCACCGCTTTCACATCGCCCACGATCGGGACGTCGACCGCTTTGTTCTTCCCGATCTCGGCAGGGTCGATATCGATATGGATGACCGCGGCGTTCGGCGCGAAGGTCTCGATCTTGCCGGTCACCCGGTCGTCGAACCGGGCGCCGATGGCAATGAGGAGATCACACTCAGTGACCGCGTAGTTCGCGGTCTGGGTGCCGTGCATCCCGAGCATGCCGAGGTTGAGCGGGTGGTCGCCCGGGACGGCGCCAAGCGCCATCAGGGTCGTCGTCACCGGGATGGCGGCAGCCTCGACAAACTTCAGGAGTTCTGCCGATGCCCCTGAGTGGACCACACCACCGCCGGCGTAGATCAGGGGACGCTCCGCCTGCGCGATCAGGTCGAGCGCTTTATCGATCTGGCGGACGTGGCCCTCGTAGGTTGGCTGGTAGCCCCTGAGAGAGACCCCCCCTGGAGCAGCCCTCCCGCCTGTCACCGGGCCGTTGGTGACGTCTTTTGGAAGGTCGATCAGCACCGGGCCTGGCCGGCCGGTCCGCGCGATGTAGAACGCCTCCTGGACCACGCAGTCGAGGTCATCGGCGTCCTTCACCAGGTAGTTGTGCTTGGTGATCGGCATCGTGATGCCGGTGATATCAGATTCCTGGAACGCGTCGTTCCCGAGCATGCCGGTCGGTACCTGGCCGGTGAGCGCTACGATCGGGACAGAGTCCATGTAGGCCGTCGCGATCCCGGTTACCAGATTACACGCGCCGGGACCTGAGGTAGCAAGGCATACCCCTACCCGGCCGCTGGCCCGTGCGTAGCCATCGGCTGCATGTGCCGCTGCCTGTTCATGCCTCACCAGTACGTGCCGGATCGACGAGTCGTAGAGTTCGTCGTAGATCGGCAACACTGAGCCACCGGGGTAGCCGAATATGATGTCCACCCCTTCGCGCCTGAGCGCTTCAATTAGAGTCCTGGCTCCGGTCTTCATGCTCTTCCCTGAGTAATCTGTTCATTCCGGCAATAACTGCTTCGACACTCGCCATGATGATGTCGGTCCTCGCGCCCCGCGATGTCACGGTCTTCCCATCCTTGCTGAGTTTCACCGCTACATCAACGAGGGCGTCAGTGCCGCCGGTTATGGCATCAACACGGTATTCTTCGAGCCGCACGCTGCCGACGTCGGCCACCGAACGCTGGAGCGCGCGGATCGCAGCATCCACCGGCCCGTTCCCGACTGCGGCACCGGTGATCTCGTCGCCGTTGACGAGCATCGTTACCGATGCGGTCGGCATTGCGTTGCTCCCTGAGACGATGGTGAACTGGCGGAGCTGGATACAGGGCGTAAACTTGATCTCCATGACGGCATCGGCGATCGCCATGATGTCGGCATCGGTTACCCGCATCCCGGTGTCCCCGAGCTGCTTGATCCGCGCCACGATCTCGGCGAGCTGTTCACTGTCCGGGGCATACCCCATATCGTGGAGTGCGGCCTCGACCGCCGTCGAGCCTGAGTGTTTGCCAAGGACAATGCGCCGCTTCCGTCCAACCTGTTCTGGCGGGATCGATTCGTAGGTGCTTGCGTCCCGCATCACCCCGTGGGCGTGGATCCCGCTCTCGTGGGTGAAGGCCATCTCGCCGACGATCGGTTTGTTGGTCGCAAGCGGCACCCCGGTGAGCCGGGCGACGTGGGTCGCGAGCGGATAGAGTTCTTCGGTCACAATGCCGGTATCGATCCCGTAGAGCACCTCAAGCGCCATCACCAGCTCCTCGAGAGCCGTGTTTCCTGCCCGCTCGCCGAGGCCGTTGACGGTGACGTGGGCAGAGGATGCCCCGGCACGGAGGGCGGCAACCGAGTTTGCGAGCGCGAACCCGAGGTCGTCGTGGCAGTGGATGGAGAGCGGCGCAAAGAGGAGGGGCGGGATGAGTGCAGCGGTCCGTTCGGGCGTGAGGAGTCCGACGGTGTCGCAGAAGCAGAGCCGGTCTGCGCCGCGCTCAACCCCTCCCTGAAAGACCGCCGCGAGGAACGCCTGGTCGGCGCGGGATGCGTCTTCCCCGGAGAGTTCGACGATGAGACCGCGGTCTTTTGCGTACTCGACAGCATTCCAGGCCATAGCGCAGACCTGTTCACGGGTTTTGCGGAGTTTCTTTGTGATGTGCAGGTCGCTTACCGGGACGACGAGGTGGACAGAGTCGGCACCGGCATCGGCGGCAAGATCGATATCACCCGGGAGTGCCCGGACATACGTGCAACACTCGGCGGCGAGCCCGGAATCGGCGATGGCGCGGATGGATTCGCGTTCTCCAAGCGATGCGGCTGCAGAGCCGGCTTCGATGACGTGGACGCCGACGTCGGCAAGGTGCGTTGCGATCTCAAGTTTCTCGGCCGGCGTCAGTGAGACACCTGGTGTCTGTTCGCCGTCCCGTAAGGTAGTGTCAAAAAAGCGGATCGATTCAGCAAATAAAACAATCACTCATAGTGGGTTTCACCGCAAATAATTGGGAGGAGCAATATTTAAACGTTGGGGAAATGGGGGGAGGGGGGTTATGCCGGCGCCGGGGCGCTCTCGTAGATGAGGGTGATGGAGCGGTAGGTGAAGATGATGAACGCCGGCGTGAGGAGAAAGAGGATGATTCTGCCGACGAGCGGCACCAGGATGAGGGCGAACTCCACGACCGCGACGGTCAGCACGACGAGGGGGATGAAGCAGTTCAGCCGCCTGATCTTGTTGATGTGGGCAAGGAGCCGACCACGATGGCGGCAAGGAGGAAGAGGACACGGAGAGCCAAGGCTACGACGATGCCGATCTCAGGGCTGAGGAGTGGTTCGGAGCCTGCCAGCACCGGAATGGCGTAGACGACCGTGATGATGATCAGTTTGATGCCGTCGAGAAAGAGCCTGAATCCAGCCCTCGGGTTCAGGGGCGGGCTTTGCGCCGCTCATGACCCGTGCAACTGTAACCATAGATGAACGGGAAGATGACCACGCTGACGAGCAGGAGGAGCCAGCGGATCCACCTGCCCCAGAGGGCCTCTTTTGTGTAGGTCGAAGGAGTCGCTGAGGAACCGGATGGAGTCTATGATAGGTATCACCGGAATATATTGATAGGAATCTTTTGCCCCGGGAGATAAACACGCTGTTTTGCTCACGGGAGAGAGTGTTTGGATTGGACCTACTTGACAGGGGGAGCGGTTCCCGGGAATTTGGAAGATGCCTTGTGAGAGGCTGGCGGTCGCTCCGCAAAAGGGGGTGGTAAAAAAGGGGTTATTATGGTTTTACGCAGGCGCAGGCACGGACTCGTAGACCAGGGCCAGATAGCGGGCGTAGAAGACGGCAAACGCAACGTTGAGGAAGAGAACGATGATCCAGCCCAGGAAGGGTATCAAGGCGAGAAGGCTAACCACGCAGGAGTAGACGACCGCGATGACGACGATGATGAGGACCGCAAGGATCCAGGTTCCCCACCCGAGGTTGCCGATGTGCTCGAGGATCGCGCTGAAGTTGAACGCCTCGCCAAACCGCCCCGTGTGCGCAAACCGCAAGATTGCGAAGAGGGCGATGAAGGCGATGAGGAGCGCGACGATGAGGGCGAGGAGGGTTCCTGCCAGTGCTGTGAGGATTCCGCTGGTGGCCCCGGCGAGGTCACCCGTCCCTATCCCGGCGATGATGCTGAGGCCGCCCAGGAGGAGGAAGATCAGGAGTGCCGGGATCATGTAGACCAGCGTGATGATGTTCAGTTTCCAACCGTCGACGAAGAGCCTGCCCCACTCGTTGACTTCGGGGGCCGGGGTCTTTCCGGAGAGCACCCGCACCACGTAGCCGCTGAGGAGCGGGACTAGGAGCAGGGTGAAGGCCTGGATAAGGGAGAGAACCACCAGGAGGATCCACTGCATCCATTTTCCTACCAGGGCGTCTTTCGTATACGCAAACGACCTGGAGATCAGATTTCCATAATCCATGGGTGTATCCACCACGAGTACCTACGAGAAACGTAATTATAAATATATTGATACTATTCCAGCATAATCCACCCCTTTTTTCAAGAACACAGCGATTAATACTATGATTGCTGTTAAATTCGGGAAAATAACACCCGGATAGGAAAATGCGAGATTCTTGGCATGCAGAGATCTCAGTCCTGGCGACGGTGGCATCTACGACGTCTCCCCTCCGGGGGTCCTCGCAGCGGCGATGTCAAGGGCAGGGGAGGCACCGCATCAATTTCCCCTTCCGGGGCCGGAGACAACCAGCTGGGTCAGAGGGTGCCCCTGTACCACCAGGGCCAGCAACAAGTTTCAACAGAGCCAAAAAAGAGATTGATACGGGGTTAATGCCTGAAGTGGCGCACGCCCGTAAAGACCATCGCGACGTTGAGTCGGTTCGCCGCATCGATGACCTCCTGGTCCCTGATAGAGCCGCCCGGCTGGACAAGCGCCGTCGCCCCCGCTGCCGCCGCGACCTCCAGGGTATCAGGGAACGGCAGGAACGCATCCGACGCTACCGCCGAGCCGGCGAGCGACTTCCTGGCCTTCTTGACTGCGATCTCTGCGGATTCAACCCGGTTCATCTGCCCGGCACCGATCCCGAGGACCGCTTTCTCGTCTGCAAACACGATAGCGTTGCTCTTCGTGTGCCGGCAGACCTTCAGGGCGAGTTCCATCGCTCGCATCTCACGGGCATCGGGCTCCCGCTCGGTCACAACCTTCCAGTCCTCGCGGTAGGGTGTAGCCCGCTGGACCAGGACACCACCATCGATGCTCCTGATCTCGTCCTGCACCACCGGTTCAGGGAGTCTGAGCACCCGCATGTTCTTCTTGACCTTCATGATCTCGAGGGCCTCCGG
>JGI24713J26584_10001748_pt1 | contig 15523 bp, 18 predicted proteins | sample BioPla4DNA1_FD_26584 | JGI IMG/M metagenome (IMG submission 26584) | reverse complement strand
GGAAGTGGTTGTTGGGACAAACCGGAGCGCGTACATCCAGATCCAATGAAAATTCCCCACTCCTTTTTTGAGGGGCGGATTTACCCATACTTGCAGCAATCAGGGCCAGGTTTTGGGGGTATCCCGCCCGGAGCTCCTGCACGACCAAAGACTCCCGGAGATGGTGCACAGCATCCGGGATGCACACCTTGTGCGCCCGAAGAAAAACGACGGACCCAGCGGGAATCGAACCCGCGTCCTTGGGTTCGAAGCCCAAGAGGATATCCTCTACCCTATGGGTCCCCTCTTTGNTTTCTATCATAAGTTATTAAGCGTTTTTATACCAGTACATTGTACGATGATCCTCTCGTCCAGCGAAATCCTTCGCCGGCTCAAAGCCGGTGACCTTATCATCGATCCATACCATAGTGCGTCTCTGCAGCCCGCCTCCTACGACCTCCGGGTAGCCGAGGAGACCATACTCCCGCGCGGAAGATGCACCCTCGTCCCCTCGATCGAGCGGGTGGAACTCCCAAAAGACCTCGCAGCAACCCTCCGGTGCCGTTCGTCGCTTGCCCGCCGGGGCGTCCTCCTCGGTGGGGGGTTTGTAGACCCGGGATTCCGCGGCCAGTTGACGCTCTGCCTGACGAATGCCGGTGCTGAGGAGATCCGCCTTGCGGAGGGTGACCGGGTCGTGCAGATGATTCTCCAGGAAGTATTGAACGGCGATCGGCTATACGAGGGCCGATATCAGGACAGCCAGGGCGCGGTGCATTCACGATGAGTTCGTCGATACGTTCAGAAAGGAAATACCTTGAAATCCTGCGAATNCTTGCGGAATCGCACGAACCACTGGGCGCCAAGAGATTGAGCGAGAAGATGGCCGAACGGGGTTTCGTCTTGAGCGACCGCGCCGTCCAGTACTACCTCCAGTATCTCGATGAGATGGGATTCACCAGGAAAGTCGGGAATCGTGGCCGCCTCCTCACCGATGCCGGCGTGGCCGAGAGTGAGAGCGCGCTCGTCGACGAGCAGATCGGCTTTATCATATCAAGACTCGAACAACTCGCCTTTCAGAGCACCTTCGATCTCGAGACCGGTGCGGGGAGCATCGCCTACAACCTCTCCTTTGTGCGCGAGGAAGACCTTGAAGGGGTCACGGCCGCCTTCGACGAGGTGGCAAAAGCCGGCTATGGATTCCTGAACGCTTACCGCATCGTCGACTCCGACCCTCGCGTACCTGAGGGATATACAGGGATCATGACCGCCTGCAGCGTTACCCTGGACGGCATCCTTCAGAAGATGGGCATCCCGACGAGGCTTGAGTATGCCGGCAGGATCGCCATCGACAAAGACGGCTCCGCCGGATTCCTCGATCTCATCGGATATCGGGGGACCTCGGTCGATCCCCTCCACCTCTTTATATCCGCAGGCCTCACCTCGATCAATCGGCTTGTGACGACCGGATCCGGTGTAGGGCTCGCCAATATTCGTGCAGTCCCTGAGGCTGCACGAAACCGCATAGAGGCGGCTATCGGTCGGATGGAAGAGTATGGGTTCACCTTCCCCGCCGGGGGAGGGGTTGGGGAGTACAACCTTCCCAAACACCCCTATCGCCTATCCATCGTCTCGTTCAGCGGCATGAACATGATAGGCAACGCAATCGAGAAGGGCTACACCGTCAGGACGGAGATCGGCGCCGGGACCATACCGTTCGAACGGATGATGGATACTACATCCAGGTGATCCCGCCGTCACCGGGCTCATCATCTGGCTTCTTCTCACTCTCTCTCCGGCTCTTCGATTGGGCGGCCGGGTCGATCACCTGGAGTCGCCCGCGGGATGGGTCAAGCTCCTTTGGTTGAGTATTCGGGCGGCCGAGACGCAGGCCGGACTGGTCCAGCAGGGTATCCTTCGGCGCGGGAGACAGACCTCGCATGCGCAGGTTATGTTCATCAAAGGTCTTATCGCTCGGCCGCTGTACCCCACGATCCAGCGTGGCCCTGGTACCGGAAAAGGCCTCGTCCTTCGGACGCTGAACCGGTTGTATGGATGCGGTGTAGAGTGTTGCATCATCTTTCGGCACGGCCTTCTCGATGCTGATCCCCTTGGGATCGAAGATAGAGTTCTTTGGTGCAGGCACAGATGACGTGACCGAGGCGGACGCGGTGAGGTCAATCTCTCTTCCGCCCTGCTTAGGAGGGAGAATGATAGCGCCATCGTCTGATTTCTTCTCGGCTCTCGGAAGCATCTCGATGGTATCGTCGCTCCTCCTCACATTGCCCTGACCGCTGCCCGGCAGGGCAATCATCTCATCCTTCTCGGGTATCGATGATCCCGCCACGTAACCACTCTCCTCCAGATACGCCGACTCGAGAGGCGAAGCGATATACAGTTCATCCTCTCCCAAGGCGGCATCCGATGCCCTGGCTGCTTCCTCTTCGCGGAGTCGCTTCTCCTCTTNGGCTCTCAGCTGCTCTTCCTCGAGTTCAAGACGATACTCCTCCCGGATCTCCTTGAGTTCCTCGACGCGAGGTACGTTGAGCAGCCCCGACAGCACAATGATGATACCGACGAACGAAGTGTTTTTTACTGGATAATCACCGGATCGCATCTCAAGGCCGGCAATGCTTCGGTCAATCCACTTTCTGACTGTCTGAAACCCTTTCATCGAGAGTTCGGCAGAGGGGCCGGCAATCAGGACCAGAGCCTTGTTGGCGCTGGTTAGGTCGCAGGGGATCGATACCTCCTCGTAGACCGCTTTCTTTGCGAGCGAGACGATCCGGGCGGCTTTCTCCTGCGAGCCCTGGATAAAGTACTTCAAAGACTGCCTTCGGCGAAGGAAGTCCAGCCACGCGGCCGGCAGACGCTCGGTGGCGTAGCCGACCGCGACGAAGCCGCCCCCTTTTAAGGTGTTGAGGACCTCCCCGGCATCCAGGACAACTTCGGCAACGTCGAGCCCGGACTCATTGAACTCCCCGGCGCGGAGGAGGAGGCCGATCTGGCGGGCAATGCGCTCGTTGAGCATGCTGTAGTGTTCCCTTGGGTTGGAGATCAGAGGGAGCGGATTCCGGCGCAGTTGATCCATGATGCCCGTATTCTCCCTCTCAGCAGCTGCGGCCGCCTTGATCTTCTCCGACCAGGTCTGGTTGTCGAAGAGGATGACGGCATCGACGAGGTCCCTGAGCTGATCCAGGTCGTCAGCGGCTTTGGCCGAGACTCGTTTTCCCTCATTTAAGCATGGGAGGATGGCAAGTGCAAATATCGGCTCCACGTACGACTTGCGGAGTCTGTCGATGATGAGCGGAGCAATATCGATGATACTGCCCCCAAGCCCGCAACAGATGAGAATAGCATCGATCTCTATAGTATCCAGACTCTGGATGCGGTTCATCACCTCTTCGATATCGATCGCATACGTGATATCGTCGGGTTTCACGAGATCGATCTGCGGGAAGAAGATCCTCGCGGATTCTGGAAGGTGGCGAAGTTGAACAAGAGCATTCGGGTCGATATCAATTGCTGCTGCATTCATGCAGTAGACCTTGCTCCGTCGGTCATGGTCGTAGAGACTATCTACAACCCGTGACCCGGCTCCACCGAGCCCAATCGCCAGCACTCGCATATCATCTACCCCCTATCCTGAACCATTGCATGCCCGGAATGCCTCTTCATGCGGAGATGAGCGCGCATATCTCCTCAAACTACTGATGAATATGTGGGCGGGCGAAGATATACATTTCTGTACGTCCCCGAATGTGCAGGAAGGAACCTGTTCATAAAATAGAATATATTTAAAAATTCCGGTTTGTCTTTGCCCGGCTGGATCCTTCTGCCGGGTAAGGGAGGAGATATCGCGAATGCCCTGGAGAACACGTTACACCACTCCTTTTTGCACTATCTGTGNGGTACGTGCCGTTTAGTGAGCACAAAATGGTAATGTATATANCTCTCTGCACGTAACTACTCAATGAGGTGTATAGCCTTGACTACATATGGAATTGAATTTGTGCCCGGAGCAATCAATGTTAAGCAGGTGGTGAACTACACCAAGCTTGCAGAGTCGAAGGATNTCGACTACGTTTGGATCACCAACCACTACAACAACCGCCACGCATACCCGACCCTCGCCATGATCGCGGCAAACACTGACACGATCAAGATGGGACCGGGAATCATGAACACGTTCACCGACACCCCCGCGGCCATTGCCTCATTCATGGCTACCTTAAACGAGATCTCCGACGGACGTGCCGTCCTCGGTATCGGGCCCGGCGACCTCTCGACCCTTCCCAAGCTCGCCATCGACCCCGTCAAGCCCGTCGCCCGCCTGACTGAGGGTGTCACCCAGATTCGCAAGCTCCTCTCTGGCGAAGAGGTCAAGAAGACCGGCAACATGGAGTTCTTCGACTACGACGGTGCCAAGCTGACCGGTGTCACCCTGCCCGGCAAGAAGGGTATTCCCATCTACATCGGTGCCCAGGGCCCCAAGGTCCTCGAACTCGCCGGTACGATCGGTGACGGCGCCCTGATCAATGCGTCCAACCCCAAGGACTTCGATGCCGCTATCCCGATCATCAAGGCAGCGATGGAGAAGGCCGGCAAGAAGAACTTCGACGTCGGCGCCTACACCGCCATGTCCATCGACAAAGACGAGAAGAAGGCCCGGAACGCCGCAAAGATCGTAGCCGCGTTCATCGCCGCAGGCTCCCCGCCCGCGATCCTCGAGCGCCACAACCTTGACATGAACAACGTCGCGAAGATCAAGGATGCGCTCGCACGCTTCGACTTCAAGGCCGTCGGCGGACTCGTCGGAGACGCTGAGATCGATGCCTTCACCATCGCCGGCACCCCCGACACGGTCAAGCAGAAGTGTGAGGACCTTGCCAAGGCTGGAGTTACCCAGATCGTCTTCGGCTCGCCGCTCGGCCCCGACATGACCAACTCCATCCGCCTGCTCGGCAAGTACATCATCTAAGACCGAAAAACACTCATCACTTTTTTCCCCGGCCACTCTGCAGAGGAGTTTGCTCCCCCGCTCCTGCCGGTATAGGGACCTTTCTTCTCTCTCAACCACGCCCCTGTCAGGGTTTTATACAATTGGCGCGCTAACTGGAGTACAAAGGGTCATGTTCACCACTCATGAGATCCGGACGGAACGAGGTATTCTTCAGTACCGCCGGGAGTCCCTCACCGGTATCCGGTGCAGGATCAGTCCCGTCCGGATAGAGCGGCAGATCGATTCCGCTCCTGCTCTGCCCGATTCGCGCGAACGTTGTCCGTTCTGCTCCGACGCCATANACGCCTCCACCCCGACGTTTGGGGACGGGAGCCGTCTCCACTGCGGAGAGAGCGTGACGTTCCCGAACCTCTATCCTTTCGCCAAGCATCATGTCGTCACCGTAATCACCACCGAACATGAGCCGGGCCGCCTTAGCGCAAGGCACCTTGCCGACGCTATATCCGGCACGACACAGGCCATGATCCGGTCTCCGGGTTACGCGAGCATAAACTGGAACTACCTCCCTTCGGCCGGGGCGAGCATCGTCCACCCGCACCTGCAGGGTATCGTCGATGCAGAGCCTACCCGGCTTGTGGATCTTTACCTCTCTGCCGGGCGCCGCTACCTTGTCGACCATGGTCACCTCTACTGGGACGATCTGGTGGATCGCGAGCGCTGCTCCGAGCGGTTCCTCTTTGAAGATGAGATCTTCTGGTCTGCAAACCCGGTNCCCCTCGGTGAGCGGGAGATACGCGGAATTCTTCCGATATCGACGCTTGATGAATTTGAGCCCTACATAGAGCCGTTGGCTCGCGGGATCATCCGCATCATTGAGTTCTACCGGGACCTTGGCACATACGCCTTCAATGCCTCGATCTTCTTTGACGCCCCGGGAACTGCGGGCTGTGGTCACCGTGCATTCTGCTCCCTCATAGCACGGTTGAATCCCAACAGTCTCTCCATGTGCGACTCGGCGTTCATGGAGCGACTGCACCTGGAGCCGGTCATCCTGACGCTCCCGGAAGACCTCGGCNCACTCTTCCGTGAGAAAAGTTAATTCCGGGGCCTACCAACTCTTTTTCTATGATAGAGCCACGCGGATTCCTGATCGGCGGAGAATGGCGAACGAACAACGATATCCTGGATGTTCGGTTCCCGTACACCGGGGAGGTCGCCGGTCGGGTCTGCCTTGCCGGGAGCGAGGATATCGAGGACGCTCTCTGTTCTGCCGAACGCGGGTTCTCCGTCACGCGGCGCCTTCCCGCACACCGCCGCTCGGAGATCCTCTACGCGCTTGCCGATCTCATCCGGGAACGGGCCGCAGACCTTGCCCGCACGATCGTGCTCGAAGCGGGAAAGACCCGTGCCCTTGCCGAGAGCGAGGTCGTGCGTGCGCAGGAGACGATCGAGGTCTCCGCCGAGGAGGCGCGCCGGATCGACGGCACGATCCTTCCTCTCGACTGGAATGTGGCCGGGGAAGGGCGGATAGGCTGCCTCCGCCGGTTCCCGCTCGGCCCGGTGCTCGCGATCACGCCGTTCAACTTCCCGCTCAACCTTGCCTGCCACAAACTGGGGCCGGCCATCGCCGCNGGAAACTCCGTTATCCTCAAACCCGCGTCGGCCACCCCGATCTCTTCGCTGATGCTCGGCGAGATGGCGCTTGAGGCCGGGTTTCCGGCGGAAGCGCTCAGCGTCGTCCCCTGCCGCACCGATCTTGCGGAGCGGATGGTACGGGACGACCGGATCGCCTGTGTGAGTTTCACCGGGAGTTCGGCCGTCGGATGGCACCTCCGGTCGATTGCTGGCAGAAAACGCGTCGGTCTGGAACTCGGCGGAAACGCGGCCGTGATCGTTCATGAGGATGCCGATATCTCGTTTGCGGTCGACCGCATCGTTGCCGGCGGGTTCTCGAACGCCGGCCAGGCCTGCATCTCGGTGCAGCGGGTCTACCTCCATCGGCCGATTTACGAGGAGGCGCTCGCGCTGCTTGTCGAACGAGCCCGTGCCCTTACCGTCGGCGATCCACGCGAACTAAAGACCGATGTGGGTCCGATGATCTCGGAGTCTGCCGCGGAGACAGCGTTTGCAAAGGTGGAGGACGCCATCGCAGGCGGCGCGAAGGTGCTNGCCGGAGGAACCCGCGACGGTCCGCTCTTTGAGCCGACAGTTCTCGTCGAGACGACGCCGGATATGGCAGTGAACCGGACCGAGGTCTTCGCCCCGGTGGTGACGGTCACCCCCTACGAGACCTTCGAGGAGGCGCTCGCGCTCGCGAACGACTCCGAGTACGGGCTGCAGGCGGGCATCTTCACCCACGATTCCCGAAGGATTGCGCAGGCGTTCGCGGAACTCCGGGTCGGCGGCCTGGTGGTCAACGACGTCTCGACGTTCCGGATGGATCACGCCCCCTATGGCGGGGTCAAGGGCTCGGGCATCGGGCGGGAGGGGCCGAAGTACGCGATCGAGGAGATGACCGAAGAGCGGATGATGATCTTTTCGCCGTAGGTGGTTAGAACCAGATTTTGAGAAGGCCGAAGGCCTTTACTGTGCGGCAAACCGGGTGACCCGAGCGGGGAATATCCCCATGCAGTGGACCGTGGGACTATCACCATGGGGGGTGGGGACAGGGGAGGGGGGCTCGCCCCTTCGCACCTAACGGTGCTCGAACTCAGGGCGTTTCGCCCTTCGTTCCTCGAAACTCTTCGAGTTTCTCAAGCTCCTGACCTCCGGTCAGTCGCACTCCCCGTCAGCCCCTCCCCCAGATGGCGATATCCCCTTGAAAACCGTGTCAGTGTTACTGAGGAAAATACCACCCGTCGCCCGTCTGACCATCGTTCCTCGCCTAGAGATGGGTCTCGGGAACCCACACGTCACTTCATCGCCAACGAAGACAAACGGCCTACTCACTACCGGGTAGGACAATCTACAAACTCGAAAAAAGAAGTGGTGTCGAGGTTACTCGGGCTTGCTGATGAGAGCGGTCTTTGAGACGATCTCGCCGGTCTTCTTGTGCGGCTTGCGGATGACTCCATCCATGCCCTTTTCGAGCTCGCGTGCCTCCTCGCAGAGGAGCATGGCCTGGCGCATCATCTCGTGAGCGCTTGAGACGATCGGGATGTACTTCTCCCACTCCTTCGTCATGAAGCAGCCCTTGACGTTGACGCCTGCAACAGACTGGGCGATCTCGTAGGCGGCACGTGCCTTCGCGAGCGCGTAGGGGTTGGTGAACTCGCCCTCGACCGCCTTGTCGGAGGTCATGACGACCTTCGGGAGCACGAGGTCCGCACCCTTCTTGCCGGCCTTCACCTGGTCGATCACCTTGTCGAGCTCCATCTGCAGCTTGCGGAACGCGCCGGTGACGGAGAGGACCTTGATGAGGTTTCCGTTGTAGTCCGCCATCTCAATGGGGTCGAGGAACTCACGGCGGGCGCCGATCATGGAGTCGGCCTTCATGATGATGTAGCCGAAGTTGCTCGCCTTGAGTGCCTCGAACTGCTCCTTCTTGGAGGTGACGTCGTCGGTGATGACGATGCAGGGGATTCCGGCTGCTGCAAGGGCCTCACGGGCCTGGGTGGGTCCGGGGAGGATGCCGTTCGGGGAGACGACGATACAGAAGTCCGGGCCCCATGCCTTCATATTGCTGACGACGCGGTCGATATCCTCGGGCTGCAGTTTCGTACCGGAGGTCGCCATGAAAGTGATCATATCCTCACGGTCGGCACGCTCATCAAGAAGAAGCTCAGCCATTACACCACTGGCGATNTTNCCCAGTTTTGCGATTCCTACTTTAACTACCACTTTATACACCTCTCAAAATTTGAGAACACGATAGTATCGCCAAGTTCTCATATAAACGTTTTGAAATTGCCCGTATGTCTGGTCCGTCCTTAACTAAGTTAAAGGAAAGTGTTTAAATTTAGATGATCAATATATAGGTGATGAAACAAGGTCTGCTTACCGATCGCCAGAAAGAAGTGTTGCGCTACCGGAAGAAAGGGTTGACCCAACAACAGATTGCAGAGATTATTCATACCTCAAAGGCAAACGTCTGCACCATCGAGAAAGCCGCGCTTGAGAATATCGCGCGTGCACGTGAGACGCTTGAGTTCCTCTACACCCTCGACGCCACGCACCTCTGTACGCTCCAGAAGGGCCTCGATCTCCTCAAAGTCCCTGAGATCATCTATGCTGAGGCCGAGAAGGTGGGTGTGAAGGTCAAGTATGACACGATCTCGCTTATAAACCGGATCCGGGACGCGAATCCCGAGCGGTTCAGGGGCCGGCAGGTCCGCGAAGACGTCGAGATCTACATCAACAACGACGGCGATCTGTACTTTGGATGATCCAGCTTCCGCCCCTGCACCCGCGCAGGTCTCGTGCCGGAGCGGCCGTGTTGGATCCATGATCCCTTATGGGGAGTCTGTCCGGCCGTGCACCTCTTTGTGGAGTGACGGCAGCCTTTCATTCACCCCCCCGAACGTTCAGTTTAGAGAATTGCCGCTTTAATTACAGTAGATGTCCGTTTCGCGTAGAGCGNTGCAGAATTCTATAACAAGATTTATATCTTATTTTAAGTAATGTTTAAGAAACCGCTCTACACATCTTCGCCTGATCCTGAAAGTCAGCCGGCACAGTATGTGCCTCTAATTGCCGGGATCCCTCTGGCTCCGCAATATCTGTGGACCAGATACGCGCGGCGGGGCGGTGTAGGGGGTATCAGTCTAAGCGAAGGTCGAACCCTCCTCCCGGAGGGCCGATGTCGATACGGAGTTGTGCTCGTCACAACGGGATGACAGGAGCTGGATCTGATCGAGACGCTGGGCCAACGCCTGTGCAGCGTGCCCGATTCCAGGAGAACGTTGCCTGGGAGCGTCGAAGAATCAGGATCTATTGGCGACGACTGGAGTGTGCCCGGTGCACACCGGGCCGGCAGTGGAGTGGGCGACAGGATTGTGCGGAGACGGATGTCTCTTGTACTCTCATATCTACTGCCTCCATCAACTGTTTCCCTTCACGCCCCGGTAGACGTACCGGGGTGTTCGATGTCTTGCCCCGAGTTACGGGTTCACCAGAAGAATCCATCGTGTCGGGTACCCCGGCACGGGGTTCGGCGCATGCATCTCACTACAACGCACGAAGGGTTGATTGAAACATGCCGAATATACACAGACCACGCAGAGGATCCCTCGCATACAGCCCGAGAAAGCGGGCGAAAAGTCCGGTTCCCCGATACGGCTCATGGCCTGAGCACACGGGTGCCCCGACCGTGCAGGGATTTGCAGGGTACAAGGTGGGGATGACGCACGTCATCATGGTTGATGACCGTAAAAACAGCCCCACCGAAGGCAAGGATATAATGGTACCGGTGACCGTGGTTGAGGTCCCACCCATGCGGGTGGCCGGCGTGCGCGCATACAGCGAGGACACCTACGGGAAGCACGCATTGACCGAGGCCTGGGCTACCGACCTCGATCCTGAGTTGTCCCGCCGTATTAACGTCCCGAAGAACCACGACACCGCTGCTGCCCTCGAAGCCATCAGGAATGCAATTGGCGAAGGTAAGGTCGTAGAACTCTATGCCCTGACATACACCCGGCCAATCGAGCTGACTGGTGTCCCGAAGAAGGTCCCCGACCTGATGGAGATGCGGATCGCCGGCGGAAGCCTCGACGACCAGATTGCCTACGCCGCAGAGATTCTCGGAAAAGAGGTCACAATCTCGAGCAACTTCGAGGTCGGCGAGTACGTCGATGTGACCGCCGTCACCACCGGTAAGGGTACGGAAGGCCCCGTCAAGCGCTGGGGTGTCCAGGTCAGGAAGCGCAAACACTCCCGCGGCGGCAAGAAGCGCCACATCGGGAACCTCGGCCCCTGGAATCCGCACCACGTCCGGTGGCAGGTGCCCCAGATGGGACAGATGGGCTACCAGCAGCGCACCGAGTTCAACAAGCGGATCTTGAAGATCGGCACCAACGGCGACGATATAACGCCGGCAGGTGGATTCCTCCACTACGGCCTTGTGCGTGGGCCCTATGTCCTGATCAAGGGTTCCGTCCCCGGGCCGAGCAAGCGGCTGGTCCGGATACGGCCTGCAATACGGAAAGATGAGCAGACCATCAGCGCACCGACGATCAACTTCGTCAGTACGCAGAGCAAGCAGGGGTGAGCAGCGATGAAGGCACAGGTTCGAACACTGACAGGCGAGATCAGCCACGAGATCGATCTCCCCGAGATCTTTAACGAAGAATACAGGCCCGACCTGATTAAGCGGGCTGTCCTCGCACTCCAGAGCACCCGGTTCCAGCCGCATGGGACAAACCCCTATGCTGGCATACGCACCTCCGCAGAGTCCTGGGGCAGCGGCCGGGGCGTCGCTCAGGTCCCCCGCCTGAAGAACGGCAGCAGGGCGGCCCGGGTGCCGCAGGCAACCGGCGGACGGGCAGCGCATCCTCCGAAGGTCGAAAAGGTCCTCATCAAGAATATCAACCGCAAAGAGAAGCAGAAGGCTCTCAGGTCCGCCATCGCGGCCAGCACACACCTGGACCTTGTCCGGGGGCGCGGTCACATCTTTGAGGGCGAACTTCCACTGGTCCTTGAGGACAAGTTCGAAGAGATCACCCGGACCAGCGACGTCATCTCGACACTCTCTGCTCTCGGGCTCTATGCCGATGTCGAGCGTGCAAGGAGGAGCAAGAAGGTCCGTGCTGGACGAGGCACCATGCGTGGACGCCGCTACAAGCAGCGCAAGAGCATCCTGATCGTCACCGGGAACGAGCCGCTCCGGGCAGCCCGGAACCTTGCCGGTGTCGATGCCGTGGCCGTCAACCAGCTCAATGCCGAACTCTTAGCACCCGGCACGCAGGCAGGGCGCCTGACGATCTGGACGGAGTCTGCAATCAAGAGACTGGAGGAGTTCTAAATGGTACTGAAATATCCCTTCGTTACTGAAAAAGCAACGATGATGCTNGANGGCGNGAACAAACTCCAGTTTATCGTGCAGAGGAACGCCACCAAGCAGGATATCAAACGCGAGCTGGAGTCGACCTTCGAGCAGAAAGTGGCCGAAGTCCGCACCATGATGACCATGAAGGGCGAGAAGAAAGCCATTGTAAAGTTTGCGGATGAGAAAGCGGCTGAAGAGATTCTCAGCCGGCTGGGAATAATGTAAGGTGAGTGACGATGGCACATCGAATTATAGCACAGAGCCGCGGTAGAGGCGGCCCTTCGTACCGTGCACCGTCGCACCGGTATAAAGCCGACCTGAGACATGCGGGGAAGAATACTGCTCTGACGTCCGGAGTGGTTCTCGATATCGAGCATGACCCGTCCCGCCACGCACCGATCGCCCTTGTCAGGCTTGAGAGCGGCGAGAAGGTATATGTCCTTGCCACTGAAGGGCTCGGCGTAGGGGATGGACTCTCCTGGGGACCAGGCGGTGAGGTGAAGAACGGAAACACCCTTCCGCTCCAGGAGATCCCGGTCGGTGCGTACGTCTGCAACATCGAAGCTCGGCCCAACGACGGCGGTAAATTCGTCCGCTCGAGCGGTGTTCAGGCTCTCGTCATCGGCAAGTCTGAAGACGGCCGTGTCGGTGTTCGGATGCCGAGCGGCAAGAACAAGTGGTTCAACGGTGCCTGCATGGCAACCGTCGGTATCGTTGCTGGCGGCGGACGGGGTGAAAAGCCGTTCGTCAAGGCAGGAAAGAAAGCCTTCCACGTCAGGTCCTCCGCTGAGAGATGGCCCCGTGTTAAGGGTGTCTGCATGAACGTCATCGACCACCCGTTCGGTGGCGGTGGTCACCAGCACTGCGGACGGCCAAAGACTGTCTCCCATGGGACCTCGCCTGGCAGAAAAGTGGGACACATTGCCGCCCGGAGAACCGGCAAGTGGAAGAAGTGAGGGATGAAGCATGGCAAAGAAAGCACAGAAGCGAATGCCGCGGCGGCGAGAGGAATTCACCTATCGCGGCTATTCCATTGAGGATCTGCAGCAGATGACTCTCACCGAACTGCTGTCGATCATGCCGTCCCGGGCACGCAGGAAGTTTAACCGCGGTCTCTCAAGGGAGCACGAGAAACTCCTCTCCGACATCCGGTCGGGGGACGAAAACATCCGCACCCATCTGCGTGACATGGTTGTCATGCCCGAGATGGTCGGCAAGACTATCCTGGTCCACAACGGTAAGGAGTTCCAGAAGGTGGAGATCCAGCCTGAGGCGGTCTTCCACTACCTTGGAGAGTTTGCACTGACCCGCAAGAAAGTTACCCACGGCAGCGCTGGTATCGGTGCGACCAGGTCGAGTAAGTACGTACCACTGAAGTGATGGCTATGGCAAGGACAGAATACTCTGCAAAGATTGTGGGCGAGAACGTCGCTCGTGCAAAGGCGAACGAGCTCCCTGTCTCCCCCAAGCACTCGATTGAGATTGCCAGGTTCATCCGGAACATGACCACCACCGAGGCAAAGGCATACCTCACCGACGTGGTGGCATTAAAGAAGGCTATTCCCTTCAGGCGGTTCAAACGGAACGTCGCCCACAAGCGCGGCCTCTCAAAGTGGCCCGCAGGGCGGTACCCGGTCAAGGCTGCGGAGGCATACATCAAGTTGCTTGAGTCCGTTGAGAAGAACGCCGAGTATATCGGTCTCGATACCGGGAAACTCAGGATCGACCACGTTGCTGCCAACGCTGGCCGTGGCCTTCGGGCGTTCTTCCCACGTGCAATGGGCCGCGCCACCCCGAAGCGCAGGGAGACCGTGAACATCGAGATCATCGTGAGCGAGGTGGCGTAATGGCGACCGAGAAGAAGTTTATCATGGACGGTGTCCGCAACGTCTGCGTCGAGAAGTTCTTGGCGAACGAACTCAAGCGGGCGGGGTACGGCGGCATGGACATCACCCGGACGCCGCTTGGTACCCAGGTGACCATCTTTGCGGAGAAGCCCGGTATCGTGATCGGAAAGGGCGGTAAGCAGGTTCGGCAACTCACCCAGGACCTTGCCACCACCTATGGTGTTGAGTCCCCGCAGGTGGAGGTCCAGCAGATCCAGAACCCCAACTTCAACGCCCAGATCATGGCGGAGAGGCTGGCAAACGCTCTTGAGCGCGGTTGGTACTTCCGGAAGGCAGGACAGAGCACGATCCGTCGCGTGATGGATTCCGGTGCGCTCGGCTGCGAAGTCGTCATTTCCGGGAAACTGACCGGGGCCCGGGCGCGGACCCAGAAGTTCACCGAGGGTTACGTCAAGCACAGCGGCGAGCCCAGCGAGACGATCGTCGAGACGGGCTATGCAATTGCCGTCAAGAAACTCGGGACCATCGGTGTCCAGGTTAAGATCGTCCCGCCGGGTGCAAAACTGCCAGATACCTTTGAGGTTGTCGAGCCCCAGCAGAAGAAGGCTCCTGAGGCCCCTAAGCCCGAGGAAGTCAGCGAAGTTCCCTTCGAGGATGAGTTCGATGAAGAACCCGACGAGGATATCTTTGAAGAGGAGTTCCTGGAGGAGAGATAAATGGCAATCTTTCGCGCAAAAGAAGTGAGGCAGCTCTCCGATACCGAGCTTATCGAGCAGGAGCAGAAGCTCACCCTTGAACTGATCCAGGGGCGGGGGAAAGTCAGCGCCGGCGGTGCCACTGAGAACCCCGGGAGGATCCGCGAGGTTAAGAGAACGATCGCGCGTATCCAGACTGAGAAGAACGCACGGAGGAACGCATGATCTCTCCCCAGAACGTTCTGCGGCACGAGTTGCTCGGCCTGAACGTTCTGGTCGTCTCTGCAAGCAACCCCGGTCATGTCGGGGTATCTGGCCGCATCATCGATGAGACCAAGAATACCCTGATCATCCAGACCGAGGGGAAGAAGAAGCGGATACCAAAACGATCCAGTGTCTTTCGCATCCGGCTCCCGGACGGCACGATCGTCGATGTAGACGGATCGAGCCTGGAGGCGCAGCCGGAGCGGCGGATTAGCATGCGGATCAAATAAATGAGGATGAATAATGGCACGAAACATTGGGTTGGATGTCCCCATTCCGGAAACAGAATGTGAGGACGCAAATTGTCCGTTTCACGGCACTTTGCCGGTACACGGCCAGGTGATTACCGGCAAAGTCGTGAGCGNCCGTATGAGCGGTACAGTCGTCGTGGAGCGTGAGTACCTCCACTACGTCAAGAAATACAAGCGGTACGAGAAGCGCAGGTCCCGGTATCATGCCCACAGCACACCCTGTCTGCATCCCAGCGTAGGCGACGTGGTCCGGATCGCGGAGTGCAGACCGCTTTCAAAGACCAAGAACTTCGTTGTGGTTGAGGTGATGAAGGAATGAAGGCGCTGCAGTCGACCATTCCACGCGCCCTCGCCACCGGCACCCGGGTGGTCTGCTCTGACAACACAGGCGCACGACTTGTTGAGGTCGTCTCGGTCGATGGTTACCACGGCGTCCGGAATCGGCAGCCCTGCCTGGGCATCGGCGACATGGCGACCGTGAGTGTCAAGAAGGGCACCCCCGAGATGCGGCGGAAGCTCGAAAAAGCTGTGGTCATCCGGCA
>JGI24713J26584_10001747_pt1 | contig 15524 bp, 13 predicted proteins | sample BioPla4DNA1_FD_26584 | JGI IMG/M metagenome (IMG submission 26584) | reverse complement strand
GAAGCCGCGATTGCCGCAGGAAAAGATTTCAACGTCATCTATGCCCAGAACGACGGTATGGCGCAAGGAGCTGTCCAGGCCCTCGAGGCGGCCGGGATCAGCCATGGGAAGAAGGGCAAGGTCAAGATTATTGGTTTTGACTTTAACCGTTTTGCCCTCAGGAACGTACAGGCCGGTTACTGGGACGCCGATGTGCAATGTAATCCACGTCAGGCCGGCCAGATTGATCAGTGGATCAAAAGCGGCAAGGTCCCCAAAGGCATCGTCTATCAGGAAGAAATAATCTTAGACACGGACACGATCACCGATGAACATATCGAAAAATACGGGATCAATCCCGATCCGGGCAAGGGTGTAATCACAAGGTAGTTTTCTCGCGTGGTTCAGGCAGTGCGGTGTCCGGATTCCCTCCGGCCAACCGCACTGCCGTTGATTTATAAGCTACCAGTAAGGAGGGCTTTGCTTGCANCCGGAAATCATCCTCAAGATGGAGGGGATCTGCAAATCCTTTCCCGGGGTCAGGGCCCTGGACAACGTTGACTTCGTGCTCCGCAGGGGTGAAATCCATGCCCTGATGGGCGAGAATGGAGCAGGCAAGTCTACCTTGATGAAAATTTTAAACGGTGTTTACGAGAAGGATGCCGGCCGGATTATTCTCGAGGGAAGGCCGGTTCACTTTAGATCCCCGCAGGAAGCGCAGAACATGGGGATCGGCACGGTCTTCCAGGAGATTGCGCTCTGCCCCAACCTGACCGTGGCCGAGAATATCTTTATCGGCCGGAGCCGGAACGCTTTCGTTAATTGGAAGCAGATGAACGAAAGGGCGGCCGGGATGCTCAATTCCCTTGGTATTCCTGCGAGCCCGGCCCAGGAGCTCGCCAGTTGCTCAATTGCCGTCCAACAGATGATCGCGATTGCCCGCGCGGTCGATATGGACTGCAAGATCCTCATCCTGGACGAGCCGACATCCTCCCTTGATGAAGATGAGACGAAAAAACTCTTCGCGCTCATGCGCGAATTAAAAGCCCGGGGTGTAGGGATTATTTTTATTACCCATTTTATCGATCAGGTCTACGAGATCAGCGACCGGATTACGGTGCTGCGCAATGGCAAGTTGATCGGCGAATACGAAACGTCCGCGCTTCCCCAAATCGAGCTGGTCTCAAAGATGATGGGAAAGGCGCTGAGCGATATTTCAGCGATGAAAAAACACGAACCGCTTAAATCCGGCGACAGTATACCGGTACTCGAGGCCAAGGCCCTTTCGAGCACCGCCGGGGTAAAGCCCTTCGATTTTACAATCCATAAAGGCGAGGTGAACGGCTTTGCCGGGCTGCTCGGCTCGGGGCGGAGCGAAAGCGTGCGCGCAATTTTCGCTGCTGACAAGGTAACCGGCGGTGAAGTTAAAATGATGGGCAAGAGGGTGAAGATCAAGACACCCCTGCACGCCATGAAACAGGGGATCGGCTATCTGCCGGAGGACCGGAAGAACGACGGGATCATTGACGAGCTTTCGGTGCGTGACAATATTATCCTCGCCCTGCAGGTGATGAAAGGCTTTTTCAGGCCGCTTTCGCGGAAACAGGCCGAGGAATTCGCCAACCAATATATACAATTACTTGAAATTAAAACGCCGTCCCTCGACACGCCAATCAAATCCCTTTCCGGCGGCAACCAGCAGAAGGTAATTCTCGCCCGCTGGCTGCTCACCCACCCCATGTACCTGATCCTCGATGAGCCCACCCGGGGGATCGATGTCGGAACCAAGGTAGAGATTCAAAAACTTGTGCTCAAACTCGCGGCAGACGGGATGAGTCTGACCTTCATCTCCTCGGAAATCGATGAAATGCTCCGCGTCTGCTCGCGGCTGATCGTGATGAAGGACCGGGAAATTGTCGGCGAACTCAGTGGAGTGAATTTGACGGAACAAAATGTTATGCGGATGATCGCACAGGGGGCTGAATAAGATGCCAAGGTTAAAAAGGCAGTTCGAGCGCTTGTCCCATCTCTTCCTTCCCCTCTCGGTTCTGGTGTTTCTCCTGATCATTAACCTGATCAAGGGCGCCGACTATTTCAAAATTACCATGATCAATGGGGTCTTTTACGGGAACATCCCGAATATCCTCTTCGGCGCCTCGGAGTTGGTTATCCTGTCAATCGGGATGACCCTGGTTACGGCGGCCGCCCGCGGGCAGGACATCAGCATCGGTGAGAGTGGTGCGATTAGTTCCGCCATCTTCGTCCAGTACGTCTTGGCTGCCGGAGAGGTCACCATCTGGACTATCCTTGCGGGTTTCCTTATCAGTTGTGTGGCCGGGCTGGTAATCGGCGCCTTCAACGGCACCCTGGTTTCATTCTTCAATGTCCAGCCCATGGTGGCGACCCTCATCCTGTTTTTGGGGGGCAGGTCGATCGCGTTTATTATTGACGGTAAAGTATCGCCCATCCTGGCGAACCCGATCTCGAACCAGATCGGCACCGTCATACCGGGCGTGCCCATCCAGACGCCGATCATCCTGACCGCTGTCTTCCTCGTCCTCGTGGCCGTGGTCCTCAAGACCACCAACCTCCGGCTCTATGTGGAGGCGGTGGGCATCAACCCAAGCGCGGCGCGGTTAAACGGGATTAACCCGAAAAAGGTTATCTTCCTGACCTTTTTGCTGATGGGAATCTGCAGCGCGGTCGCAGGTTTCATCGCGGTGAACAAGGCGGGACGCCACGACAGTGTCAACCTGCTCAAGTTCATCATGATGGACGCGATCCTGGCCGTCGCCTTAGGCGGGAACTCGCTGGCTGGCGGGAAATTCAGCATCACCGGTTCGATTATCGGCGCGTACACCATCGAGGTACTGAACAGGACCCTGCTCCGGCTGGAAGTAAACCCCGAAGCCATTAAGGCCTTCAAGGCGGTCTTTATCATCATCCTCATGATCCTTGCTTCGCCGGTAGTCAGGGTCTTCGCCAGAAAATTATTGGATAAGACAAAAGCAATCGTCACCAGCTACTCCGTACGCCAGACAGGAGGATTAAACAAGGCGGTAGTTTCCATCACGGACAGTTCTGCGAAGAAGGAGGAGTAGAATGGGATCCCTGAACAGATGCAAACCAAAAACAAGACTGTCAAATTCGACGCTTCTTTTTCTCATCGCCGGGATTATCTTTCTCCTGATGTATGGGATTGCCCTAATTAGTTTTCCCGTCAGTTTCCGGCAGTTTCAGACCTTCTTTGACTTTTTCAACCTGAACGCAGCGCTCTTCATCGTTACCCTTGGGATGTGCATTGTTATGATTGGAGGCGGCATCGATATTTCCGTCGGCGCCGTCTGCGGCCTGGTCACCATGGCCTGCGCCTTGTTGCTCCAATCGGGAACGGGGAATATCTGGGGCGCCTTACTCCTGGCGCTGGGGATCGGGCTCGCTTTTGGGCTCATGCATGGCTATCTCATCGCCTACCTTGAAATCCAGCCGTTTATTATCACGCTGGCCGGGATGTTCCTGGCGCAAGGGCTGCTAACGACTCTCCACAAAGAGCCGCTTAACGTGACCAAGCCTGCTTTTGTTGCCTTGCGGCGATTTACAATCGAGATTCCTTGGCTTGGCACCGTAAACAGGCTGGGCGTTTTCATCCCCTGTGAAATCAAACCAAGCGTCATCGNGGTGGTGGTCCTTGTTCTTCTCTATGCCGTCCTGATGAAGTGGTCACGTTTCGGGCGCAATCTCTACGCGGTTGGCGGCAACCGCCAGAGCGCCCGGATGCTTGGGATCAACGTCAAGAAAACGATCTTCCTCTCCTACGTGCTCTGCGGGTTGACCGCCGGGATCTCCGGCTTTGTCTTCCTCCTGACAACAGGAGCCGGCAATATCGGAAACGGGGCGTTGTATGAGATAAAAGCCATCGCCGCCAACGTCATGGGCGGTATTATGCTCAACGGCGGTGTAGGGAACTTACTGGGCGCGCCCATCGGGACGCTGACTCTCCTGACCATCAACGAACTGATCCGGGCGGCGGGCGTTCAATCAAACTTACAAGCCATCGTCAGCGGGCTCTTGCTGTATCTCTTCATTGTACTGCAGAGCATCATTATGTCGTTACGGGACAAGAGGAAATTCCGGCTTGCCCTTCCTCCTTGGCTGAAGCCGCACCAGCCGCCGGAGGGGAAAGAGGCCGGGAACCAATAATAAGGGGAAGCGGGCAAAAAGATCTGGAAACAGGTGAGTTAATGATGAATTCCAGCCGGATTAGACCAATCAAGGCCCGGGGCTCCCGCCGGCCAATAATTCAGGCACGGTTTTCGCCCCGGATAACACTGTTTTGCTTGTTAATCGTCCTTACCTTAACTCCTCTCCTCATCGTAGGAACAATCTCCCATGGCCATTTTAAAGAAGCGGTCACCGGCAAAGTGGTCCGCTATTCCCTGGCAGAACTGACGCAAACGGTCAATAACCTCCAGGAAAAACTGGCCGGCTATGAAGCTGTCTCTTTGCAATTGTTTGTGAATAATGATTTTCTCACCGCCCTGGAAAAATACTGCGACCACGGAAACAAGGCGCGGGAGGCTGCGGAAACAGTGAAAACCTGTTTCCATGAGCATATGAAAAATGATCCCGGTTTATTCGGTTTCATTTTTGCCGGCGCTTCCGGGCAAATCGAGCCCATTGTCGTCGCCAAAGATTCGCAGGAAAATTTTATTGCTTTGAGCCGGAAACTCAAAGAAACCGGCGCCGGTCGTGAGATCATGGAAGCCGACGGCGGGATTGTCTGGGCGGCCCCTCTCAAGATCAACCGGGGCAATTACCTGCTTTTGGGCCGGCTGATGAAAAAAATTTCCACTGGAGCACCTTTGGGCATTTTAGCGCTGGTTATTGATGAAGAGAAAATCGATCGCTTGGTGAATTTGGCGTTTTATGAAGAATTAAATGATTCCTGGGACGGGATTGACTATTATTCGCTCATCATTAACAGCAGGGGTGAAATCATCTCTTCACCGTTTAAAGAAGAGATCGGCAAGAAGGTCCCGCAAATAATTGAGGGGATTTTGCCTGCAAATGGCGGGGCCTTGACCGGAGAGGACGCCGGCCAGGGACGGCAGGGGAGTTTCCTTACTACGGTCAACCGGGAACAAAATTTGGTCACTTACAAAGCGGTGGACTGTAAAAACAAGACGGCCTGGAGAAATAGCTGGTATTTGGTAAATTTGGTTTCTACCTCTTTTTTATATAAAGAAAGGCGGGTGGTCGCTGCTACCACTCTGGTCTTATCCTTGCTCTTTGGGGCGCTTGCCCTCTTGATCTCTTTATACTTGACGAAATAAATATTTCTTTAAAATTTTGTTAACAAGGGTTATAATTGGAACTGGGGGTGATTGTTAGTTTGAAAGTTGCTCGCCTCTTTTGCCTGGCTTTCCTCTTTCTTTGCCTGGTTTTAAATTTACCCTTGTTTTCTCCGGATTTAAGGCCCGGCTTCTGGATGGCGGCCGCCGGGAGCACCTCTGTTTCCGGCTCTTTCCCTCCGAAGACCAGGCCGCTTGTGATCGCCATTGTCCCTAAATCCCTGGATAATCCGGTTTTTGTCGATTCCATGGAAACCGCCATGTCGACCGCGAAGGAACTGGGAGTCAAATTGGAATGGGTGGCGCCCTTTAAAGTTGATCCGGATCTCCAAGTGAAAATAATCGAGGGCTTAATCTGGCGCAAAGTTGACGGGATTGCCATCAGCACCAGTGATCCGGAGAAAATAAGGAAAGTGATTGATAAGGCGGTTGAGGCCGGGATCAAAGTGGCGACGATTGACGCCGATTGTCCGGAGAGCCAACGCCTTTTTTATTGCGGCACCGATAATTATAAGGCCGGGTGGGCTTGCGGCGAGGCCATGGTGAAAATCGTCACCGAACGGGGGCTGGCCGATAAAAGATTGAAGACGGCGATCCTGACAGGCGGGATTGAGGCGCATAACTTAAATGAACGAATCCGGGGCTTCAAGGAAGCGGTCGCCGGCAAACTCGATCTGGAATACGTGGCCCTATTGGCTTGTGATGACGATACCACCACCGGGGCCAAGGTGGTTGAAGCATATATTAAAGAGCACCCGGAGACCGATTTATTTTATTTCTCCGGCGGATGGGCTTTCTTCGGGCCGACGGAGTCAATGCCCCTCTATCAGGAATGGTGCAACAACGGTGGAATCGCCGTCTCGATGGATACTTTTTACTCCGTTTTGCAAGCAGCGAAAAAAGGGTTTGCCCAGGCCCTGGTGGGGCAAGATTTCCGGAAAATGGGAGAGCTTACCGTTAAATACCTGGTGGACGCCATTAACGGGCTACCGGTACCGATGGAATATATTGATACCGGCTTGGAACTGGCCGATGAATCCAATTTTGATCTGCTATTAAGTCAGAAAAAACCATGGGAAATGAAATAAAATGAAGTTATCAAAAACTGTCTTTACGGGCTTTCAAAACCGGTTGGTCAATACTTTTAAGTTGCGGTCGTTACGCTCCAAGTTTATGCTGTCTTTTGTCTTTTTAAGCACGATCCCCCTGGTTATCCTGGCCATTTTTTCTTATGGCGTTTATCATGATATCTTACAACAGAATATTCAATCCTACACGAGCGAGGTTATTGACCGGGTCGACCGGAATCTCGAAATTTACCTCAGCGATCTGGAACGGATTTTGGAGCTGCGCAATGACTATTACAACCTGCAATTTATTAAATTAAGCCTGGCGGGGGATGTGGAAGGCAACCGCAAGTTTATCTTCCGGCTGTGGGAAAATCTGAATAACATCCGGAATTTTAAAACCGAACTAAGAGATGTCTCCATCACGACGATCGGCGGGGTGACGGTTGGTTGTTACGGCGTGACCCATACCGATTTGGCGCAAAACGTACTCTTCCAGACTTTGGCGAACCGGACGGCCAAGGATGACAGTATTGCGATTTGGGGGCCGCACCCGGACTGGTTGGGCGGTCCCGTGTTTTCCGTCGGCAAAGCGATTCACGGTGATTATGATAACTTTTTGGGCATGATGAGCATCGATGTGGATGTGGAATTATTGGAGCGAATTTGCGGGAATATCCGGCTCGGTAAGACCGGTTACATCATGTTGCTGGACGAAGAAAACCGGATTATTTACCATCCGAACCGGGAATTAATCGGAAAAGGGATCGGCGCTTTGTTGGGCGAAGCGTCGCTCGCCGACTGGCAACAGGATTTTACGACAAAAAGGAGACTGGGTAACCAGATAGTCAGGGTTAAGACTTTTGCTCCGGCCAACTGGAAAATTATCGGACTCTCCAACCGCTTCGAGTTGGCGACGGAGATGCAAAAGATTACCGGGCTTTCTTTAACCATCATACTTAGCACCATTCTTGTTTTGACCTTAATGGCGGTTTATTTCGCTCACTTACTGACCAATCCCCTGAAAGAATTGCAGCAATCCATGAGGCACGCCTCGGAGGACTTAAATACCAACGTGGAAATTCATACCATGGATGAGATCGGAGAACTGAGCGAGACCTTCAATCAAATGTTGGCCCGGATTCGCCAGTTGATGAAGCAGAGTCTTCAGGAACAGGAAAAACTGCGGCGTGCCGAAATGAAAGCGCTGCAAGAGCAGATTAAACCTCATTTTATCTATAACACGCTCGACCTCATCATCGGCCTCCTGGAAACGAATAAAAATGAAGATGTGATTAACACGGTGGAGGCGTTGGGCGCGTTTTTCCGGACCAGCCTCAGCCAAGGCCAGGAGTTAATCACCATTCGTGAAGAGGCTGAGCATGTCCGCAATTATCTTTATATCCAAAGGAGACGCCATGGGGATAAATATGATTATGCCATCGAAATCGAGGAGCGGTTACTGAATAAGAAAACCATTAAACTAATCCTCCAGCCGCTTGTGGAAAACGCAATCTATCATGGGGTCAGGGAGTTGGAAACCCCGGGCGGCCTCATCCTGATCAAAGGTTTTTTACTGGAGCCTGCGAATACCATCTGCTTTCAGGTGATCGACAACGGGGCCGGCATGGAACCAGCCAAGATGGAGGAGATCAATCGCTGCCTGCGGGAGAGCGGGACCGGACAACGGTATTTCGGGCTCAGTAACGTCAATGAACGGATTCGCCTGGCTTTTGGCCCGGAATATGGTTTGGCGTTAAGCCCGACTCCAGGCGGCGGCGTGACGGCCACGATCAAACTGCCGGTTGTGGAAGGAAAGGGGTGAAGTGAGTGTTCGGACTTTTGCTGGTCGAAGATGAAGAGGCGATCAAGGAAAAACTCATGAACAACGTGGCGTGGGCCGATTACGGCTTTGCCCCGGTTTTGGGGGCGTCCAACGGCCTTGAGGCCCTGGCTCTCTTGGAGAAACATCCCGTAAAGATTATGGTGACTGACGTGCAGATGCCGAAGATGAACGGGATCGAACTGATTAAAGAGGTCAAACGCCGCGGCTACCAGATGAAAATTATTGTGATTTCCGGCTTTGCCGAGTTTGAGTATGCGCAGGAATCGATCAAACTGAATGTCTCCGATTATCTGCTGAAACCTTTCGCCAGCAAAAGATTGCTGGAGGTGGTGCTCCGTTTCAAGGAGGAGTTCGAAAAGGAGGAAGCGGAGCGGTCGGAGATGAATGACCTGCGGGACCAGTTGGAAAAAAACAAAGCCGCTTTGGTGGAAAAACTCTTGTTGGACCTGCTCAACGGCAATGTGGTCACCAATATTGACGCCCAGTTGGAGTTTTTGGGGATCAGCGGGATCAACAACCGCGACTTTCAAGTGGCGGTGATCGAGATTCCCGAGAACCAACTGGCGGAAATGGGCGAAGAAGAAAAGTATCTTCTCAACTTGCATCTTTACCAACAGATNNAACGGTTGGCCAATGGGAGCTNCTACCGGAATTTNCTCGTCAACCACCATCGCAACCAAGTGGTACTAATCTTCATTGAACCGGATGACAATTTGCCCCTGCGCCTGGAGGAGATTTTATCCCAGGCCCATTTGGCCTTAAAATATGCGCTCGCCTGCGGCTTGGGCCGTCCCTACCGGGATCTGGCGGACCTGGCCGTTTCCTACCGGGAGGCGTGTTCCGCGTTGCAATACCGTTATTTGTATGGAATGAACCAAGTTTTCTTTATTAACGATCTTAACCCGGATTATCAATCCTATCATAAAATCCTCACTGCGCTCCACCGCCATCCCATTTTTGACAATATAAAAATTGGCGCGGCTTCCGTCATCGAAGAGGATTTAGAAAGGATCATCAATGAGATCCGTCTGGCCAAGTTGAATCCCGGATTAACAAAGATGGTGGCCAGCAATTTAATTCTGTTGACCCTGACCACCCTGAATGAACTGGGGTATAACGCCGGAGAAATCTTTGGCGCCAATGACACGACCCTGGTTGACCTGAATCAGGTGGGAAGCCTGGAGGAGTTGAAGCGGCTTTTGCATTCCTTTTTTACCCGGATTAACCATCATATCCGGCAAAAACGCGCTTCCCTCAATCATAAACTGGTGGAAGAGATCCGGCGGTATCTGGATGAAAATTTCGCCGCGGATATTACCCTTTCCGCCATGGCCAATCGTTATCATATCAGCCCCAGCTATCTCAGTCTTTTATTTACGGAGCAGACCGGGAAGAATTTCATCGATTATCTCACCGAACGCCGGATCAAGAAAGCCAAAGAGTTACTGAAACATACGGATATGAAAATTTATGAGGTCGCCAACGCCGTCGGATATAAGGATTCGTTTTATTTCAGCAATTGCTTTAAAAAGGTGGCGGGATTGTCGCCCAGCGAATACCGGGAGAATACCGAGTGACCTACTTTTTTGAAGACTCACTACAAGAGTGTTGCCAGATTACAGAAAATATACAATAATGCGATTCCAAGTATCTCTTTCCAGAGGCCGGTGAAAACCGGCTTTTTTTATTTATCTAAAAATTGATCGGCATTTGATCGGCATAAAACAAAAACCCCGGCCACCATGGGCCGGGAAACTCTTGTCATTACTGGCGCGCCTGAGAGGATTCGAACCTCTGGCCTACGGATTAGAAGTCCGTTGCTCTATCCTGCTGAGCTACAGGCGCGCTGCTTCATTCATTTTATCATATTCTCCCGCCCGCTGCAATCCCCTGCAGGTGAATTTTAATGCCGGTAACCGCAGGTATAAGCAATCAACCTCTTCCCGCCGGAAAGCCTCTTCCTGGTTGCCTTTTCCTTTTCGCCATTTTTTGTTATACTATTATAAGGAATTTGCTTAAGGAGGTAAATCTTGATGGAAAAGACCGCCGCGATCTTGGGGCTGATTAAGAAAGATTGCCTTGATATCCAAAGCCTGATTGATGGCATTGGCAAGCAAGAGTTTCTTGCAAGTCCACAGGTGAATATGGCGGTAACCATGTCCCTTTTCAGCATAGCCGAACTCAGCAAGACTTTACCGGTGGAGTTTCGTACAAGTTTTCCCCAGTTGCCGTGGGAACGGGTGATTACCCTTAATTCCGCCGCCCATGAGAAAAAGCGCCTCGATCTGGAGGAGGTCTGGGCGGTCGCCACCGGGGAAATCAATAAGATTTTACGTTTTATCAACTCCTATGAATAGCCGGTACCGGCAACAATAGCCGGCCAAGCCTCCTGCGGTAAAAAAAAGCCCCAGCCAAAGCGCCGGGACTCTATCCCTCTTCCATGACCCGTTGTTTACTTCGGATTAATACTCAAAAACTTCTTCAGCAGGGTTTTCCCGGTAGTATAAATAATCCAGCCAAGAATCACCACAACGGATATTTGCTGCACGAAATAGATTACCACATCAAGCAGGTATAAAAGATTACGCCAGAACACCCCCGTGCCACCTCCGGACTGTTATCTCATACCAATTATCCCACAAATTCGGAGGTTTTATNCGGCGGTTTCGCGTCTTAATTTTTGGGCATCCTAATACTCGATCCCGCGGCGGGCTTTTATTCCCTTTTGGTACGGGTGCTTAACCTCCTTCATCTCCGTGACCAGGTCCGCCCGGGCGATCAGTTCCTCCGGCATGGCGCGGCCGGTCAGGACCAGTTCCACCCCGGCTGGCAACTCCTCAATGAACCCGAGCAGCGCGGGTAAAGGAAGTACCCCCAGGTTGACCGCATGGCTGATCTCGTCGAGGATCACCACCTGGCAACCGTTGCGCGCGGCGGCGGCCGCCTCTTCCAGCCCCCGGGCGGCTAAGCGTTTTTCTTCTTCCGTAGGGGCGCGGTCAATAAGCCAGGAACCGCTCCCGTACTGGTAAACGCCGATTCCCAGTTCCCGCGCGGCTTTCACCTCCCCGCTGGCCTCTTTCTTTAAAAACTGAAAGATCTCCACCCTTAACCCCTGCCCGCGGGCACGGAGGGCCAGCCCAAAGGCGGCGGTGGTCTTGCCTTTACCGTCCCCGGTATATACCTGGATCATCTCTCCTTATCCCCCTTCGTCCGGGAGTACCAGGTCAACCTCGCGCCCGCAACTCCCGCACCGGCCGTTGTCAACCCCGGTTACCCGGGCGGCAAAGCCCGTCCTTTCCACCAGCGCCTGCCCGCAGTCCGGACAGTTTGTCCGGTTATACCCCATGCGCCCGTCAACAGTGCTGATATTCCCCACATAGACGTAGTACAATTCTTCCTTCGCTATTTTATAAGCCTTTTCCAGCACCACCGGGGGCGTGGGCGGCAACTGCAGCCGGTAATTCGGGAAATACCTGGAGAAATGGAGGGGAATCCTCCGGTCCAGGCCGGCCAGGAAGCGGACGAGTTCCCTGATCTCTTCCTCCCGGTCGTTCTCACCGGGGATTAGCAGGTTGGTTACTTCCAGGTGTACCTTTCCGGCCATGATCTCCGCGGCTTTTTTGACCGGCCCCACCCGGCCCTCACAGCGCCTGCGATAAAAATCATCCTCCCAGGCCTTGATATCCAGGTTGACCGCGTCGATGAAGGGCAGCAGTTCCCGCAGGGGTTCAGGGTTGAGATAGCCGTTGGTCACCAGCACATTCTTCAAGCCCTTCTCCCTTGCCAGGCGGGCCGTGTCGTAAACGTACTCGTACCAGATTAGCGGTTCAGAGTAGGTATAGGCCAGGCCGATATTGCCCTGGGCGCGGTATTTATCCGCCAGTTCCACCAGGTCTTCCGGGGAAAGGTACTCCGTCGGGGCATCCCCGTGGGCGATCTCCCAGTTCTGGCAGAAGTCGCACTGCAAATTACAGCCGACGGTCCCCACGGAAAGGATGGCCGCCCCCGGGTAAAAATGGTAGAGCGGCTTTTTCTCCATCGGGTCCAAGGCCAGGGCGGAAATCTGCCCGTAACTGGAGAGGTAGATTTTGTCGCCGCGGCGGAAACGCACGCGGCACCGGCCCCTTTCCCCCTCCTGCAACCGGCAGGCCTGCGGGCAAAGGGTGCAAAGTACCGTCCCCTCCGGCAAAAGGCGGTAGAAACGGGTCTCCATTTCCCTTCGCATTCTGTTTCGTCCTTGTCCTTTCTCTTTTCCACCGGTTATTAATAGTAACGTACCACCTCAAAGCGTTCCAGTTCCACCGGTTCGTCCGGGCCGATCCCCGCCTTCCGCCGGGCAATCGCCACCTGTTCTTCGGCGGTCTCAATCCCCTCCAGGTTCGGGAGGAGCAAACCGCTGCGGTGCCCCCTGCGGACAATCACCCCGTATTTTTGGGGATCAAGGTCGCCGAGGCCTCTAACCGGTTCCGGGGGTTTCAGGATATCCACGGAATAGACCAGATCCTCCAGTTCGTCTTCGCTGACCGGCGGGAAACGGGGGTCCTGGAAAGCGGCGGCCAGGGCGTTTGCCATGATTTCCCCGGCAAGGTTTTCCCGGGTGGGATAGATCGTCCCGATACAGCCCCTGAGTTCGCCGTGTTTTTTTATGGAGACAAAGACCCCGGCCCTCGGCGGCAAATCTGCCGGGAGGCCGGACTCCTCCCCCGCCCCTTCCTCCTTCTTACGGAGGTAGTTCTCCACTGTCCGGCGGGCCAGGCGCACCGGCGCCGACTCCTGCTGCCGGCGGGCGGCAACCTCGGCCGCTCTCTCTTCCTGCAAGACGGGAAGGAGCCGCCGGGCCGGGTTTTCCGCCCCCGGTAAGAACGTGGCCACCGCATAACCCACGCCAAAGGGCCCTTCGTAACTTAAGACCTCGGTCTCGATCTCCAGGCCTTCAAAGACCCCCAGCAACATCAGGATCGACCGGTAACCGCATTCGGCCGCCTCTTCCACCAGTTCCGGATCGAGCCGGACAATCTCTTCTACCCGGTTCTCCTGGAGTAACTTGACGAGGAGGAGATCAAATTCCTTCCCCCGCGGGTTGTAGGCGACCGGCGCTCCCGGGATTAGGCAGTGGGAGAGGTCGCCGCTGGCCACCACCGCCACCCGTTTGGAGGTTTTCCTGAGCGCCCGGCCGATGGCCACACCCAAAGCGTACTGCCGCTCCGGGGGGTAGAAATAGGAGATGCCGGTGGCCACCAAACGGAAGGGGGTCTCCGCCAGGAAGGAAAGGGGAACGACAACGCCGTGGTCCAACCCCCTATGCAACCCAAAGGAGGGATATGTATCCCCCTTGACAACCGTTGCCGACAGCCCTTCCGCCTCCACCTCGGCGATGATTAGGTCCACCAGTTCCCGGTCGTTCTGGAAGGTCCAGGAGAGGCGCGAACCAAATTGCCTCAGGTTCCCCTCGAGGCTTTCCTCCCCTCTAACCGGTAACTGCCTTTCCATAACCGGCCCATGGGGGGAGAAGACCACCACCGTCTCCGGGGATAAATCCTTGAAGATCCCGGCCAGCCTCTGCATGGCTTCGGCGGTCTTGGCAACCTTGTCGGTCTCCGCACCCCCGATCTCCCGGATGATAATCGCAGCATGGGGGACCAGCGCACCAAAGAGCAGCATGGCGAGCCCTCCTTTAAAAATAATAACGCGTCTCTACCCAATATCCTTTCTCTGCCGAAGAATTAAATCCTCCCCAGGGAGCGATCCCCACTTGCCACCGCCACTTCCCCTCTCCCCCGCGGAGAACCAGGAGGATCCCTTCCCTGACCTGCTCTGCCTGCCAGTGGCGGAAGAGTTCGATCCGCACCCGGCACCCGGGAAGAACCCGCTGCCAGCGCAGGCCGGCCCGGAATCCCGGTTCCTCCCGCTCCTCCTCTTCGTCATCGGGATCGTACTCCCAGTAGTCCCGGCGCACGGCTTTCCTGTACGCCAGCATCCAACCGACGGTCATCTCCGGGGAACGGGGGCACTCCAGAATCCCGGTGAGCTCCCACTCCTCCCGCTGTTTGCCCTCCCCCCACTCCCGGAAAAGCCGGGAACCCCTGGTCACCAGGTGGGTACGGTCGTTGATCTTCCATTCCCACCGGAAGTTCCAGTAGTTGCCCCACTCGTTTTTCCAAGCGTTCTCCGGGTAGACCCCAGTGCTCTCCCGGTAGCGCAGNGAAAAAAAGTTCCCGCCCCACCGGTGTTCACCGCCGGTTTCCAACTGTAGTTTGCGCCAGGAATTCTTAACCAACCGCCGGTACTCCTTTTCCCTCCCTTTGAGCTCACCCAGCCAGGAGAAGCCTGCCCACCGCAGCCGGATCCTGGCCCCGGCTTCCCGGTAGGAGTATTCGTCCAGGCGGGAAGAAAGATGCGGGCGGGCCCGGATCATCCGTTCTTCCCCTTCCCCCCATAACCGGCCGGACCAGCCACGGCGACTGGTATTCTCCAAGAAGAGCCGGGCTCCCAGGTAATTGCAGGCCGGTTGGGTGGCAAACCGCCCCCACCCCCCGTACCACCAGTTGCCGCCGGCCCGCTTCCGGGCCTCCGTCCGCAGGAAAGAAAGGCGGTCGTCGGCAGAGGGTTCGTTATATACCAGCCGCCAGTTCCAGCGGAGATCCCGGGTCCGGTACCCGAAACTGTAAGCCGCCCGGGTGAAAAAACCCTCTTCCTCCTGGTACTTATTTTTCCAGGTCAAATTCCCCGGTTGCCAGGCGGCCCCGGCCACNCCGGGGTTGAACAAAAGAAGACCGCCGGCAAGCAGCAGCCCTTTAAGCAGCGCCCNTTTTTTCACCCTTTTCACCCCTCTTCCCCTCCGTTTCCTCTTTGTGGAAGAGAGGTTCGACGCTACGCCTTCTTTTTCCTTTTTTATCTGTTTTCTCCAATTAAATCAAACCGGGGCGTAAGGGGCTCGCCCAGGACCAAGTGGCCGCCCAGGGTCCTCCCCTTCTCCCCGGCTACCAGGAGGGTCACAGTCTCCAGGTCCAGGTTGACGGCGAGGGTATTGACGATGCTGTAAACAGCCAGTAATTCCGCGGTTCCTCCCTGCACCGCCGGTTCCAACTCCGCCTTTAAATCAACCACCGCTGTCTTCCCATTGACCCGGAGTTCCCGGAGCCAGCCCCCAGGCGGCACCGCCGGGAGCAAGAGGCTTTTCTCCCCGGGTCCGGCAAAGAGTTCTTCCAAAAGACAGCGGGCCAGGGCCGGCCGGGATTCCGCCCGGTCCGGCAGTTCTCTTTCCTCCGCCCGCAGCTCCGG
>JGI24713J26584_10001736_pt1 | contig 15571 bp, 20 predicted proteins | sample BioPla4DNA1_FD_26584 | JGI IMG/M metagenome (IMG submission 26584) | reverse complement strand
TTATTATCACCTCTCTATATACAATTATATCATACTTTTATAAATTGTATATAGAGTTTTGCAATTTTTTATAAAATTATTTTAGCTGTTGTTACCCTCCTTGAATATTCCTTACATACCCTTAAATATAAAAAACACCTTTATTAATTTCGAAAATTAATTAAAGGTGTTTGTCTTATTGTAAGAAGTATTACTCTTCCTCTGGCATTTCCCAGTTGTGGTAAACTTCTTGGACGTCATCATTATCCTCAAGCATATCGATTAGTTTTTCCATATTTTTAATATCTTCTGGGTCTGTTAATTTAACTGTATTTTGTGGAATATAGGAAAGTTCTGCCATGGCAAAGGTATAGCCATTTTGTGCCAATCCATCTCTAACGTCATTAAAATCGTCTGGTGTAGTGATTATTTCAAACCCTTCCTCCTCAGAAGTAAAGTCTTCAGCACCTAAATCAATAGCTAACATAGTCAGTTCATCTTCATCTATAGAATCGGTTCTTTCGATGGCTATTACACCCTTTTTATCAAACATGAAGGTTACACAACCAGTTTGTCCTAAGTTTCCACCATTTTTATCAAAGGCATGCCTTATATCTGAAGCTGTCCTATTTCTATTATCTGTAAGACATTGAACAAAAACTGCTATTCCACCAGGTCCATATCCTTCGTAGATAATCTCTTCGAAACTATCTGAACCTAATTCTCCAGAGCCCTTTTTAATAGCCCTTTCAATATTATCATTTGGCATATTAGCAGCCTTTGCCTTTTCAATAGCTGCCTTCAGTGCTGGATTGAAATCTGGGTCGGGACCACCCTCCCTTGCTGCAACCATAATATATCTACCTAGTTTTGTAAAAATCTTTGCTCTTTTGGCGTCTTCTTTTCCTTTTTTATGCTTTATATTGTTCCATTTAGAATGTCCAGCCATTAAATTCACTCCCTTTAAAATATTGCCTCATACATTTTAACACAATGGTAACATTATTTCACTATATTTGTGATAATTATATTTAAGTAGTATAGTCTTTTATGCTTTCATTATGAACTAAAGCTCAAATATAGGCGGATAAACCCTTTTATGTTCACTGATTTTATACATCTTTTCAATTCTTTCCACTATTTCCTTTGGTCCCTTTCCAGTCCTAATATACTCATCTAAAGTATCATAGGAAAAACCTAGATCTTCTTCATCATTTTGATTGGACCATAGGCCAGCTGTTGGTGGTTTTTCTATTATTATTTCAGGTATATTTAACCTTCTTGCCAATTCTCTAATTTCTGATTTCACAAAGGAAGCCAGTGGCAGCAAATCTACTCCACTATCTCCATATTTTGTAAAATATCCAACTACAAACTCAGACTTGTTCGTTGAACCTGCCACCAAATAATTATTGTTTTGGGCAAAATAATGTAAAGTTGTCATCCTAAGCCTTGGTTTTAGGTTGATTTTTGCCATTTTATTTTTGTTTTCTTCGTCTATGGAACTAAATAAAACGTCAAAAGTTCTAGACAAGTCTACTTTTTTAACTTGCAAATCTAAGGCTCTTGCCACTAGTATTCCATGTTTTTCATCTATTGGATCACTATAACAGGGCATGATAATTCCTAGGGAAGTTTCTGGAAATGCTAATTTTGCTAAACCTGCAACTACAGCTGAATCTATTCCTCCACTTAGTCCAAATACTAATCCTTCTGCCTTGGCCCCTTTAACTATTTCCCTCATCCAACTTACGATTTTCTCAATAACTAAATCTACATTTTCCATAATCATACCTCCAAACAACATATCTTATGTTTATTATGTATATCTTCTTCTTAATTGGTAAAATTAATTATAATTATAATGATTATAACACAAAGGAGCTATCTATGGATAAAAAAAAGATAAAATTACTATTCATAGGTTTAGTGGCTGGCTTAGTAAACGGTTTATTTGGTTCTGGCGGTGGAACTATTGTAGTGCCAGCATTAGTTTTTTTAATGGGAGTTGATGATTACAAGGCCCATGCCACAGCCATATCAATTATTCTGCCTCTTTCAATTATTAGTACTATTGTATACTTTACCAATGATTCTATTCCCTTTAATATAGTAGTCCCAGTAACCATAGGTGGAGTATTTGGTTCTTTCATTGGTGCCAAATTGTTAAATAAAATTCCTATTAACATACTTAGAAAAATATTTGGCAGTATAATTATTTATACTGCTATTAGGATGATATGGAAATGATGTTAATATTAATTGGCTTTTTATCTGGTATAATAAGCGGTATGGGCATTGGTGGTGGTGCAATCCTTATTCCATCTTTAGTCTTATTCAATAATATTAAGCAGCAAGATGCTCAAGGTGTTAACTTAATCGTATTTCTTCCTGTGGCCATTGCAGCCTTATATACCCATTATAAGAAAGGTAATATCGATTTTTCATTTGCTAAATTAATCATAATCGGCGGCATTATTGGATCCATAGCTGGCTCTATATTAGCAATTAAAATCAATCCATCAAGTTTAAGGAAATACTTTGGTATTTTTCTTTTATTAATAGGAGCTTATGAATTGCTCAAAAAAAAAGAATAGGTCATCCTATTCTTTTTGCTTTAAAGCAGCATAGACACAATCGCCATATAAGATCTTAAATCCTAGTTCTTTTGCCTTTTCAATGACTTCTTCATTATAGGAGCCTGGTTGGAACCAGATATACTCAATGTTAGCCTCCTTTGCTTCTTCCAAAGTCTTTAGGGCTATATTAGGACGTACAACCATATCTAGTACCTCTACCTTTTTAGGTAGGTCCTTAACTGAATGATAAACCTTTTCACCGTCTATCTCATCATAATTTGGGTTTACCCCATAGGCTTCATAATTATGATCCTTTAATATCTTCCAAATTTTATATCCAAATCTATCCTTTTTGGCGGTAACGCCTGCTACTACCCACAGCTTTTTTTGTAGCATTTCTTCCTTTATCTTATCCATTTTCACATCACCTCCATAGAATTATACCACAAATATTGGTAATTAATCTATTTAATTAACCTTTTCCCATCCTTAATTGCTATATATTCTTCCCCTAAAATTTCAAATTCATTATTGCCATTAGTCATATCAGTTATTAGGTTTTGAAATTTCTCTACTTCCTGATCTTCTATATATACAAAAATGTTGACCCCATCGTCAAAAACTGTTTCATCTACTAAATATCCACCATTTAAAAGAAAATTTTCTATTTTACCATAGGCAGTATAGTCTATCCTAACCTTTATTTTTTGATGCAAAACCATGTCCACAATTTGGCCAGCTTCTAAGCCAATTTTAGCCCCTTTTGTATATGCCCTTATTAGGCCACCTGCTCCAAGCTTAATCCCGCCAAAATACCTTGTGACTACAACTACTACATTTCTCAATTCTTCTTTTTTGATTACTTCTAAAACTGGTATTCCAGCTGTACCAGAAGGTTCACCATCATCGCTAAACCTTTGAATATTGCTATCCATACCTACTACATAGGCATAGACGTTATGGGTGGCATCTCTGTGCTTGGTTCTTATTTTTTCTATGAAGTCTAATGCATCTTCTTCTGTTTCAATTGGCATAGCATATCCAATAAATCTTGATTTGTTGATTATAATTTCATCTTCCCCATATTCAAATATAGTTCTATAGTTCTTGTCCATAAAATCTTCCTTTCAAAAAAAGGTATTCCAATAATTGCATTCCAAAAATAAAAGGAGATAGTTATCTCCTTTAGGCAAGTTTCAATTTATCTTCATATTCTTTAAAGTCTAAATATCTTTTATAGGCTAAGCTAACAAGGGATTTATCCTGACTATAGGTAATCATTTCTATAGCCTCTTCTACTGGGTAAAATCCACCTTCTTTAAATCCTTCATCTTTGTTGATTTGGAAGTTTTCATCTTTGGACTCCATTATAAACCACGTTATTTTGTTACAAACTGGCTTATTTCTAGTGTAGGAGTAAAATTCATAGGCAGTTTCTCCAGCAGCAGACACTATCTTTGGTTCTTCTATGCCTGTTTCATATTCCACTCTAGCTATGGCAGTTTCTGGTGGCAGTTCTTCATCACGNATTTTTCCCTTTGGTAATATCCATTCATTCTTATCATTTTTCATGATGAAAACCTTGTTTTCCCTAAAGACAACTCCTCCGGCACAGTTTCTGATTATCATTGGTGACCACTCCTTTTTATATTTTATTTCATACAATAAATTCATCATATTTTTTCAAGTCTAATGGATTTATATATAATTCTAAAATAGTGCCCTCTTCCGTATATTTCATATTATTTATTTCATAATTCTGCATAAAATAGTCTACTACTTTATGTTTATCAAATGGTATATTTAAGGTAACAAATTTATATGAATAAGGCAAGAGTTCTTGAATATAAAACAATAGTTTATCTAAATTTTCTCCAGTTTTAGCAGAAATAAAAACCTTTTCCCCTATAAATCTATTATCATAAATCAAACTATGTATATTTACCTTATCCATTTTATTAAATACTGTAATAATGGGCTTATCTAATACTTCAAGCTCCTTAAGTATATTAAAAGTCGTTTGAATCTGTATATCTAAATCCTTATTAGAAGCATCTACCACATGAAGCAATAAATCTGCATACTTCACTTCTTCTAAGGTACCCTTAAAGGCTTCTATCAATTTAGTTGGAAGTTTAGATACAAAACCTACAGTATCAGTTAATAAAAATGCCTGACCATTAGGTAACTTCCCCCTTCTTAGGGAGGTATCCAAAGTAGCAAATAGCATATCTTCTACATAAACTTCCTTAGCTTCATCATGCTCAACATTTAGTTCTATAATTTTGTTTAATAAAGTTGACTTGCCTGCATTTGTATAGCCTACTAAGGCTACTATAGGAAGGTTAGATTCCCTTCTCCTTTTTCTCTTTATATCCCTAACTCTTTCTATTTCCTTCAACTGCTTTTCTATATTGTTTATTTCCCTTAAAATATGTCTTCGGTCTGTTTCTAGCTTCTGCTCTCCAGGCCCTCTTGTACCAATACCTCCACCTTCCCTAGACAGGTAGTCCCTAAAACCTATTAATCTAGGCAGACGATATTTTAATTGGGCTAATTTTACTTGAAGCTTACCTTCCTTGGATTTTGCCCTACTTGCAAAAATATCTAAGATTAAATTAGTCCTATCTACAATTTTCTTATCTATGATTTTTTCTAAATTTCTAAGCTGGGCCCCTGACAGTTCATCGTTAAAGACCACAGTTGAAATATTCAGTTCTTCACAGTAGTTTTTAATCTCTTCAGCCTTTCCTTTTCCAATAAAATAAGCAGGATTAATATTATCCTTTTTTTGTATCAATCTACTTATTACTATACCATTTGCAGCTTTTACTAGTTCCTCTAATTCATCTAAGGAATTTTCAATATCTATTAGATCGCTTTCCAAGTCTACTCCAACTATTAATACCCTTTCCCTATTATTCTCTTGTCCCAATGACTATCCTCCTACACTTAATAAATATTTATATATATTATACCATTTTTAAGAAAAGTTATCTAATATTATCTAAATATTCCTCTGATGGAACATGGATAAATTGTTCCGGTACATTGCCTATAATAACAGTTTCAGCTATAGGTATATGGGTAGTTACATTTATAGTCTCTGTAATTAGTGGTATTATCAACTTTATATCAGTGCTTACAATTAAATATATCCTATGCCTAGTTTGGTTTATACCTGCTTCTTCAAATTCTGTTGCAAACCCTACATTTACCGATCCTTGGGGCTGAATTTCCAATTTAATACTGGGAAGGTATAGGATCTGTCTATCGAAAGCATTGCTTAAAGGTACCCTTACCTTGGTATTGGATAGATTTTTTAACTGTTCCTGCACTTCTAAAGCCATATCTGCTGCTAAAGTATTCATCAATATGGTATTGGCCTGCATCAGAGATACTCTCCCATCCTTATCGTATTTAACAAATATAAGATTTTCATAATCTATATCTTCTTTTATTTTGGACTTTATAGTGTCATTTATAGCCTTGGTAGTCACTGACTTTGCACTTATTTCTGCTATGGCCACTAAGGTAGGCTTAATATTTTTATCTATATAATTGTATAAGTAAACCAAGAGTAAAACTATAACTAGTATTATTATAATCCTTTTTTTCTTTCTCAATTTTAATAATACATCCTTCAATATTTCACCCCCATAATATATAAGTACTGTAGTATCTATATATTATTAATGGAAATGTGGAGATATTAACAATATTTTATTTTTATGGTATAATAAATAAGTTACAGCCTTTATTAATTAAGGAGGAGTTTTTATGGAAAATAATAAGGAAAATAAAAATAATAAAAATAATAAAAACAAGAAAAAATCTCCAGGGAAAATAATTTGGAAATCAATTAAGATATTATTAATTATATTGTTAGTTTTGGGAATCATAGGGGGCGGAGTCGTATTTGGTGTAGTCTTATCTATTATTAAAGATGCTCCAGAAATTGACCCTACTAGAATAAATGCTTCCCTTGATCTAACTTCTACAATTTATGATTCAGAGGGAAATCTCATTGAAAAAATTCAAGCTCCTGAGTTTAGAACAGTAGTAAAAATAAACGAAATGCCTAAACACCTAAGGGATGCTTTCATAGCCATAGAGGATGAACGATTTGAAACTCATTTTGGAGTTGACCCAAGAGGTATAATATCCTCTGCAATAGATAACATAAAGGCTGGAACTATAGTTAGGGGTGCAAGTACAATAACCCAACAATTGGCAAGAAATGTTTACCTTACTTTAGATCAANAATGGGATAGAAAAATTAAAGAAGCCTATCTTGCATTACAGATGGAAAAAGCCTTAACTAAGGACCAAATCCTAGAGGCATACTTAAACAAAATCAATTTAGGTAGAGGGGCTTACGGAGTTCAAGAAGCTGCACAAACCTATTTTTCTAAGGATGTTGGAGAATTGACTATTGCAGAATCTGCACTACTTGCAGGTGTAGTAAAAAGTCCAACTAGGTATGCTCCTTTTAAAGCCATAAGGCTTGAAGACTTTGATAGTAATGTACATTATGAAGTTGGTAGACTAGATATACTGGGAGAAAAATATGTTGCAGTTTATAATGAAGAAGCTGTAAAAAGACAAAGAATAGTTCTTAATCAAATGCTGAAATTAGGTAAAATAACAGAGGCTGAATATGAAGAAGCATTAAACCAAGATATAAAAACTAGCCTAAAACCAGGCCAAAAGAAAATCGAAGGCATCTCTTCTTATTTCACAGATTATGTTAAAACTGAAGTAGTAGAGGCTCTAATGACTAGGCTAGGATATACAAAGGAAGAAGCACAAGACTTATTATTCTCCGGTGGACTTAAAATTTATTCAACTATGGATGTTGAACTTCAACAAGAATTAGAAAATATTTATAATAACTTCACTGAAGTCCTGGTAGGAGACCCAGAAAAGATAAAAGGTCCTATTTTAGTAGATTGGAGATTAAGTAAATCCCAAAATATCCTAGATGATAAAAATAATACTATATTCTATCTAAAAGAAAACCTGTTTAACGAAGACTTTGAGTTAATCTTAGAAAGTGGAACTTATGAATTTAGGGATGGAGACCTATATATTAAAAGTAATAAGCTAACTCCATATCCAAAACATATAGATATAGCTGATTATTATATTATCGATGAAAGAAAAAATCTTGTAACCTTTACTGTAGGTTCCATAATCTTACCTGAAGGTGATTATGAGATAACTGACCAGAAAGAGGTTAAAATCAGTTCTAGGTATTTAAGTAATAATAAAGACTTCTATAGGATAGATGAAAATGAAAACTTATTAATCAGCGATAAATACTTCTATAGGGACAGGGATGGTATAGTACAGCCTCAGTCTGCAACCGTTGTTTTAGATTATAAAACAGGTCATATTAAAGGCCTTATTGGTGGTAGGGAAATTGAAGGGGCTAGCATATTAAATAGGGCTACCGCTTCACAAAGACAGCCTGGTTCGGCCATTAAACCTATAGCTGCATACTTACCTGCCTTAGACAATGGCTATACTGCTGCAACACCTATAGATGACATACCTTTTTATGATGAACATGGCAACCTTTGGCCAAGAAACTGGTACAGAGAACGCTATAGGGGCATCCAAACCCTAAGGCGGTCAGTAGAACAGTCTGGAAATGTTAACTCTGTAAAGGTTGTTGATGCCATAGGAGTACAGACATCTTTCAAATACCTAGAAAAACTAGGCATTATTAATAGTACAGATCCTGAAAACGATAGTATAGTAACTGCAAAGGAGAATAGGGTATCCAATGATGAAAACTTGTCTTCAATGGGATTAGGCGGTATGACTAAAGGATTAACACCCCTTGAAATCACAGCAGCCTATGGAGCCATAGCCAATGGAGGCCTATATATTGAACCAATATCCTTCACAAGGGTTGAAGATAGCAATGGCAATGTATTAATTGAGAATATACCTAAAAAGACTACAGTTGTTTCTCCTCAAGTTGCCTATATTATGGCTGACATCCTAAGAACAACTGTAAGTAATGGTATTGCTGGTAGGGCAAAACTAAACGATATGGTAGTAGCAGGTAAGACTGGTACTACACAAAACCAAGCCGATATATGGTTCGTTGGATTTACACCATACTATGCAACTGGAGTATGGATAGGAAATGACTCTCCAAAAATTACCTTGACAAATAGTAGTGGTACTGCTGCACAGCTATGGCAACATATAATGACTAAGATCCACGAAGGTAAAGAAAGTATAAAAACCTTCGAAGAACCTGAGGGTATAGTAAAGGTAAATGTATGTACCCAGTCTGGTAAATTACCAACTGAACTATGTACCCTTGATCCTAGGGGAAGTATGGTAAGAAGTGAAATATTTGTAAAGGGTACAGAGCCAAAGGACTACTGCGATGTCCATGTAGAGCTAACTATAGATAAAACCAACGGTAAGATTGCAAATGAATTTTGCCCAGAGGATAATTTAGAAACTAAGGTATTTATCCAACGTCCTGTTCCTTATAATCCTGAGGAACACAACGGTATAGTGCCTGCTGATTATGAATTTAGCGCACCTACAGAAATATGCGATGAGCATGATGAAACAACAGTAATACCACCAGATGAAGAAGATGATTTGGATTGGTGGTTCCCATGGTTCCCTGGAAGCTGGGATGATGACAGTGACAATGAAAATAATAATATAGATAACGAAAGCAATAATGAAAACAATAATGGAAATGGAAACAATAATTCCAATGGCAGATTTGGTGATTAATAAGGAAACTTAGAAAAAGGTTCTGAGCTATTGATAGTTCAGAACCTTTTTTTATTCAACATACTTTTATCTAAATAAGCTTTTCAAAGGCTAATCTTTTGCTTTTATCATTTAAATAAATAATGCCACAGTATTTAAAACCATTTTTCTCAATAAGTCTTTGCATAGGCTTATTGTCTTCATGGGTATCTATCCTAATGCTGTGTATCTTTCTTGATAAACACATTTTTTCTATTTCTTTAATTATTTCTGATGCTAAACCTTGGCCTTTACTCTTGTTATCAATGGCTAGCCTATGAATAACTCCATAATCGAAGTTACTTATCCAGCTGCCTTCATAAATGGTATCATAGGTCTTTTCTCCATCAAAAGAAACTGCCACTGTACCAACAATTTCTCCTTCTTTTAATAGGACATATCCATAGCCCCTCTTAATATCCTCCCTAATTACTTCAGGATTTGGATAATTGTTCTGCCACTGGTCAATTCCTTTTTCCTTAAAATAAGCCTGTGCCTGTTTAATAATGTTCATTATCTTATTTATATCCCTTTCTTCAGCTTTTCTAAATTCCATCTTATCTCCTCTTTCGTTACTTTAGTTCAACTTATTTCTAAAATATTTATAAATATATTATCATGAAAACTATTATTATCAAATAGTACTTGTATAAATTTAAAAATATCGGAAATAAGCATAGATTATACTTATTATCCGATATTCATTTAGCTCTAATATGTTAACCTTAGTTTTTTGTTTTTGGTTTAAATACTAAAGACATTATATAGCCAAAGATTATTGCTGCAGCAATGCCTCCTGCTGTAGAGGTTATACCTCCAGCAAAGGCACCTATTACACCATTAGCCTTAGCACCTTCTATGGCACCTTGGGCCAGGGCATAGCCAAATCCTATTATTGGTACTGTGGCACCTGCCCCACCAAACCTTACTAAAGGTTCATACAGGCCAATACCTCCTAATACAACTCCTGCAGTGAGAAAGGATACTAAAATATGGGCTGGCGTTAGTTTTGTATGATCAAGGATTATTTGACCTACTACACAGATCAATCCACCTACTATAAAGGCTCTTACAAATTCCATCTAATCACTCCTAATCTTTATTGATGTCTATAGTAATAGCATGGGCAATGCCAGGTATAGACTCTCCTTGTTGATTTATTATTGTGGAATGAAGTGCACCAGTTGCCATCAACAACACCCTCTTAAAATTCCCCTTCTTCATTTCCTTATATATATATCCGTTGAACACAACTGCTGCACAGGCACAACCTGAACCACCAGCGTGGGTATCCTGTTTTTCACTATCAAATATTTCTACACCACAGTCTGTAAAGAGGTTAGATAAATCATACCCCTCTTTTTTCATAAGGTCTAATACTATGGCCTTACCTACCCTGCCTAGGTCTCCAGAGATTATTAAATCGTAGTCATTTGGTGAAAAGCCTGTATCATTAAAATGGGTTATTAAGGTATCTATAGCTGCTGGAGCCATTGCAGCCCCCATATTGGTAGCATCCTTTATCCCCTTATCTACAATTTTTCCTGTTGTTGCATAGGTTATATATGGTCCATCACCAGTAGAAGATAATATGGTAGCTCCTGCTCCAGTTACAGTCCACTGGGCTGAAAAATTCCTCTGACTGCCGTATTCTAAAGGAAACCTAAACTGTCTCTCAGCAGAAGAAAAATGACTGGATGTTGCACATACTACCTTATCTGCAAAGCCTCCATCTATTAACATGGCTCCCAAAGACAAGCTTTCAGTCATTGTTGAACAAGCTCCATATAGGCCATAGTAAGGAATACTAAGCTGTCTAGCAGTATAAGTTGATGATATTATTTGGTTTAATAAATCCCCTGCCAATAGATAATCTATATCCTGATTAGTCAAATTCCCATTAGTTATGGCTGCTTTTATAGTTTCTTCTTGTATTTTGGCTTCTGCTTTTTCAAAGGATGCTTGACCCCATACATCATCTTCTAATATATAGTCGAAATAATCCTTTAAAGGACCTTCTCCCTCCTTAGGTCCAACTATGGTGTAGGTACTTATTATGGAAGGTGGATTTTGAAATTTTACTGTTTGTAAGCCAATTTTTTTGATTGCCATACCTATCTCCCCTTTGTTAGTAATAGATATAATATTCCTACAATTACTGAACTACTAACTCCATAGACCAATACTGGTCCTGCTATTATGAACATTTTAGAGGCTACTCCAAAGATTAAACCTTCAGTCCTATGTTCCATGGCAGGAGATACTATGGCATTTGAAAATCCTGTTATTGGTATTGCCGCTCCTGCACCACCTATTTTCCCGATTTTATCATAAACACCAAGACCAGTAAGTAATGCACCTATAAATACTAGTATTATGGATGTACCACCTGCAACAGCCTTTTCGTCTAATCCACTATTAAAAAGCCAATTTCTAATAAGTTGGCCAATGGTACATATAATCCCTCCTACTAAAAATGCCATAAGCATATTTTTAAAATAGGTAGGTTTGGGTATTTTCTTTTCAGCATATTGCTGATATTCCTTATTAGTCATATTTTCCATATGATCATCTCCTTAATATTAATAACCAATAGGTTAAAGCCCCTGCAACTTTTCCACCAGTTAGGGCCCATATAATATATTTTAGACTATCTTTTATTTTTAATTTCTTTGATAAAATTGGTATCACATTTAGGACTTCTGCCAAGGCAGAAGAAAGTAGGCCTATGAATATACCAAAGATAAACCCTATAGGTACTGTAATAAACTTAGGTAGGTTTAAAGGAAAATCTCCAAAGTAAACTACTATTGCNAAGATAAAAGAAACTATTATTGTTACCTGATAGAGAATTATTTTATTTCTTGTATTTGTAATTTGAGTTAATCTTGGTACAATTTGAAGTATGGTAATAAAGGCAGCTGTAGCAGTACCTACAGTAACACCTCCACCGAAAGCTATGAGGATTAAAAGTAAATATTTTATAATCATAGACAGTTAAGACCCCTTATTATTTTTTGTATCATTTAAAATCCTTTCCTCCATATCCTGATCATAGAGATATAGTTCTATTTCCATAGGGCCAGGCTCTTTCCTTCTTCGTTGGCTAGGACTTATGATTCTAGTGAAGAAAGTGATTACACCTACACCTATGCCTAAGGAATAAGGAATTACTAAAAGCAGTGGGTTTTCTTTCTTCTCTCCTGTAAAGGTATAGTATAACAGTTCCATGGTTTTACTAGTATTTACGTCTTCATGGAAATTAATAATGGCCAAGCCTGCTCCGAAAAACAATACTAAACAGACAAAGGCCACTTTTATGAATTCCCAAAGAGGTTTTTTATCTTCCTTGGACTTAAATTCTATTAAAACCTCAGTTTCTCCCATTAGCTCCAGGTCTATATTTGGATATTTACTTATAAGCTTCTGTGCTATTTCTACAACATTTATATAGCCCCAATCTTCCCTATTATTCTTTTCTCTAATCCTAGTATTTTCAATTTCTTTCTTTAAATTTCCATTCATACTATAAATTGTGCCAATATCTTTTGTATATACTGGCTTTTCAGGTTCTACAGTGGCCTTTTTATTTATCAGTAGATATACCTTGTCTTTAGCCATTTTTACTACACCATTTTCCATCTATCATTACAAATTTTGCCCTAATTGGGGCTTCTTTATTTATGCTTTGAACCTTATACCATAAAAATCCAGTTAATAGCATTAGTATAACTGTCAAGAAAAGTATTACCTTTTTATAGTTAAATTTCATATAATCACCTCATAAAAATATTATCTACAATTTATTTCAATTCATACAAAAAAAGGCATGTATTATGCCTTTGTCAGATTTTTCCTCATTTCTTCAATTATTTTCTTTTCTATTCTAGATACCTGGACTTGTGAAATGCCCAGTTGTTTTGCTACTTCTGTTTGGGTCTTGTCTTTAAAGTACCTTAATATAATAACTTGTCTATCCCTTGGTTTTAACTTAGTCAGCATTTCCTTTAAAACTAAACTATCTATAAGTTCTCCTTCATCATCAGCTGTATTGCTGATCTTATCTATCAAGTATAATGGAGAACTATCACTTTGATGTACTATGTCATATAAGTATTCAGGGTGATAAGAGGCTTCTAAGGCCATTACTACTTCTTCCTTATCTACACCAATATCAGCTGCTATTTCTTGAATTGTAGGTTCTCTGCCAAGCTCATGAAGCAACCTTTCTTCTGCTCCCTTGGCCTTTGCAGCTGTATGTTTTAAAGATCTACTTACCTTGACTAAGCCATCATCTCTTAAGAACCTTTTTATCTCTCCCACTATCATTGGTACTGCATAGGTGGAAAATTTCACATCGTAGGATAAGTCAAATTTATCAATAGCTTTTAGTAGTCCTATACTTCCTATTTGAAATAAGTCCTCAATTTCATACCCCCTGTTAACAAAACCTCTGAGTACAGACCTGATTAATCCCAGGTTGTATGTAACTAGTATATCCTTAGCCTCCATATCTCCATTTTGGGCTCTTTGAATAAATTCAATAGTCTCTTCATGGGATAATAAAGTCTTTTTCTCTGCACTGGAACCCATATTATCTACTCCTTTGATGTAAGGCTATTGAATTTTTTCCTCATCCTAACCTTAGTACCTTCACCTTTTTTGCTTTCTATTTCAAGGCTATCCATAAAGGTCTCCATAACAGTAAATCCCATACCAGATCTTTCTAAGTTTGGTTTAGATGTATAGAAGGGCTCCATTGCTTGTTTTATGTCTGCTATACCCATCCCCTTGTCTTCTACTAATATTTCTATTTCATTATCTATTATTTTGGCTTCTAAGGTTATAATCCCTTCACCATACTCGTATCCATGTATAATGGCATTTGTTACAGCTTCTGAAACTGCTGTTTTTATATCAGATAGCTCTTCCAACGTTGGGTCTAGTTGAGATGCAAAAGCTGCAACAACAACTCTTGCAAAGGATTCATTACTAGATTTGCTCAAGAATTCTAATTTCATATAATTTTTTTCCATGGCCTTCATCTCCTTTAAATATTTTCAATTGCTGATTCAATAGTTGGATAAACATTTATGATCTTGAGTAATCCAGACATCTTAAGTATCTTGTCCACATGGGGATTGTCGTTTACTATGGACATCTTCCCCTTTTTTTCTAAACAGTTTTTATATCTACCCATAATAAGTCCAATTCCTGAACTATCCATAAAGGTTAAACCTCTCAAATCTAATATAATATTTTTTAATCCATGATCAAGATATTGTTGATCTATTTTTTGTCTTACAATTTCACTACTGTGGTGGTCTAGTTCACCCTTAAATTGGATCAATAGGTTGTCCTTATGTTTTTCTACTGAAATATACAAAATATCCCCTCCCCTGTTATTTCCCATAACTATATATTCTAGAAATTTACAAAAACTCCTTCAAAGAATATTGACTAGTTTTGTAGTTAAATGAAAAAAAGAGTCTTAAAAAAGACTCTTCAGACTGAAGACAAAGTATAAAAAAACATAAAAAAATCGAAAAATCCTTAAATTCAAAAAGGATTTTTCGATTTTTTGTAGAATATATAATATATGACTAATTTTAAATGGGGTGATACCAATTTTAACAACAAATAATACTAATAAAAGAAATCTAATGGAAATAGTATCTATTGATCAATTGGTTCCTGAAGATCATTTGGTTAGGAAGATTGATGCTTGTATCGATTTTAACTTCATATATGATTTAGTTAAAGATAAGTATAGTACTAAAACTGGTAGGCCTAGTATTGACCCTGTAGTGCTATTCAAAATAGTTTTCATTAAATATATTTTTGGAATAAAATCAATGCGACAAACAATAACTGAAATAGAAACAAACATGGCATATCGTTGGTTTCTAGGTTATGGTTTCAATGATAATATACCTCACTTTACAACATTTGGTAAGAATTACAAAAGAAGATTCGAGGATACAGATGTATTTGAAAAAATATTTATGCATATCTTAGAACAAGCAATAGAAGCAGGTTTCATAAATACAGATGCAATTTTCATAGATGCAACCCATGTAAAAGCAAGTGCCAATAAGAATAAATACAATAAGGTTAAATTGGAAAAAGAAGTACGTAGTTATCAAGAATTGTTGGAAAAAGAGATTAATGAAGATAGACAAGCACATGGTAAAAAGCCACTTGATATGAGTAAAAAAAAA
>JGI24713J26584_10001711_pt1 | contig 15702 bp, 14 predicted proteins | sample BioPla4DNA1_FD_26584 | JGI IMG/M metagenome (IMG submission 26584) | reverse complement strand
TCCGCAGAGGAGGACCCTTTCAGCAGCTCAGCTGCTCAAAGACTGGTTTAGAAGCTTACGGTCAGGCCAGCCTTGTAGCCAAACTGATTGGTGAGCGTGCCTGTATCCTTGTCTCTGGGGATGGTCTGTTTTACAGTACCACCCAAGGTAAGTTTGACGTTCTCGGTGAACGCATAGGCCAGATCCACGTTGTGGGTCAGACCGTAATCACGCTCATCCTGGCCGTCCTTGATGATAGGCAGCACGAAGGTTGCCTTGTAGTCCAGGTCAAGCTTAGCACCGCTCAGATCCACGCCGTAACCAACGTTGGCAGCAAAGGTGGCGTTGTCGTTCACGCCGTAGTCGCCAGCCTTCTTCCAGTTCGGCGAGCTTACGCCCCAACCGTTGTGCTCGTAAGCGGCGCTTAGGCCGTAGCGCAGACCATCGTCGTTGTTCTGGGCAAAGGCCAACTTAGCAAACGCACGCATCTTCATCTCCGCGTCGGCGTCGTTGGTCTGGGCACCCATGACTTCACCAGACAGTGTCAGCGGTACAAAGAGATCGAACTCAGCAGATGCGTCGGCCTTGAAAGCGACGATGCCCTTCTTGCTGTCATCGGTATGGGGCAAGCCTTCATAGTAGGCCCGTGCGTTCAGGCTCACAGGACCAAACTTGGTGCCAAGTCCACCTTCAACGCCGAGTCTGTAGTCTTCCTTGTAAACCAGTGCATCTGTTACGCTGTACTTCTCCTCCTGGAAGGCAACCTTAGCGTCAAGCTTCAGGTCTCCGAAGGAGGTCTCCACGGTGCCTACGCCGATGTAGTTCTTATCCTTAGCACTGAAGTCCATGGCGAAATCGCCAGTGTACTTAATGCCAGCCACTTCACCAAATAAGCCAATGCCAGCTGCGTAGTTGTCCTTAAACATTCCGCTGTGGGGCTTGGTAGCCTTACCTTTAATCCTCACGCCCAGCTCGTCCATGAACTTGTAAGAGAGGGCGGCAGCAGCGTCAAACTCGGTGTCGCCTATTTGCTTTCTGACCGGCAAACAGGTCAAAGGTCAGGCCGTCAATGATCTCAACGTTAGCAACGCCGCCAAACCCATAATCTGCACCAGTGGAAAGCACGTAGTTGAACGGAGACAGTTTGCCTTTGGCGACATAGCCCACGAGCAAGCTCTTGAGCGGTGTGGAAGAGGTCACTTCAACACCATACTTCTCCAGGGTGGTCTCCCATTCGAAAGGAGTCAGTGTCCAATCCACGAAAGCCTTAACGTTCGTAGCTTCGGAAGCCTTCACGTTGAGGTTCAGGCTGCCAGTCTGGCTGAACTTCAGCTCAGTCTCGCCAACCTTCTTCTCGGCATTCAAACCAAGTTTTCCGGAGAACTGAACCTTCTCAAGTACGCTTACGGCGTCCTGGAGGCCAGCTACGTCTTCCTTAACGCCAGCGAGGTCTTCCTTCACGGCAGCTACATCAGTGTCGATCTCGTCGACCCACTCGGACAGAGCAGCGATCATTGCTCTGTTCTCGTTGATGAGCAGCTCGAGCCTGGATACCTGGGCACGGATCAGAGCCTCAGCGATGAACTCTACGTCTTCTTTGCTCAGCTCGGGAGTGGTCGCTACCACTCTCTCGATGATGGTGGTTTCCTTAGCAGCTGCTGCTGCTTCCAGAATGCTCTCTTCGATTCTCTTGGCGATCAGTTCTTCGATCTCTTCCATGGAAGGCACTTCCACTTCAGGAACTTCCACTGGACGATCCTTCAGCTGGTCGAGGTCGTAGCGAATGCCGTCGATGAGGCCGAGCATTCTAGCTTCGAGATAGGCCATGTCGCCTGCGAGAGCTTCGTTGGCGATCTCATTGGCGCGGATGCGGGCCAGGGCTTCTGGATCCACGTCCTTGTCAACGATAACCTTCTCCACAACTGTGGTCTCGATTGGTTCCTTCTCAGCTGCAGCTGCGGCAGCAGCCTTGGCAGCTTCGATTTCAGCCATCAATTCGGCCTTGATTCTGTCAAGCTCAGGCAGAAGATTGTTGGCTGCGATCTGGCTTTCCAGGCGCTGGAGCGCACGGGCAAACACCATGGCTGCCTCGTAACGGGTCATCATCCTGGCGCCGCCATAGGTTCCATCGGGATATCCTTCGATCAAGCCAGCAGCTGCCAGCTCAACAACGGCATCATATGCCCAGTGATCAGCGGGAACATCCGCAAAGGGACTGGCGAGTGCCGATGTCAGCGTACCAGNCATGAGTACGATGGCCAATACCAGGGCAAACTTCTTGAATCTCATGTTCATGTTAACCCCCTTGGTTAATTGAAATTTTCATCTGATAGGTATGTTACTTGATGAAAACCCTCTCGTCCGTTCGCCCTGAGTGTCCTTGTTCCCTCAGGTTCAGACAGAGACAAGAGTGCCTTCATTCCTTCAGCACCTCCAGCCGGCGGTAACCGCGGGCACCTCCTTTCTAACCGATCCGACTTGCAGAATGCTGAAATGGGACACTAATAATAGAGGTTATTTCTCCACTATTTTCCCAATTCCTCCTGGCGGGCCGATCTTTTTCACCGGGCACCCCTGGAAGAATTTTGCTCCAAGTGCATTATAACATAGAACAAGGACGTTTACGACAAGAATTTTTCCATGGCGGGAGAGAAATTCCTGCTCAGACCGCATTGGCATTTTCTAACACTTAACCCACGATTTCCAGATGAAGAAGCACAGGGCTGGTAGAGCGCCAGGAATCTTCCGCTACCACCAAGCGAATCTCCACGGGACGGTCAATAGAGCGCGATGCCTCAATGGCATCAAAGAAGTAGCTGCCGGGCAGCAGAACCGCCCCCCTCCGCTCGGGGCTCAGGGCCACGCCGGCATTGAGGGCAGCGTTATTGGCTTGGTTTAAGATTTGCAGGATGACCAGATCGATCTCCACGCCGCTCTTGGGATCCCAGGTGCTGGAGGCCAGAATCGTCCCTTGAGAAAAGACCATCTGATCGAGGAAGTTCTCCAAATAGACACGCACGGGAACACCGGGGATACTGTTTGCTTCACTCACGGCGCGCACAATCACATTACCCGGCGCAAGCAGTACATCCTCCACCACCAAATCGATCACGCCGGAAGGCAGGAAGATAGCCCGGTACCCCTCCGCTTCCCCGGCCCTGGCACTGCGGCGGTAGGCCACCTCATCCACTTCCCTCAGGAAGTTCTCCAGGGCAGCGCGTACCTCTTCCCTGCTCATTCCCTTTTCGATCACTGTACTCAAGATAACTTCACTGGCGTAAAAGGCGATATCGGCGGACCGGATCTGGCCGAAGGCCGTCTCCACCAGGTCATAGAGCCAGCTCAACTGCTCAGCAGTGACCACCAGCTCAGCCACTTCCGCCTCCAAAAAGGCGCGTTCCTGCTTCAGGTCCTCCACAGACTGCCTGGCCAGTTCCAGCTCCGCCGTGATCTGCGTGTAGCTCTCCTCGGCCAGGGCCAGCCTGGACTCCGCGTCCTGCAGCTCCTCCTGGGCCGCATCCCGCTGCTGCCTCATCTCAGCATAGTCCCGCTGCAGGCCCCGCAGCTCCTGCTGNATCTCCTTCATGTTAAACAGCGCAGTACGCACATCCTGGGAAGCGATGCTCAGCACCACAATGGAGGCAGTGGCAATGAGCACGCCGGTAACAATGGTCACCAAGATGCTGGTGTGCTTAGGACGCAGGCCGAACAGGGTCAACTTCTTGCGGCCAATATTCATGCCCAAGCGATCGCCGATATAAGCAATGACACCGCCCACAACGGCCAGGGTGAAGATGAGGGTAAAGCCATACATGGGCTGCACCTTCTTTCTTTACAGCGTGAAGTTCGCTCCCAGATAGTACTGTCGGGCCAGGGCGTTCTCCGCCACCTCTTGGGTAGTACCAGCCACCAGGACTCTCCCCAGGTGGATGATGTAAGCGCGGTCGGTAATGCGCAGCGTCTCCCGCACATTATGATCAGTAATAATGATGCCTAGATTGCTGGAACGCAGGCGGGACACGATCTCCTGAATCTCGCCTACGGCAATGGGATCAACCCCGGAAAAGGGCTCATCCAGGAAAATAAAGGCGGGATCCAGCGCCAAAGCCCTGGCTATTTCCGTACGCCGACGCTCGCCACCGGACAGCTGATAGCCCTTCTGGTGGCGCACCCCTTCCAGGTTGAACTCGGAAAGCAGATGGCCTAGCACTTCCCGCTGTTCTTCCTTGGTCAAGNCTTCCCGCAGCTGCAGCACACTGCGCAGGTTCTCCTCCACAGTGAGCTTGCGGAACACCGACGGTTCCTGGGGAAGATACCCCAACCCCAGGCGAGTACGCTTATACATNGGCAGGCGCGTAATGTCCTGGCCGTCCAAAGAGATGCGTCCGCCATTAGGTTTGATCAGTCCCAGGATCATGCAGAAGATGGTGGTCTTCCCTGCACCGTTTGGGCCCAGCAGGCCCACTATCTCACCGCGGTTGGCCTGGAAATCCACGCCCTGCACCACGGTCCGCTTGCCGTAAACCTTGACCAGTTGTTCAGCCTCAAGCTGTCCCATCGCTTCCATCACATCCAGCCATTTCTAGGACTACGCCTACAGCCCGCTCCACAGAGCCGGGAGCCCCCAGCTCCCGCTCCAGCGGGGCCAGGGCCTCCAGCATCCCTCGGCGGGCTGCATCGTTGTACAGCAGCTCTTCCATGGCTGCGGCAATTTTCGCATGATTGACATGCCCCTGAATAAACTCAGGTATTACATCCTTTCGCAAAATCTTGTTGGTTATGGTCATATAGGGCTTGCGATCCAGCACCTTTTCGGCGAAATAAGTAGTGTGGGGCACGCGGTACACGGCGAGGGAAGGCACTCCCAGCAAAGAGGCCTCCAGCGACGCGGTGCCAATGGACGTGATGGCCGCATCTGCGGCACTGAGCACGCAGTAAGTATCCCGCTCCAGGCGCACGTTGCTGCAGTGCGCGTTCTGGAGGATTTTCTCCACCAAAGTGGTGCGGATGGTGGCCGCGGCAGAAATGATGATCTGCAGTTCGGGGTGATCCTTGGTCAACTGGCAGAGGGCCTTCAAAACAGCGGGCAGGACGTTTTTCACTTCCACTTCCCTGGCACCAGGCAGCACAGCGGCAACTCTGCCCTCGGCAGCTATGCCCAGCTTCTCCCTGGCTTGGCTGGGAGTCACCGAGCGATCGGCCAAATCCATGAGGGGATGGCCCACGAACTCCACATCTAAACCCGCATCCCGGCACAGGGCCTCCTCAGTCCTGCTGATGGCAGCTACCTTCGTCACCACTCCGCAGAACTTGCGCAGGTCAGCATGTGTCAATCCGCGGCTGAAAGGCGTGTAATAATAGAGGACTGGAATGCCGGGTCCTGGCAATTTCCAAGATCTTGAGGCCGAAGACGGGCAGGCCGATCTGCAGGACCAGCGCAGGTTCCTCCTGGTCCATGGTCTCCACCACCCGTGCGATCAAGCGCTTGATCACGGTGGAGCCCCGCATGGACTGGAGCACGCCTAGACTTACGATCTCCGAAATATCAGAAAGCAGACGCACTCCGGCGTCGTTCATCAAAGGTCCCCCAACCCCATAGACCGTTGCCTGCGGGCACAGCTCGTGGATCTTGGACGCAAGTGCGGCTCCGAAGCGATCGCTGGTGTTGTCTCCACCAATCATCAGTATTCTTGGATTCATAGCGAGCCCTCCCCCTGGACTGCCAGATCCCGCCCAGTCAGTCGCATAACTTTATAGAGGGTTCGGCATTAGTCCTGCTTTTCCTCTTTTTCGAAATTCTGCTCCTCAGTTCATCAGGAGCTTCTTGTAGAGCGCGGCGATCTCAGAACGGGGCTGTGCGAAGACCCTTTCCGGTTCGCCTTCCTCCACCACCTTGCCCCGATCCATAAAGACAATGCGGTGGGCAGCCCTTAAGGCAAAGGACACTTCGTGGGTAACTATTACCATGGTTGTACCGCTGTGCTTCACCAGCTCCTCCATAACTTCCAAAACCTCTCCCACCAAGATGGGATCCAAGGAGGCAGTGGGTTCATCCCAGAGCATGATCTCCGGATGCGCGGCCAGGGCCCGGGCGATACCCACTCGCTGCTGCTGGCCTCCGCTGAGCTGGCCCGGTTTGCGCTCGGCAGCCGCCTTGAGCCCCACCTTGTCCAGGGCAGCCAGCGCCCGCTCCCGGGCCTGGTCCCGATCCATGCCGGCCAGGACCAGATGAAACATGACATTATCCAGTACTGTAAGCCTGGCGATGAGGTTGAAATGCTGGAAGACAAACCCCACCTTGCGCCGGAACTGCTGAAGTTCGGGCCCTGTTAGGGCCAGCACATCTTGGCCCCCCAAGATGATGGAGCCACTGTCAGGCTCTGTCAGGCGGTTGACGCAGCGGATCAAGGTGGATTTCCCGCACCCCGACGGCCCCATGATCACCACTGTCTCACCCTTGGCCACATCCAGATCCACCCCGGCCAGGGCCGCGGCTTTGCCGTATGACTTGTGCAAATCCCTGATCTGCAGCATTCTCCCACACCTCCTCTTCTTGTATCCTCTATCCTGCTTCAGAATTGCTGTTTGAACCGGTTGAGTAAGTTAAGCAGCCCCGGACGGCTGGGCGGAATGACCACTTCCCGCATGATCTGCACATGGGAAAGCCCTAAAGACTGGGCGGCCATGAGCTCCATGCTGTCCACGGGGCTGAACCGCTCGGCAAAGACCACCAAAACCACTCCCAAGCCGAAGCCCAGCACCGCAATGACCGCGGGGCTGAACAGGGGAATTTGGCCCCCCGCCAGGTAGTAAATGCTGCTCAAGACGGCACAACCCACAAGGCCGCCCAAAAGCAGCAGGGGATCAACCAGGCGCAGCCAGCGTTTTGCCGCAGCCTTCCTGCCCGCCCGCAGCTGCTTCAGGGTGCTGAAGATGGTGGCGTGGTCCAGGGCCAACACAATCATGGTGAAGATGATGGCCAAGAGCCCGGCCACGATGGAACGGACCTCTTTGAGGATGCGGAAGATCTCGCCCCTGGCATCTGGAGAAACCATACCCGCGGAGGTGGAGTAGGTGTGCAGATAGGGGGTATCCAGCTCAGCCTGGAAAATCTTCTCCAACTCCTTTTCGTTAAGCCGTTCTCCCTGAATGAGCAGCTGCACCCGCTCCCCAGGGATCACCTGTCCGCCCAGGTAGGTGTTGATCAGCCGAATGGACTGGCCGATTTCCGCATCGCTGAGATCGGGCAGTGTATCCCGGACAAAACCGATCTGCTCCATGATCGCGGCCACGTCGATCTCCTGGANATTGGCAATCTGAGTGCTGATCCCGTCCAGGCTCCGGCGCATCTCCTCGATATCCAGGTTCTGTAGGGAATCCAGGGACTGCTCTCCGTTGTTGAGCACGCTCTGGGCCAGGGTCTGGAAAAGNCCGTTGAGCAGAAGGGTGATCAAAAACTGCTCGCCGGAGGGCTTAGCATCGCCTTGGGTAATGCCCTCATTGAGCTGGCGCATCTGCACCTGCAGCACCTCCAGCTGCATGAGGGCTTCCTGGAAAGTGACCAGGACCGCCTCGGCGTTATCCACGGCAGCACTGGCCTGCACCGCCAGTTCTTCCAGCTCCGCCAGGAGTCTTAAGCTCTCATCCACGGCATAGGCCAGGCGATAGCGCTCGTTTTCGATCTCCACATCACCGATGAACTCACCGCGCTCACCCTCACCCAGGAGGCGGAACCCCTTGTAGGCCACCCGGTCCATGGACTGGACTGGGGAACCCTGGATGATCATGCCTTCACCCAAATCCCCGAATACTCCCGTCACTTCCACGATGAGCTCTTCAGCCAGTTCAGTTTCACCTTCAAGGACGATGCGCTCACCCACGGCCAGGTTCACTCCGGGCCCCGGGGCGATGCGCACCTTAGAGGCGTAGCTGCCCAAAAAGTCCCGCATCTCCACCAAAGTGGTCAGAAAGGCATCCAGATCTTCGCCGTACTGTGCGGATGTGATGTTGGCATAGCGATTACCCCTAGGTCTTTCCTGGGCGCGCAAAATTTCCAGAGCCTGCTCCCCTACCTCCTGGGTATCCACTGCAAAACCCATGGGAAAGCGCAGCTCCAGAATCTGATACTGCCCCAGGATCTGCTCAATCTGCGCGGAAACGCCCGGAAGGGCATCTTCCCCGTCCGCCAGTACCAATAAGTTGCTGCCGTCCTTAACTGCAAAGCGTACCCCGGGCAGGGCCTCAAACTGCTCCCGCAGTTCCTCCCGCACCCCGGGGTGCACTCCCCGTATAAGCACGCTGGGCTGCACGATCAAAGTATAGCCGCTCAGCCCTGGAACCGCGCCAAAAAGGGAGGTGATGCTCTCCAAAACCTCCCTGGTACGGTATTCCGGCGGCAGTCCAAAAAACACATTCGCCTGCCCTGCAATGGTCAGGGTTTGATTCAGTTTATAACCTGGGAAGGACTGCTCGCCAATGCGCTGCAGCTCCCGCAGGGCTGCCTCCTTGGCTTCATCGCGGATGTGCAGGATCAGATCATACTCGCCNTATTCGCCGATCATCTGATCAAGGGTATCACCAAAATAGGCGTCGATGGCCCAGGCAATCCCCTGGGAAAAACCGGCGCCGAGCAGGATCGTGATCACGAGCAGTATGACAAGATCTTTATAGAATCCATCTCGAAAAAAATCGAGCATTACCCTTCCTCCTCACCCAGTGCATTCATTATAACATGCCTCTAGCTGGGTCTTAAGTGGTAATGCCCGTCAGTACTGTCATATATTACTTCATTCGCGCTCCGTGTTAAACAGCCCTTGGAAGGCCCCGAAGAACTGCAGTTCGTTCTTCTCCAGGAACANGACAAAGCGCTCGCCCTCCAGGGTCCCGTCCTCAAAGGCCACCTTCACCTGCCCGGTGAACACCGCCTCGTCCGTTTCCTCATTGTACACCAGCTGATCTGAATAGACGGTGGCATCCTCCGTAACCACTACCACATTGCCTGCGGCCTGCAGCCTGTTCTCGCTGCCGAAATACTCCACCGTATCCGCCGTGAGGGTGAAGTCCTCTTTGGTGAGCTCGGCACCGGAGGTGAAGATCAAGTAGTCGTCCTCTGTCCGCCACTCCATTATCTGGCCCACAATCGTCACCTCCTCGAAGGTGACCCGGATCAAGGCCCCTTCAATTCCGGACACATCTGCGGAAAACACGCCCGCCTCGCGATCATAGCGGCCGGTGGCCGCATCCGCGGGCACGCCGGTGATCTCCAGTTTCCCCGACTGCTTTTCAGCCCCGCTGGCACCAAGTGCAGCCAGCAGCAGCAGGGCAAAAAGGAAAAAGATAATCAGCTTCTTAATCACTACCCGCTTCCTCCTCCATAAGAACGTTCCCATAGAAATCCATGGACTCCGCATCCAGGTTGTACACCACTTCCTCCAGCTTCCACACTAGGCCCTCATCGCGGATTTCCACATCCCGCTTGAGGTGGACCACTCCTTCTTCCGTGTCCATGGCCATCTCCGACGCGGTAATCTCCATACCCCGCCAAATAATGCGCACGGGCCCAGGCGAAGAGAGCATGTTGGTGCGCCCCTGCCACTCCAAGAAATCGCTCTCCAGCTGAAACCCCTCTTTCCCTTCCACCAAAACGGGGCCATGGAGGTGGAGGATTTCCTGCTTGCGCTGCCACTGCGCCCTGGGGGTGTCAATGGACAGGTAGGGTTCTCCATCCTGAAAGACGATCATTTCCTCCAGCTCACTTAAGGTTACCACATCGCCTTCCTGCAGCACCATGCGGCTGACGATCTCCCACTGGCGCTGGCCCTCCTTGCGCCCCACTAACCGGGATTCCACCAGCTGCACGCTGGGGGGCACGCTCACAGCCGGCGGGGCCGGTGTGGCCAGATAACGAAAGGTGATGAAGAGGATGACCCCAACCAGGACCACGCCCGCGGCAATAAGTCGTTTTGCCTTGGTTGACAGGTTCATCACTCCTTCACATCAATAATGTCCGCCACATCCTCCAGGTCAAAGAGGCTTAAGCCGGATTTGCTGTCCCAGCCAATGGGCAGGGTGGGGAAGGCGTTGATCACCAGCTGCACCGCGAACCGGCCCGCCACATGATCATAGGAAAGGACCAGCTTACGGCAGTGCAGATCTTTGCTGATGGAGATCTGCCCCTTGGTGAACCTCTGGGAAGGAGGTGTGTAGATGCTGTCATAGCTCAGCTCCACAGTTTCACCAATGGGCAGGGCAACCCGCAGATCCACCCGCTCCAGTTCCTGCACGTGCGGTTTATAGCGCATCCCGAGCTTCACGCTGACTTCATCCCGCTTGTACTCGGCCATGGGAACGAGGCGCGTCAAGGCCCGGTTGTTCAGATCATAACTGGCATACACATCCAGCCTCCACTTGTCGCTGGGACGCAGCACGGTGTTGAGGGTGAGGGTGTTAAAGCTCTTTTTGGTGAAATCATAGGTGGTACTGGCGCTGGCCTGCAGCTTATCCCGGCTGTAGCTGAGGCGCACATACAGTTCATCCAGCGGCTTCTGGGCATCAAACTTGAAAGGGGTAGTACCCCACACGTCTCGCCTCCGGTAGGTGCTGCTTAACGAGAGGTTTTTGCCCAGGCTTTGGGTTAGGGCCACCCGCCCGTAGAGCCAAGCCTGGCTCTGCCCATCGGGGTAGAGCGCTCCGTTCAGGTCGCCCTGGTAGGTGATGTTCGTGCCCGTTCGGGGCCGCCACGTCTTGGGTCGCAGGGTGAGCTGGCCGTAGGCCCTGCTTTTGATGACGTTGGACGGCTTTTCCCCATAGCGGCCCACCACCACCTGTGCCTGCAGCGGCAGCTTCTCCACTCCCAGGTCACTCACTTCCCATTTCAACTCCGGCACCCGCTGGATACTCCGCCAACCCGGCGTTTCCGTATCCAGCAGATCCGGGTTAAACTGCTGCTCCAGGGTGAGGGTGGCCTTGTGCCTGCCCTGGGAGTAGACGGCGGAGGCCAGATAGTCCATGATGCGCACCTCCTCGCTGGTGCGCTTCTGGATGTAATTCCCCTTCAGGTTCACGGTCAGGTGATCCGTCAAGCCCTTGGATCCTTCCAGGCCCAGATCGGTCTGCTCTTTGGTGGAGGAATCGGGGGTCTGNTTGTACTTCAGCCACAGTTTCCCCTTTAGGCCGTCGGCACTGAAATTCAAAGTCGTGTCAGAGCTGGTCTCTTTGCGGACCCAGGTGTTCTCTACGCTGTTCTTGGTGGTAAAATCCCAGCTCTGCTTGGCGAGGGTGTGCTCAAAGGCCCCTTNGTAGGCGGGTTCACTGCTGGTGGGGATGCCCCACAAATAGATAAACCCCTCCCCCAGTTCCGCCAGCTTGTAGTTGTGCCTGATCCCGGCACCCAGGCCCAGGCGGCTGTACAGGTCGACGTAAATGTTGCCGTAAGCGTTGTCGGTCAAGTAGTAGTTGAAGGTGGTCTTGATGAAATNCCCCTCATGCTCGCTGAAGCCCACCACAGGGAGGTTGACCAGGAGATCCTCCAGCTCCTCTCCCAGGGGGACCACCAGGTAAGGCCAGTAAAAGAGGGGGATCTTGCCCTCGTAGTATACCACATGGCGGATGATGGCCTTATCTCCCGGGATAAACTCCATTTCCTTCGTGACCAATCGGTAATGGCTCTCCTCCAAGTCACAGGTGGTAAAGGACGCCTGAGACACGTGGTACTGCTCCTCATCAAAGACCACGGANCTGCCGGAAACAAACACGGCCCCATGGGGAACCTTCAGCTCGGCGCGCACTTCGTCAAAGGTGCCCTCACCGGTCTCCAGATCGTAGATCAGGGCATAGCCGCGGATCTCCTGATCATCCTGGACCAGCCGCACCGAACCCTGCAGGGTGACCAGCCCCTCAGCCAGATCCGCGTGGAGCGAGTCGCCGTAAAGAATGATGCCATCCAGATGGACTTCCACGCCGCCTTCGNCGGTGAAGACCTGGCGCTCCAGATCATAGGAGCCGGCGGTGCCCGCGACAATGCGCACCATCTGCTTAGCACTGTAAGCAGACGGCGCAGGCACAACCAGCATAATGGCCAGGGCAGCGGCCACAAGCACACGGCGCGTCCAGGAAGGCATTATAATCTCCCCAATCCTAGTACCAGCGGTCGGACAAGACCAGAAAGACCAAACCGCTCACGAAGAATAGGCTGTTCACCAGCCAGGCGGACACCAGGGGCGGCAGCACCTCGTTGATCCCCAGGGAGCGGGACACGGAAACAGCCACATAGTAAACGAGGAGAATAGCCAGGCTCATAATGACTCCATAGGCGCGCCCGCCCCTGCCCATGAGGGCCAGCGGCGCGGCGAACAGGGCAAAAACGAACGAAGCCATGGGCAGGGAAAGCCGCATATGGTGCTCCACCACCCAGGAACGGACCTTCAGCCCGCCCCTTTGAAAACGCTCAATGTATTCCCCCAGCTCCCTGCGGCTCATCTCTTCCACGGAGCGCTGGTTGCCCAGGTAGACTTCACCCTTCTGTTCGGTGACAATCTCCATGCGCTCGAAGCGGCTTTCAAACTGCACAAAGCCGTCTTCGTCCAGCTCCTGGTANACCCCGTCAAAGAGGACCCACACGTAGTCATGGAAGATGCCTGTGTGGGCACTGATTATGTTGGGAAAGCCGGTGCCGCCCAGCTCGTAGACGAGGATCTTTTTCAGTTCCCTGGTCTTGGTGTCCACTTCTCCGATGTAGAAATAGCGGTCATCCCCGCCGTGGAAGAACACGTTTTCCTCCACCAGGGGTACCCCATCGGAGAAGATGATCCGCCGCAAAGTGTTTTCGAATTTNGTNTTGGCCGGAGGCACTATATACTCCGAAGCCAGGTAAGTGGAGATGCTGATCAGCAGGCCCAGAATCAAAATGGGCACGATCAAGCGGGGATAGGACACTCCGCTTCCCCGCATCACGGTCATCTCGTTGTCCTGCACCAAGCGCCCCACGGCCAGCAAGGTGGAAAACAAGGTGGCTATGGGCAGCGTCATCACCACGGTGGCGGGAATGCGGTAAAGAAGCATTTTCGCCACGGTGGGCACGGCCACATCATGTACAAAGATCAGATCGGTGAGCTGAAACAACAGCCCGCTTAACAGCACGATGGTGAATCCAAAAACACAGAAGAAAAACGGTCCCAACAGCTCTCTGCTCAAATAACGATCAAGGATCCTCATCCCACTAGCACCTCAATGTGAGGGTGAACTAAAAGGCCAGCCGGTAACGCACCCCCATGTTCAGGCCGTGGCCAAAGGCCAAGCCCAAATTGACTCCCAGTTCCGGACTGAACTGGGCCTGCACTCCCCCCGCCAGGCCTTGGCCGTCGTACTCCAAAAAGAGGGACGTGGTTGGCGCGTTGTTCACCTTGACGGGATTAAGCATCATGGTTACCCCCGCCATGCCCCGGGAGTAGCGGCCCAAGCCCCAGGCCAGATGCCCCCTGAGATGCGGCGCACCCAACTGCTTAGAGATCACTGCGTACAAGTTCTGCCTGCTGGAGGAGAACTCACCGCCAATGGCCAGCCCCGGCCACTGCTCGGTTTCCGGTGCCAGCACCGCCTTAACGGTGGCGTAGAGCCTGCCCCCCACCTCCTGCTTCAGACCGGCGCTGAAGTTCGGGTGCAGCCCCAGCTCCAAGCGGGCCGTATGCAGGCCGCGGTGAAAAAGATAATCCAGCTCCAAAGTGCCGGGGGCAGCTGCATCCGCCGTGGGCATGGCCACCAGCTGTGCGGCTTGGGCGCTGCCGGCCCAGACCGCGCAAACAACGACTATGCTCCAAACAATGCTGCGAACGTTCTTCATAACTGTAACCTCATCTCCTAGCTTTGTCCCTAGTTATTCTTCCTGGGCTCAGCAATTACCTGCCTTGGAAGGCTGGGAGTTGGTGGATTTTGAAAAACCGCCTTGCGGCGGCTATTTGAGCTTGCGAATCACTTCGTCGGTTAAGTCCGTTCCTCCGTAGCGGATCACGTCGCTGTCCAACACAACTGAAATGCCCCTGCTCTCCGCCACCTCCTTCACCGCAGCGTTCACTTCACCTTCCAGCTGCAGCTCCAGCTCCTGGCGGTAAGCCAGGTATTCGGCGTAGGCCTGCCGCTCCCGTGCAGACCGATCCACATCCTCCTCAGTGGGTTCATCCTCCAGATCGAAGCGGGTGAGCAGCTCCTGGTAGCGGTCAGCGAGCATTTGGTTCAACTCCTGAGCCCTGGGGCTCTCATCCACCACCCGCATCAGATTCACAACACCTACCGCTTCGCGTCCAGGCCCCGCCATGAGGACCCAAGCCAGGGCCACGGCCAGCAAGCCCGCCAAGACCCAAGGTAGATACTTCACTCTGCTGTCACCACCTTATCGCGGGATAAGAGCGTTTTTCTACCTTAGTATGACCGATTTGCCAGGGCACTAGACAGGCGGGAATCAACTTCTGCCAACTCACGCTCCAGCTCTGCCCAGAGCCTCTGATCGNAGCTGGCCAGCTCTTCCCTGAGGGCGGCCTCCAGTTCCTCCTGGAAAGCCAGGACACTGCGGCGCGCCAGCTCCTCATGCTCTGCTTGGAGCTGCTGCACCCTTTCCTGAAACTCAGCCTCCAGCTCCTCCTGGATCAGCTCCAGTTCTTCCTGCAGCGCGGCCATTTCAGCAAGCTTTTCCTCCTGCTCCTGGGGCGAAAGGGAGACCAAAACCAGCTGCAGCTGCAGACCCAAGAGTTCCTTGTTCAGCTCCTTCTGGCTTTGCTCCGCCTGCATCTGGAGCTCCTCCCGCAGGGCAGCGACTGCTCCGTGGAGCTTTTGGGCCTGCTCCCTCTTGAGCTCCCCTGCCCGCTCCTGGAGCAGCTCTTCCGCTGCCTGGACCAGCTCTGCCTCGAAAGCCGCAAGCTCCACGCCGTGCTGAGCCAAAAGCTCGCCTGCCCTGGCCGTCCTCTGGGCATGGCTGTCAGCGCTGGCCGCAGGGGGCAGCGCCGCAGTGGACCCGCTGAGCAGGGTTAGCAACAGAACGAGACCAATCAGTCCAGACCATTTTCGCATCATCCTAAGCCTCCGCGCTCATTATAACAGGAGGCCTGGAGCAGAACAAATGCAAAAAAAGCCAGTGAGCCTGCCCGCAGGCCAGCTCACCGGCTGATTGTACTTCACTAGATCATGCTAGAACGCCTGGCCGATCCCGAAGTAGAATTGGCCTTTGCGNGTATCGTCCACTTTACCCAAACCGTAATCCAGGCGCAGGAGGCCCAAGGGGGTATCCAAGCGCACGCCTACTCCGAAGGAGTTCTTGAGATCCTTCAGGTCCAGCCCGTCGCCATCTTCCCAGGCGGTGCCCCAGTCCGTAAAGACCACGCCCTGAATCTTTTCCACGATGGGGAAGCGGAACTCAGCGTTGAAGAAGAACATGTTATCTCCCTTGAGATCCGGATCCCCGTAGCCGTAACCGCGCAGGCTGTCTGCCCCACCGATCCTGAACTTGTCGGCATCGGGCAGCGTACCGCCCAAAAGCCTTCCTGCTGCTCCCCGCAGGGCCAGCACGTAACCGCCGTCCTTCACTTCAAAGAAACGGCTGTGCTCTACCCGCAGCTTGCCGTAGGCAGCACTGCCGCCGAAAAGGGTTGTGCCCAGCTCCAGGTAAGCATCGTTCTTGTAACCCTCCGTGGGGAAGAAGGGATGATCCACCGTGTTGGTGTTTACGCCGATCCCGAT
>JGI24713J26584_10001705_pt1 | contig 15758 bp, 12 predicted proteins | sample BioPla4DNA1_FD_26584 | JGI IMG/M metagenome (IMG submission 26584) | reverse complement strand
GTGGGTCACAAAACGCACTATATGACCCACAAAAAAACGTTGTGCGACACAAAATGGGGTTTCATGTCGCACAAAACCTCTTGTGCGACACCGGCGACGCATAACGACCGGACCCGACCGGCAGCCGGGCTTGCTATCTGCGGCGCGGGGGCGGCGCTAGAGATTATATTTCCGGGGCATACCGGACACTCTGGAGGATATACGGCGCGAGATCCGGCTTTATCGTATCGCGGTCGACAAGGTCGACCCTCCTCCCAAAGATATCTTCAAGGAAGAACTTGAGGTCCATGTACGTGTCAAAGGAGCGCCCCCCTTCCTCGAACTCGATGAGGATATCGATATCGCTCTCTTCACGCCCCGCTCGAAACCTTCGGGTTTCTCGAACTCCGCTCTTTCAGAGCGTCGTTTCGCCCCGGGCAAACGACCCGAAGACCCCGATCCGCCGGATGCCCAGGCTCCTGATCCGTTCACGGTGTTTTGCCAGCACATCGAGGATACCGTCGGCCGTAAGCATACCATACTCCTGTAACCCGCCCCTCTGAATAACGCTTTTCCCCCGGGTTCCCGGCCATGAGGAGGAAAATGATACGGACTCCTCTTGATCATTTGGATTTCTTCGAATTACCGTTGCGACCTCAAACAATCTATCTTTAATACGCTCTCATGCCACCGGATAATTACATGGAGAATTTTCAGCACTTCATAAGCAGTTAGAAGCGGAGATCCTGGTGATGGCGAAGGAGATGATGGGATGAACGCCCTCGATGCCGCGTACGAGGTGCTCCGTGCAACAGGCAAACCGCTCCACTATCGCGAGATCACGAAGCGGGCGCTCGACCGTGGGCTCTGGACGACGGCGGGGTTGACGCCGTGGGACACCGTCAACGCCCGGATTGCGGTGGACATCAAGCAAAACGGTGAAAATTCGCGATTTTACCGGGCAGCACCCGGCATCTACGGGTGCCGGGATGGGAACCATCCGTCTCCCTCTCCGGAGCCGGATATGGAGTCGGAGAGCATGTCCTTTCTCGACGCCGCCGAGATGGTGCTTGAGGAGCATGCCGACCGAAGACCGATGCACTACCGGGATATCACCCGAACGGCTCTCGACCTCAACCTGATCAGGACCGGCGGCCTGACGCCCGAGGCAACGATGTATGCCGCGATCCTCACCGAGATCCAGCGGCAGAACAGGCGGGGGGAACTCCCGAGGTTCGAGAAGCTCGGCAAAGGCTACGTCGGGCTGACNCGGTGGCACGAACAAGGACTCCCCTACCAGATCGAGGTACATAACCGCGAGATGCGAGAGCGCCTCCTGCGCCGAATCAGGACGATGGACCCCACCGCGTTCGAGGAACTCGTCGGGGAACTGCTCGCGAAGATCGGGTTTGAGGATGTCACGGTCACCCGCGCGAGCAACGACGGCGGCATCGACGTGCGGGGGACGCTTGTTGCCGGTGATGTCGTCAGGATACGGATGGNGGTTCAGGTGAAGCGCTGGAAGAACAACGTCCAGGCACCGATCGTTCAGCAGGTCCGGGGCTCTCTCGGGGCGCACGAGCAGGGGCTGATCATCACGACGAGCGACTTCTCGACCGGCGCCCGGCAGGAGGCGGAGCAGCCGGATAAAACCCCCATTGCGCTGATGAACGGCGAGCAGATGGTGAACCTGCTCATCGAGTATGATATCGGGGTGGTGCGGACGAGTTACGACCTCATCGACCTGGAGGAGGGTGAAGAATGACGGCCGGAATGCAATCCCGGGAGAGTGAGGCGTCATGACGATCAAACCCTACGTCCCGGAGCCGCTGCCCCCGGCCGGCATCGACTGGGAAGCCCACATCTCGCAAATAGCGTCGGCGAACCGCGCCCTCGCCCGGTACGACGGCATCCTCCAGGCGATCCCAAACCCACGGCTCCTCCTCTCTCCGCTCCTGACGCAGGAGGCAGTGCTCTCTTCACGGATCGAGGGGACGCAGGCGTCGCTTGAGGACGTCCTGCGCTTTGAGGCGAACCCGAAGGAGCCGATAGGCGATGCGGCCCTCGCCGACATCCGGGAGATCATCAACTACCGTGAGGCGCTGAACACTGCGGTGGAAGCCCTCAAGACCCGGCGGCTGGATCTGGCACTCGTCTGCGACCTGCACCGGATTCTCCTGACCGACAGCCGGGGCATGAACCGGGAGCCAGGGTGCGTCCGCACGATCCAGAACTTCATCGGGCGGGACGCCCATATCGAACACGCGATCTATGTCCCGCCGGCACCGGAGGACGTGCCCGCGGCGCTCGCTGACTGGGAGGCATACCTGCAGGGCGAGGAGAAGGACGTCCTCGTCCAGCTCTCGGTCCTGAAAGCGCAGTTCGAACTCATCCACCCGTTCTGTGACGGCAACGGGCGTATCGGGCGGATGCTCGTGCCGCTCATCCTCTACGAGAAGGGGCTGATCGCAAGTCCGATGTTCTATATCAGTGCCTACCTTGAGCGGAACCGGCCGGTCTACTACGAGCGGCTGCTCGCGGTCTCGCGGGACGGGGACTGGAACGGCTGGATCGCATTCTTCCTCCACGCTATCGAGGAGCAGGCGGGGACAAACGGCCGGAAGGCAAAGGCGATCCTCGACCTCTATGCTGAGATGAAGCAGACGGTGCCGGAGGTGACCCGGTCGCAGTACGCGACCGCCGCGATCGATGCGCTCTTTAAGGCGCCGGTCTTCAGCTCGGCTGAGTTTTTCGAGCAGGCGGGGATGTCAAGGAGGGCGGGGGAGCGGATCCTCCAGCAACTTCGTGAACAGGAGATCATCGCCGTCCTCGCCGAGGGTGGGGGGCGGCGTGCCACGACCTATGTCTTTCCGCGCCTGCTTGCCATCACCGAGGGGGGCCGGTTGTGAATACCCTGATACCTGCAAACCAGGTTGCGTATACCAAAACCCCGATCTGGCAGACATATTTATATACGAGATAGCGGTTGTGCGCCACTTCTGGCGCACAACACTATTTGTGCGACACAAAATGGGGTTTCATGTCGCACAAAATCTCTTGTGCGACACCGGCGACGCACAACGACCGGACCTAGGAGTCCCCGGGGAAGATATCCCACTCACGCCAGGTCGTACCGCCGCAGGAACTCCCGGACCTGCCGCGACTCGATCCAGCCCCGGTCGAGCTCCGCGATGTAGCCGTTGATCCGGGCTACCTGCTCCCGGATCTTCCCCGTGGCCATCTCTTCATCGAGGAGTTCGCTCATCCCCAGGATCACCTGGAGCGGCTGGCGGATGTGGTCGCCGAGGATCGCGAACTGCTCGATGTTCCGCTCGATCTGCTCGAACGCATGCTGCCGGAGCTGCTCGTTCTGTTTCCGCTCGGTGACGTCCCTGCCGACGACGTGCACCCCGATCACCGACCGGTCGCGGACGATCGGCGACTCGTTCAGTTCGAGAAAGGCCACCGACCCGTCTTTGCGGTAGAACTCGACCTCGAGCCCCTCAACAGGCTCGCCCCGGGCAATCTTCTTCCGCCCCTCCTCCCAGGCGGAGAGCGACGCAGGGACGATGAAGTCCCGGCACTTCCTGCCGAGGACCTCATCGGGCGTGTAACCAAGGATACGGGTCACCGCCGGGGAGATGTAGGCGATCCCGCCCTCTTTGTAGCAGGTGTAGATCATATCGAAACTCTGCTGCATGATCTCCCGGAACTGCGACTCGCTCTTCTCAAGAGAGTCCCATGCCTGGAACCGCTCAATCGTGCCGCCGAGCCGCCCGGCGACGATATCGAGCAGCGCCCGCTCTTCGGCGAGGAACGGCCCTTCGTCCCTCTCCGGCCTCTCGTGGAGGTAGCAGACCTCCACCATCCCGACCGTCTCCCCGAGGACGACGATAGGGGATGCCTGCCGCCAGGGCGTCTCCTCAAAGTGTTCCGTCGCGAACCGGCGCCCCTGCACCGTGATCCGCGCGACGGCATTCTCCGGGAACTCCCAGCCGGAGGGGAGGACCCGGACGACCTCACGGAAGATCTCATCGAGCGAAGACTTCGAATGCCGCTCGATGATCCGGGATACCTCGTACAGGACCGAGAGTTCCTTCACCCGCTCGTTTAAGTCGTGTGTCCGCTTCCGCAGGGCGTCCTCCCCCCGCTTCTTCCCGGTGACGTCCCGCGCAACCGCCGCAACCCGGACGACGTTGCCCCGCTCGTCGGCGGCCGGGTAGAGGATGACATCGTAAAACCGCCCNTCCCACGCATCCTCGAACCGTGCGGGCCGGCCCGACGCGACGACCTCCCCAAGACGCGCCACGTACACTGCCGCCTCATCCGGCGGGAAGAACTCGAATAGGCTCCGGCCGATGAGATCCTCCCGGCTCCGTGCAAACCGCCGTGTCGCCGTCTCGTTGACCTCGATGAGCCGGCCAGTCCTATCGAGGAGAATGATCATCTCGCTCGGGGCGTTCAGGAGCGCCCGGGCGGTCGCCTCGCTCTCCCGGCGCTCCTCCTCGGCGCGTTTCCGGTCGGTGATATCATAGAGTTGCTCGACGATGAACGCCACCCCTCCCTGCTCATTGAGGATCGGGCTTGAACGGCACTCCAGGTAACGCCCGAGTTCGGGCACAAACTTCTCGATGACCTCCCGCTTTTTGCTCGCGAGCGCCAGGTCCGTTGCACAGAACTCGCAGGGTCTGGTCCTCCCGATGAGTTCGTAGCACTTCCGTCCCCTGACCTCCTCCGGTCTCATCCCGATCAGTTCGTAGCCGGTACGGTTATAGCGCAGNATCGTGTGGTCCGGCAGCTGGACGGCGACGATATCCCCGAGGCTCTCAAACAACCCCTCAAGCAGCCTGTTCATCTCTTCCACTCTGCGCCGTGTTCGCTCCTCCTCGGTGACGTCAAGCCAGGTGACGACGGCCCCGGATATCGTCCCTCCGGTCACGATGGGCGTGGCGGATACGGAGATGTAAATCTCCTCTGCTTGGCCGTCGTGAAGGATAAACCGAACATCAATCAGTTGTTCCCCTCCGATCGCCCGCCGGCCGGGAAGATCTTCCGGTCGAACAGGGTTTCCGTCGGGGTAGTAGAGCGCTGTGCCCCCCTCTCCTCTTCCTAGGAGTGCCCGGGCCACCCGGTCACCTTCACCGGAGCTCACCACGATTGCTTTTCCGGCAGCATCGTAGACTATCCCCCGCCTTCCTATGGCGGCGAGGAGTGCGTTATGCTCGCGTTCTGCCCGGGCGGCAAGATCGCGGTTCTCGGCGAGCAGAGCCTCGATGCCTGCTTTTAGCCTCTCTTGCAGTTGACTGTTGGGCGTGGGAAGAGCATCTTGAATCAACTGCTGGAGTCTATCCAATGGCTCGTTGCGCAAGTTATCCATGTAACATCTCCCTTTCTGGCATTGCTCGGTCTTCTGCATCTCTTTGCTCGCTCTTGCGCTCACGCAATTGGTGTGGTGAGATTGGTCCGTACGGGCCCGGGGTGGATCGGGCGTCCGCTCCTCCGGTCAGCTTGCCGGGCAACCGGTGAACCATGGGCCGCTCTGAAGGCATAGTGAGATGGTGACCATCATCTGCAGGAACAGGTGAAATCAGTATCAATATATTTTTGATAGAATAAATTTAATTGAGCCAGAACTTATTGCTTTGACGCCGAACCTGGTTGCCGGATCTTTTCAGCTTCGAGTACCCACAAGCCCGACGATGACCGCGGATCTGACTGCAATAGATTACCGTGCGGGTATGCGCATGATATACGGCTGGAGATTTGCATCGGGCGCATGAATGGGCCCTCATAAAAACTCTTCTCTTCCGCATCCTTCGGGATTACCGCAGGCAGCAAAGCGGCTCTCTGTCATCGTCATGTGGGCAGGGAGGCTGGAGATCGTGCCCGTCATCGCCCTGGTGGCCCGGGCGTCTCAATGGCTGTCCTGGGTCACTAACGCCGCTCTCCGGGATGGCGCTGAAAGAATCTCGAAAGAGCGATTGGCGGCATTTACGGGGATGACGATGCGAACTCAAGAATATTGAGAGAAAATAATTCTCTTTGTCCTTCTGCGGCTGCAGGAAGCAGAGGGAGGCGCACAAAAAGGCACTATTATGGGCGATCGAGGAGATCGCCGGGGCGGGGCAGAGATGAGCCTTATGTCCGGTGCCCGAGTCTGGAGGCCACATAGAGCGCAATCAGAGAGATTGCCCCGATCACCTCAACACCTATCACGAACGCCATGAGCGGGACCTCGCCGGCTATCCGGAGAACTCCCGCTATCGGTCCGAGCTCGATAGGGGCCTCCCCGGAAGCCGGGGTCGGTTCGGCGAGCCAGTCGTAGAAGAGCGCCATCCCGACTACGAGCATGATGGTTGCCATGAAGATGAAGATGAGCAGCCCCAGGATCTCGGTCTTCCGCAACGTCTTCCCCGCAACTCGCACCGAGGGTACCGCAGTACCTGAAGCGAAGGTCAGCAGGGCAATCCCTACGACGATGGCTGTACATCCGAGGAATGCCCCGGCAGGTGTCGGATTGCCGTACATTGCATAAGATCCAAGAACTAGAGCAACGATGATTCCAATGGCTGCAAAAGCAAGCCTGTTCTCATGCACATCTCTCACTCCATCTCTCCTATCCGGGATTCGCGACCAAGAAGCCGCACTCGACCACCCCATACTTCGGTGCTGAAGGCCCAGCAGACGCTGGATCTGGAGCCCTATCGATGGTTATCCCGACAGGGCAGCCTGGTAGTGCACCTCGAACGTTTGTAGCCAGCTGGCGGGGGGTCACGGAATCACCCGGTACATGCGCTCATCTCTTTTTGCCGATGTAGAATCGCTGGCATACCTATGCCGGATCATATTCTACATGATTGAACATGATAGTACTATACAGCAAGGATATATTTAAGCGTATGCACCCGCCGTCCGCTGCACCCGGCATACCGGGTTTCGAGCAAGCGGGATACGATCCGGGGTTTCCCGGTGCACAAAGAACGGTCCCTCTCAGATAGGATCCCTGCCATTAGAGGGACTTTGCAGAACGGACCATATACGCACCAAGATATTTATTCATTTCTCTCCAACGAATATGCAAATGCCACGCCTTTATCTTGGAAAGATCCTGCTTCGATGGTGTGATTCCTGCCACGCTCCGGTGCTCTCCGGGACCTGCGCCTGCGGCGCCTCGACCCGCCCGGTCGCCGTCACACCGCCAGGAGACGCCCGGCCTGCGTTTCCCGACGATATCGAGCGGATCAACCGCATATTCTCCGACCATTTCGGAGCGCCACTGATACCGGATGGTCATATCGCACTCTTAAACAAAGTCCCTTCTGAAGATCGTATGGATGAGATCGTCCTCGGCGGCGCGGTCGTGGGGGCGATTCGCTATCTCCCCGAGGCCCGGCGCTGGGAACCTCTTCCGCGTCCTGCTGCCGCGGCGTACCTGAGGCCGACGAAGCGCTTCGTCGTCGTCGACGATGGTGCAGTCCCCTCCATCCGGGACAGCGGTGCGAGCCTCCTTGCGCCGGGCCTCGTCTCGATCGATCCTTCTGTCAGCGAGGGCGACGAAGTCTTCATCCTGACGCGGGCCGGAGAGTGTATCGGCGTGGGCAGGGCGAGAGTCGACGCCGCCACCGCCGCGACGATGGAGCGTGGGACTGTTGTCCGGACCCGCAAAAATGTCCCATCGGTCTGCGTTCCGGGAAAAGCGACATGGGAGGATGCTGTTCGGGCAAACGAACAGGTCCTTGCGGAGCACGAAGCCGCGAGCGTCAAGTTCATACGGGATGTTGCAGAACAGAACCCCAGGCAGCCCACAATCTCTTACTCCGGCGGAAAAGATAGCCTCGCAACGCTGCTCCTCGTACAGAAAGCCCTCGGTCCGGTCCCGCNTCTCTTTGCCGATACGGGGCTTGAGTTCCCCGAGACCTATGAGAATGTGGAGGCCGTAGCGGAACGCTATGGACTTACTGTTCTCCGGATCTCCGATGTGGAGACGTTCTGGAGCGAGTTTGAGAGGAACGGCCCGCCGGCCGTCGACTACCGCTGGTGCTGCAAGGTCTGCAAGCTTCACCCTGTCGGGCGCCTGATCGACGAGAACTGGGGTGAGTGCCTCACGTTCATCGGGCAGCGAAAGTATGAGTCGGTGAAGCGGATGCAGAGCAAGCGGGTCTGGCAGAACGTTCATGTCCCGCAACAACTCTCGGCGGCCCCAATCCAGCATTGGACGGCGATGCACGTCTGGCTCTACATCTTCCGGGAGAAGGCGCCCTACAACCGCCTCTACGAGCGGGGGCTCGACCGTATCGGGTGTTTCATGTGCCCCTCAAGCGACCTTGCAACATTTGAGATCATCGAAGAGGCGCACCCAGAACTCCTGGCGATGTGGCGCGAGAAACTCGCCGGATGGCAGGAGAAGCAAGGCCTCCCCGATGACTGGATCGAGAAGGGGCTGTGGCGGAAGCGGGGAGATGCGGATGAAGAAGCAGATAGTTATAATTGATTACGGGCTCGGCAATCTCCGAAGCGTCTTTCGGGGCCTAGAGAGGGCAGGAGCGGCGGCGGTGATCTCGGCGGACCCGGAGGTGATTGCGGCAGCCGATGGCATCGTTCTCCCGGGCGTCGGGGCGTTCCGCGAGGGGATGNAGATGCTTGGCGATCTCAAAGAGACCGTCCTTTCTGCCGCAAAGGATACGCCGCTTCTTGGGATTTGCCTGGGGATGCAGATGCTCATGGACAGAAGCGAGGAGCACGGCATCCACAGAGGGCTTGGGCTCGTGCCGGGAGACGTCAAGCGCTTCCCCCCCTCCGCCGGGGAGAAGGTACCTCACATGGGCTGGAACACCATCGAGATCCGGCAGGATACAGCACTCTTTGATGGGCTCCGCAGGGAGGAGTACGTCTATTTCGTCCACTCCTACTACGCAGCGGCTGCACCGGAGCATACCCTTGCAAGCACCGACTACATCCACTCCTTCGCGTCCGCCGTCAATAGCGGGCTTGCCTACGGTGTCCAGTTCCACCCGGAGAAGAGCGGCGCAGTCGGCCTTCGGATCCTCGAGAACTTCATCGAGAAGATCTGCTAAATACGAGAACCGCGGGCAGATTGGCGGCCGACCCTTTTTACCCTCATTTCCTCCGGGGTCGGCGGCGTAGCGGCAGGGTGACGGTATGAACCGGCATCTTTCCTGCCCTAGATTTTCATGAATACCCCTTTCTGAGTAAAAATAAATGGGAACTCCTCAGTTCCCGTTCGCGTGCTTGCGCATTTCCTGGTCACGCAGGATGTTGCGCTGGATCTTTCCTGAGATGGTCTTTGGAAGACTCTCGACAAACTCGATTGCTCGAGGATACTTGTACGGAGCGGTGGTGTTCCGGACATGAGCCTGAATATCTCTGACCAGCGATTCAGATGGCTGGTAGCCCGGTTTTAGGATGATGAAGGCCTTGACGATCATCCCCCGGATGAGGTCCGGCGACCCGACAACCGCTGCCTCCTGGACGGCCGGGTGCTCCATGAGCGCGCTCTCGACCTCGAACGGCCCGATCCGGTAGCCGGAAGACTTGATGACGTCGTCGCTGCGCCCAACGAACCAGAAGTAGCCATCCTCGTCCATGTAGGCTTTATCGCCGGTGTAGTAGAACCCATTCTGGAACGCTTCCTTATTTGCCTCGGGGTTGTCCAGGTACTCCACGAAGAGTCCGACCGGCCGGGGATCGAGTTTGATCGCGATGCGCCCTTCTTCGCCGACGCCAACCGGTTTTCCCTCGTCGTCGTGAAGTTCGATATGCCAGCCGGGGACCGGTTTGCCCATGGATCCGGCCTTATGCTTCATGCAGGGGAACGTGGCAATGCAGCAGACGGTCTCCGTCTGGCCGTAGCCCTCATAGATCGGCAGCCCGGTGCCTTCTTTCCAGACGCGGATCACCTCGGGGTTGAGCGGCTCCCCGGCACTACAGCAGTGCCGCAGGTACCGGAAGTCGAACTTATCGAGATCCGCGAGGATCAGCATCCGGTAGACCGTCGGCGGCGCACAGAACGTTGTAATCTCATACTTCTCGATCAGCGGCAAAAGTTCGGTCGCGCTGAACTTCCCCCGAATATCATAGACAAAGATGCAGGCACCGACGATCCACTGGCCGAAGATCTTGCCCCAGGCGCACTTCGCCCACCCGGTATCCGAGAACGTCAGGTGAAGGTCGTTCGGATGCAGGTCGTGCCATAGTTGCGCGGTAATAATGTGCCCGAGCGGGTAGCTGTGGTCGTGCAGCACCATCTTGGCCTGGCCGGTGGTGCCCGACGTAAAGTAGATCAGCATGGGATCGGTCGATTTCGTCTTCTTCGAGATCGGCATGCTGACGGTGTGGTGCGATACTGGTGCTGGGTACTCGAGTTCGTGCGGGTAGCTTACCCAGCCCTCCCGCTCTCCGTCCACGAGGAAGAGGGTCTCAAGCAACGGGCAAGCGTCTGCGACCTCATCGACCTTTTCAGCATTCTCGCAGTTCGTGATGATCATCCGGAATTTACCGGCTTGCACTCGGTATTTGAGGTCTTTTGGCGTCAGCATCGTTGGGCAGGGGCAGAAGACCGCGCCGAGTTTAATGAGCGCAATGACGAAGATCCACCACTCAGGTACCCGGGGCAGCATCAGCATGACCCGGTCGCCCTTCTTGATGCCGTACTTGATGAGGATGTTTGCAGCCCCGTTGGAGAGGTACCGAAGGTCACGGAACGTGTACTTCTTCTCATTCCCCTCCTGGTCGACCCAGATCATCGCCAGTTTGTTCCGATCTATCTCGGCCCACCGATCGATGACGTCGTAGCCGAAGTTGAAATATTCCGGAACATCGATCTTAAAATTGGCGCAGGCAGCATCGTAATCTGTCATGTTTGGCCCCGAGGCGCTTGCAAGCGGCGCTCCCACAGGGACAGCGGCCTTGACCCCGCTTCCGGATGCACCATTGAAGTACGTCTTGCAGAGTTCGTTGAGCCATTCGGACCGGGACATACCCCGGGGTTCGCGTATCCTATCGATCTGCGTGACGAGATCGTCATCCATCGTGACCGAATATCGCACCATATGTACACGTATGTGGTGCAGAATATCACCTTTTTGATTTGACACGCACCACATTCAGAAAAATCACGATCTTTTTGGTGCATTCCACCTGGTGCATACCTGATCATCTGCCATCCGTTTCAGGGGCGCACCACTCTGCCGCACCACTACTTTCAAGTAGGGATCGGGCATGAAAACGGCCACATGGCTGGACAGACTATACTGGTTACGGGTTCGACGGACGGCATCGGGAAGGCAACCGCACGCGCACTGGCTTCATTGGATCATTATGTACTGCTGCACGGCAGAAACCATGAGAAGGGCGAACGAGTCCTTGCAGAACTGAAGGAGGCCACGGGATCCGACCGATTGAGCCTCTATATCGCCGATCTCTCGGTACAGGATCGGATCCGAAGACTTGCGGAGGATATCGCGAAGAAGCATGATCGGCTTGACGTCCTTATTAACAACGCCGGAGTCTTCATGCCGAAACGGGAGGTTTCGCCGGATGGGATCGAGATGACGTTCGCCGTGAATTACCTTGCGCAGGTCCTGCTCACCCATGAACTCCTTCCCCTCCTTCGGAGGAGTGCCCCGGCAAGGATTGTAAACGTTGCATCGATTGCACACCGTGGCGTGGGGTCCGTCGACTGGGGGAACCTCCCGGGCTTTTCGAATTACGACCCCTATGATGCCTACGCCGTATCGAAGGTGGGCATCATCGCCTTCACCATCCAGGCTGCCCGCGTCCTCGAGGGGACGGGAGTGACTGCAAACTGCCTCCATCCCGGGGTGATCGACACAAAACTCCTTCGGGCCTATATTCGCGAACAGAATAACGGTTCCCCGCCGGAGAGAGGAGCCGAGGTGGAGACATACCTTGCTCTCTCGCCGGATGCAGGGAAGGTGAGCGGCAGGTACTTCGAGGAGAACCGGTGGACCCAGCCATCTTCCCTTGCCCTCGATCCCAAAACCCAGGATCGGTTCTGGAAGATGGCGCTTGATCTTACTGGAATTGGTGAGTGGTGAGACGAAAGCATGATGACGGATTAGAGTGAGCGACACTCACCCGGGTATCCGGGCAACCCAGAACCTGGAGGATGAGTGCATGAAGCGTAAACTGAAAGGCGATGAGAAGGCGGAGACGAAAGAGTACTGGTGCGAGATCTGCGGAGCGGCCTGTGACGAGATTACCGAGGAGAACTATCCCGACCTTGAGAAGGCCCGGGTGCTCTGTCCGGACTGCAAGAGATCCTACGAGGAGTCCTGCAGGCTGCGGTGAACGGGAACGGCAGGCTGTGCTCATGCCCGAAAGTTGGGATGGTGGTGGGGTGTCAGCCAGATTTATGAGTCGTGGGAGTAACTATATTGATACCTCGGCGGGGACTACCTCCTGTCAAGTCGCACAACCAGACTCCCATGATACCAACGAAACCTGCACGTGAGGATAAGGCCTCGCCCTCAAGCCTGGTAGAGGGCGATGGTATCCTCATCGTTGACGCCACCCTAACGATCGTGCAGGCTAATCTCCCGATACAGAGCCTTTTTCATGCGACCGAGGAAGATCTTCTCGGAGCAGATGCTTCTTGGGTCATCCAGCAGTATCTTGGACCACTGTTGACGGAGGAAGGAGCACTCAGAGAGGTCATTGCCCTCCTCCACAATGAGATGTGCCCCCCGTCGCTCCTCCTCAATATCCTGATCCCGGGGACGGGTGTCCGGCGGATATCCATCACCACGAGTACTATCAAGACCACTACTCCCGCACTCCGGCTCCTTGTCTTTCATGACACCGGTAAGGGTGATGCCGACCTCGCCTTGAGCGCCCATGAAGAATCCCCCATGGTCATCTTCACCCAGGACTGTGAACTCCGCTATCTCCGCGTCAGCAGTCCTGAAGGCCCCGTCCTCCTCCCGGATTTCGCCCCCGGGAAGACAGATGCCGACCTCTTCTGCCCCGAGGATGCCTCACGGCTGACCAGGCTCAAATCTCGCGTTCTGGAGACCGGGGAGGCAGCGAGGAGTAAACTGCTCCTCACCATCAACGGAGCCGTTCGCACCTTTGATCTGGCGGTTATGCCGATGAAATATGACAACGGACAGGTATACGGCATCTGTGGGACTTTGCTCGACGTTACCGAATGGAGCCGGGTTATCGAGGCGCTCACAACGAGCGAACGGCAGCTTTCCACGCTGTTGAGCAATCTTCGGGGGATGGCCTACCGATGCAGGATAGAACGCAGCTGGACGATGGAGTTCGTCAGCGAAGGAGCGGAGAGGGTCACCGGTTATCTTCCGGAGGACCTGATTGGCAACCGCAAGGTCGCTTATGGTGACCTCATCCACCCCGATGACCGTGAGCGGGTCTGGAGGGAGGTCACATCCGGGCTTGCGGAGGGGAGGCCGTTTCAGATGACGTACCGCCTGATCACAGCAACAGGCGAGGTGAGGTGGGTCTGGGAGCAGGGACGGGGAGTTTCCGGTTCCCGGGGCGGGGTCGATATGATCGAGGGTTACATCACCGATATCACCGACCGCGTCAGAGCCGAGGCTGCCCTCGCAGAGAGCGAAGAACGTTTCCGGAGCATCTTCACCACAAGCCACGCGGTCATGATGATCGTAGATCCCGGGACCGGTGCCATCGTTGACGCAAATCCTGCGGCGAGCGCCTACTACGGCTACCCGCTCGAGACCCTCACCTCGATGCGGATCACCGATCTCAACACCCTCGAACCGGAAGCGGTGCTGGACGAGCTTCAGAAGGCCGCGGTCAGCGAAGGACAGCATTATTCATCCCGTCATCGCTTGGCAGACGGTCAGATCCGCGATGTAGATCTTTACAGTGGTCGGGTTGTCATCCATGGCCGGGTGCTCCTGCATTCCATCGTCCACGACGTCACCGAGCGTCGGAAGGCTGAGGAGCAGTTCCGGGCGCTCCTGGACGCCACGCCCGACGCAGCCATGCTTATCGATCATCGTGGGACCATCCTTGCCTTAAACGAGGTAATGGCGGCACGATTTAACAAAAACGTAGATGAACTCGTCGGGACGTGCTTGTACAACCTCTTCCCGCCGGAACTGGCGGCGGCACGGCGGGATGCGATCGAGCATGCCCTCACTGCGGGTAAACCCTACCGGTACATCGATAAGCGTCCTGGAACGATCCTTGAGATTATCCTCTTCCCGATCCCGGGTGAGCGGGAGGATACCCGCAGGGTGGCGATCGTTTTGCGCGACATCACCCTGCAGCAAGAACTCGAGCAGGCTCGGAAGGAGGCATTCGATCGGATCGAGCAGAACATCGAGCAGTTCGCGATCCTCGGTGACCACATCCGTCAGCCGCTCCAGGTGATTCTTGGAATGTCATACCTGCTCGAGGATGAACAGGCGACCAGAGTGATCCAGGATGAGGTCAGGCGGATCAACGAGTACATCCGGCAGCTCGACCAGGGCTGGATCGAGTCGAGAAAGATCCGGGAATTTCTCAGGCGGCATGAACTGGTGTAACTCTAACGGCCGCGAGTATGCGTTTCACCGCTCAGGGTCGTAACGAATGCGGCAAGGAAGGCGTGCCTCTCTTCGGCGATGCTCCTCACTCTCGCACCGCTGATTCTCCTGCTCGGTCTCTCTGCCCTATTGATAGGTTCGATCCTATTCATCATCGAGGATTCCCCGGAAGGAGAAAATTGTCCAGATACGCCTTCTGNTTCGCCGGTCCGTAGAAGAAGTATCCGAGGACCCGGAAAGATTGCAAGTTGAAGCTCCCTGAGGACTCTCCCGTCGGACGGCACCCTTGCATTGGATCTGAGCATGACGAACCTCCCTTGCAACAGGGTCCGATGCCGGCGGGAGGCCTGCCGCTCGTACCGGGGGAGAGGGTGTCCTCTGCCCCCATTTTCCGATGAGGATGATAGCCGAACCCTGGAGGCCAGGGTGGTGATCATACTTCCGCTCAGGGCAGCGGCGCCTCCGGCACCCAGGCCGGAGGCACGTCCCAGGTGACGAACGCCGGCCGCTCCGCAGGCGCTTCGCCCCGGATGAAGACCCCGATGCCGTGGTACTTAGGCGACTCCGGTCCGTAGGGGAGCTCGGCCAGGTAGTCGTGCCAGGACTGCACGAACTCGTCGCGGTCCATGACGAGCCTCGTCCCGAGGATGGCGGGGTCTTCGATGTAGACGGAGCGGTCGTCCACCCCGATCACGACCATGTAGTGGCCCACCGCCCAGGACTCCTCCCAGGTCTTGTTCGCCTCCCTGAAGCGCTGGCCGTCGATGATGACCGGGACGCCATCGCGGATCGAGGCCTCGAGGTCGGCGATGGTGAGGTTGTCTTTCCACTCCGCCTCAAGGCCGAGGTCTCTTGCCACCCGGACCATATCCCAGGGGTAGGTCCCGTGGACGGGGGTGGTGTTGAGGTAGATGCGGAGGTCGGTCTCGAAGGCGTCGAGGCCCCAGTAGGAGAGCACCGCCTGCATCGATGATGCACCACAGGAGTAATACTCCGCCTGCCGGACGTCGGGGACCCCGGCGAGGATGGTCGGCTCCTCCGGGGCGGCGGGGCCCGGAACCGGGATGCCGGTCGCGAGGAGGATGGCAGCGGCGGCGAGTACGGCGCTGATGAAGAATGAGAGGATTATGCGGGTATCCATGAGAGGGACCTTCCCGGAGAATTGTTAATTATTTCTTTATTGTGCGGGAACGCACTCCTCCTCCAGGGCCGCGAGGAACGCGA
>JGI24713J26584_10001703_pt1 | contig 15768 bp, 17 predicted proteins | sample BioPla4DNA1_FD_26584 | JGI IMG/M metagenome (IMG submission 26584) | reverse complement strand
GGGGTAATTCCCCTGGATGGTTTGACCACCGGGTTTGACAGCCTCAATCGCATTACCCTGGGTTATAAGCCCGGTGATCTGATCATATTGGGGGCTCAGACCGGTCATGGGAAAACCGCCTTTGCCCTGCATACCGCCAAAGCGGTAGCCGTTGACCAGGGCGTCAACATGCTCTATCTCAATACTGAAATGAGCCGGCAGCAGATCGCCCTCAGATGGGGTTCAATACTGTCTTCGATCGAGCATGACCGCATACGCATCGGCGACATCAGCGAAAATGAGCTTTCCATGATATTAAACGGTTATTCGCGTCTGCGCAGCAGCGGTTTCTATTCTTATCCCTGTCCCAATTTAACCCCGGAAAAAACCATATCCATTGCGCGCAAATTCAAGACGCAAAAAAAGATCAGCCTGATGATCATCGACTATATCGGGCGCATGGAGAAGTACGACCCGCGCTTTCAGGAATGGCAAATGCTGGAGCAGATCATCAAGACGCAAAAGATGCTGGCCCAGAACCTGCAGATAGCGGTAATGTGCCTGGTACAGCTCAATCCCGACGGTACCCTGCAGGGTGCCAAGCGCATGAAAAACGAATGTGACCTGATGCTGAAACTGAGCCCAATACCCCGAGAAGACCTGGTTGAAGATGAGAATTTGAAGAAATATGTCAACCCCAACTACTATATAGTTATTGAAAAGAACCGGGATGGCCGCAGCGGGGTGCGCATTCCCATTCAATTCGACCTGCAGAAGCAAACCATGAAAGATGCGGAAAGGATGGCCTGACAATGCCAACCAATTCTGAATGGAAATTGCTTTATGACGACACTGCCTCAGTGATAATGGATTTATTCATTAATGGCAGGATTAACAGCGGCGAATTGGATTTTCTGCTCAACCTGCTGGAAACCGTCATGATTAAGCGGGAGCACAGTGAGCTGGTAGAGCTGTTGAAAAAGTGGCAGCCCGGAGCCAACCATAGTGAGATCGATGATATTATAAAAGCTACGTTGCTGGCCATAGATTTTAAAGACCAGCTCAATATAGAGCATAATGTCAATATTTTACGGGATTTGATTGACCTGGATGAATAATCCTTGGCTAGGGAGGTAACATCATGGCAGAACACTGGTTTTGTGAGCAGAATACCCCGGGGTATTCAGTGCAGTGGAAGGTTGTCCAAAAACTCCATCAGGAGACCACACCTTTTCAGGAATTGATGTTTGTCGAGCTGGAGGAATGGGGACGTACCCTGATACTGGATGGAGCGGTGCAGTATACCGAAAAAGACGAATTTATCTATCACGAAATGATTGCCCATGTACCTTTGATGAGCCATCCCCGTCCCGAGAAGGTGCTGATTATTGGCGGAGGAGACGGGGGCACATTAAGGGAAGTGCTGAAGCACCCCAAGGTGGCCAGTGTGGATATGGTGGAGATCGACCAGAGGGTGGTGGAAACATCGAAGGTTTTCCTGCCCGGGGTAGCCAGCGGTTTTGATGATCCCCGAACCAGGTTGATTATAGATGACGGCATCAACTACGTTCATGAAACCAAGCAAAAATACGATGTTGTTCTGGTGGATTCCTCTGATCCGGTAGGACCGGCCGTGCAGCTCTACAGCCGGCCATTTTACCAGGACGTATACCGGGCACTGGCTGATGACGGCATGCTGGTGGTGCAGTCGGAGTCGCCCCTGTTTTATGGGCAGTTGTTTGCCAGCATTGTTGGCAATCTCAAGGACATATTCCCCATAACCCGGGTTTACCTGGCTACTGTGCCCACTTACGTCAGCGGTCCCTGGTCTTTTACCGCTGCCAGCAAGACTCATGATCCGGCGCACATCGCTGATGACACAGCCATTATCGATGGTTTAAAATATTACAATAAACAGATTCATCAGGCGGCGTTCGCCCTGCCGCAGTTTATACTGGAGAGACTGGGCTAGTATAGGACGGTGCGGGTTGCAATCGAATTGGCCTTGATGCTGGTGTTTCTTAACGGACCAACCGGAAGAAACACCTGTGTTTTTAGCCCGTTATACCTAAGTTATGCTGCTGAGGCAGAAAGCCGCGGCCAGGTGAAAAAGACAGAGTATTAATCGAGCAATGGAGGTTTGGCGATGGACGACTTTATCGCCCGCCGGGCCAGGGCACAGGTATTCAATCTGAAGCCCTATGTGCCTGGCAAACCAATTGACGAAGTAAAGCGCGAACTGGGCTTAACGGATGTCATTAAAATGGCGTCCAATGAGAACCCTTTAGGGCCGGCGCCACTGGCCAAACAGGCCATTATAGAACACCTGGATGATATACATATTTACCCGGACAGCTACTGTTTCGAGCTTAAAGCCATGCTGGCTGCCAGGCTAAATATAGGCCCGGAATGTATCGCAATTGGCAACGGTTCCGATGAGATTCTGAAAATGCTGGCAGAGGCTTTTATAAATCCCGGCGATGAGGTCATACTGGCCTATCCCACATTTGCCGAGTATGAATTGGTGAGTACAGTTATGGGGGCTAATTGCATCAAGGTTCCTTTGCGCAATAATACCCATGATTTGCCGGCCATGCTGGAACAGGTCAGCCCGGGCACCAAGCTGGTATTCATATGCAACCCCAATAATCCTACCGGGACGATTGTATCCAGGCAGGCCCTGGGCGAGTTTGTCAGAGAGCTTCCCCGGGATGTGCTGTTGGTAGTTGATGAGGCTTACAGCGAGTATGTGGACCATCCAGACTATGAAAGCGCTCAAGCAATGCTGGGCCAAAGGCCTCAGACCATAGTTTTGCGGACCTTTTCCAAGATATACGGTTTGGCCGCCCTGCGCCTGGGATATGGCATCAGCAGCCCTGAAATAATCAACACCCTGGAAAGGGTGAGGGAGCCTTTCAATGTCAACAGCCTGGCGCAATATGCCGGTATGGCCGCCCTGGATGATGTCGATCATATTGCCTTGAGCCTGGAATTAAATCGCTCCGGCAAAGCCTATTTATATCAGGCCCTGGCTGAAATGGGCCTTAACTACACCCCTACTCAGGCCAATTTTATATTTATCGACCTGGGCCGGGATGCCGGAACGGTTTTTCTCAACATGCTTAATAAAGGGGTAATCGTCCGCAGCTGTGAAAGCTTTGGATGCCCCACCTCTATTCGCGTAACCATTGGCACCATGGAGCAAAACCGGCGTTTTATCCAGGCCTTAAAGGCGGTTTTGCAGGAAATTGAGGGATGATAGAGATTTATGGTACTTTTTAGCAAGCATTATACTGAAGCCGGTGTTGCTGTACAGCTGCAAGCGGTGATCAATGATGCCTTAAAGGATATTACCGGTCCACCGGTTATCCTGTGCATCGGATCAGACCGTCATGTTCTGGACTGTTTTGGGCCCTTGACCGGTTCAATGCTCAATCAGGCTGGTATTTCGGTGCCGGTTTACGGGGATCTGGATCACCCCCTGCACGCCTCCAATATTCCCCGTGAACTCCGCCTCATACAGGAAGCCCATCATGACCGCTTCGAGATCGCTATTGACGCTTCGGTGGGGACTGAGGTGGAGATTGGTACCATAAAGGTCCGGCGGGGGCCGATATTGCCGGCTAAGGCGGTCGGCAAGCGCCTGCCTGCAGTAGGAGAGCTGGCCATTACCGGGGTGGTTGGGGTGAGACAGAATCAGCGTACGGCTCGCCCCATTACCTATGGTTCTTTGGCCCATGTTTATCATATGGCTTGCCTGGTGAGCCAGGCCTTGATCAACTGGGATGCCACCAGATGCGGGAACAAGTGGAGCTAATTGTTATTTACACAAAAAGTTAACCTGTGTTATCATGCATTTGAGTCAATTGCTGGTCAAACCGTGATATGCACGGGTTATGTCTCTGCATCCTTGTCGGGGTGGGAGGCTTTTTTGTATATTGCATAGGGTTAAGGAGGATTATCATGAAAGAACTGATGATTGGCAATGAAGCCATTGCCAGGGGAGCGTTTGAGGCTGGAGCAACTGTAGCTGCGGCTTATCCTGGCACACCCAGCACGGAAATTGTGTCCAGTTTTGCGAAATTTCCGGGGGTTTATGCGGAATGGGCACCAAATGAAAAGGTTGCCATGGAGGTTGGTGCCGGGGCTTCCATCGGAGGGGCCAGAACCCTGGTGGCCATGAAGCATGTGGGCGTAAACGTGGCCGCCGATCCTCTATATACCTTTTCATATACTGGTGTAAACGGGGGTCTGGTACTGGTATCGGCTGACGATCCCGGCATGCATTCATCGCAGAACGAACAGGACAATCGCGGCTACGGCATATTTGCCAAGCTGCCGGTGATCGAGCCGGCTGACAGCCAGGAAGCCCTGGATTACTGCAAGCTGTCTTTTGAATTGAGCGAGCAGTATGACACCCCGGTTATGTTGAGGATCACTACCAGATTGGCCCACTCTCAAACCCTGGTTGAGACCGGTGAACCACAATCCCGGGAACTGCCGGCTTATAAAAAGAATGCCGCCAAGTATGTGATGCTGCCCGGCTTTGCCAAAGGCCGGCACATCGAGGTGGAAAAAAACATGCTAGGCTTGAAGGAATATGCCGAAACAACTCCATTGAACCGCATCGAATGGGGAGATACGGATATCGGCATCATCACCAGCGGGATCTGTTATCAATATGTTAAAGAGGTCATGCCCGATGTCTCTATCCTTAAACTGGGCTTGGTCAATCCCCTGCCGGAGAAGCTGATTCGCTCCTTTGCGGCCGGGGTAAAGCGGCTGGTGGTAGTTGAGGAGCTGGAACCGGTCATAGAGAATTTCGTAAGAACCCTGGGAATCAAGGTGGAGGGCAAGGAATTGTTCACCCTGCTGGGCGAGTACAGCCCGGAATTGATCGAGGAAAGGCTGTTGGGTGTGGACAACAGCGATACATTCGGGTTCAGCGCTCAGGTGCCGGGGCGTCCCCCGGTGATGTGCGCAGGCTGCCCGCATCGCGGCGTTTTTTATACCTTAAAGAGGATGAAATTGACGGTGATGGGAGACATCGGCTGTTATACCCTGGGTGCTATTGCGCCCCTGGAAGCTATGGATGCCTGCATTTGCATGGGGGCAAGCATAGGAACCGCTTTGGGCCTGGAAAAAGCCCGCGGGGTTGATTATGGCAATAAAGTAGTGGCAGTGATCGGGGACTCCACCTTTGTACATTCAGGTATCACCGCTCTTATAGATGTGGTGTACAATCAGGGAACATCAACGGTATTGATTCTGGACAATGAGACTACGGCCATGACCGGCCATCAGGATCATCCCGCCACAGGACGGACTATACGCCGGGAGCCTACTCAGCGCCTGGATCTGGAACAACTGGTCAGAGCCATCGGCATTCAACATGTAGAGGTGGTTGACCCCCTTAACCTGGAGCAACTGCAGGCAGCCCTGGAGACTGAGCTGAACCGGCGCGAGCCCTCGGTTATAATCTGCCGGCGCCCCTGTGTGCTCATTCCTCATGAGCCTGCCAGGGAAAAATACTATATCGATCAAGAGATCTGCAATGGCTGTTCAGTATGTATCAGGCTGGGCTGCACTGGCCTGGTTTATCTGGATTCCCCGGTTAAATCGGAACGCAAAGCCATTATCAACGAGAATTCCTGCGTGAATTGCGGCCTCTGCGCGCAGGTATGCAAATTCGACGCCATTAAGGTAGTGGAGGGATAAACATGGAAAAGCGGAAGGTAACCAATGTTTTAATAGTAGGAGTTGGCGGTCAGGGAACGCTCTTGACCAGCCGCATCCTGGCCGATGTAGCCGTGCGCATGGGCTTTGATGTAAAAGTATCCGAGATTCACGGTATGGCCCAGCGCGGCGGCAGCGTGGTTTCTCAGGTACGCTTCGGCGAGAAGGTTTATTCCCCCATTATTAAAAAAGGCGATGCCGATTTACTGCTGGCCTTCGAGAAGATTGAAGCAGCCCGCTGGCTTGAATACTTGAAGCCTGACGGCCGGGTGATTGTCAACAATGAGAGGATCGACCCCCTGCCGGTGATGAGCGGCAAGGTCAAATACCCGGACGATATTGTAGACCGCATCAAAGCTGTGGTTGCCAATACCCTGATGGTAAATGCTACCGAAACCGCCATAGCCTGCGGCAATGTCAAAGCCGCCAATGTGGTATTGTTAGGTGTTTTAACCGCTGCCACAGGTCTGCCGGTAGATAAGGTGAAACAGGCCATCGAACGCAATGTGCCCTCCAAAGCCCTGGAGGTCAACCTCAAGGCTTTTAAAGCCGGCCTGGAATTGTATTCCACTGTAGTTTAAGCGGGGACAGGCGGTGACACAACCTGTCCCCCCGCGGTGGGTGACAGTTGGGGCAGTTCTGTGACAGATGGGTGACAGATGGGGACGGTCCGAGACCACTGAAAAAGTCCGAATAAAAAATAAAAAGCATACCCTCCTGTAGTATAATTAAGTCAACCAAACACATTACACTTGGGAGGGAATGCTTTTTATGTTAGTTGAAAACACCTTTAAACAAAGTAGCTTCTACTACGCATTATACCAGATGATACCCGATAATCACATTCTAAAACAGATAAATGCTGCCATTGATCTTAGCTTTGTTAATGAACTGTTAGCAGACCGGTATTGCAGGCATTTTGGCAGACCCGCCAAAGAACCCGAAATGATGTTAAGGATACAGATTTTGAAATACCTGTATAACCTGTCTGATGAACAATTGATGCAGGACTTAAGCGTTAACCTGGCTTACAAATGGTTTATAGGGCTTAACCCTGAAGACCCTTTGCCTGAAACCAGCTTACTGACCAAATTTCGTACCCAACGTTTAAGAGATATCAGTATGGATGCCATTATTGCCGAAATCGTACGGCAATGTGTAGATCGAGGCATCATCAAAAGCAGCACTGGTATTGTAATAGATACTACCCATATTGAAGCTAACACTACTAAAAAAGTACCCGAGAGGATTATGAAGCAGTTGGCTAAGAATATATTTAAGGCTATGGGACAGGAAGAATATGAAATTCCTGATTACACCCAGATAGAGGATCACAGTGAAGCCAAACAGGTTATGAAGGATTATCTGGAAGAGCTGATCGAACAAGCCAGTGAGGAAACCTCCGAGGAAGTCATACAAGCAGTTCAGGAAGCGCGGGAAATCTTAGAAAGCGACTTGTTCATCGAACAAAAAGGGATCCGTTCACTGGTAGACAAAGATGCCCGGGTTGGTTACAAAAGCAAAACCCAATCGTTTTATGGCTACAAGGCAGAATTGTGCCAAACCACTGACGGCAAAATAATCACCAGTATCATTGTAGAACCAGGCAACTATGTGGATGGCTGCCGGTTTAAAGATCATATCGAAACGACAGAGCAATCAGGGTTAACCGTGACCGGAGTATATGGTGATAAAGCATATTGTCGTGCTGATATCCTTGACCTGATAAAGGAAAAAGGAGCTTCAGCTTACATACCGGTAAGTCCCAGCGCCTACAAAATCGATGAAGAACTGTTTAGCTACAATAAAGACAGTGACCAATGGTTTTGTTTCATGGGAAATGAAACGATAAAAGTAAAAGTTAAAACCCAAAACAAACAAGGCAAGAAACACAGGCTGCTGGAATACAGCTTTGAACGTGAACGCTGTCGCAAATGTCCCCATCGAGCTGAATGCGTAGGAAAAAGTAAGCGAATAGCCAGAATACTTAGAGTTGGTATAAATACCCCAGAGTTATATGAGTACAGTCAAAGAGCAAAAACCCAGGAATTCCTTGATGAATACCGAAAGCGAGCAAAGATTGAATCGACCAACGCAGAACTCAAAAGGATACATGGACTAAACCGAGCCAAAGGCTATGGTCTACGAAGCATCCGCATACAGGCCAAACTAACGGCCATAGCGGTAAATTTAAAGCGGATAGCCAAACTGGTATCCGCTTTACAAGGCTTAAATACTATTTTTTCATGGTTATTGCAGCGCAGATTATTGATTAATCCAACGGACCGGTTCAAAAAGTACTCAATAGCGGTTTGATAGGGGTACTTTTTCAGTGGTCTCAAAGCGTCCCCTTGTGTCATCGAAAGCCTCCCCGTCTGTCATCTGGCAGGAAAAAGGCAGGTAATTACGAATTAAATTAGTGCAGGCTATAATCGCTATCAGGGGGTATTCATGTGTTTAAATATGAGTTTGCAGTTCTCAATGTAACCCAGGTAAAAGGCAAACGCATCGAAGGCACCCGCGATTATGATCTCAAGGTGCGGGTCACCAGGGCGGATGAGGTGGTTTTCGACGAGACCATTCGGGTGAGAAAAACCTTGAACGGGGTATTTCCGGAAGAAGAGGCCATATCCAGGAAAATCAAGTCACCGAGTTTGAGAAAGGACTTGATTCAAGAAATCAAGACGTATATGAAAAAACAAAAGAAATAGCTTCCGGTAAAAAGCATTGCGGAGGTATGGATGAGAAGATTGTTTATTCTGGCAGTAGTGCTGCTTATGTTGTTATCGGGATGCAGCCGGGGAGAACAGCCGGGCAGCACTGCCGCCAACAACCCTGCCAACCCCCTGGCGGGCCGAGTTGTCCCGTCATTCTCGGCTTATGTCCTTAACGGCCAGGTGGTTACTGAACAGGTTTTTCGTAAGCATAATCTTACCATGATTAATATATGGGGTACGTATTGCCAGCCCTGCATAAGGGAAATGCCTGAGCTGGATGGGTTACAGAAGAAATATGAGAAATCCGGGGTTAAAATCCTGGGTGTGGTTGTTGACAGGAATGCGCAGGCAGCCAGGAGGATCGTTTCACAAACCGGTGCCGCTTATCAAAATATCATTCCCGATGCTTCTTTGGAGAACAGCATCTGCCGGGCTTTCAATTATGTGCCGGTCTCCATTTTTGTGGACAGCAGCGGCAGAATCCTGGGGGAGATAGTCAGCGGCGCCAATAATCTGGAGGGCTACAGCAAGGTTATTGACAGGCTGCTGGAGTCTGAGTCAAGCGCTGCAGCTGATGATGGTGACAGGGGGACGGTTGTGTGGTCAGCTTTGTAAAAAGCTGACAACACAACCGTCCCCCTGTCACATTCCCCATATCAGATGAGGTGATGGGGTGAAAGGCAAGGCATTAAGGATACTGCTCCCGGCAGCCGGCCTGGCTATGATCCTTTTCGGGCTGCTGCGCGGTGAACAGCTGGCAATATGGGCCAAGGCCATAACTGTGTGCCTGGAATGTGTTGGTATCGGTTGATATGAGAAGATGGGTGCAGCTTGGCAGCGTGTTTATCTGGAATCCCCTGCTGGGCAATTTTATCAGTGGAAATGTTTACAGAGGCAGACTAAAACAGATCTGTATTCCCGCCCTTAACTGCTATTCCTGCCCGGGAGCCATAGGGTCTTGCCCCTTGGGTTCCCTGCAAACCGTTTTGGCTGACCCTTTTTATATCTGGTCATCGTACGCAGCCGGCTGGTTGGTTTTATTTGGTGCCCTCTTAGGACGATGGATATGCGGCTGGGTCTGCCCGTTTGGCATGGTGCAGGAATGGCTGTACAGGGTTCCCGTGGTAAAACTGCGTTTACCCTATTGGCTTAGCTGGGTTAAATACCTGGTTCTGCTGCTTTTTGTAATTGCCCTGCCGGTGATAGGAGCCCATACTTTTGGCCTGGGTGTGCCGGCCTTCTGCAAGTATATCTGCCCGGCGGGCACACTGGAAGCGGGTGTGCCGCTGGTTGTCGTGGTGCCGGGTTTGCGCCTTGCGATAGGGACTCTGTTTTTACTTAAAATAGCTATACTGTTTGCGGTCATCATTTTCAGCCTGATGATCTTTCGGCCGTTCTGCCGGGTGTTATGCCCGCTGGGGGCCATTTATGGGCTTTTCAATCCGCTCAGCTGGTATAATTACAAGCATAATCAGGAGTTGTGTTCTGATTGCGGAACCTGTGCCCATCACTGCCGCATGGAGGTCGACCCGGCGCGAGCAGCCAACAGCCCGGAATGCATCCGCTGTGGTGAATGTATTGGCAACTGCCCTAACGGGGCATTGTCCGCAGGGTGGGGTTTTGACACCAATAATGAGGCCTGGGGCCACGAATAACTTATATGTAATTGAAATCTGATGACCCGAAATATGAACCGGTATCAGCATACAGGCCACGAATATCTTATATGATGTAATCGGAATCCGGTCTTTAACCGGAGTTGTCGCAACATATTGAGGTCACCAATAACTTACAGGTAAGCGGAATCTGGCGGGAAGTGCGGAGACTGGCTAAAAGAAAGGGGTTGCTAGGATGTATAACCGGCCCAGATGGATGTTATTAGGACTGGTGGTTTTGCTTTTGCTCAGCCTGACCGGCTGCAGCCGTTCAGACACAGCCGAACCAGCAGAGTCAACCGCCAAAGAGAGCGTGTCAATACAGGGCAGCGGGGGGGCCAAAGCCAAATCCCTGGCGGAAGTTCTCGCTCAGGGCAAGAACCACCCCGGGATTTACTGCGAGTATACGATTGAGCCTGACGATGGCAACACCCTAACGGGCAAGTTATGGATTGCCGGCAGCAATCTGCGCTCAGAGACTGACGATGAACACAGCAGCACTACGGCCATTTTCATTCGCAACAGCAAAGGCTACAGCTATATGTTTACCTCCGGGGATAAGCAGGCCATCAAGGTCACCGATGAACAGCCGGCAGAAGATATCAATCCAGTGGAGATTCTCAATACCATAGACGAGAAGCTTACACCGCTGGGCAAAGAGGTGCGGGACGGGAAAGACTGTGTGGTGATCCAGTATAAAGAGGATGAGGTGGATACCCGCGTCTGGCTGTGGGAAGAACACGGCCTGCCGGTGCGCATCGAGACCACCTATGACAACAGCACCACGGTGATGCAGTACAGCAACTACAAGTTCGAAGCCCTGCCGGAGTCGCTGTTCGAACTGCCACAGGGAATGGAGGTCATTGAACTACCCGACATTGGATCAGGAAGCCCATAATTTCCCTATTTCAGGGGTCCCTTAAAATGTTATAAGCAAATGCTTAGCTGTATAAGCAAATGCAAAAATATGGAAAACGCGATTAGTCCCGGCAGACGATTCTGAGCAATTCCCCTTCCAGGGCCAAGAGTTCAGGCGAGGAGAATTGCCGGGGTTCCTTCAGATTGACCACAAACTGATGTATTATGCGTGCCGGGCGGTTGGATATGAGGATAATGCGGTCGGAGAGATACAAAGCCTCCTTAAGGTCGTGGGTCACGGTCACCATGGTAAAACGGCGCTGCTGCCAGAGTTGCATGACATCATTCATGATATCCACCTTGACTTTCAAATCCAGGGAAGCGAAGGCCTCGTCCATAAGCAGCAAATCCGGCGAGACCGCCAGGGCCCGGGCCAGATTGACGCGCTGTTTCATGCCCCCGCTGAGCTGGGCCGGCAAGTAGTCCGCGAATCCCTCCAGGTGCAGGGTCTTGAGCAGTTCATCGATATTGGCCTGCTCGTTTACGAACAGCAGGTTCTGGCGGATGGTGCGCCAGGGAATGAGGCGGGGTTCCTGAAACACAAAACCGGTTTTTTGGCTGACAACGGTCAGCCTTCCCTGTGTGGGGGCCTCGATTCCCGCCAGGAGCCGCAAAAAGGTGGTCTTGCCTGAGCCTGACAGGCCTAACACTGCAATTCTTTCGGCAGGGTTTATGACCAAATCCCAGTTCTCCAAAACCTTCAGTTGGCCAAAATCCTTGTGCACTCCCACCAGCTCTATGCTTGCCCCCATCGGCTTGACATCCCCCTCAAACAGTATTTGACCAGGCGTTCGGTGGCAATCCCCAAAAGACAGGCCATAAGGGTTACCGACCAGGCACCGGCTGAGTCAACCACCATGCGGGCATTGAATATCTCCACACCCAGACCGCTGCCCCCGGCCAGGTATTCAGACACCAGCACGACCTTCCAGGCCTGCCCGATGGTAACATCTATTATAGCCGCGATAAAGGGCAACAGAGAGCCTAGGTAGATGTAGTGGAACACCTTCTTGAAAGGCACTCTGTAAACCCGGGCCATTTCCAAAAGATCCTTGTCCAGGCTGCGAATACCCGAGACGGTGGTCAATACTGCGGTTGGCAACAAAGAAACAAAAGTGATGAAGATCGGGCCTCGCCAGCCCACCCCCCAGGCAAAGATCACCAGGGACAACCAGGATACGACCGGGACCGCCTGTATAAACATGACGATGGGGCGGAACATATCATAAAAAGTCTCCGACAGCCCCAGCAGCAGCCCGAGAATTAAGCCCAGCAGCAGCACCAGAACCAGGGCCAAACCCACTTTCCAGGCGGTCTGCAGGGCAGCCTCCAGCATCCTGGGATTGACCAGGTGTTGACCCAGCAATCCCAGGGTTTCGGCTGGAGACGGGACAATTACCCGATTTATAAACAAGGATAGAATGTACCAGCATATCAGGAAGATGATAATGCCGGCCAAAGCCCTGCTTAAACCTTTCATTCACTGTAAAACCCCTGATCTGGTATCTGTTGTATAGCTTCAGGATCGATCTCTTGTATGGTTTTGAGGTACTGGTCCACTTCCCCGCGGCACTGGGCAGCGGGGATATATTTGAATTCTGTGCGTTCCAGCGAGGCTTTCATAACCGGTGCCGGCAAGGGCAGGGTGTCTTGGGCCACCTCGATGGCCCTGTCGGTATTAGCGAGACACCATTCAGTTGAATCCGCCAGCATTTGGGCCACATCTTTCACCACCTGCGGGTTTTGGGCGGCGTAATCCTTTTTCACAAACAGCCCGGCTATGGGAACGCGGGGTTCTACACCGGCTACTTCACCCCAGTATTCCTGAAAATCGAGCACAATATGCCCGGCATTGTCCTGCATGGCCAGGGTGACGAAAGGTTCGGGCAAAGCGGCAAAATCTATCTTGCCGCTCTTAAACAGGCTGACGATCTCCTGTGGCGGCGCGTAAACGAATTTCACGTCCTGTTCAGGGGTCAAACCGGCTTTGATCAGCCCCAGGCGGGACAGCACATCAACGGTCTGGCCTTTGCCTACCGGCATGTATAAGGTTTGCCCTTTTAACGAGGTCCAGTCAGTGAACTCAACCCCCTGCCGGGCCAACAGATAGAAAACTTTCCACTCATGTACCCCTACCAGCATCAGGTCTTGCTGATTGGCATACAGATTGGCCGCCAGAGTAACAGGTAGAATGGCGAAGTCAGTCTGATTTCCGGTCAGCAAACCAACCGCTTCATCATTGGTTTTCCAGTACGACACTTTAACAGTAACCGGGCCTTTGACCTCTCCGCTCTCAATGCCGGCTACAGGCAGAACCAGAGGGCCGGTCGGGTTTATCAACCTGCTCTCAACAGGTTCAGCAGGCTGGGGCGGTTCTGGTGCGGGTTGCTGGCATCCGCCCACCAGTAGTAAACCGGCGCTTAAGAGCATGACCATTACAACCAGTGCAAGCAGTCGCATCACACGCATAAATAATTCCCCCTTTGCTGTTTTATGTAAAATATATCACAAACACCGGAAAAATCAGCAATAAAAAAAGGAACGTTATAAAACGTTCCTTTCGAGAAAGCACGATTAGGAAATTTGCGATTTAACCGTCTGGATGTCCTGCGTGTCAGCCGGAGCGGCTGGTTTGTAAAAACCTTTGCGTTCGGCCATCTGGTAGAGCTGATACTGGAATTGCTCATCGCTGTTGCGAATCTGCTGAATGGTTGAACGAAGCTGCGGGTTGGCTGTTTCGCTGATAACACTGGCGTACTTGGTGAGACTGGCATTGGTCGATGCCAGCACATCATTTACCATTTCCTTGTCCGTTAAATGTTTGTTCATTACCGACTCTCCTTTAACCTAAAAATGCCGACAGTTTCTGAATGGTCTGGCTGCAGGATTTGGCTGCCTGCTGAAACATCTGCTTGCATTGCGGATCCTGGCATTGTTCAGCATAGAAGTTGAGCTTCTTTTCCGAGTTCTTGTGCGCTCCGATCAGGTGCCGCAGGTTCTGCAATTCCATTTGATTGAGGCTCATCATCTGACTCCTTTCATGATGTAATTGGGTAATGACATTATCATTTTGCGCAGCTGGCCTGGCTATTATTCGGTGTTAGTTGTTAACAGTGGCCCAAAATTTAATAAGTGACTAATGCCAGGCAAAGGCCACGATTTGAGCCATGTGGGATAAATTTCCGCAAAATATAATAAGAAACTAATGCCAGGTGGAGGCCAGGATCGACGCTATGCTGGATCAATTCCGATAAAAATATGAAAAAACCAGTGCCAGGTACAGGCCGCGTTTTGAGCCATGCTGGATAAATGTCTGCAAAAATATAATTAAGCAACTAATGCCGGCACCCATTTGTTATGCCCGGCGGCAAAAGGGTTAAAATAAGCTCAAAGGAGGGCAATAGGATGGCAGAAAAAAAGACCAGGTCTGAGGAAGAGTGGAAGGCCATACTGGATGAAGAGGCTTATCGCATATTGAGGCAAAAGGGCACTGAGATGCCGTTTCACAACAAATACTATAACCATTTCGCAAAAGGTGTTTACTGTTGTGCCGGGTGCGGCCAGCCTTTGTTCAGCTCTGAGGCCAAATACCACTGCGGATGCGGATGGCCCAGCTTCTATCAGCCGGTCGACAAGGAGAGATCCCTGGATGAAGCCATGGATTACAGCCATGGCATGATCAGAACCGAGGTGCTGTGCAAGAACTGCGGGGGGCATTTGGGTCATGTTTTTCCCGATGGGCCGCCACCAACCGGCAGGCGCTACTGCATCAACTCTGCGGCGCTGGATTTTAAGCCTGAAAATAAATAGTCCGGCGTGTTTATCCCTTTATTAATGGCCGGTTAGCTTTAAGGCACGGGTACGCACTCCAGTCAAAACAATTACCAACCTGTTCTGTAGGAAACTTTTATCATAAGGCTATGTGCATACGCCAGCAAGGAAAATGCCAGACACAGTGTCGGCCAGTAGCAAACAGGCTAAGGTACGGGTACCACTCCTGTGGGGGAATATAGCCGGACAATAATTCTTCCTTATCACGGCATCACAGGCTTTACACGGCTATTTGCAGTCAGATCCTGGCTGGCATCCCTGACCACTATATCCCCCTCATTCAGGCCGGAAATGATGGCGTAGTGAGTGCTGTTGCTCAAGCCCACCTCCACCGGCTGTATGTTGACCTTATTGTCCTTAATCAAAAATACTTCTTTAGCGCCGCTTGGCGTGGTGCGTACGCTTTGACGGGGTACCATCAGGGCCTCCTCCTGTTTGGTTTCAATCGCTATGCGCACCTCAAATCCGGGCTGCAGCGTTCCGGGGGGATCGTTAAGGCTTATAAATACCGGCACGCGGCGCTGTATAACCCCTAAAGCGGACGGTATTTCCTCAGCTTTGGGATAGATGCGGGTTACCTGCCCTTTCAGCACCTCTGTGCCCAGGACTGGCGCAGTGATGTTGACCTTCTGGCCTACTGCGATTTCAGCCAGGTCATCGCTCAATATGTGGGCTTTTAATTCCAGGTTTTGGCTGGAGCCGATGCTGGCCAGCAATTGGCCGGGCATGACCACCTCACCGGCTTTGACATCAAGGCTGAGGATTTGGCCGGAAATGTTCGCAGTAACGATCAGCTGTTTGTTTTTGGCCTGTACCTCGGCCAGGGTGTTTTCCAGGCTTTGCAGCTGTTCCTGCGAGGCCTGCAGGGAAGCCAGCAGTTCTGCTTCGCTGCTTTCCAGGAGCTTGACGGCGCTTAAGGCTTGCTCATATTC
>JGI24713J26584_10001694_pt1 | contig 15809 bp, 15 predicted proteins | sample BioPla4DNA1_FD_26584 | JGI IMG/M metagenome (IMG submission 26584) | reverse complement strand
ACTTCAGGGAATGAGAGATGAGAGGACTTACATAACCCTCTCTGAGGGTTTTTTTCATATCTACGGCACGCTGGTTAATTATTGTGCAGGAGTTATATTTTTAAAAAATTTAAAAAGAAGTAGAGGAGGAAAGGTGGTTTTAAATCGGTGATAGAGATAAAAGGACTGGTGAAAAATTATAGTACCGGACAGGGAGTTTTACATGCCCTTAATGGTGTTGATTTAAAGGTAAATGAAGGAGAAATATTTGGGATTATAGGGCCCAGTGGTGCCGGAAAGAGTACCCTGATCAGGTCACTGAATTTACTGGAGATACCTGATGCAGGCAGTATAAAAATTAATGGGAAAGAAGTAAGAAGCCTGAAGGGTAAAGAGTTGAGGGATTTCCGCAGGAAGATTGGAATGATATTTCAGCATTTTAATCTCCTCTCTTCCCGCACAGTCAGGGAGAATATAGCTTTTCCCCTGGAGATAGCCGGTGTGCCTGCCGGAGAGAGAAACAGGAAAGTAGACCGCTTAATGGAATTGGTTGGCCTGAGTGCATGCAGATCATTATCCTTCGGAGTTAAGTGGTGGCCAGAAACAAAGGGTGGGGATTGCCAGGGCCCTGGCCAATGAACCGGCATTGTTATTATCAGATGAAGCAACTTCCTCCCTGGATCCGGAAAGTACAGAAGCAACCTTGGAGCTATTAAGAAAAATCCGGGATGAACTGAACCTGACTATTGTACTGATTACCCATGAGATGGATGTCATAAAAAAGGTATGTGACCGGGTGGCAGTGCTGGAAAATGGCAAGATTATTGAGGAAGGGGAGGTTATAGATATTTTTGTGAATCCCCGGCAGGAATTGACCAGGCGTTTTATAAAAACAGTCATTGATTATTCCCTTCCAGAGGGCCTGGAGGATATGGTGATTAAAGGAGATCTGGTCAGGGTAACATTTAAGGGTGAATCCACCCATCAACCATTAATGTCCCTTCTGGTGAAGAAATTTCAGATAGATGCCAATATCCTTTATGGCAGGATAGATGATATCCAGGGTATACCCTTTGGTACTTTAATACTTGAATTAAGGCCAAATGGTGGTTCAATAGATAAGGCATTGGATTTTTTAAGAGAAAAAGGATTAGCAATAGAGGTGTTGAAAAATGGCTGAGATATTTGCAAACTTAGGAAAATATAGTCAGTTGCTCCTGGATGGAACAATGGAAACCTTATATATGGTAAGTGCTTCCCTCTTAATTGCTGTTGTTTTTGGTATACCTTTAGGAGTCCTTACTACCATCACAAGAAAGGGACATATCTTATCTAATAATACCCTGAATAAGGCCCTTGATGGGATTATTAATATAGGCCGTTCTATACCCTTTATTATCCTGATGGTAGCTATTATTCCCCTTACCAGGGCCATAGTGGGCACTTCCATCGGGACCACTGCGGCCATAGTGCCGCTGGCCGTAGCGGCAATACCCTTTGTGGCCAGGGTTGTTGATAATGCCTTGCTGGAGATTGATCCGGGGATAATAGAGGCAGCCCGGTCTATGGGGGCTACCCCTTTACAGATAATCTTAAAAGTTCTATTACCTGAAGCTTTGCCAGGACTAATTTTGGGAATTACCTTAACAGCTATAAATTTAATTGGCTATTCTGCTATGGCTGGTGCTATAGGAGGAGGTGGTCTGGGAGATATAGCTGTTCGTTATGGATATCAACGTTTTCGCGTTGAAGTCATGGTACAGACAGTAGTTATTTTGATACTGCTGGTTCAGTTAATCCAATGGGCAGGCAATAAAATAGCCGGTTATTTTGATCATCGGTAATTTATTATAAAAAAAAGAGTAGGGAGATGATAGTAATGAGAAGTAAAAATCTTTTATTTGTCCTGTTAATTGTAGTATTAATAGTAGCGGCTGTCTTTATTCTTAATCTGAATAAAGAGCCAGAGGAGACAGTTCTCAAAGTTGGGGCAACCCCTGTCCCCCATGCTGAAATCCTGGACTTTGTAAAGCCACTTCTGGCTGAACGAGGCATTGTTCTGGAGATTGTAGAGTTTACTGATTATGTAACCCCAAATCTGGCCCTTAATGATGGCAGTATAGATGCCAATTTCTTTCAACACCAACCATATCTGGATAGCTTTAACCGGGATCATAACCTTGACCTGGTTACAGTGGCCAAAATCCATGTGGAGCCTTTTGGCCTATATTCCGAAAAGATTAGTTCTATTGATGAATTAGAAGACGGGGCCNTGATTGCTNTTCCCAATGATCCAACCAATGAAGGCCGTGCTCTCCTCTTATTGGCCAATAAGGGTTACATAAGCTTGGAAGCAGAAAATGAATTGGAGGCTACTCCTTATGATATAAGTGAGAACCCCAAAAACCTTCAATTCAGGGAATTGGAAGCAGCCCAGTTACCCAGGGTCTTACCTGATGTTACTGCAGCCTTTATCAATACCAATTATGCCCTGGAAGCTGGTTTAAATCCCCTGAATGATGCCTTAATAATTGAAGGTAGTGAATCACCTTATGCCAATGTTCTGGTTGTNAAGAAAGAGAATGTGGAAAAGGAAGAAATTAAGGTTTTAGTTGAAGTTTTGACCTCTGATTCCGTAAGAGACTTTATCCTGGAAGAATATAAGGGAGCAGTAGTTCCAGTATTTTAAGAAAGATATTTTAAAAAGCACCTCCTGGAGGTGCTTTTTTTGTATTCATTTTTTGCAGGATTTTACAGATTTGTGCAGAAAGACTTTAATAATATGGTTAATTAAGTGAATATATTATTACTAACCAAAAGATATTAGTGAAGAAAAGATCTTAGTGAAGAAGACAAAGAGGGATGAATAACATGAAGATAGGAATACCCAGATCATTGTTGTATTATTACTACTATCCATTCTGGCAGACTCTCTTTAAGGAATTAGGTATGGAGCTTATCTTGTCTGAAGCCAATTCCGGGGATTTATTGAATCAAGGGGCTAAAGAAGCAGTTCCGGAGATCTGTGTTCCCATGAAGGTCTATGTAGGCCAGGTCCTTAACCTACTGGAAAAAGGAGTTGAACTGATTTATATACCCCGTTTTGTCAGTATAAGGAAGGGTATCACTTTCTGTCCCAAATTTCTGGGCCTTCCGGATATGCTTATGAATTCCTTATCTGGACTTGATGGGAAAATATTAACTCATGAGATCAGGTCCAGGACGGATGATATTTCAGCTTACAGGAATTATGCCCTTTTTAGAGAGCTTTTTCAGGTCAGTAAAAGTAAATTATCCAGAGCTTTAAAGGCAGCCAGAAGAGATTGGCTTGAATTTAGGAAATTACAACAGGAGGGTTATAAAACAGAAAAACTCCTCCAGGGTGAAAAAGAAAAGAGGGCAGAGGGTTCTTTAAAGATTGGTGTCCTGGCTTATGTATATAACCTCTATGATCGTTATATCAATATGGATTTTTTAGAACNACTGGAGGAAAAAGGGGTAAAACTGGTTAGCTTTGAGATGTTGGATGAAGATTTAATCAACAAATTTATTGCTAAATTAAGGAAACCTTTTTTCTGGGAGTTTACAAATAAATTAATGGCAGCAGGTCATTATTTTATTAATTCAGCAGAAATAGATGGGATTATCCATCTCACTGCTTTTGCCTGTGGTCCTGATGCCATCCTGGGTCCTTTTCTGGATTTAGAAGCCCAGGGGAAAAACAAACCCTTTATGACCTTGAGAATCGATGAACAGACTGGTGAAAGTCATTTTCTAACCAGAATCGAAGCCTTTGTTGATTTACTCAGCTTAAAGAAAAGAAGTGATCAGACATGAGAGTATCTTTTCCCTATATGGGTGCAACTATTATTTATGGCAAGTTGCTTGAATTACTGGGCCATGAGGTAATAATGCCACCAAGGCCAACCCGGAAAACAATAGAACTGGGGGTAAAATATAGCCCTGAATTTGCCTGTTTTCCCTTTAAGGTCCTCCTGGGTACNTATCTGGAATGCCTGGATAAGGGGGTAGATCTCTTTGTAACTACTGGAGGCCAGGGGCCCTGCCGGGCAGGTTTTTATGGGGAATTACACAAAAAGATCCTTGAGAATCTGGGTTATGAGGTGGATTTTATTATCTTTGACCCACCCTGGAGGGGTTTTGAAAAATTTTATAAGCAGATCCTGACTTTAAAAAAAGACAATTCCTGGCCTGAGGTCTTGAGGGTAATCCACACAGTCTATCAGATGTGCAAATCCCTGGACAAAATTGAGAAAACAATCACAACAATCAGGGCCTATGCTGGCCAGGAGTGGGCAGGACTGAATAAAAGCTGGCAGGATATCCTTAGGGCCTATTCCCGGATAGAAACTGCCAGGGATGTAGCCCGGGTAGAAAAAGAAGCCTTAGAGGAGATCAAAAAATATAATCTCCAATTGGCACCGGTAGAAAAAAGAATCAGAATCGGTATAGTTGGAGAGATTTATGTGGTCATGGAGGCTTCTATCAACGGTAATATTGAAGAAATCTTAAATTCCTTTGGTGCAGAGGTAGAAAGGTCCCTTTACTTATCAACCTATATTGATGAAACCATCTTTCCCTGGATTGGCAGAAAAGAAAAGGAAAAACTCTGCCAGAAGGCCAGGGGCTATATTAACCTTAATATCGGCGGCCATGCCAGATTATCAGTAGGCCAGATAGTTGATTTCAAGGACCGGGGCTTTGATGGGGTTATCCACCTTAAACCCTTTGCCTGTTTACCGGAACTAATTAGTGAATCCATGTTGGAGAAATTATCTGCAGACCTGGACCTGCCTATTTTATCCCTGTCTATTGATGAACAGACAGCTGAAGCAAATCTGCTGACAAGGCTGGATGCTTTTGTGGATTTTATCAAATANAGGAAAGCTAATTGTGAAGAAAGGATGTCGTTAAGTGGATAAGGTTTATATTGGTGTTGATATTGGTTCTGTTAGTATTAATATAGTTGCTATTAATAAAGACTCTGACCTGGTCTTCAGGTTATACAAAAGGAATACTGGACAACCGGTAGACCTGGTAAAAGAAGGTTTTCAGGAACTGAAAGAGGAATTAGGAGACAGGAGAGAAATAGGAGGTATTGGTGTAACAGGCAGTGGCAGGCAGTTAACAGCTTATGTATTGGGGGCAGATCTGGTTAAAAATGAAATAACTGCCCATGCTGCTGCCACCACTTTCTACTACCCGGATGTAGGCACTATCTTTGAGATTGGCGGCCAGGATTCTAAATTAATAATTATTAAAAATGGAATCCCGGTAGATTTTGCCATGAATACTGTTTGTGCTGCAGGGACCGGTTCTTTTCTGGATCACCAGGCTATTCGCCTGGGGGTAAAGATAGAAGAATTTGGCAGGCTGGCTTTACAGGCTAAAAGAGATGTACGTATTGCCGGCAGGTGTACTGTTTTTGCAGAATCAGACATGATCTCTAAACAGCAATATGGTTATACCAAAGCAGAGATTATTAAAGGTCTTTCCCGGGCTCTGGTCAGAAATTATATGAATAACCTGGTCAGGGGCAAGCAACTGGAAGGTCAATTTATCTTTCAGGGTGGTGTAGCGGCCAATGTAGGCATTAAAGCTGCCTTTGAGGAAGAGTTGCAGGAAGAGGTTATAGTACCAGAACACTATGATGTGATGGGGGCTATAGGGATTGCCCTTCTGGCAAAAGAAGAGATGGAGAGGAGTGGCCGAAAAAGTGCTTTCCGGGGTTTAGACTTTACCCAGGATGATTTTTTTACTGATAGTTTTAATTGTACTGGTTGTGCCAATGAATGTGAAGTAATCAGGGTTATGGCCGGGGAAGAATTAATAGCTATAACCGGGGACCGTTGTGGTAAGTGGTCAGCCAGTATTATAGATAAAAAAACCAGAGAGGGAAGAAATTATACCAGGAGGACAGCAAATAAATAATCAAAAATTATTTATAAATATTCAAAATTTCTCTTGACAGGAATTTTATATTGTGTTATCCTTAGGAAAATAGCAAACTGGCCTATTAATCTGAAATTAAAAAATTGAATATAATACCCTTATCAAGAGTGGTGGAGGGAACTGGACCTATGAAACCCGGCAACCAGCTTTCTACGGAAAGTATGGTGCTACATCCAGCAGGATATTTCCTGGAAGATAAGAGTAAGTATTAACCTCTTTCTCGTACAGGAAGGGGTTTTTTATTACCATGAAATGGTAATAAATGAAAAAAATAATCAGTTTATAAGAAAGCCAGTTTGCNAAATTAAAATAGGAGGTTGATAAAAATGCAGGAAAAGAATTATGGTTTTAATACCCTATCTATCCATGGCGGCCATGAGCCAGATCCCCATACTGGAGCAGTAATAGTACCTATTTATCAGACTACATCCTATGTATTTAGGGACTCTGAACATGCTGCCAAATTATTCAATCTGGAGGAAGAAGGTAATATCTATACCAGGATCATGAATCCGACCACAGATGTGCTGGAAAAGAGGATAGCGGCCCTGGAAGGTGGTNTTGGTGCCCTGGCAGTATCATCGGGCCAGGCAGCTATTACTTATGCTATCTTAAATATAGCTAAACAGGGAGATGAAATAGTCAGTAGTAGTTCCATTTATGGTGGCACCTATACCCTCTTCAAATACAATTTAGCCCGCCTGGGAATAAAAGTCCAGTTTACTGATTCCCTGGATCCCCGGGAATTTGCTGCCAGGATAACTGAGAGGACCAAGGCCCTCTATGTAGAAACTGTAGGCAACCCTGAATTGGGAATACCGGATTTTGAAGAACTGGCCAGGGTAGCCCATGAGGCTGGAGTCCCTCTAATAGTAGATAATACCTTTGCCTCACCCTATTTATGCCAGCCCATTAAATATGGGGCAGATATAGTTGTCCATTCCACTACCAAATACATCGGGGGCCATGGAAACTCCATTGGAGGGATTATTGTAGACAGTGGTAATTTTGACTGGGCTAATGGGAAATTCCCTGAATTTACAGAAGCAGATCCCGCTTATCATGGTTTACGCTATATAGACCTGGGTAAGGCAGCCTATATTATTAAGGCCAGGATCAGNCTACTCCGGGATCTGGGCAGCTGTATCAGTCCCTTTAATTCATTTTTATTACTCCAGGGTGTTGAAACCTTAAGCCTTAGAATGGAAAGGCACTGTGAAAATGCTAAACAAATTGCCCAGTACCTGGCCAGTCATCCTGAGGTCACCTGGGTTAATTACCCTGGTCTGGAATCCCATGAATCTTACCAGAGGGGAAAGAAATACCTGCCCCGGGGTGTAGGAGGCATAATTACTTTTGGAATTAAGGGAGGCAAGGAAGCTGGCAAGTCCTTTATTGAAAATCTCCAGCTTATCTCCCATCTGGCCAATGTTGGTGACGTCAGGACCCTGGCCATTCATCCAGCCAGTACTACCCACCAGCAGTTAAGTGAAGAAGAACAAAAGAAAGCCGGAATCAGTCCGGACTTAATCAGATTATCTATTGGACTGGAAGATGTAGAAGACTTGATAAAAGAGCTTGATCAGGCACTGACCCTTGCCAGCAAGGGATGAAGAGAACCCTTTCAGCTGAAAGCTAAGGTAAAAGATCTAAAAGAAGAAAGGAGAAGTAACCATGCCCATTAAAATACCAGATAAATTACCTGCTGCTGAAATCCTGCGGAAAGAGAATATATTTGTAATGGAAGAAGAACGGGCTATACACCAGGATATACGTCCTTTGAGGATTGCTATTTTAAATCTAATGCCTACCAAGATAGAGACAGAGACACAGCTTTTAAGGCTCTTAAGTAATAACCCCTTGCAGATCGATATAGTTCTTTTACATCCTGAAAGCCACAAATCCAAAAATACACCTGCCGAATATCTGGCAACCTTTTACAATACTTTCTCTGAAGTAAAAAATGAGAAGTTTGATGGCTTGATTATTACTGGAGCACCGGTGGAATTGCTGGATTTTGCAGAAGTAGATTATTGGGAAGAATTAAAGGAAATCATGGAATGGAGTAAGAGAAATGTTTTTTCTACCTTACACATTTGCTGGGGAGCCCAGGCAGGTTTATACTACCACTATGGTATTGACAAAGTTGTCCTGGACAAAAAGCTTTCCGGAGTTTATAAGCATTATGTAAGGAGAAAAGAAGCCAGCCTCCTTCGAGGCTTTGATGATGTTTTTTATGCCCCCCACTCCCGTTATACAGGGGTAGCCAGGGAAGATATAGAAAAAAATCCTGCCCTGGAAATCCTGGCTGAATCAAAAGAAGCCGGTGTCTTTATTATCACCAGCAAAAATGAACGCCAGGTCTTTATTACNGGCCATCCTGAATATGATCGTTTGACATTACAGAAGGAATACCAGCGGGATATCAAGAAAGGCCTGGAAATAGACTTGCCCTTTAATTACTTCCCGGGTGATAACCCGGACAAGGAACCAGTCCTTAACTGGAGAAGCCATGCCAGTCTCCTGTACATTAATTGGCTTAACTACTATGTCTACCAATCTACCCCTTATGATTTAAGTAAAATTAATCATCTGGAGTAAAACCGCCAAAAGAAAAACGGAAGCATTTGATTCTGCTTCCGTTTTTCCGGGGCGTTACTAAATGGGTAATTCAGTGTATATATATGTCAGTTTCTCTATTTTTGTGACGAAACAAATTATTATATAATAAGTTTTTACTGATAAATTTAGAGAAATTATTGCAGGAGTCAGGAAATATTTGCAGAAATCATATGGAGAAAAGAAAGAGAAAAAAATGGACTAATAGATGAGGTGAGCAGGATGAAACAATATAAAAAATTACTTTCTTTTATCAAGCCTTACCGGACTTTTTTAATCCTGGCAACAATCAGTATGCTTCTGGCTACTGCCATGGGCCTCGCCGGGCCCTGGATAATCCGTTCCTTTATGGCTACAATCACCAGTGGAGGAGATATAGGCAGGATTTATCAACTGGCCTTATTTGCTATTATTGTTTATGTCCTCCTGGCCCTTGCCCAATATGGCCAGAATTATCTTTCCCATCATGCAGCCTGGATGGCCCTGAAAGATATAAGACAATATATCTATGACCATATCCAGAGCCTTTCCCTGAAATTTTTTCAGGATAAACAGACCGGGGAATTGATGTCCAGGGTTATTAATGATACCCGGGATTTTGAAATACTGATTGCCCATGCTATCCCAACCATAATTGTTAATGCCTGTATGTTAGCCGGTGTTTTCATCATATTACTGGCCATGAATATCAGTTTAACCTTATATACCCTGATTCCTATACCTTTTTTGTTATTCCTGGTTATGAAATTCAATAAACTATCCCGGCCTTTATTCAAGAAAAACCAGGAAGAGGTAGCCAATGTAAATTCCATCTTACAGGATCATTTTTCCGGAATAAAAGAAATTAAGGCCTTTACCAGGGAAGAAAAGGCCAGCAAAATGACCCTGGAAAGGATTACCAGACAGACCATAGCTATATTAAGGGCTTTAAGAATCAGTAATGCCTATTTTCCCTCTATCCAGTTTTTTTCAAATATCGGAACAGTTATCGTGATTCTCTTTGGTGGTAAAATGGCCCTGGAAGCCCGGATGCCTATGGAAGATGTAGTGGCCTTTATTCTTTATCTTAATATGTTCTATCAGCCCATTATTTCCCTGGGCCAGATCAGTGAAGGGATTCAACAGGCTTTAGCCAGTGGAGAAAGGGTGGTAGAATTACTGAATGTGGAATCAGATATAGTGGAGGTTGAAAATCCTATTGAGTTGGAGGATTTTTCAGGAGAGATAGAGTTTAAGAATGTTGATTTCCATTATGTTGAAAATATTCCAGTCCTGTCAGATATCTCCTTTAAAATCAAGAAGGGAGAAATGGCAGCACTGGTGGGACCAACAGGTGTGGGAAAAACAACCATAGCCCATCTAATCCCCCGTTTTTATGACCCCTCTGCCGGGGCTATTTTGATTAATGGTGTGAATATCAAGGATATCAAGTTACATAGCCTGCGAAAACATATCAGCATTGTTTCCCAGGATGTCTTCCTCTTTAATGGTACAGTTAAAGAAAACATTCTATTTGGCAGGCCTGAGGCTAGTGAGGAAGAGGTTATAGAGGCAGCCAAAGCAGCCAATGCCCACCAGTTTATAATGGAGCTGGAAAAGGGTTATGAAACCCAGGTAGGGGAAAGGGGTGTAAAACTATCAGGAGGCCAGAAACAGCGTATATCTATAGCCAGGGCTATTTTGAAAAATGCCCCCATCCTTATCCTGGATGAGGCAACTTCAGCTGTAGATACTAAGACAGAGATGCAAATCCAGGAGGCCTTAAAGAATCTCATGAAGGATAAAACCAGTATAGTAATTGCCCACCGGCTTTCAACTATCCAGGAGGCAGACCAGATTATAATCTTAAAAGATGGCCGGATTGTTGAAAGCGGCAAGCATGAAGAATTAATAAATGCCAATGGTTTATATGCCAGCTTATGCCAAAACCAGATGGGTGGTATTTTAGTAAATATGTAAGTATAGTATAGAAAGAATTTTTTTATTAGATGGATGAATATAAAGAAGGAGAGGATTTGAGAAGATGAAATATATCAGTACCAGGGGAAATTATCAGGCAGTAGAGGCTGCAGAGGCCATCAGGACAGGAATGGTACCTACAGGTGGTTTATTTGTTCCAGAGGAGATACCGGTATTTTCTCTGGCGGAGATCCAGGAGATGGCCGGAAAAGAATATCAGGAGATTGCCTTTCAGGTCCTGGAAAAGTATCTAACAGATTTTACTGCCGAAGAATTAAAGGAAGCAATAGGACTGGCCTATAGCAGGAGTAAGTTTCCTGTAGCTGAAGTAGTCCCCCTCTATGCTTTANACCAGAATCAATACCTGATGGAGTTATGGCATGGCCCTACAGCAGCCTTCAAGGATATAGCCTTACAGTTAATGCCCCAGCTATTAATCAGGGCAATTAAAAAAGCAGAACTGGACAGGGAAATTGTAATCCTGGTGGCCACTTCAGGGGATACAGGCAAAGCTGCCCTGGAAGGTTTTAAGGATCTCCCCGGGNTAAAAATAATAGTCTTTTATCCTGCTGAGGGAGTAAGTAAAATACAGGAATTACAGATGACCACTACTGATGGTAATAATACTTTTGTTGTAGGGGTAAAGGGCAATTTTGATGATTGCCAGACTGCAGTGAAGACTATCTTTGCTGACCAGNATTTAAAGAAACTGCTGGCCAGTAAGGGCTATCAGTTTTCTTCCGCTAATTCTATCAACTGGGGAAGACTGGTACCACAGCTAGTCTATTATTTCAGCAGTTATGCCCGGCTCCTTAAAAATGGCCTCCTTGGCCAGGGTGAAAAGATAAATATAGTAGTACCTACCGGTAATTTTGGTAACATACTGGCAGCCTATTATGCTTACAGGATGGGATTGCCGGTTAATAGGTTCATCTGTGCCTCCAATGATAATAATATTTTGACTGATTTTTTCCAGACTGGAATCCANGATACAAGAAGGGATTTCAAGAAAACCATCAGTCCTTCCATGGATATATTAATCTCTTCCAACCTGGAACGTTTTCTTTTTGAGATAACCGGCCGTGATGCTGGCAAAATAAAGCAATGGTATCAGGATTTAAAAGAAGAAGGCAAATTTGAGATTGACCGGGAAACCCTAAATGAAATACAGGCAATCTTTAGCGGAGACTATTCTTCAGAGGAAGAAACCATCAAAACCATAAAAGAGACCTATGAGCAGTACCAATATACCCTTGATCCCCATACTGCTGTTGCTGTAGATGTTTATAATAAATATAAGGCTAAGAATCATGATGATACAGTCACTATCATAGCCTCTACAGCCAGTCCCTTTAAATTTGCCGAAACAGTTCTCCAGGCTCTGGGACAGGGGGAAATTGATAATGCTAAACCTGAACACCTGGAAGACCTGCAAAAAATAAGTGGCNTGGAAATCCATCCTGGCTTGAGGGATTTAGGGGATAAAAAGGTGGTCCATAAGCGGATAGCTTACAATGAACAAATAGAAAAAGAAATTCTGGATATTCTCCAGATAAGATAAATCATATTTTCCAAAGGAGGAGGAAATGCCCATGTCTGCCCTGGAGGAGCTGGAGAGACTCTGCCAGCAATGTCGACGCTGTTCCTTATATAAAAACAGAAAGAACCTGGTCTTTGGGAGTGGCAATAAAGATGCAGTNTTGATGTTCATAGGAGAAGGGCCGGGAAAAGACGAGGATGAAAGGGGTCTTCCTTTTGTAGGTAGGTCCGGCCGTTTGCTGGATAAAATCCTTGAGGCAGTGGAGATCAAAAGGGAAGATGTCTATATAGCCAATATAGTCAAATGCCGTCCTCCTGGTAATCGTAACCCCAAAGAGGAAGAAAAAGAAGCCTGTATACCTTTTCTGCGGAAACAGGTGGCCCTGATCCGGCCCAGAATTCTTGTCTGCCTGGGGAGTGTAGCAGCCCAGGCAATTATAGATAAAAATTACCGGATTACAGTAGATCATGGTAAATGGGTAGAGAGGAAGGGTTTTTTCCTTACTGCAACCTATCACCCTTCTGCTCTTTTACGGGTACCGGCGAGAAAAAAAGAGGCCTGGGAGGAATTTAAAAATATCAAGAAAAAGTTAGAAGAAATCAGCCAGGCCAATTGACATTTCCTGCAAAGAATGTTAAAATGATATTAAACAATTAGAAAAATGTCTAAAAGAATCTTTTCTACAGAAAAGGGTATTAATAAGTTTAAGGTATTAATAAGTTTAAGGGTGTGATAAAAATTATCCAGATTAAGGGAGTTACAAAAATTTTTGCTGGTGGAAAAAAGGCTGTCGACAATTTGAATATGGAGATAAAGAAGGGAGAGATCTTTGGTTTCCTTGGCCCTAATGGGGCTGGCAAGACTACAACCCTTAGGATGATTACAGGTATTCTGGCTCCTACCGGGGGAGAGATCTATGTTAATGGCTATAAGGTCAGTGAAAACCCACTGGAGGCAAAGAAAAGTTTTACCTATGTTCCAGACCACCCTGATATCTTCAATGCCATAACAGGAATTGATTATCTCAATTTTATTGCTGATATCTATGAAGTTCCTTTAAGGGAAAGAAAGGAGAAAATTGAGCAATATACTAAAGACTTCGAAATATATGATGCCTTAACTAAAACCATCAATTCCTATTCCCATGGTATGAAGCAGAAATTATTAATTTCAGCAGCCTTATTACCAGAGCCAGCTGTTTTTATCCTGGATGAACCCCTCAGCGGCCTTGATCCAAAATCTGCCCGGACTCTGAAAAGGATCATGGTAGAACACAGTCAAAAAGGAGGTACTGTCCTATTTTCTTCTCATATCCTGGAAGTTGTGGAGAATCTCTGTGACCGGGTAGGGATAATAAAAAATGGTGTCTTGATTGCCTGTGATTCACTGGAAAATCTAAAAAAACATTCAGCAGGCAGCCTGGAGGATATCTTTATGGAGTTGACAGAAAATGAATAAATTTATAGCCCTTACCAGAATACAGGTGAAAGATTTTATTGGCAGGACCAGTGAAGGTTTAGGGGTTAAGAATGTTATCCTGGGAAGGCTTTTAATCTTGCTGACAGTTGCTTTAATAGCCCTTCCCAATATTTCCCTCTCTGCATTAATATATAAAGCAGTGGAAAGTATTGGCCAGGGGCATCTGCTGATAACTACCGCATATATAAATTCTATTTTATTGAGTTTCTTTTTTGGTATCCCCTTTATAGTATCAGTTTTCTTTTTTTCCAGAGATGCCAGATTTTTAGCAGCCTTACCGGTGCGNGAAGATACCCTGGTACTGGCAAAAATGGCTACAGTTTATCTCTATTTAGTCCTGATAAGTGCTATAGTCATGGCTCCCGGGCTGGTAGTTTATTTGTTGAATACAGGCATAAGTACCTANGCTCTTTTGATGACTATACTCATTTTATTAATGGCCCCATTACTGCCAATGNTTGTTGTGGCAATTTTGCTCTTGCCTCTGGCCAATATATTTAGCAGCAGCAGGCAGAGAAGGAACCTAATCCTGGTCTTTAATATTTTAATGCTTTTTGCCATTATAGCTATTCAATTATTTACTGGCAAATTAATGGAAGATCCCGCCAGGATACAGGAGGTATTGGTCAGTGGTGGTTTGCTGGAAGTGATAGGCATGCGGTTTCCACCCAGTATCTGGGTTACNAGAATCTTACTGGGTTCATATAAAGATTTATTCCTCTTTCTTGCTTTAAACCTGGTCTTGTTTTTGATCTTAAAAAGCCTGGCCAGCCTCTTTTTCCGGAAAGCCCTCCTTTCTTATTCGGAGGATACTGCCAGTAGCAGGGGAGAAATATATTATAAAGAAAGAAGCCTGGCCTACCATCTGCTCCGGAGGAATATCCTGATTATTGTCAGGGAACCAATGTTTCTCCTCAATACAGTACTATCAATGCTGGCACCAATATTAATAGTAGTGATTATGCTATTTACAGGAGAATTTTCCCTGGCTTTATTGCAATCACCCCAGCTGGAGCCCTATCTACTCCTGATATTCAGTGGTTTACTGATTTCCCCGGCGGTGATTTGTAATATTTCTGCAACAGCCATCACCAGGGAAGGGCAGGCCTTCTGGGAGACAAGAGCCCTGCCTATCAGGGCAAAGGACAATATCAGATATCGGGTCCTGACTACTATCATCTTTTGTCTGGCTGGTTCTTTTATCTTACTGCTTATAACACTATTCATTTTACCTTTAAACTTAAAGACAGTACTAATAGCTGGAGTCTTTTGTCTTACAGTTACACTATTTCTCTCAAATATTGATATTTTGATAGACATTTACCGGNCTATATTAAATTGGACCAATCCTACGGCAGCAGTAAAAAACAACCTGAATGTAACTATTTCCTTATTGATCAGGGCTGTAATCGGGATAATAGTTTATTTAGTTTATAAAATAGTACCAGGGCTTTTCGCTAATATCGAATTCCTGATAATCCTGGCCAGTATAGTTTTTCTGGCTTTATATATTCTAATCCGGTCCTACCTATATTCACATGGTGTAAAGAGGTTTAACAGTATTAGTATCTAACTTAAAATACTTATAAAAAGAGTTCAGGAGGTGTTTGTTATGATGCCCCTGAACTTTTTTTATCTGTTCAAATATTTAGCTCTTCAATAACTTATTGTTCAATTTTTTAGCTGTCCTATTTTCCTCAAAATTCCTCCTTGACCCGGCCTTTTAGTTGACTGTCTCCGTGAATCTCTTCTCAATCCTGGCATTGGCAGGCTGTTTTTTAGTTAACTGTATTAACATAGATATAGATCAGATCATCTTCAGGATCTTTTTTGACTTCTGTTACTTCATAGGCTTGAGCTTCTGGACTATCCTCTTCCAGGACAAGTTTTTCCCCTATACCCGGTAATTCTTCCAGAAAGGGTATTTCTGCTATTTCCGGAAAACCTATTTTATTTAAGCAAACCTTGACTGTCATTAGCCTTATTTTCACCACCTTTATTGTATGAAGTTTATTATTGAAATTTATTATTACAGTATTGCCCCTGTTTTTGCATTGGGAGTTCGGAAATGCTTATTTTTAGTATGTACAGGAAGGGTAGGAGAATACAGGCTATATTAAATGGAAGAAAATAAAGAAAAAGTAAGCAGCAACCTATACAGCAATAAATTGACAAAACTTTCTTTTGCGGAAAGGAATAAGTTTATATATAATTGTATTCGTAATTATAGATCCCCTAAAGGGTCCTTATATTATTATTC
>JGI24713J26584_10001680_pt1 | contig 15899 bp, 14 predicted proteins | sample BioPla4DNA1_FD_26584 | JGI IMG/M metagenome (IMG submission 26584) | reverse complement strand
GTCCGATATAGCGGGCCTGTTTGCTTCAATCATTATTTGCTCTATAGTATTTAAGTCCTAAAAAAGAGGAATTGTCGTTGAAAAAGTCGACTTATGTAAAAGTATATGATAAAATTATAATAACTGCTTTTATAATTGGAGGTTCTTATGAAAATTATCGTATATCCAACTAGAAATTACATCGAGGAAAGAGACATCAAGGATAAGGTTGCGGTAGTTATAGATGTGCTTAGGGCAACTAGCACTATTATTACTGCCTTATATAATGGCTGTAAAGAAGTCATACCCACTGATGAGATAGAAGAGGCGGTAAGGCTTTCAAAAAACTACGAGAAGGGCACCTTTGTATTAGGTGGGGAAAGAAATGCGGAAAAGATAGAAGGATTTCATCTGTCCAATTCCCCTTATGAGTATAGTAGAGAACAAGTAGAGAGTAAGACAGTACTTATTACTACTACCAATGGAACCAGGGCTATTACAAAGGCTGCCTATGCAAAGGAAGTCATCCTTGCATCCTTCATTAATATTACTGCTGTATGCGATTATGTGGCTGCTTTAGGTCAAGACATTGCTATAGTATGTGCCGGTACAGAGGGCAAATTTTCTGCCGATGATGTTTTAGCAGCAGGAGCTCTCATTCACGGGTTACATAAGAAAAATATTCCCTTGGAACTAGACGACCTAGGTTTGACTGCTCAATTTTTGTATGAACATAGCAAGGATGACCTGCATGGTGTTCTTTCTCAAACTACTCATTATTCACGGCTTAAAAAGCTAGGCCTTGAAAGAGATTTAAGTGACTGCCTGAAATTAGATACAGCGTCAATTGTACCTATATACTCCGATGGAATTGTGAGGGCCTGGTATAATATTGTTGACATGAGGTAAAATATTGAATATATTATAAAGTAACAATGGAAATAAAAAACGCTATGAAGGGAAGAGTAGGGTAGAGGAGCTTCTTAAAAGAGAGCCGGGTTAGGTGAAAGCCGGTAGGGGCAATGCTATCCGAAGATGGCCCTGGAGCGGAGGCGCTGAAACTTAAAGTAGGCGTCTACGGATGATTTCGTTAAAAAATCAGGNGATGGTAGTCGCTGTAATGAGGCCTTTTTATAAAGGCGAATTAGGGTGGTACCGCGAAGGAATACCCCTCGTCCCTATATGTGTGGATCGAGGGGTTTTGTTTTATAAATATTTTTAAACGAAAGGATGAGGAATGTGAAGGATAATAAGACCTTTTATATTACTACCCCTATATATTATCCCAGTGATAAGCTGCACATAGGTCACTCCTACACCACTGTGGCCGCCGATGCAATGGCTCGTTTTAAAAGACTTACTGGTTACGACGTAATGTTTTTGACAGGAACTGATGAGCACGGTCAAAAGATCGAGCGAGTAGCCAGAGAAAATGGGGTAACCCCCAAAGAGTATGTGGATCGTATAGTGGCGGGTATTAAGGAACTATGGAAGACCCTTGATATATCCTATGATCATTTTATTAGGACCACCGATCCTGAGCATCAAAAGACTGTTCAAAAGATATTCAAAAAACTATATGATCAAGGGGATATTTACAAGAGCGAGTATGAAGGTTGGTATTGTACTCCCTGTGAATCATTCTGGACTGAAGTTCAATTAGAGGACGGAAAATGCCCAGATTGTAATAGGGAGGTAGAACTGGTAAAAGAGGAGAGCTACTTCTTTAGACTGTCAAAGTATCAGGATAGGCTTATTAAACATATTGAAGAACATGAGGAATTTATTCAACCTCCCTCCAGAAAAAATGAAATGCTCAATAACTTCTTGCGACCAGGTCTAGAGGATCTATGTGTGTCCAGAACCTCATTTAAATGGGGAATACCTGTTACTTTTGATGAGGGTCATGTTATATATGTATGGATAGATGCTTTATCTAACTATATATCTGCCCTAGGCTACCTAAGTGATAAGGATGAAAAGTTTAAGAAATATTGGCCAGCAGATGTTCATTTAGTAGGTAAGGAGATAGTCAGATTCCATACCATCATCTGGCCTGCTATGTTGATGGCTTTAGGTGAAGAGCTGCCTAAGCAGGTATTTGGCCATGGTTGGCTAATACTGGAAGGCGGAAAGATGTCCAAATCCAAAGGCAATGTTGTAGATCCCCTAATATTGGAGAAAAGATATGGCAGTGATGCCCTACGCTACTTTCTATTAAGGGAAGTTCCCTTTGGATCCGATGGAGTATTTTCCAATGAAGCTTTGGTAAATAGAATAAACTCTGATCTGGCCAATGATCTAGGTAATCTTTTAAGCCGAACTGTGGCCATGATTGACAAATATTTTGATGGGATAATTCCATCTCAGGCAGAGTTAGAAGATGTGGACAAGGAATTAATAGATATGGCCTTGGCTACACCAAAGAAGGTAGAAGAGTTAATGGATAATCTACTATTTAGTAATGCCTTGGCTGAAATTTGGAAACTCATTGGCCGAACAAATAAATATATAGACGAAACGATGCCTTGGATTCTGGCTAAATCTGAGGAACAAAAACCCCGTTTAGGAACAGTACTTTATAATCTAGCGGAATCCTTAAGATTTGTGTCAGTGCTAATAAGTCCCTTTATGCCTGCAACACCAGTCAAGATCAGACAGCAACTGGGCATTGAAAATGTGCAGGAAGTAGGGGGCTGGGATAGCCTAAGCCAGTTTGGCAAAATTCCTACTGGTACAAAGGTGCAAAGGGGTAACCCCATCTTCCCAAGATTGGATGTTAAAAAGGAACTAGAGGAGCTAGAGAAAACTCTTCCTACTGAAGGACAAAAGGAAGCTAAGCAGGATAAGACCAAAGATAGCAAGAAAGAAAAAGGCGGAGACAGTAAGAAGGATACACAAGAGAAGGCTGAGATTACCATCGATGATTTTGCTAAATTGGATTTAAGAGTAGCTAGAGTTATTAGTGCTGAGAAGGTAGAAAACTCCGATAGGCTGCTGAAACTTCAGCTAAAGGTAGGAGATGAAACTAGACAGGTGGTATCAGGTATAGCAGAGCATTATTCACCAGAGGAATTGGTGGGTAAGGATCTTATATTGGTAGCTAACCTAAAACCTGTAAAGCTCCGTGGAAATCTCTCTCAAGGCATGATATTGGCTGCCTCTAATGACGATGGCAAGCTAGCTCTTATTACAGTGGATAAAGAGATAGAACCTGGTTCTACCGTAAGCTAAAGGTGATGAATTATGTTATTTGATACCCATGCACATTTGGATGATAAAAGATTTGATGATGATAGGGATGAGTTGATTCGAGGACTTCCCGCCAGGGGAGTCTCTCGAGTCATTGCTCCAGGAATTGATATAGAATCCTCTAAAAGGTGTGTTGACCTTGCACAAGAATACGATATTATATACGCTGGAGTGGGTATCCACCCCCATGAAGCAAGTAAAGTGGAGGAAAACTATTTAGATCTACTTGGCACCATGGCCCAGAATAAAAAGGTGGTAGTCATAGGTGAAATAGGACTTGACTATTATTATGATTTTTCACCAAGAGATATACAAAAAAAGCGGTTCATTGAACAGATAGAATTGGCGGCAGAGTTGAAGCTCCCTATAATTATTCATAATCGGGATTCCCATGAGGATATGTTAAACATATTAAGGGATTATAAAGACTTAATAAACGGGGGAGTAATGCACTGTTTTTCAGGCAGCTGGGAGATGGCCAAAATAGTACTGGATTTGGGCCTTTACATCTCCTTAGGAGGACCTGTAACCTTTAAGAATGCCAAAAGACCTGTGGATATAGCCCAAAATGTTCCCTTAGATAGGCTGTTGATAGAAACCGATAGTCCCTATCTAACTCCAGTTCCCTATAGGGGAAAACGAAATGATCCAGGACATGTGGCATTGGTAGCAGAAAAGATTGCGCAGATTCGGGGTATATCAGCGGAGGAGGTAGGACGGATAACTACAGAAAATGCCGTCAACTTATTTAAAATTGTATAGTAGCTACAATAGCCATTATGACTATAGAATGTACGTTTAAACTATGATTAGACCATTTAAAGGGGGTAACTAAGATAGATAACTTTGTTTATAAATTAGGCGATGCATTATATATAAATCTTACCAACCAGTGTACTAATGCATGTGACTTTTGTATCAGAAAAGGTTCTCAAGGCATGGGCCAATATAATCTTTGGCTTAAGACAGAACCTACTGCCCAGCAGGTAATAGAACAATTGGGAGATGTTAAAGAGTACAGTGAAGTTGTTTTCTGTGGCTTTGGTGAACCTACTATTAAGCTTAATGAGCTTATAGAAATAGCAAAAAAGGTAAAAGCTGATGGAGGTAGGGTTCGCATTAATACCAATGGACATGCAAATCTTTACCATGGCAGAAATATAGTACCTGAGCTGGCAGGATTAGTGGATGTAATGTCCATAAGCTTAAATGCTCCCACTGCCCAAGAGTATCAAAAGATATGCAGATCCAGATATGGTTTAGAAGCTTTTGATGGTATGCTGGATTTTGCTAGAAAATGTGTAGGCGTTATACCAGAGGTGGTATTATCCGTTGTGGATGTTTTACCCCCTGAGGATATAGAAAAATGCCGTCAGATAGCCAAGCAAGTAGGCGCTAAGTTTAGAATAAGAGAAAAGGAATAAAAAAGGGCTGTTGTTAGACTAGATAATCAGTCTACAACAGCCCTTTTTATATGCCTATGAGTCTATTTCATATAGTAGGCTTCAAAGATCTCCTTGGCCATATCCAGCTTAATTCCACCTTCCCCAGCGGGCACTTCTAAGGCTATAGATAGAATTAAAGGATTTGACTCTTGTGGAGTAAAAGCCACTAGCCAGCCTATTTCTTTTTCGCCTTTATCGTCCCTCTCAGCAGTACCAGTTTTAGCTGCAATGGTAAGGCCGTCAATAGCAAGGCGGTGAGCTGTGCCAGTATTATCCTCTACCACATTTATAAGGGAAGGTAGGATTACATCTATCCATTTTTCGGGTACGGCACCAGCTTGCCATACCTTCCTTTCAAACTCTTCAATGGTTTGTCCCTCTGGAGTTTTTATCTCACGGATAATTTGAGGTAAAATTATATCTCCCTGATTTAAAAATGCAGTATACATGGCAGCAATTTGTAATGGTGTCATTAATATTTCGCCCTGTCCTATGCTAGAAACAGCCAATAGGCGTTTTGACCAGTTAGTGCCCTCATTTTTTATAATGGACTGGGAAACAGGGAGGTCAAAGGGCAGTGGCTGGCCAATTCCAAACCTTTGGGCATAGGATTCGAAGGTCTCATAAGGCATTTGTAGTGCTGCCCAGGCAAAATATATATTGTCGGACCACACTAAGGCTCGATCTAGATTAACTGGCCCAGCAGGATGATTGGTTCTTGTGATAGGTTGACCATTCCAGCCGTCAATATTAGGAGTCCATGAGTTTTTTTCAGCTTCCTTTACCACAGTATCTTCATTGATTATCCCTTCTTCTAAGGCCATGACAGCACTAAAAGGCTTTAGAGTAGAACCTGGGGGATATAGGGCATAGGTAGCACGGTTGATAAAGGGTTTGTCCGGATGCTCAGACAACTCTTTCCATTTAGAAGGAAGTACACCATTAGGAAATATATTTGGATCGTAGTTTGGATAGCTGACCATGGCAAGAACTTCACCAGTATTACCATCAAGGGCTACTATAGCCCCTACATGGTCTTTTAGAGCATTATAGGATATCTCCTGAAGCTTTGGATCCAAGGTTAAGCTAACGGTATTTCCGTTTTTTGGGGGCCGTTCAGCTATAACAGATTTTGTATTATTATCCTTATCCCTAATAAAGAGGGTATAGCCGGGAATTCCATGGAGATGTTCTTCAAATGCAGCTTCAATGCCTTGTTTTCCTATAAAGTCTTGAGCACTATAGTTTTTGTTTTGCTCTAAATCTTCTGCACTTACTCGCTGGACATAACCTACAACATGGGAATATAGGTCATTATCCAAGTATCTCCTGGAATCCGTTACTACATTTGAAGCTAACATGACTCCTTTTACTGATAGAAGCTCATCTTTAAATTCTTGGCTAATGTTTAAAGGAAAGTTTCTGAGAGGTACCAGGGTATCATCTTTGACCCAATCCTGTGAAAGTTCAGCCAAAATTTTTTCTTCTTCCATCTCCAGAAGAGGAGCCAAGGCCTTTGCAAACTCTTGTTTATCAGGAATCTTTCCAGGTACTGCTCCTACGGTATAGGCTTCTCCCTCTATTGCTATAGGGTTACCTTTCCTATCAGTTATGTCTCCCCTAAGAGCATGTTTGCTAACTATCCTTACCTGATCTTCAGGCCCCAGATCAGGGAATATGAGGGAGGGAGTCCAAACTATCTTCCATTCATCTTCCTCTAAAACTAAATTAAGAGTAAAATGAGCTTCAAAGGAATCTACAGTATCAGTATTAAAGACTGCATCTAAAGGCAGGAAGGCCTTATCTTCTTCCTGGATCAATTCTTGAGGNCTCAGCTCTACATTATTGAGTTGAATAGCGGACAAAATTGTTTCATATCTTTCTACAAATTTATCCTTGTCTATAGATTCTTGACTGTCATTAGATAAGGTATCATACATTTTTTCAAAGTCTAAGGCAGACCAAGCATCTATATAAGCCTGAGCTGTATCCATTGGGTTAGCTTTCTGGCATGCTGTCAGCAGGACAAAAATGGAGAATATAAGAGGCAAAACTAGCATTCTGGTTCTATTTTGCATAAACTCTCTCCTTTCATTGTTTATCTATAAATCCAATATTATTAGGAATATCTTCATATTGGACAAAGCTGGCTAATAATGATATATTATACCACATGTGCCAGGACAACGCCTATTATTGTTATAGATAGGTATAAAAAACCAAGAATGGGAAAGACTATTTTAGTACAAGCATAAATGTTACAAAACCTTGACAAAATATTAATATAGTATTACAATAGCTCCAACCACTTCCCTGAGTCTGTAAAAAAGGAGGATATAAAATGGAATCAGATCAACAGAACATGCATAAGTTTAAGCCGTTATGGCTGATATGCATTGTTCTAGTAATCGCTGGGGGAGCCTCGACAGCATTTGCCCGTTTTTTAGATAGTATTTACCATGAAGTAACCTTAGACGATAATGGGTATGTTGTCCAGATTCAAACAATGGAAAAGACAGTTGAAGAACTTTTGAATAAATACGAGATAACATTAGGTCCTGGAGATGAAATAAGTCCGGATCTAGAGGATCCCATAGAGGATGGCACCGAGATAAAAATAGATCGTGCTTTTAAGGTGACTGTAGAGGCTGACGGAAAGGTAAAGGAGGTTTACTTAACAAAAGGTACTGTAGAAGATGTGCTAAATAAGGCACAGATAACCTTAGGAGAAAAGGATTTTGCCAACTATGACCTAGACCGTCAGGCAGCACCAAGAGATCATATCAAAATAACTAGGGTTAAAGAAGAAATATTAGTAGAAAAAGAAAAGATACCTTATCAAGTAATAACTAAAGAAAACAACAAGCTAAAAAAAGGAGTAGAAAAGGTAGTACAGGAAGGAAAAGAGGGTGAAAAGGAAAGAAAAATATTAGTAGCATATTATGACGGTGTAGAAGTAAAACGGGAAGTAGTAGAAGAAAGAATCGCTCAAGAACCTCAAAATAGGATAATAGATAAAGGAACCTATGTGGAACCGCCAAAAACGGTGTCCAGAGGCGATACTTCAAGAAGCAAAACTTCAAGCAGCAAAACCACAAAAAGTTCTACTAGTAGCAGCAAGGCATCCAGCAACAAGTCTAGTTCAAATAGTTCCGGGTTTAAGACCTTTGAGGCAACAGCCTACACTCATACCGGGAATAAGACAAGAACTGGAATATGGCCTAAAAAGGGAATAATTGCAGTTGACCCAAAAGTAATTCCACTATATACTAAGGTATATATAGAATTTCCAAAAGGGTGGACTCACTTAAACGGTTATTACCAGGCCATGGATACTGGTGGAGCTATTAAAGGTAACATAATTGACGTTTTTGTGGAAGATGAGTCTACTGCTAGGAAGTTTGGAAGAAGAAAAGTAAAGATCAAATATTAAAATGATCAGATATTAGGGAAGACGGAGGCAGGATACAAAGTATCCTGCCTTTTTAAGGAGGAAATTTATGAAATCGCTTACATCTCCTAAGGTTATAAAGGAAATTCTTGAAAGGCATAATTTTAGATTTAGCAAAAGCCTGGGCCAGAATTTCTTAATTGATAGAAATATAGTAGAAAAGATTATGGAAGGGGCTCAAGTAGGAGAGGGAGATAGGATTTTAGAGATAGGTCCTGGAATTGGCACCCTTACCCAAGAACTTGTGTCAAGAGGTGCCAAGGTTGTTGCAGTAGAGATTGATAAGAACCTTTTGCCGATTTTAGAAGAGACTTTAGGAACTCCTTCCAATCTTAGCATTGTACATGGAGATATATTAAAGATTGATATAGAGGAATTGGTAAATAAGTTCTTTGAAGGCAAGGATTTTAAAGTGGTGGCAAACTTGCCCTACTACATTACTACACCCATAATAATGCGTTTTTTAGAAGAGCAGTTACCTTTTAGTACCCTGACAGTAATGATACAGAAAGAGGTAGCCCAAAGGATGGCTGCACTGCCAGGACAAAAGGAATATGGTTCCTTATCTGTTGCTATTCAGTACTATACTAGGCCGCGGATTGTATGTAAGGTGCCTTCAAGTGTCTTTATGCCTAGACCTAAAGTTGATTCTATAGTCATAGCCCTTGATAGGCTAGATGAACCACCAGTAGAGGTTTATGACAGAAATTTGTTCTTTAAGGTGGTAAAGGCGGCATTTGCCAAGAGAAGAAAAACTATTTTAAACAACCTAACTTCTGGGGAGCTGGAGGAATTGAGCAGGGATAAGATATTAGAGGTTCTTGAAATCTCTGGAATTGATCCCCAAAGACGAGGGGAGACTTTGAATATACAGGAGTTTGCTACTATTGCCAATAATATGACAGATATTTATTCTCAATTAAAAACTAGGGAGTAACCCATTATACTATCATATTTTCATATAATAGCCTTACTTATAATAGCTATTGATAAGTAAATGATCAATAGCTATTATTACGTAAAAAGAAATCCGATTTATTAAATTGGATTTCTTTTTTTTGTTTTGTCTCATATACATATACTAGTACAAACAACAAAAGGGGGGAAGGGAAGTTGGCGAGAAGATCTTATTACCATCGTTCCTTCATTATTTTAAAGCCCGAAAGCAAGGGTTATGGAATTAATCCTAAAAAGGATCCAGCTGGATATTGTAAGTTTGAAATTAGGAGGGGTATAGGCAAAGCATACATATATCTGCAAGATATTAAACCAAGTAGTGCTTCAGATGGGATTTATGAGGCATATCTTATATCCCTAGATGATTCCATAAAACCTTGTAAATTGGCGAGTTTACACATAGATGAGCAGGGAAAGGGAGAACATATAGCATCCTTTGATGCCAATGATATCATGGGTTCAGGAAAATCATTAGAAAACTTCCATGCCTTGGCTATAGTCTTTAGATCCGAGGATGCTGGAAAGACTATGAAGGTGGCCTATCCGTTAATTGGTTATTCTAGCAGAGATGTTAACATCAATGCTCATATCATTACTGAAAGGCTAAAAGCCATCCATGGAGATGAAGTAGAGCTTCAATCTGATGCTGAACCTGAAGTTGAGATTGAAGAAGTACAGGTAGAAAGTCCAGTAGTATTGGAGCAGGAAACAGATATAGAGTTTGAGCCTGAAGTAAAATTAGAAGATAAAGATGAACCTGAGCATGACGTAGGGATGGTATCAGTGCTAGATGAGGAAACTGAAGAATTAGATAATAAAACCCAAGAACTGAATTTGGAGACTGAAGCCTTAGAGGAGATGGATCTTGAGGAAGCTGAAGAAGTAGGATCTGAGGAAGTAAAATCAGAAAAAGAACCTGGTGTGCAATCTACGAGCCATTACTCCATGGAGTCAATACAGCCAAGCAGGGAAGAGGAAGTAGTTAAGCAGCAAGAATTGTATGGATCTGCCGATGAATTAAAGAAAGCTTATGAGGATAGTTATAGGAGATATCTAAAAGACTTTGCATATCAAGATAGTTATTATGCCTATAGGAGTGCCACATATTGGGACAATGTAAAAGATTATTTTATGGGTCTTTTCAAAGCATATCAAAGGGTACATCCCTTTGACAATGAGCTAAAGGATGCAGAATGGGTGAGGGTACAACAAGCGGCTCCAAATCCTGGTATGTATTATGCTGATTCAATATACCGCTATCCATACTATGGTCATCACTATCCTGACCATTATATAGTTGGACTTATAAAGGAAAAGGATGAAATAAAATATGTGGTATATGGAATTCCCAGCATGTATAGCATGATCCCCCCAGTTTCCATAACTGGATTTTCCCGTTGGGTACCTGTTAAAGAAGGTTATGGTATGGGATATTGGCTAATGTATATCGATGCCATAAGCGGTAGGGTGGTATACCCCTATGAAAAAGGAATGATTTAAAGAATCATTCCTTTTTGCCTTTATTTTTTTGATAGAATATGGTAAAATATATTAGTCAATTACATATATTTCTAATTATACCAGCAAACGACAAATTCATGCATATTTAGTCACAAATCGGCATAATATTCACATACTAATACAAAATTAATGGGGAGGAATAAGCAATGAAACAAAAGATAAGAGTTGCACTAATAGATGACAACTCCAGCATACGGGAAATTGTATCATCATACATTGAAATGCAGGAGGACATAGAAGTGGTAGGCTCGGCTAGAGATGGTGTAGAGGGCATAAAAATAATCCATGAGAAAAACCCAGATGTAGTTATTCTAGATATGATTATGCCAAGATTGGACGGACTGGGAGTATTGGAGCATTTTAGCATGTCCAGCAATGTAAGTAAACCCTTCTTTATTTGCCTTTCAGCTGTTGGACAAGAAGAGCTAATACGCAAAGCTGTAGGTTTAGGTGCTAGATATTATATGATAAAGCCCTTTGATATGGAGATGCTGGTAAAGAGGATAAGGGAATTAACCAACAACAAGAAAGGAATAGAGAATATACAACAAACTCCAGTAGGTGGAGAACGATCAAAGAATCTTGAAGAAAAGATAACCGATATTTTCCTTCTTATTGGAATACCAGCCCATATAAAGGGATATCATTTTTTGCGGGAAGCTATAAAGATGGTAGTCAAAGATGGAGATGTAATAAATCGAATTACCAAAGAGCTTTATCCAGGAATTGCTAAAAAATTCAAGACAACTCCCAGTAAGGTAGAAAGGGCTATTCGCCACGCCATTGATGTAGCCTGGAGTAGAGGCAAGGTAGAGAATATAAATCAACTATTTGGATATGTTGTATATGATGAGAACGACAAGCCTACCAATGGAGAATTCATTGCTTTAATAGCCGACAAGTTGAATATGGACGAATCTGCATGAAATTCCTGAATTCTTGACATAACATCTTAATCATAATATAATGATATTAGGATATAATATTATTAAGAAAGTAGGAGACTATAATGGCATCTAGGTTGGCCTATTATGAAGAGAAAGCGGAAATTTTAAAAGTTTTAGGACATCCTGTTAGACTTTGTATTGTAAATGGCCTTATCACTAAAGAATGTAATGTGACAGGAATTCAGGAATGCTTAAAACTTCCTCAGTCCACCATATCCCAGCATTTGAGCATCTTAAAGGCTCATGGGATTATAAAAGGAAAGAGGAATGGACTAGAAATCACCTATTCTGTTGTAAATGAGGATGTAATTCGTTTAGTAAGAGCTTTTATGGATGAGGCCCAACCCTTTAAGGAGGATTAGGGAATAATGGGCCTCCAGCCTAATTAAATCCCTCAACAGAAAAGGAGAAGCAATTAAGAAAATTCCCAAAATGTACAAACACAAGTAAACATAATAATATTGTGGAAAACCCTAACAAGTATCCACAGTAAAAAAACCACAAAAATAGGAACTTGGGGATAAGTCTGTGGACAATGTGGATAAGTATTCTGTAAACCTGTGGATAACTTTCCTATATTTTGTGGAAATTTAGACTTTTTCATTTTAGAAGGATTTTATATTGTTATGGCGAATACATTTTTACATATGGGAATAATATATTAAAATTGCTTTCTGGAGGGAGACAAAATGGCTTACAAGAAATGTCCTAGATGTAGTCTAAATTATATCCAGGATACGGAAGTGCTTTGTAAAATATGTTTAGATGAAGTAGGAAAAGCACTTCGTTCTAACGGTGAGGACGAAGAAGAATATGATATTTGCCCAGAATGTGGCGAAAATATTATAAAAGCTGGCGAAGATATGTGCTATCAATGCATGATAGAACAAATCAAAGATGAGGTAGATGAGGAGAGCAGAAAAAAGGAAGAGTGGGAGGACTTTCTTCCCAAGGATGAAGATGATCTCTTTGCAGATGATGACCAGGATGATGCTCTTGAGGAGCTAGAAGAGATAGAGCTAGATGAGGAATATGAAGATTCTGATCTCGATCCTGAAATGGAAGAAGAGGAATTTGATTTATAATTTAATTTACATATTTTATGTAAATTCGGAAATAATAACTATATAATAAAAAATCATCCTTGCAGCTTTTCCATTACTTCATTTTAAGAACGCTTGTACCGTTANGTTACGGCGTTTTTTTCAGGTTACGGCGTTTTTTTCATTTTATTGCCTATCAGATCAGAGGAATCTATAGACCTATTTATGGGTATTATATAGATGATTTAAAAAAAATAGTAAAATATTAAAATATAAAAAATGGTTAGGAAGTGATGGAATGATAAGTGCTGAAGCTCTTGAAAAGGTTAAGGAAACTTTGGAATCAAATATAGGAGAAAGGGTTAAGTTAAAAGCTAACAGAGGCCGTAGACGCACCTATGTTGATGAAGGGATCATTCACGACATATATCCTAGCGTATTTACGGTATTGGTGAATATTGATGAACAGAGCACCAGAACCCTATGCTATACCTATTCTGATATTTTAACTTCTAATGTGGAATTGATAGTTTGTAAAAATAATCAAAGAATTTAACATATTTTTTGATGGCCATCTATATTTATAGATATGGGACATTTATATTTTTTCATGACTCTTAAATATATCTAAGAGGGGGAATAGAATTGGCCATCAACTATGAAAAAGGACTCTTAAAGGTAGATCAGCTGGTAGGAGAGAAGTTGTCCCAACATTTAATGGAAGGAGAGCTAATAATTCCTGAGGACAAACCAGAAATAGCCAAGATTTTAGATTTAGGAGCTAGGGTATATGGCACCGGTATAGAAGTTGTTCAGGATAAAGTGATGGTGGAAGGAATTATTTGTTACAACCTCCTTTACATACCAGTTGGGGACAACAAAACTGTGGTACAGGTAGACAGTGACGAAGCTTTTACCCAATATGTAGAGGTAGAAGGTGCAAAACCTAGGATGAATGCAGATATTACATTTGAGCTTGAGCATGTGGACTATGATATACAGGATAGCAGAAGCCTCAATATCAGAACAGTACTAAACATAGGATGCAAGGTACAGCAATTATTGCAGCTAGAAGTGTTAAGACAATTTGAGGAACAAGATACAATACAAGCACTAAGGCAACCTCTGAGATTGATTTCGTCAGCAGGCGATGGCAGAGGCCAAACTATCATTAGGGAAGATGTAGAGATTCCTGATGATATGCCTTCTGCAGTGGAAGTGTTAAGAAAAGATGCTAGAGTAAGGATACTGGAGAGAAAGGTTGCAGATAATAGGGTTGTAGCCCATGGTGAAGTTGAATTAAGGCTGCTGTACCAGACCCAAGAGGAGCAGGATCCTATACAGTTTTTACAATATGAGATTCCCTTTAGTCACGCAGTAGAAGTACAAGGTGCATATCAGGGCATGGATTGCCATGTAAATGTAGAAGCACAGGATATTGATATATCCTTGAGAGAGGATATTGTTGGTGATGTTAGAATTTTATCTGTAGATATGATGCTTTTTATGGAGGCAAGAGTTTATGAAAGTCATGAAGTAGATGTAATAGTGGATGCCTATAGTCCAGGATCTGTTTTGGAATTAACAAAGGAAAAGATAGTATTAACCCATTCTATAGGAGAGGCTCAAGTTCAGACTGTGATTAGGGAAAATATAGAAGTACCAGAGAATATGCCGCCAGTTGACAGAATTCTTTATGTTGAGGTTAGGCCACTAATAGCCGATTATCGTATAAATGAAGATCAGGTATTAGTGGATGGTGTGCTTACAGGGGTGGTGCTCTATAAACCTGAGAATGATGAATTGCCAATTAGCAGCATAAAGGTTGACATACCTTTTTCCCAGGGCTTAGAGATAGTAGGCGTTACGGAAGATATGGACTGTTTCTGTGAAGTAGAGTTGCAGTATCTAAGTCATACCTTAGTTTCATTAAACGAGTTTGAGTTAAAAGCAACTTTATTGGTTAGAGGAGAAGCAACTCAAAGTATTGAGAAGGAAGTTTTGTTAGACATAGAGGAAAAAGAACTGGATATAGAAGAGGATTCGGGGTTATATATCTATTTTGTACAGCCCGGAGATACTTTATGGTCTGTAGCCAAGAAATACAATACAACCATTAACAGCATATTAAAATACAATGATATAGCCGATCAAGATGTCTTAGAGGCGGGTACCAAGCTCATAATATTCAAGAGATTGGATACCTCAATTGCATAATGAAATGAAAAATTTGTGAAACTGCCTTGGCTAGGAAGCTTAGCGGGCAGTTTTTTTATGGAAATCATTATATAATTCATATATAATTAGGTTAACTTATAGTGACTATTGACTAAATAGAAAGGAATCAGATTGCTTATGAGCAGTATTTCTTTAAAAGCTTATGCAAAAATAAACCTAACTTTAGATGTAGTGAGCAGGCGATCAGATGGTTATCATAATGTGGAAATGGTAATGCAGTCTGTAGATCTTTGGGATCTTATAACATTGAAGGAAATTCGTGATGGAATAGAATTAGATAGCAATATTGCCCAGCTGCCTAAGGATGAGGGAAACATAGCCTGGAGGGCTGCCCAGCTTATAAAAACAGAATTTAATATACAAAAAGGGATTCAAATAACAATTGACAAAAACATACCCATAGAAGCTGGACTGGCAGGAGGCAGTGCTGACTGTGCAGCGGTATTGTTAGGTCTTAATAAGCTTTGGAACCTAGGAATGGATATTAAGACCTTACAGGCTTTAGGAAAAAGGCTGGGTGCTGATGTGCCCTTTTGTTTAGTAGGAGGTACAGCATTGGCGGAGGGTATTGGGGATATACTCACTCCCATAAGATCTAGAGAAGAGATGTGGCTTGTAATAATAAAGCCAGAATTTGGAGTATCCACTAAGGAGATATATAGCAGGCTAAAGCTAGAGGCTATAAGAAAAAGACCAGACAATCAAAGTATGATAAAGCATCTTGAATCCGGAAATATACATGGCGTAAGCAACAGCCTGGTCAATGTTTTAGAGGAGGTTACCATTCCCATGCATCCCCAGATACATAATATGAAAGAGGAGCTAGTAGCTTATGGAGCCCTGGAATCTTTAATGAGTGGAAGCGGACCATCGGTTTACGGTATTTTCCCAAATAAAGAAGCTGCCAAGAAGGCGGCCCAGCCTTTGAGGGAGAAATATGATCAAGTATTTGTTGCTAAAACCGCGCCAAAAGGCATTACCCTATCTACTACAGGCTTCTCTTTATAATTTTTGATATCATACTTGTTCTGTTAAAGGGGGTAATGATATAGATCCCATCTACATG